>Ga0064014_10225_pt1 | contig 16357 bp, 15 predicted proteins | sample CrowatWCoCulture_2_FD_61584 | JGI IMG/M metagenome (GOLD analysis project Ga0064014, IMG submission 61584) | Marine cyanobacteria communities from the University of California, Santa Cruz, USA, analyzing cyanobacterial DNA methylation -... | ecosystem: Host-associated > Microbial > Bacteria >...
TCGTTGCTCTGGGTCGATCGGCATCTCGTGCATGAAGGGTCGCATCATGCCTTTGCAAAGCTCGCGGCTCGGGGTGCGCTTGTTGCGGAGCCAGGACTGACAATCGGTGTCGTCGATCATTACGCGCCGACACGCGGATCGGCCGCGACGCCCGCCATTGCCCGAATGATCCAAACACTTGAGGACAACGCGGCCGCGTATGGGTTGACCTGTTTTGGGCTCAAGGATCCACGCCAGGGGATCGTGCATGTGATTGGCCCCGAGCAGGGCCTGACGCTGCCAGGGCTTTTGATCAACTGCGGCGACAGCCACACATCGACGCACGGCGCCTTTGGGGCGCTCGCTTTTGGTATTGGCGCGACGGAAGTCGCGCATGTATTGGCGACGCAGACGATTTGGCAGACCAAGCCGAAATCGCTGCGGATCAACGTGACCGGGCAACTGGGGCCGGGTGTTGGAGCCAAAGATCTCGCGCTGGCGTGGATTGCGAAGCTTGGGACCGGTGGGGCGCAAGGTCACGCGGTTGAGTATTCGGGCGACGCGGTTCGTGCGCTTTCGATGGAAGGGCGGATGACGCTTTGTAACCTGTCCATCGAGGGCGGAGCGCGGTTCGGAATGATTGCGCCGGACGAGACCACGTTTGACTACATCAGCGGTCGACCATACGCACCGAGTGGTCCGGCATTCGACAAAGCGGTCGATTACTGGCAGACGCTTAGCAGCGACCACCACGCCGAATTCGACCGCGACGTGACCCTTGATGCCGCCGAGATCGCGCCGATCGTCACCTGGGGGACGTCTCCCGAGGACGCTTTGCCGGTAACGGCATCGGTACCTAGCCCGAGCGATGCTTCCAAGGACGACGCCGAACGCATCACGGCAACCCTCGATTACATGGGTCTTACGCCAGGCAAAGCCTTGACCGACGTCGAGATTGATCAGGTCTTCATCGGATCGTGCACCAATGCCCGCATCGAAGACCTCCGCGCTGCCGCCGCAGTGCTGGCCGGGCGCCGGTCCAAAGTGCCTGGGCTTGTGTCGCCGGGATCGCAGCAGATCAAGTCCCAGGCCGAGGCAGAGGGGCTCGATCGTATCTTCACGGATGCGGGCCTCGATTGGGTAGGCGCGGGGTGTTCGATGTGCGTTGCCATGAACGGCGATAGCGTCGCGCCCGGAAAACGCTGTGCGTCGACCACCAACCGGAATTTCCGTGGTCGTCAGGGGCGTGGCGCACGCACGCATCTCATGTCGCCAGCAATGGTCGCCGCTGCGGCGGTTACGGGCCACCTGACCGATGTGCGTCCGATGCTCGAAGGCAGGAGCGCGGCATGAGTGGTTGGAAAACGCATTTGGGCAAAGCCATCTGCCTCGACATCGAAAACGTCGATACCGATCAGTTAATCCCGGCGCGCTTCATGTCGACGCCGCGGGCCGAAGGCTATGGCAGCTTCCTTCTTCACGATATGCGATCGGATGGCAGCGGCGTGCCCTTTTCAGACTTTCCGATCAACAAACACCCAAACGCATCGATCCTTATCGGGCGGCGAAACTTTGGCAGTGGTTCCTCTCGGGAGGCGGCGGTCTATGCGCTTGTCGACTTCGGTATCCGGGCGATCGTCGCCCCGAGCTTTGGCGACATTTTCGCGTCGAATTCGGTCAACAATGGTCTCCTTCCTGCGCTTGTTAGCGAAGAGGACGCCACTCGGTTGTTTGCTTTGATCGACGACGACGAAGTCGATCTAAGTATCGACATAGAAAAAAGAAAAATCACGGTTGGTGACCAAAGTATCCCTTTCATCCTCAGCGAGGCTTGGGCCCAAAAGCTGATCAATGGATGGGACGACATCGACCTGACTGAACACCATCGCCCGGTCATAGCGGCTTATCGGGCACGGCGCGCGCAGACGCTGCCGTGGGTGTTTCCGGCAGAGGAAACCGCTGGATGACGGCGAGCCATATCATAGCTCGCCACGTTAGGCGCCAGGGCACTGGCACAGGGGATAGGAGGAACTACCCATGAAGATGCAACTCGCAGTCGGTCTCGTTGCCGGCTCCATGACTGTTGGGGCCGTGGCCCAGGCGCAAGAGACGATCACGGCCGTCCATGCCTTTCCCGAAACACTGATTTACACTCGGAGCTTCCTGTCGTTCGTCGATAAGGTGAACGAGGCAGGCGAAGGTGTGGTTCAGATCGAAGTGCGCGGCGGTCCAGAAGCCATCGGCATGTTCCAGCAGCCCGATGCGGTGCGCGACGGTATCGTCGACATGGTTTACACGCCCGGTTCGTTCTACGGTGGTGCGCTTCCCGAAAAGGACGCCCTTGTTGCATCGAACCTTACGGCAATTGAGACACGTCAGAACGGTGGCATTGCCCTGATCGACGAGATTCATCAGGAAAAAATGGGCCTGAAGTACCTCGGTTGGTTTGACAGTGGCGTATGCTACAACCTTTGGACCCGCGATGAACCTACCTTCGACGCCGATGGGAACCTTGAGGTTGACGGTCTGAAACTCCGCGGCAACGCGGTTTATAACGCGTTCTTCTCAAACTACCTCGGCGCTCAGGTTATCGACCTGCCAACCGGCGAGGTCTACGCGGCACTGCAACGCGGTGTGGTCGACGCAACCGGCTGGACTCAGATCGGGCTTATTGACCTGAAATGGAACGAGTTCCTGAACTATCGGATCGAACCCTGCTTCTTCTCGACCGACCTCGGTGTCATCGTGAACAACGATCGCTGGAACGAGCTTTCTGAGGAAGCCCGCCAAATCGTTCAGGACGTCGCGATCCAGCATGAGATCGACAGCGTCAATGCACTCCGCGCAAAGCGTGACGAAGACTTTGCCGCTCTCGAAGCGCAAGGCATGAACGTTGTCTCACTCGAAGGCGATGCCAAGGCGGCTTACCTTCTCGCTGCGCGCGAAAAGAATTGGGAGCGGATGGAAGGCCTGATGGCGGAACAGCCTGGCGGTACGGCCAACTATGACCGTCTGATCGAATTGTTCTACGATCCCGCAGCCGACTAATCGGATGCTCTGAAACTGACCCGGTGCGCTTCAGCGCCGGGTCGCACTACGTTTGAAGGTTTCCATGCGCGCGCTGATCCGTATCTACGACGCCTTACTGATCTTAATGGCCCTAATTGCCGCGGCCATTCTGGTATGGCTCATGGTCTCTGTTGTTCTGTCCGTCGCGATGCGCAACGTCGGGGTTCAGCCTTGGGCGTGGCTTTTCACGTCTGCTGAATACGGAATTTTCTACATGACCATGCTGGGCGCGCCGTGGTTGGTGCGCGAACGTGGCCACGTCCATATCGAGTTGGTCACCGCGGCACTCACCCCGCGCTTAAGGCGCATCGTCAGTCGCGGCGTCGCTGCCGCCTGCGTTGCGGTATCGCTGATCCTTGCATGGTACGGGCTTGAGCTGTTCCTGACCAATGTCGAGCGCAACGACTATGACGTTCGCGCGTATTTCTATCCACGTTGGCTGCTGACGATCACCTTCCCGATCGCATTCACGTTCATGGCGATCGAATTCTCGCGGTTTGTCTTTGGCAAAGAACCGATGCACTCGGGCGAAGCGGGGATTCACGAGTAATGGAATGGTTTGAGGCGCTTGCGCTTTTGGTCGGCAGCATCATGGTGCTAATGGCGCTTGGCATGCCGGTTGCATTGGCCTTTCTCGCCGCGAACATTCTGGGCGCCTGGGTGTTCATGGGGGCGAGCGCGGCGTTGTCGCGCTCCTCAATAACGGCTGGGGATCGCTGTCGAAGTTCGCGCTCGTGCCGATACCACTTTTCTTGCTGATGGGAGAAATCTTCTTCCACACCGGCCTTGGCAGCAGGATGTTTTCGGCGATTGATCGTCTTCTTGGACGCCTGCCTGGGCGATTGAGTTATGTCACCGTGCTCGGTGGAACCGGGTTCTCGACGCTTTCCGGGTCGTCGATGGGATCAACGGCGCTTTTAGGCTCATTGATGGTCCCTGAAATGACCCGTCGAGGGTACAAGAAGCACATGTCCATCGGGCCGATCCTTGGGACGGGCGGCCTCGCCATCATTATCCCGCCATCTGCACTTGCGGTGTTGCTTGCAACCTTGGCTCAGATTGACGTTGGATCGCTTTTGATCGCCGGCGTTATCCCGGGTCTGATCCTTGCGAGTTCTTATATCGGCACGATCTTTCTTCAGACTCGGCTCGACCCCGCTGCTGCGCCACCATACGAGGTCGAACGGCAGTCAATTGCCGAAAAGATCGGACTGCTTATGCGTGATGTGGTCCCGATGATCGGCCTGATGGTCGTTATCGTCGTGATGATGATCAACGGTATCGTCACACCATCGGAAGCCGCAGCCTTCGGCGCGCTGGGTGTCCTGATCCTTGCGCTGTTTTATCGCTGTTTGACATGGGTGGCGATAAAGGCCTCAATCCGGGGCGCTTTGCGCGTAACGCTCATGGCCTATCTGATCGTGTTCGGCTCTGCGACGTTCAGCCAGCTCCTCGCCTTTTCTGGCGCGTCCCGAGGTCTGATCAACTGGGCGACCGGGTTCGAACTCGACCCGATTTATATGCTGTTTGTGATGTTCTGTGTGCTGCTGATCCTCGGCATGTTCATGGAACAGATTTCGATGATGCTTTTGACCGTTCCGATCTTTTTCCCCTTGGCGCTTAGCCTTGGTTTCGATCCGATCTGGTTCGGGTTGATCATGCTCTTGGCGTTGGAGATCAGCTTTACGACTCCACCTTTTGGGTTGCTACTATTTGTAATGAAGGGTGTTGCACCATCAGACACAACGATGCGCCAGATATATCTGGCCGCGATACCATTCATTATTTGCTCGCTGCTGCTGGTATTTCTGCTCGTGCTTTTCCCGTCGCTCGCACTCTGGCTTCCCAGCTTGGGGAACTGAGGCGCGAGCAATTTCGGTACATGGCCACTGCACATAACCATGGAGTGTGCGGTGTCCGTGCGCGACCGTGTGCTACTGTCGAGCTGCGACGAACAAGGCGTCTCCGGGTGCAATGTTCGAAAGACCAGACCTTGAACTTGTGATCGCGCCAGTCACAATTCCAACGGCCCCCTCCTGACCGGGTCCAGTGAAATCCCCCGACATTAAGGCGTCAATCGTGTGAGATTCGCCAACAGCAGAGAGTGTTCCATCGATATCAGCCTCAAACTGCCATTCCCTCGCCGGGTCGGCGGTTCGGTCGAATGCTCCGTTACTTATGCCAAGTGTACCCGAATAGCGGATGTCGTCGGAATTGATGAAATTGGTAGCAGCGCCGGTTATTCCCTCAGTCGCGAAATCAACCGTCATTGTCATATCACCAATGATTTCGCCACCGAAGGGCGCGTTGTCGATACCCATGTATCCGGCATAGCTGGCGGGACCGGACGTCGGCAACGTCGCCACATTTGAAATCCCGAGCCCCGCGATTTCATCAAAGAGCGTCGAAGCCGCCATATCGATTGCCGAAAAGCCAGATTCATTGGGGTTGCCACCACCGCTGCAACCGGCGAGCAGCGACGTGAGCAAAATGGGAAGCGTTCTTCCTAGGGCAATAGGCATGTCTCTTTGTTCTTCTTCGTGTTTTGAACTGCCCCTTGAGGTGCCTAGCAAAGGGTCTCAGCGGATGAAAGTTCGGGCAGGTAAGCGAGGGTCGGGCGTGGCCCAAAGGTCACCCGACACCTTTCCGGCCGACTCAAATGCTGTTCGGGTTTTGCATTTCGAGACGGCTTAGGGTCAGGACTCATAACCAGTAAATGACGAGTGCCGCTAGTGCGATGGCGGACAGGAATACTTTCGGGCACCTGTCGTATCGAGTTGCCACCCGCCGCCAGTCCTTCAACCTGCCGAACATGATTTCAATGCGGTTGCGCCGTTTGTAGCGACGCTTGTCGTATTTGACGGCCTTCTTGCGCTGCTTTCGGCCAGGGATGCATGCGCGTATCCCTTTGTCTTTCAAAGCTTCTCTGAACCAATCCGCGTCATAACCGCGATCCCCGAGGAGCCAGTCAACATCGGGTATGCTGCTGAGCAACGCCCGTGCCCCGATGTAGTCGCTGACCTGACCTGCGGTGACGAACAGGTTGAGAGGGCGTCCTTGGCTATCACAGATCGCATGCAGCTTGGTGTTCATCCCGCCCTTGGTGCGACCGATCAGACGTCCACGCCCCCCTTTTTGAAGCCCATGCTGGTCGCGGTGCGGTGGGCCTTCAGGTAAGTGGCGTCGATCATGACGGTCTTGTCTTCGCCGTGCCCGGCCGCCAAACCGATCATCATCTCGGCGAAGATGCCCTTATCGCTCCACCGCTTCCAACGATTGTAAAGCGTCTTATGCGGGCCATATGCTGCCGGAGCGTCGCGCCACCGTAAGCCATTGCGATTGATGAAGATAATCCCGCTCAACACCCGCCGATCATCGACACGTGGCTTGCCATGTGACTTGGGAAAGAAGGGTTCAAGACGCGCCATTTGCTCGTCGCTCAACCAGAAAAGATCAGACATGGTCACCGCTCGATTTTTGAACCGTGAATCACGCTGTCAGCCGGAAATCAATGGGTCCTGACCCTAGCACGGTCGATGAAGTCCGCCGTGCCGGTGCGGCACACTTAGCGGGCGCGGTATCTGGTAAACGAAGGGGACGTCTGTGAAATAGGGGGTCGCCCAACGTGGACGACCCCAATATTCCGGTTTGATTGAGCTTCGACGATATGGACGCTGTCGATATGCTCGTCGGTAAGAACACTACTTGTTACCTGCGCCGGGATGAGGTGGTGCGTTACTATAAGTATTATTAATCCACTATTAGTCAGACTAAATTATGGCGAAATGTACGTATATTGCGAAACAATCGGTTTCCGTTTCGCGGACACCGGGCGCACGTGCCTCGGATGATTGATGGTTTGATTCTGTGGCACCGCTAAACGCGTTTCATAGTCGGATCACTGATCCGCGTTTTATCAGGGTAGGGCGCAATTCGGCATGGGCCGGTCGGTCGCCGTTTAGAATCCAGTCGGCCAACGCGCGCGCGGCGTCCTGACCCATCTTGCGAACGGGAAGATGCACCGTTGAGATGCCTGGAACCGTAGCGGCAGAAAGCTGAAGGTCATCGATGCCAATGATCGAGACTTTCTGCGGCACAGACACCTGAGCCAGTTGCAAACCAAACAGCGCTCCATGGGCGAGGACGTCCGAAAGGGCCAGGATCGCCGTTGGAGGTGTGGCGGCGTCTAGAATCCGCGAAACTGCACGCTTGGCGTCAGCAACGCGAAGCGGCATTTCGACTGCCTGAAAGCGGCCGCCAGCCGCACTTTCGACGCCACGCAATCGAGCCCGGGTACGGTCGTTGTTTGACGTTGGACCATGAAAGACAGCGATATTCCTGTGACCGTTGCCAATCAAATATTCCGCAGCCATGCGACCACTCATTTCATTGTCATAGCCAATGGTCGGAACGGGCGAATTCGGGTCAAAGTACGAGGTGGAAATTACGGGTGTGGACGTCCGCTGGACCAGCTCGTCAAACCCTGAGGCGCGAGTAATCCCGGAAACGATCAACCCCTCGACACCGATGTCGATTAGGCCCGCGGCGCGCTCAAGCTCGCGTGTTTCATCATTTTCGGTCGTTGCAACGACAAGGGACAAGCCATTGCTGAGGAATTCTTCTTCAAGCGAGCCAAGGAACTGAGCGAAGATTGAGTTGTCGAGGGTGGGTACAAGCGCGCCTACAATCCGCGTGCGTCCTGAGTTAATGGCCGTGCAGCGGCGCTGGGCGTATAGTTGAGTTCCGCAATCGCGGACCGAACGCGCTTCTCGGTATCGGGCAGCACCCGGCCGGTCTTGTTCACCACGCGCGACACGGTGGCAACGGACACACCTGCGTGCCGCGCAACATCCCGGACATTGGCCTTGGGTTTCCCGAGTTTACAGATGCCGAACGAAGGCTGTCGGATATCATCGATGCGCAATGGGATCTGGCTGCCTTTGACGCAGACGTTCGTGACAGTCAGGCGCGGCGCCACGTTGTTTATGACGCCCTGCGAAACGGGCGATACGATCCGTGGGACCATCAGCCAATCCAGCAGGCGTCCGAGCGATACATGCGTAACCACATGGATCTGAACGTACTGGAAGAGCGGAAACGCTTCCCCTGAAGCAGCGGGTTTAGATAATGCGTTATCGCCGCCACTTTGAGCGCGAGCGTTCCCGATGCTTGGATCCAGCCCCTTTGATCATACGCACCCAAAGCGTGTCACAGACCGGTGGAATGCTGGCCTCAATGGCTTCCATCGCATCAACGATCAGGTCTTCACGCCAGCGGCGCCCAGCAATTTGTACGCCAATGGGGCCGGGTCCCTCGGGCAGCTCTGCGATATAGGTTGGCAGGTTTCCGGCGGGCAGACCCAGAAAGCTCATGATGAACGACCAGTGTGAACATCCCAGCGCGTCCCGGACCCCCTCCGCACCCTCGAGGTCGCGGCCCGGCCTGAAGAATGGTTTGAGCAAAAATGGCGTCAGCACGAGCGGGTAGTCTTCGAGGAAGAGAGACCACGCGCGCGCATAATAGCTGCGCTGCGCCAAGGCGGTCAGAAGTTCTGTGCCTTCGAATGGCGGGAACTGCCGGAAGTATTCCTCAAAAAGCGCGTTTATGGCGTCGGACCCGTACTTTCGGATATCGCCGCCAAGCAAGGCTTTGACTTCGCCCAGAAGTGCCCGGTATCCAACCTCGCCCGTTTCGCGGGCCAGGGGTGGGGCGACCTCTTCAACGGCGTATCCCGCATCTGACAAAGCCGATGCCGCGCGGTCGAGCGCTGTTGCGACCGCAGGGTCAAGACCAAAGCCGAAATCATCCGGCGTTACTGCAACTCGGATCGGGTCCGACTCAGGTGCGGCGCGCCAAGACATGGGCACATGGAACGGGTCACGGGGGTCGGCTGCAATGAGCGCTGGCATCGACAAGTTCAGGTCCGCCGCGTTGCGGGCGAGCAAGCCCTGTACCGACATGGATTGCGCCAGTAATCCGCGCTCAACCTTTTGGCTGGGATTAAACGCCGGAACACGGCCAAGGCCTGGTTTGACGGTCACTGCACCATTGGCCGAGGCCGGAAATCGCAGCGAGCCGCCGATATCGTTGCCATGTGCCAATGCACCAATTCCGGCCATCACAGCCGATCCCGCGCCACCGGAGGAACCGCCGGAAGAGATATGCGGGCCCCAAGGGTTGTGGGTCCGCCCGTAGAGGTCGTTGTCCGTATCGGCCCGAAACGAAAACTCAGGCGTATTTGTGCGCCCGATAATGACTGCGCCCGCAGCTTTGAGATTTCGGACCACCGGCGCATCCCCGGGCGCGATGACAGATTGAAATGCCGTCACGCCGTTCGATGTCGCCTCGCCCTTTTGGTCGACATTGATCTTAATGGTGACCGGAACGCCGTGGAGCACGCCTTTGGAGCCGTCCTTGGCGTCCAGCGCTTCGGCATCGGCGCGTGCTTGGTCCTGAAGCTCCGTCACGACCGCGTTCAGGTCCGGGTTCACCGCTTCCATACGCGCGATCGCAGCCTCGCACACCTCTAACGCCGTCAGCGCGCCGCTGCGCGTTGCTGCCGCGATCTCGGCCGCACTCCATTGCCAAAGCGGTGCTGTTTGGGTCATTGGCAAACTGTTCCCGAGAAGCCGTAAAACGGCAACCCTTTTGCGCCGACGGCACCTATGGTTGTGGGCAACAGACGCTGCCATACCTCCGCACATGTGCCAAATCTGCATGAGGCCTTTGCATTTTTGTTAGTTTCAACTGGTTCCGCGCAGAGGTATGAGCGCCTTCACACGGAGGAAGCCATGTCCGCAATCGTTTCAATCGACAACCTGACCAAGACCTATGACGGTGGGTTTCAGGCGCTCAAAGGTGTCACGCTTGATATCGAGGAAGGAGAAATCCTGTCGTTGCTCGGGCCGAATGGTGCGGGCAAAACAACGCTGATTTCGATCATCTGCGGCATCACCAACCCGTCCACAGGGCGCGTCACGGTGGGTGGCCACGATATCATTTCCGATTTCCGGGCGGCGCGGCGCCTTTTGGGTCTTGTCCCGCAAGAGATCAACCTGCAGCCACTTGAGCGGGTGATGAACACCGTGCGCTTCACGCGCGGTCTGTTCGGACAACGGCCCGACGACGCGTATCTTGAGAAAATCCTGACGCAGTTGTCGCTTTGGGACAAACGCGATGCACAAATAAACGCCCTGTCAGGCGGGATGAAGCGGCGCGTCCTGATCGCCAAGGCACTCAGTCACAATCCGCGGGTTCTGTTTCTGGACGAGCCGACTGCGGGCGTCGATGTCGAATTGCGCAAGGATATGTGGGAAACCGTGCGTGAGCTTCAGGCCGAGGGCGTGACCATCATTCTGACCACGCATTACATCGAAGAGGCCGAGGCGATGTCAGATCGCATCGGGGTCATCGCCAAGGGCGAGTTGATGCTGGTCGAAGAGAAAACCGCCCTCATGAACCGCATGGGACAAAAACGCATGCGAATCGATTTGCAGGTGCCATTGCCCGAAATTCCATCAAGCCTTGCGCAGTACAACCTGTCACATGGCGAGATACCGTCGTCGCTGGTCTATGACTATGACGCCAAGGGTGAGAGAACCGGGATCACGCGCCTGCTGAACGATCTCTCTGCCGCTGGTATCGTGCTACGCGACGTTCAAACGTCGCAGAGTTCCCTAGAAGACATTTTCGTCAGCCTTGTGGGAGACAGACCATGAACTGGCAGGCCATCCGCGCGATTTACCTGTTTGAAATGGCGCGCACGTTCCGCACGCCAACGCAATCGCTGATCTCGCCCGTGATCTCGACGGCTCTCTACTTTATTGTTTTCGGATCAGCTATCGGCAGCCGTATCCAAGAGGTCGAAGGCGTAAGCTATGGCGCATTTATTGTGCCGGGCTTGATCATGCTCAGCGTGCTGACACAGTCGATTTCTAACGCATCGTTTGGCATCTACTTTCCCAAGTTCATTGGCGCGATTTACGAGGTTCTTTCGGCCCCGGTCAGCGCGTTTGAGATCACCGTGGGTTATGTCGGCGCGGCCGCGACCAAGAGCTTTATCATTGGCATTGTGATCCTGATCACGTCGTTCTTTTTCGTGGATATTCAGGTGGCCCATCCCGTCTGGATGTTCGCGTTTCTGATCCTGACGTGCCTGTCTTTCAGCCTTTTGGGCTTTATCATCGGTATCTGGGCGCGGAACTTTGAACAGCTACAGCTGATCCCGTTGCTGGTGGTGACGCCGTTGGTGTTTCTAGGGGGTGCGTTCTATTCGGCTTCGATGCTGCCGCCGCTTTGGCAAAAGATCACCCTGTTCAATCCAGTGCTCTATCTGATCTCGGGGTTTAGGTGGTCGTTCTTTGGATTGTCAGACGTACCGGTCGGGATCAGCCTTGCTGCAATAACGGTATTTTTCGCGGTTATGCTTTCGGCGGTTTGGTGGATTTTCCGCACCGGCTGGCGGATTAAGACATAAGGCGTCAAGGCAACAGTCTATGTGGATTTATCTAGTCGTCTTGTGACCGGTTGGGCGGCGTCCTACATGACCGGAATGAAGCGCTTCATACCGTTCATGAAATCCGACCCGGTCGTTGCCGTGGTGCGTCTGCAGGGCGTTATTGCGTCAGGTGGTCGGGGTGGTGCTCTGAACGATGCCGCACTGGCGCCCGTGATTGAAAAGGCGTTCCGCAAGGGCAAGCCCGCCGCGGTCGCGCTTCAGATCAATTCCCCGGGGGGAAGCCCTGCGCAGTCCTCGCTGATTGCTGCTCGTATTCGGCGCCTGGCAGACGAGAAAGAGATACCCGTTTTTGCCTTTGTCGAAGATGTCGCCGCCTCCGGTGGCTATTGGCTCGCGGTGGCAGCGGACGAAATCTGGACCGACCAGAACTCGGTCGTCGGCTCAATCGGCGTGATCTCAGCGGGCTTCGGGTTTCAGGACTTTATTGCCCGCTACGGTATCGAGCGCCGTGTTCACACAGCCGGGAATTCGAAAAGCCTTCTCGACCCGTTTCAGGCGGAAAAGCCTGAAGACGTTGCGCGCTTGAAAGACTTGCAAGAGCAGATCCACGGCACGTTCATTGACCATGTCAAAACGCGGCGCGGCAACAAGCTTGCCGACCGCGATTTGTTCACGGGCGAAATCTGGGTTGGGCAAAAGGCCATCGATGACGGCCTGACCGATGGCATTGGGCATCTCGCGCCCAAGATGAAGGAGCGGTTCGGCGACAAGGTCCGCTTTGCCCGGTATGGCGTGCGCCGCTCGTTCTGGAACCGGATCGGTGCGCAGGTAATCGACGACGTTTCCGCCACCCTTGAAGAGCGTGCAATGTACGCACGCTACGGGCTCTGACTGCGTGCTGCTAAAGATTGTCAGCCTCTTCCTGGTCGCAATGGCGGTCATGGCGATGTTTGGCAAACTAAAGGCCCCGAAGATTCCCCTGCTCTCGCGTAAGAAATGCGCGAAGTGCGGCCGGTACAAGATCGGCACCGGGCCCTGCGACTGTGGAACAAAGGGCTAGGTATGGACGTCGTATATGCAGTACTCGGCCTTGTAATTTTGCTCCTTGCGGGAGATGCGCTGGTACGGGGCGCGGTGAACCTGTCGCTTCGCCTTGGCGTGCCCGCGCTGATCGTCAGCCTTACCATTGTGGCATTCGGGACATCCGCACCCGAGTTGTTGATCGCCATCCAAGCCCTTCTCGAGGACGCTCCTGGAATTGCTCTGGGCAACGTGGTGGGGTCAAACACCGCGAACGTGCTTCTGGTGTTGGGTGTTCCCGCACTTATGACGGGTCTGGATACCTCAAAATCCGACAGTCGACGAAGTTACATCGAGATGGTGGTGATCACGCTGATCTTCATTGGCCTGTGCTACTTCTCACCAATTTTTGGGATCGACAGTTTCATTCTGCTCGCAATCCTATTCCTGATCCTTGCAAACCACGCGCGCCACGCGGTGACCCACTATCGGGAAACCGGCGAGGCGATGGTTGACGAAGAAGCAGAGTTGGAAGGCGCCGATCCCGACCTGCCTGGTTGGAAGATTGGCATCTTCCTGGTGCTTGGTCTCATCGGGCTGCCATTGGGCGCGGATCTTTTGGTTGAGGGCTCGGTGGGCATCGCTCGCGATATCGGCGTTAGTGAAACCGTGATCGGTCTGACACTGGTGGCCCTTGGCACGTCCCTGCCTGAACTGGCGACCACGGTGGTTGCAGCCCTGCGGCGTCAGGCGGACGTCGCCTTGGGCAATGTGATCGGATCCAACGTCTTTAACCTTTTGGGCATTATTGGCGTGGCGAGCTTCTTTGACCCCATTCCGGTGGGGCGGGAGTTCCTCGAACGGGACCTCTGGGTCATGCTGGGCGCGACGCTTTTGATCGCACCGTTCGTCTTTCCAACAAAATGAACCTGACACGCGGCTGGGGCGTCCTATTTTGCGCCCTCTACGTGATCTATATCGTTGCTGTCGTGAAGTGAGGCGTTCATGAGCGTGAAATGCGCATTGGTGACCGGTGCTGGTCAAAGGTTAGGTCGCGCGATGGCGCTTGAACTGGCCGAGCAGGGGTATCGCGTTGCGGTGCACTACAACACCTCGGATCGCGGTGCGTTGGAAGTTGTCGAACACATTCGCGCTGCGGGCGGGCAGGGCGTCGCGCTGGGCGCGGACCTTTTGGACGAAGATCAGGTCAGTCAACTGGTTCCGCGCGCCGTTGAGGCTCTGGGTGGCCCTCTGACCGTGCTGATCAACAACGCATCGATCTTTGAGCATGACGACCTGACCAACGCAACGCGCGACAGTTGGGACAGAGCGATGGAGTCTAACCTCCGCGCGCCGGTTGTCCTGACGCAGGGGTTCGCGGCACAAGTCCCCGACCCGCAGCCTGACAGCCGGGGAGAGCCGGTGGCGCAAGCGCTGGTCATCAACATGATTGACCAGCGGGTGCGCAAGCTAACCCCCTTCTTCATGTCCTATACGGTCGCCAAGATGGGGCTGTGGGCGTTCACTCGAACTGCGGCTCAGATGCTGGCCCCGCGCATCCGGGTCAACGGGATTGGACCCGGTCCAACCCTTCAGGGCGCGCGACAGTCGCCTGACCACTTTCAGGCGCAGCGGGACGCAACGATTCTTGAACGCGGATCGGACGTTGACGATATCCTTGCCGCGATGCGCTATTTGCAGACGGCCAAGGCGGTCACGGGGCAACTGATTTGCGTTGATGGCGGCCAACATCTGGCCTGGGCTACGCCGGATGTGACAGGTATCGAGTAAGCGGGTGGGGCGATCTCACCTCATTTTGCGACTTGACTTGTGCACCGGCAGCTCTGCCTTCACGAAGCTGTTACGATTCTCCTAATGTTTTCAGCATTTTGGCAGGGTGCATATAAAAAACCCTTTAAAAACAATGCTCTAATTATGTGCCTAAAAATTAAGCAAATGGGCGAAATGCTCTGTAAACAAAAGAAAATCCGGCCAGCCCCATGGTTTTCCGCAGGCTTATCCACAGATTTCGTGGATGCCTTAACGCTTGTCACGCCGGGCCAATCGGTGCAGCGGTAGAGAGAATCGGGGTCAGGCCGTGTCAGAGAGTTTCCAACCTATGTCATCAGAGATCGCGCAAATGGGGTTTGACGTTATCCAAGGGTATCTCAAGACCCTTGATACGTCGCCGGGTGTCTATCGGATGCTCGATTCCAAAGGCGCGGTCCTGTATGTGGGCAAGGCCAAAAATCTCAAAGCGCGTGTATCAAATTACGCGCGTCCGCAGGGGCACTCGCCCCGGATCGCTCGGATGATTCAGGACACGGCGTCGATGATGTTCCTCACGACGCGCACCGAGACCGAGGCCCTCCTGCTTGAACAAAACCTGATCAAGCAGCTCAAACCAAAATACAACGTCATCCTGCGCGACGATAAATCCTTCCCCAATATCCTTGTCGACAAGGGGCATGGATTTCCGCAGATCCGAAAGCATCGCGGCAAGAAATCCTCTAAAGGGAATTACTACGGGCCCTTCGCCAGTGCTGGCGCGGTGAACCGAACGCTGAACCAGCTGCAAAAGGTCTTTTTGCTGCGCAATTGTTCGGACTCAACATTCGATACGCGCACGCGCCCCTGTCTTCTTTATCAGATCAAGCGCTGTTCGGCCCCGTGCGTCGGCTACATTGATGAACAGGGGTACGGCGATCTTGTCAAAGATGCCGAACGCTTTCTTCAAGGCAAAACGACCAAGGTTCAGGAACACTTGGCAAAGGAAATGCAGGCGGCGTCCGATGCGATGGAGTTTGAACGCGCCGCCGCACTGCGCGACCGGATTCGCGCACTGACGCAGGTTCAGTCAGCGCAAGGCATCAATCCGCAGGGTGTGCCCGAGGCTGATGTCATCGCGCTCCATATGGAGGGCGGTCAGGCCTGTGTTCAGGTGTTCTTTATCCGAGCCAACCAGAATTGGGGTAACCGCGACTACTATCCGCGCACCGGATCTGGCGCAGGTGCGGGCGAAATTCTCCGCGCTTTTGTGGGTCAGTTCTATGACACAAAAGATCCCGCGCGGCTGATCCTGCTCAGCGATGAGATCGAAGATGCCGACCTTTTGGAAGATGCGTTGACCGACAAGCTTGGCCGCAAGGTCCAGATCGCGGTCCCGCAGCGAGGTGAGAAACATGAACTGATCGTCAACGCTCTGCGCAATGCGCGTGAAAGCCTCGCGCGAAAAATGTCTGAAACGGCGACTCAGGCCAAGTTGCTTACCGGGCTGGCTGACGCGTTTGACCTCGACGCGCCACCGCAACGGATCGAGGTCTATGACAACTCGCACATTCAGGGAACGAATGCCGTTGGCGGCATGATCGTGTCCGGCCCGGATGGCTTTGTCAAAAGCCAGTACCGCAAGTTCAACATCAAGAACGAAGAGCTAACCCCCGGCGACGATTTCGGCATGATGAAAGAGGTCCTGACCCGCCGCTTCAAACGCCTGCTCAAGGAAGACCCCGACCGCCAAAGTGGCGCATGGCCGGATCTTTTGCTCATTGATGGTGGCGCAGGACAGGTTTCGGCCGTGCACGAGATCATGGCCGAGCTTGGCGTCGAGGATATCTCGATGATCGGTGTTGCCAAAGGCGTCGACCGGGACGCGGGCAAGGAGGAGTTTTACCGCTACGGTGCGTTGCCCTTTGCATTGCGCCATAACGATCCGGTGCTTTACTTTGTGCAGCGCCTCCGCGACGAAGCACACCGTTTCGCCATTGGCGCACATCGCCAAAAGCGGTCCAAGGCCATCGGAGCCACCCCGCTTGACGATGTGCCGGGGAT
>Ga0064014_10226_pt1 | contig 16256 bp, 15 predicted proteins | sample CrowatWCoCulture_2_FD_61584 | JGI IMG/M metagenome (GOLD analysis project Ga0064014, IMG submission 61584) | Marine cyanobacteria communities from the University of California, Santa Cruz, USA, analyzing cyanobacterial DNA methylation -... | ecosystem: Host-associated > Microbial > Bacteria >...
TCGCCCTTTACCCATGTTCCCTGGCCTGGCCATCAACCTGTTGGGCTTGTCCTGGATGGTGTTGCTATCCCCGAACTCGGTGAGCAAATCTACCAGTGGGCCGGCGGACAAACCATTAATGCAGAGTGCCTGTACGTTGCAACCCGCTGGGAGGCGGTTTCGGACTTGTCCCCCTGGCTTGTATGGCTCAGTGGGCCAGAAGACCCGGTGCTGGAAGGGTTCCTGGAGCAGGGGCCCAGGCAAGAGCAGGGTTACCTGCTGATTTCGGCCACAGACCATGCTAGCTGTGCCTGTTGGATGCGCTCCCACCTGCAGGTAGAAGTGGCGCCGGGCTGTGAAGAACTGGTGCGGATTGCCCATCCGGCACTGGCCGCCACGGTGATCGGGGGCAATTTGCCGCGTTTCCCCACCAGGGCCGTGGACCGGTTGATTGTTCCGGATTGTATCAGCGAGCAGTGGCACCTTGTCGAGCCCCCGGCTGTTCAGTCTGGCGACATAGGTGACCAACCCGAAAAAATGATGGCCTCGCGGGACTTGAAGGGCGCTTTCGATGCCTTCAATCGGCGCAAAGGCGCACTGCACATATGGAACAACCTGCATGAGTCGGTGCGCAACCAGTTGGGTGGTCCTGATTTGAGGGATGCCTACCCGGCACTCGGCAGAATACTGGAAGAGGCCCTTGGCAACGGATGCAACAACTTGCGGGAGGTTATGCAATTCCTGTTCGTAACCTTGCCACCACAAGCCGATAGCAATGCCGTGACGGAAACGGCGCCTCCATTGAATCAAGGATGAACAATGACACGGATACAACGCCCCACTGACGACCGGGCAAGCAACGATCTTTTGTGCTGGGAACAACCAGGCACCCCCATTGATGAACCCGCTTTATGCCCGCTGCTGAGAACCGTGAACCTGCTGCCTATTCGGTACGGCAGGGTAGAAGTTGCGCCCGCCGATACAGACCCGGGGTACCCCTACTCACTGACCTCCCGCCCGCTTGGCTACCGCCTTCTTAGGTATGGCTATCTTTATGTATTGGACGCAGATACCGGGGAGCTCCACGAGTACCTGCATGAAAATGGTGAACTGACGGGCCACAACGGTGGCAAGCTGGAATACCCGAAGCAGCACACCCTCTACGTTTGCTTCGCCGATGTGCCCCTCACCGAACGCAAGAAAGCTCAGATACTTGACAGCCAGGAGGAGCGTGCGCACTTCATGCAGGAAATCGACCTGGCCAGTGCCTCGCCGGTCAGCGGCGGTGAGCACCTGCTGACGCCTGAACAGGCCAAACAATGGGTGGCTGAATTTGGCGAAGACTATACGCCGGATGCCCCCGAAAACGGCCACGCCCAGGAAAGCGAGCCCTATCACTGGGAGAATCAGCCCTATTACCACAAGAGCCGGTTCGGCAAGCTGATCAAACAGCAGGACATCGACGATGTCTCCAACTGCCTTTGTCTTGTCGTGAGGGACGACGTGGGCGTAATGATCGACCTGGCCGAGCATCAGGACGATGTGGTGGGGTGGTTCGAGAGCTGGACAGACGAGGGTGAGGAAGAGCGGGACTATTTTCTTGGCACCTTGATAGAGTCCATGACCCTGATGGACGAACAGGGGTTGGACGCCATGATGGCCAACTCGGATCATCCCGCCATTGTCGCCATGCGGCAGGACCTGGAAGCCATGCCGGAAAGCGACCGTTCAAACACCCAGTCCGCATTACTGGCAGCGTTGAGACAACTCGAGAATGAAACGACACCCGGACCCAATGATGCGTCGCTTCCTCCTGACGTTAAATCAAGGGTTGAAGAGATCCGGAGTACAGCCAACCGGACCAACGCCTACGGCATCCTTCCCAAAATGCAGAGAGCGGTGGACGAGTGGTACCTGCGACAAGCCATGGAAGGGGCCAGGCCGGATTTTGTGGACTCCCACATAGAAGGCATTGTCGCCTTGGAGAAGGCGCATCGCGATAATCTGAAGGCGATTCTGGAGGGTCGTGGTTTCGGCCACCGCGGCGTCAACGACCTGATCGACCGTGAGGCCATGGACCAGTACATGGCTGGCCAGCGTGCGAAACTGGCCCGCTGGCAGTTACTGCTGACGGAGATAACCAGTGATCGTATTCAACTGCTGACAGACAACTGCTATCACCAGGCCGCGTGGTATTTTGACCCGGAAGACGAAGTGCAGATCGAGGCGGCCCTGGATCTGGAGTACGCCTGCCGGAAAGACATCTGCCGTTCCGACGAAGCGAGTGACGGCGTGCTGGAGTGGCTGGAACAGAATCCCCAATACAGCCGCCCCCTGTTCCAGACCCTGCCAAGGAATGACCGCTCCGAAGACGGAGAGCTGGCCAAGACCTACTTGGCGGTTGGCTCCGCTGGCTATGCCGTGGTTGCCAAGGCGGCGGAGTGGATCCAACGGGTAAAAGCGGCAGAGCAGGGCAAGCTTCCGGATTATTCCCACTACTCCCAGCAAATCCAACAAAAAGCGGAAGGAGTGGGGGACACCCTCGCCCCGGCTATTGCCCGGGCCAAGGGACGTGCTGTTGGGGAACTCTATAAGGCCATCGACAGCCAGACCCTGCCGGAGTTGGATGACCTCTTCCGGGACCTACCATATTTTTTCAAGCGGCGCATGCTGGATGCCATAGATCAGGGCAAGGCGGAATTCCGCTTTGCTTCGGCAAGCGAGTTGGCGACCTTCCGGGACAACCTCAGGCAGATGCTGCAGCTGGATCAACGGATGAAACAGCTCCAGAACCAGCACGAAGTTGCCAATTCCACCCATGGCCATCTTTCCAAAAAAGCCCAGGGATTGGTGGCTGAATTCAAGGCTACCCGCGAAGAACACCGTGAAATTGGGAAACGCGTGGCCGCCGCCCTCAGCCCGGTTGAGGAAACCGATACCGGCCTGAAACTGGAACCGGCCACCACCGGCCGTGCCGGCATTACGTTGGTTCCGCCGGCATTGGCCCAGCAGGAAGTTGGACGACTTGTTGGGCATTTCCGGCAGGGCTTGGCCTCGGCTCCCCGGATGAACCTGATGGGGGATTGGCTTGGGGTTTTGGTGTTTGGGGTTCAGTTGGCCATCCTATGGAATGTTTCTAACGAGATTGGTTCGAACTCAGAGAGCCCCGATGATAACTCTCGCATCTATGAGAGCCTGTGGGCGACCGCAGCGGCGGGTTTTCTGGCCTCTCAAGGAATCATGGACACGGCCTACGGAACCAGAGCTCGGGTCCTGGCTGATGCTTGGCAGCGCACCGCTTTGACCGGTGTGCATATCCGGATGGGTAAATTGCATGTTTGGCTTGGTGGTCCTGCCTATTTGTTTGGCGCGGTCAGTGCCGGAATAAGTGCCTACAAGCATCGGGAAAACTGGTTGAGTGCGGTTCAGACCGGCAATGCCGAAGCTCAAACTGGTGCAGTGCTGGGCATGATAGGCAGCGGTGGTTTGGCGACGACCAACATGTACGGATTCGGGCGTACGTTGGGGATGGCACGGGCCGTGGGCCGAGCAAGCAAGGGAATCGCTCGGGCAGAAGCTTGGGCCGTAGCAGGCCGTACCTTGTCCGGTCTGTTTGCCCGCCTGAACGTGGCGGGGCTGGTGTTCACGGTTTTTGAATTGGGGGGTACCTGGCTGTATAACCGTTACAACCTGAGTGAGCGGGATAAATGGCTGCAAACCACGCCTTGGTCACGTGAGGCCGAGCAGGTCCACAATGGCTCGCTTGATGACTATGTAAAGGCCTTTGCGCGGATTGGCAATAGTGTCACCCTTGACGAAGTGCCCGGGGAGGATGAAGAACCTTCAAGGTTACGGTTAAACTGCCACGGTTTGCCGGCGGACAGCCTGATGGAGCCACTGGAAGGCAAGGCGCCCCACCGGCTATCCATCGCCGCATGGCGCATCCAGCCGGGGCGAAGGGGGATGTTCTCCCTCCAACCGGAAACCTGGGTACCCTGTACTGGTGCCATTCTGGGTAGCCTGGAGCAGCCGGCAGACACCGATCACCTGCAACTGCCCTTCAGACCACCGGCCCATGTGAAGACCCAGCATGGCATCCGCACCCGGGACCTGGGCTTGATGGTCAAGTTTGAAACATTGCAGGAAGATGGAGCCTATACCGCTGCCGTTTATATGCTGAAGATCACTCCGGATGCCCAGTACCCCCTGACGCCCGTGCAGGAGGCTCCGAAAACAGAGATTACCTGGTGGCGACTCCGCCAGCCACTCATAGTGATGGATGGACTTTAATGGACCCCAAGAATGCCCAGCCCGAACAGCCGCCCCGAGCGGGTCGTTCCGAGCTCTTCCCGAGTGGCCGGCTGACCTTTTTATCCCCCAAACCCCTGCCAACCGGACTACCGCCAGTGGATCATGGGCACGCAGTGGGGGATGTGAGTGACGGCTACTTGGATTTCGGAACTGGTGTAACACCAGTGTTTGGTTGGCAGGCCACGCTGGGTATCCCCTTTTTTTGTTTTTTGCTTGGTGCGCTTGGTTTTCCGCTTATCCTATCCGGGCTTGCGATCGCTCACGGTAGAGATCTGGAGACAGCAGTCGAAGTGTTCCAGGAGATGTTTGATTATGGATTTTGGATTGCCGTTTGGGGGTGTAGTTTCTTTCTCCTGTTCGGCCTTGGTCTCTGGTTCCGAGACCACCTTAAGCTTGAATCGGTAGTCCCCACTCGCTTCAACCGCCAACGCCGCGAAGTGTGTTTTGTTCCGGAGGGACAGAAAGAACCGATCTTCGTCCCCTGGGAAGAGCTGGTCGCCTGGGTGACGGAAGCGCAAGGTGTTACCGAATATGGTGTGCAGCGCCAGTACGGCTTTGGCATTGGCTTCTATCACCCGGACACGGGCGAGAAATACACCCTGGAGTTTGAAACCTACGGCCAGCCCCAGGCCATCAGCACCTGGGAGGCCATCCGGGCGTACATGGAGTACGAAGTCCATACCCTGAAAGAGATCCAGGATCCAGTGGAGCTTCAGGGCCCGGGCGATCCGCCTTGGGAGGGTGTCCATGTTTTCCGCAATGCCCGTAAACGTCTCCATGAGGAATACCGGGAAGGCAAGCGGGGGGTGCTCTACCTGACCGGCTGGTACCTGTACCACCTGATGACCTTCTGGACCCTGCCCAACCGACTGGTGGAGTGGGAAGTCAGGAAGATCAAACGCATGACCCGAAAAACGCTGCCCAAGGCCATGGCGGAGTGGTCTGAACCGCTTCCGGAAGACCAATGGACCAAACCCAGCAAGGAACTGAAGCGCCAAAGCAAGCGGGTGCTGGAACTGCAAAAAGCGGATCCGCAAAGGCCGGTTGCTGAGATCTTTGCTCAGAGTAGTGAGGAGTTTTCAGGCAAAGCTGCGATGACTGCATGACAGATACGGACGTGAAGATCGATTTTGAGAGCACAGCCTTCAGGGCAGTTATGATTGAACCATTGCCTTCAAGCCCGAAGAAACGCACATGGATAGGTGAAGAGCTCCAGCCCATGGGCACTTACGCCGGAGTCATTCCCTATTACGCCACGGTTCAAGATGTTGAAGCGATTCAGGATCATGAGAAATCTGATTCGGGATTCAGCGATAAGGACTGGTGGTGGAATCATCAAAGGATCCGGTTTCTGAATGGAAAAATTGGGCTGAAATTTTTAATCTTTGTTGTCCCATTTACGTGGATTCTCACGCTAGTGATTGGGGGAATGGCGACCGTCGGATGGGGAGTGTTGTCGGTAGGGCGACATTACGATTTGTCTGGCATTTTGGTCGGCGGGTTAGGCTTTATTCTCGTACCTGGATGGATGCTATTTGCCTTCTGGATAGCACGCCCCACAACAAACTGGATAATGAGTACGGGGATAGGCTTTATCCTCAAGCCCTTCGAGAAAACCATCAATAAACGACTGGATGCCACCCTTGAAGACGGCTGTAGCGAATTCAACCGCGTTGATGGTCAGGTTCGTATTGCCCTCGGTCGGGGGCGTTATTTCGAGGCGCCTTTCGTGGAGTTTGATGCTTATGTGGAACGTGTTGTCCAGCACGGCGGTATCTTTTACCGGTTGATGCTGGTGCACCATTACATTCAGAAAACCTTTAACAAAACAGGCTTCAGTACCATTGAGTCGGAAAAGTCAGAAGTGTTGGCGTTGTGGGATATGTTGCAACGCTACATGGATGTGACCCAGCCACTGCCGGACACACCGCGACTAGAGCCCTTCCGTCATCTGGACCCGGTAACAGCTGAGCATGACAGAAAGACCGGGCGGAACCCGAGGTATTGGCGGGACCTGGATCTTGAATCCTGGAAGGACGGGGAAGGCTGGACAGAGGTCCACCAGCGCCAGAGCAGGTTTCCTTGGGGAAGCCGAACCTGCAAGCTTACGCCGCAATTGGGCAAGATCTCGATGGAGGAGTATCGGAAGCTGCGACCGCCCGGTGCGTGGCCAATCTAAAGCCGGGTTGATGAACAAAACCTCAATTGTTGCATAATGCAACGCGTGTGGTAACCTGTTACAAGCGTTAAGCAACACCTCAGGAGACCACCATGACAACCGCTGTCCGTCTCGACGACACTCTGGTCCGCCACGCCGCCGCAGAGGGCGCGGTTCATCGGCGTTCGACACCCAAGCAGATTGAGTACTGGGCCGAGATAGGCCGTGCCGTTGCCGGGGACGTGAGTGCGGAAGATCTGATTGCTATTCTGCAGGGTATCCGCCAGGTGCGGGTTGAACCGGTGGTGGCTGAGTCTGTTTCCAGTGATGACCTCTGGGCTGAAGTAGATCAGGCCCGGGAAAGCGGTAATCTGGGGCGCTCGATTGCCAGAGGTCGTACGGTGTATCAGGCGTCTGGAGAAAAGCCCGGCTATCTGGAGGCGATTTATCCGGATGGCACTCGGGAAGTCGGTCAGTTTCGCAACGGGCGTTTTGAAGCACTGAGTGACCGTGACAACGCAGCCTGAACTCTGGCTGCTGGTTGGCGGCAACGGTGCCGGCAAGACCACATTCTATGAGCGGTTCCTGGCCCGCCGGAAGATTCCTCTGGTGAATGCCGATAACATCGCCCGCAGTGTGTGGCCTGACGCGCCCGAGAAACACAGTTATGAGGCGGCGCTGATTGCTGAACAGGAACGGTTCCGACTGCTTAAGGAGCGCCAGAGTTTCTGTTTCGAAACTGTCTTTTCTCATTCCTCGAAGGTGGATTTTGTCGGGGCTGCCAAGGCTGCCGGATTTCGCATTCGGCTGTTTTATTTCCACCTCGAATTCGCTGCGTTGAACAAGGCTCGGGTGGCTTCCCGGGTAAGATCCGGCGGCCATCATGTGCCCGAGGCCAAGGTTGAGTCCAGAATTCCAAGGACCCTTGCCAATCTTCGCGAATGTATCGGGCTGGCGGACGAACTGCACCTCGTTGATAACTCCAGTCTCGATCAACCCTACGTGCGCATTGCGGTCTGGGAGGCGGGGCAGTGGCGTACCTGTCAGGAGGTCTTGCCTCAGTGGGCAACCGACCTTATTGATAACTGAAAGACGGCTATGGCCAGCTGTCCGGCACCACGAAAAAGCGGTTGGTTTCCTGCCAGAGGCCGCTGATGGAGTCCTCCTCGAGTTTCGCGAACAGGAGCGGGATGTTGTAGCGCTCGATGGTGTTCAATGCAGCAGTTACTGCATTGGGGGCCGGTGGCTCGCTTTGACGCCACGGGCCGATCCAGTGGGGTTTGTTCAATACCACCCAGCCGGGGAGGTCCGATGTCTCAATCTGTGAGAGATAGCGCCACTGGCCGCGCAGGTGACTGGCTGGCACGGACTCAGGAGCGATCACCTGTGTTCCTGCCGGGTAAAACAGGTACCCCGGCATGAAAATCCGGGGAATGACAGGCTCTGCGATTCCAGCGTCTGCCAGCAACGCCCGGGCCTCGGGCAACGCGGTTCTCTGGCTTTGCATGCGCAGCATCCGGTCTGTTTTCAGATCGAGCCGGTCTTTGGCATTCGGGCCATACCACAGAGTTCTCCCGCTTTGCTCCGGAACTCCCAGATAGTATTTGATGGCAATTTCGTGGTGCTCGATTCGATCTTCTGACCGATTATGCACCACGAAATCCAGCTCGCCCATGGTTCGGCCGTGGGACTGGATTTGTCGATTTTGAAGCAGAACATCCCAGCCCAGAAGGTCTTCCAGTAATACGCGGTAAAGCTGCTCGAAATAGAAGCCGAGCCGCTTCTGGGGTGTCTCTCTGAGCAGCGCAGGCGCTATTTCCGGCTTTTCATCCCAGGCCTGAAGTTGTTCTGTAATACCGTCAGGGAGATAACTGGCCGGCTCAAACGTCAGTGGTGACTGCAGCAGCTGGGGCGCCCGGCATAGCCAGGCAAGGTGCCTGATCGCCGGCGTGGTCAGTTGTCGAGTTGAGTAGGGGGTTGTTTTTGCATCCATATGGCCAGAATACCGTAAACTGTCCGCAAGGCACGATGATCAATACAGTTCTGAAGGAGGCTTCATGCAATATCTTCACACCATGATCCGGGTGAGCAACCTGGACGAGACACTCCATTTCTTTTGCGATCTGCTGGGAATGGTTGAGATCAATCGCAAGAGCAGCGACAAAGGCCGATTCACCCTGGTGTTTCTGGCTGCACCGGAAGACGAAGCCCGTGCCCGTGAAGACCGGGCGCCGATGATCGAGCTCACTTACAACTGGGATCCGGAAGAGTATACCGGCGGGCGTAATTTTGGCCATCTGGCCTACCGGGTGGGTGACATTTATGCCCTTTGTGAGCACCTCAAAGCCAATGGGGTAACGATTAACCGTCCGCCCCGTGACGGCCATATGGCCTTTATCCGCACGCCGGATAACATCTCGATTGAGCTTCTGCAGAAAGGCGAGGCGCTGCCACCGAAGGAACCCTGGGCCAGCATGGAAAACACTGGCACATGGTAAGCCCGCAGGCGGGGCGCCGCAAGGGGCTTGAGCGTGATACAATAACAACCTGAAACATAGCTTTCGCATCAGGACGATGCATTCAGAACATGGAGAAGTTTGATGGACGATTGGCAAGGATGCCTGGATCCCCAGTGCCAGACCGCTTTATTACGAGCCCGGGAAAGCGTTGAACGCCGTGGTGGCTCGGTGATTACCGTTGAAGACTACCTGCTTGCGCTGCTGGACTCCGCACCCGCTATAGCCCGCTTTCTGCGCGGCTGCGGCGTGGATATGGACGAACTCACCCGCACCATTCAGTGCGAACAACCGATCGTGACGGAAGTGGGTGGCGAAGGGCAATTATCTTCCCAGCTGATGTACTGGTTCGCGGCGGCCCGGGAAACCAGCGGTTCGCCATGGCTTGGATGGTCGCATCTGTTGGAGGCGCTGGTTCGCCACGCGGAGCGGCTACAGGAAAAAGCCTATGTGGCAGTATTTGAGTTGGTCCCACGCTGGCCCGATTCGTCCGGGGAGCGGGAGCCGGCGCCGATTGATGAATTCCAGAGAGCGCCCGTGGTGGTGACTGATTCCGCATGGGTTGAGCTGGCTGAGGATGTCGCGATCGGTCTGGCGGCGTCGCCGTCAGCCATGATCTGGGTGCGTGGCGAGCGTGGGGCGGGCAAGACCGCCTGGCTGCAATCACTGCTTCCGGTACTGGAGCAGGATTACGTTGAGTTGGATCTCAGGCGTGAAGCGGAGATCATGGCCAGTGATCTTCCGGTTCTTCCGGCGCTTTCATCGGAGGGCGGTCCGGGAGAGGAAGGGCCACGCTGGCCGGTACTGGTACTGGACAATATCTCGCCAGCGGACCTGGTTGCGCTGATGGATCTTCCTGATGGGCTGGCGTCAGCGCTGGTACTTCAATGGGCAGGTCCAATACTTCTGCTGGGGCCTGAAGAGCCTCGCGAAAGCAGTGCCGCCCTGGCGCTGCAGCATCGTCTGGGCCGCACCCTCGACACCTTTGATATGCCGGTTTCAAGCGTGGTTCAGCGTCAGGCCATTCTGACAGCCCACCAGGCCGCGATCGAGAAGCAGTGGAATGTGCAGGTGCCCCGGTCGGCGATCCGGTTTGCTGCTTCTCGCCGGAGCCGGTGCGTGAGCATGCCGGGCGGAATGCTGCAGTGGCTGGAACGGGCGGCCGCCCGGCTGAACCTCGTTGCCCGCAGAGGCCCGGCGGAGGCGGTGGCCCTGGCGGGGCAGGCTGATACTCTGAGGCGTCAGTCCCTGGTTGCCCTGGCGCGGAAAGAGCCGATCGACGACATCGAGGCTTCGCTTGGTGAAATTCAGCTTCATCGTGTGGCTGCAGAGGTTGCCTGGCATGAGCGTAAAGCCGCCGGCAAGCTCCGGCAGCTGAGCACTGAAGATTTGCGGCAGGAACTGGAACGCTGGGTTGCAGCGCGGCCCGGGCCGGTTCACTATGTGCGGCATTGTAATAATCAGGATGGAGATTCAGCGGGTGCAGGATCTGGAAATTTACATTCGTGATCTGGAGCCGGGGGCGGTTTCCGGGTGGCTTGAGAGCCACCTTGAAGAACTGGAACTGGATGACGTTGAGGTGACAGGCGTGATCAAGGGCTTTGCCCGCTTCGAGGGCGAGAGACTGCGGATATCGCTTTATCCGGGGGCATTTGGCAAACGTTTCACCTCATTGGTCATTGAGGGGCCAAAGGTGCCCTGGAACAGCGACCTCGACTGCGCGCGCAGTGCCTGGCGTGCCATGGGTACCGAGATCCGTTGCAGCCCGGGAGACTGGAAAGAGGGCGAGCCGGTAGAGGATGAAAAGTGGTGGCGCCTGGACCACCGGGGCGAACAACAGGTCGTCTGGAACTGAAAGAGGCAGCCCGTGGGCTGCCTCTTTGCTTTCAGTGGACGACTCAGTCGCTCAGGATGGACACGTTGTCGGCCTGAAGACCTTTGTCTGCTTCCACAACATTGAAGCGAACCAGTTGACCCTGGCGCAGAACCCGGCGACCGCGGCCGCGGATTGCACGAAAGTGTACGAAAACCTCGTCGCCACTATCGCGCACAATAAAGCCAAAGCCTTTCTTCACGTTGAACCACTTGACGGTGCCTTCTTCATTGCCCTCAGGGCTGCTTTCGTCATAGCCATCATCATCGTCATCGTTGTTTTGGCTGGGTGCACGGTTGCTCGGCCGGGATGTGCTTTGCTTTTCGGCCGGTTTCTTGACGGATAACGCAATGGCCAGGAAGCCCGCAATGCCGAAAACGATCAGCGAGATAATGTAGGCGGCGATGCCACGAGTGCTACCCAGGGCCTCTACAAGTTGGCCTGCAGCGATCAGGCGAAGTGGCTCGGGTGTGAACGACAGCAGCAGGGCAAGCACCAAAGGCGCGGGGATGGCGATCAGGAGAGCAAAAAGGATCGCTTTGGATGGATTACGCATTGACTGAAATTTCTCCATTCTTGTAACGCTAACGATAAAAACCGGATATCGGGTAAAATCGCACATCCGGCCGGTGAAAACCGCCAGTTCCCCGGAAAACGGGAGCGCTGACGGGCAAAAGCGGCATGATACCAGATTATCCCGAGCGCTGACCAAGCAACGGGGTAAGCAGTGTCATCGATCACATTCTTGATAGATCCACCCAGGGAGTGCCAATACCCAATGAGCCAGAACGATCTGGAAACCCGACTGGATGAGCTGGAAACACGGCTGGCCTTTCAGGACGACGTTATCAATACCCTGAGTGAGCAGGTGGCGAAGCAGGAAATGGACATCCGGGAATTGTGGGAGGCTAAGCGCTTGTTGCACAAACAGCTGAAGGATGTATCCCCGTCCGATATCAAATCGGAACAGGACGAAACCCCTCCGCCTCACTACTGAAAATGGGGTCAGATGAAATTTTCATCTGACCCCATTTTCATCTGACCCCAGGTTCACGCTTTACGCCAGAAGCTCGATCAGAATCTGCTCGTAAATCTCTGATAGCGTGTCCAGGTCCTTGGCCTTCACACGCTCATCCACTTTATGAATGGTGGCGTTGATGGGGCCAAGCTCCACCACTTGTGCACCGGTGGGTGCGATGAAGCGGCCATCCGAGGTGCCACCGGACGTTGAAAGTTCGGTTTCCCGACCGGTAACCGTGCGGATGGCATCCTGGCTGGCGGACACGAGTGCGCCTTTGTCCGTCAGGAAGGGGCGGCCACTAAGGTGCCACTTCAGGTCGTACTTCAGATTGTGGCGATCCAGGATGGCCACCACCCGTTCTTCCAGACTTTCTGCCGTATTTTCAGTGCAGTAGCGGAAGTTGAAGTGCACCAGGCATTCACCGGGAATAATGTTGCTGCCGGTGCCCGCTTCCATTTTGGTGATCTGGAACGTGGTTGGCGGGAAGAAATCGTTGCCGTTATCCCAGAACTCGTTGGCCAGGGCATCCAGTGCCGGAGCCACGGAGTGAACCGGGTTCTCGGCCAGATGGGGATAGGCAACATGACCCTGAACCCCGTGAACAGTCAGGTAACCATGAAGCGAGCCGCGACGCCCGTTCTTGATCACGTCACCCACTTCATGGGTGCTGGAGGGTTCGCCAATCAGGCACCAGTCGATCTTTTCGTTCCTGGCCTCGAGGGTTTCCACCACTTTAACGGTGCCGTGCTGGGCCGGGCCCTCCTCGTCGCTGGTGATCAGCAGGGCAATGGAGCCGCGGTGATCAGGGTATCTGGCAACGAAGCGCTCGCAGGCTGTTACAAAGGCCGCCAGACTGCCTTTCATGTCTGCCGCACCGCGGCCAAGGAGATACCCGTCTCTGATCACCGGATCAAAGGGCGGGTGCGCCCAGTTTTTCTCCGGGCCGGTTGGCACTACGTCGGTATGGCCGGCGAAGGCCAGTACCGGGCCCCCGGAACCCTTGCGGGCCCAAAGGTTGTCCGTGTCGCCAAAACGCAGGTTTTCACCAGCAAAGCCCAGCGGTGCCAGCCGCGACATCATCAGTTCCTGGCAGCCGGCGTCGTCCGGTGTAACGGACTGCCGGCGGATCAGGTCAATCGCGAGTTCGAGGGTCGGGGAATCAGTTGTTTGCATGCAGCTCTTCATTCAGCTCGATGGCGGTCTTGTTGGTTTTGCACTCTACGGCGCCGGTCTGGCTGTTACGACGGAAGAGCAGGTCTGTCTGATTAGCCAGATCGCGAGCCTTGATGACCTCTACCAGTTCATTGTTGTCGTCAAGCAGCGCGACTTTGGTGCCGGCCGTGATGTACAAGCCGGCTTCAACCTTGCAGCGGTCGCCCAGGGGTATGCCGATACCGGCATTGGCTCCGATGAGGCAGTTCTCGCCAACGGCGATGATGATGTTGCCACCACCGGACAGGGTGCCCATGGTGGAGCAGCCACCGCCCAGGTCGGAGCCCTTGCCAACCATAACGCCGGCAGAAATGCGGCCTTCGATCATGCTGGTGCCTTCGGTGCCGGCGTTGAAGTTTATGAAGCCTTCGTGCATGACCGTGGTGCCTTCACCCACATAGGCGCCAAGACGAACCCGTGCGGTATCGGCAATACGAACACCTTTCGGTACCACGTAGTCGGTCATCTGCGGGAATTTGTCCACCGACTTCACTTCCAGCGTGCGGCCTTCCAGACGGGCCTGGAGCTGTCGATCGGAAAGTTCGTTCAGGTCGATTGCGCCTTCGTTGGTCCAGGCAAGGTTCGGCAGCAGGCCAAAAATACCGTCAAGCTTCAGACCGTGGGGTTTCGCCATGCGATGGGAAATCAGGTGAAGCTTGAGGTAGACCTCTGGTGTGCTGGAGGCTGTGTCGTCGGTTTCCAGTACCGTAACGACCACCGGGCGTTTGCTGTTGGCTGATTTTTCAGCCAGTGCTGCCTGGTCGGTCTGGCCAACCTGGCGCAGGGCGTTGGCAAGTTGGCTGAGTTGCTCGGCAGTCGCGCTGATCGCCTGGTTGCCACCCTTGTAATCAAGGGCATTGGAGATGACGTCCATCAGGGTGTTATCGGGTGTCATGACCGGCTGCTGGTAAAACACTTCCAGCCACTCGCCCTGGTTGTTCTGGGTGCCGATGCCGATACCGAATGCAAAGCTCATCTGATGGTTGCTCCTGTTTTGAATGTGGGGTCAAAAGCACGCGCTTTCGGACCCTGGAATGAAAGTTTGAATCTGGTTTACCTGAGGTTCAGCTCAGCCATGCAGACCATTCGTCTGCACTGAAACCCACGCGTACGTCATCGCCGCGTTCTGCGACAGGGCGCTTAATGATGGATGGATTTTCCAACATGATTGCGTGCGCGGTTTGGGCGCTAATGGTATCACGAACCTCTTCGGGAAGTTTGCGCCAGGTGGTGCCACGGCGGTTGATGAGGGCTTCCCAGCCTAACGCCTTTTCCCAGCGTGACAGCAGCGCGTCGTCCAGGCCGTCTTTCTTGAAATCGTGAAACTGGTAATCGACACCGTTTTCATCAAGCCACTTCCGGGCTTTCTTCACCGTGTCGCAGTTTTTTATGCCGTACAGTTTCATGCCTGGTTCGCCTTAACAAATTCAACAATGCGGTTTGCCGCCTCAACGCACTCTTCCAGCGGCGCTACCAGCGCCATGCGGACCCGGTTTTCGCCGGGATTGTGGCCGTCCACGGTGCGGGAGAGGTAGCGGCCGGGCAGAACGTGAACGTTTTGCTGGGCGGAGAGTTCCCGGGCGAAGGTTTCGTCGTCCATCGGGGTTTCCGGCCAGAGGTAGAAGCCGGCATCGGGGAAATCAACGTTCATCACCTCCCGCAGGATGGGCACCACGGCCTCAAACTTGGCCCGGTATGCCGCGCGGTTTTCGCGCACATGGTCTTCATCGTTCCAGGCGGCAATGCTGGCCAGCTGGTTGTGGATGGGCATGGCGCAGCCGTGGTAGGTGCGGTACTTGAGATAGCCGTCCAGAATGCTGGCATCGCCGGCGACAAAGCCAGATCGCAATCCGGGCAGGTTGCTGCGCTTGGACAGGCTGTGAAACACCACGCAGCGGGCGTAGTCATCACGGCCAATGGCAGCGCAGGTTTGCAGCAGGCCTTCCGGCGGGTTGCCCTCGTCCGGATACAGCTCGGAATAGCATTCGTCAGAGGCAACGATAAAGTCGTATTTATCGGCGAGGGCAATCACCCTGGCCAGCGTTTCCCGGGGGATTACCGCACCACTGGGGTTGCCCGGTGAGCACAGGAACAGCACCTGACACTCCTGCCAGATGGATTCCGGCACCGAACCAAAATCGGGAATGAAACCGTTGGAACCGTCGCAGGAGAGGTATACCGGGGTGGCGCCGGCCAGGAAAGCAGCGCCTTCGTACACCTGGTAAAACGGGTTGGGACTGACCACTGTGGCCGGCTTGCTGGCATCCACCACTGCCTGAACCAGAGAAAAGATTGCCTCGCGAGTACCGTTTACCGGCACGATGTTGCGGGCCGGGCTGAGGCTGCCAGGTGTCAGGTGGAACCGGCGGGTCGCCCACTGGCTGATGGTTTCGCGCAGTTCGTCCGTGCCCCGGGTCGTTGGGTAATTGGCGAGCTTGTCCAGGTTGTTTGCAATCACCTCTTTGACGAATTCCGGCGAGGGGTGCTTTGGCTCGCCAATGCCGAGAGAGATTGGTCGGAGATGATCAGGCACGCTTATACCGGCCTTCAGTTTGGCCAGTTTTTCAAACGGGTACGGGTGGAGTCTGTCCAGATTTGGATTCATTGAATGTCGTCCAGCATTTTACAGAGATCTTGCTGCAGGGCCTGGCACACGGCCGGGTCCCGGATGGGTTCGCCGTGCTCGTCGGTGACGAAGAAAACGTCCTCTACGCGCTCGCCCAGGGTGGCAATCTTGGCGTTGCTAAGGCGGACCCGATGCTCCAGCAGTACCTGGCCGACTCGCGCCAGCAGGCCGGGCCGGTCGGGAGTGATCACTTCCATCACAGTGCGCTGATTGATGGTGTCATTCGAGAAAGTCACTTCCGTGGGGAAGGCGAAATGCTTCAGTTGCCGTGGTGTGCGCCGGTGGATGATGTCCGGGTAGTCCTCCGGATCATCCAGCTCTTCGATCAGGCGTAAACGCACTCGCTCTTTGCGTGCCGGGTCGATGCCCAGGGGCTGGCCCTTTTCATCCAGCACCACATACGAGCTGATCGAGTAGGGACCTTCGCTGGAACTGATCCGGGCGTCCACGATGTTCAGGTTCAGCTGCTCAAGGACGGCGGTAGTTGCCGCAAACAGCGCCACCCGGTCCTTCATATAAATGATGATCTGGGAGTAGCCGTCCGTGGGGCCGCCCCGGGT
>Ga0064014_10227_pt1 | contig 16210 bp, 14 predicted proteins | sample CrowatWCoCulture_2_FD_61584 | JGI IMG/M metagenome (GOLD analysis project Ga0064014, IMG submission 61584) | Marine cyanobacteria communities from the University of California, Santa Cruz, USA, analyzing cyanobacterial DNA methylation -... | ecosystem: Host-associated > Microbial > Bacteria >...
GCCCGTCTCTTTTCGGCGCATCCTTTCTACAACGGTGAGGTCTATGCCGCTGACGCCCCCGGCGTCAGTCCCGAACGCACGCCGCCGCCAGAGACGTAACCACGCGGTCCTGATCGGCCTCCGTCATCCCTGGATAAAGCGGGATCGAAATTGCCCCACCGTAATACGCCTCGGCATTGGGAAAATCCCCCGGTTTGAAGCCGTGTCGCGCCCCAATAAGGCTGAAGATGAACCGGGATATAATGGACGTTTACGCCAATCCCGTCCGCACGTAGCGCGTCAAAGATCTCTCGTCTTTTTTCGGCCTCTACCCGAACCACGTAGAGGTGGAACGCAGAATACGCACCGTCCTGACGCCCCGGGCGTTTCAACGGCATGTTCCCAAGAACGCGGTCATACCTATCGGCAAGGGTATTGCGGCGGGCGACGTAGTCGTCCAGCCGCTCCATTTGCGTAACACCCAGCGCGGCCTGCATCTCGGTCATGCGATAGTTCAGGCCCAGTTCGATCTGTTGATAGTACCAGCCACCCTCACTAGCGCCTTCCATCAAAGCTTCGTCCCGCGTTACGCCGTGGGTACGCAGCCGCTCCATACGCGCAGCGAGCGCGTCCGATTGAGTTGTCGCAACGCCGCCCTCCGCCGTCGTGACAATCTTTACCGGGTGAAAGCTAAAGACGCAGATGTCGGAGTGTGCGCAATCGCCGATGGGTCGATCCAGATACCGCCCGCCAACCGCGTGGCTCGCATCTTCGACCACCTTGCACCCAAATTCCCGCGCCAAAGCGCCGATCCGCGCCATGTCCGCAGACTGACCACACATATGGACCGGCATGATCACCTTTGGCAGTCTACCAGAAGATTTCGCGGCTTTCAGTTTGGTTTCAAGCGCTTGCGGGCACATGTTGAATGTGTCGGGATCAATATCGACGAAATCGACCTCGGCCCCGCAAAGATGGCCAACATTGGCGGATGCCACGAACGTAATGGGCGACGTCCACAAGATGTCCCCAGGCCCCAGATCAAGCGCAAGACACGCAATGTGAAGCGCCGAGGTTGCCGAATTCACCGCCACCGCATGGGCCGCACCGGTTGCCTTGGCCACAGAGGCTTCGAATGCCGGCACTTTCGGTCCCTGCGTCAGGAAATCCGACGTAAGAACCTCACGCACTGCCTCAAGATCTTCGGGGCGGATATCCTGGCGACCATAGGGGATCATTCCGCCATGGCCTCCGCCGCCATTTCAAGAAAGCGCGCCTCGGACAGCCATTCGGTATTGTTGCCGGAGTTGTATTCGAACCCTTGCAGCACAGGTCGACCCTGCTCGCCCAATCGGTTGGATTTGAAATCCACGGAATGTGCAAACTGGATGGTCGGCTGAATGACGTAATGATCGTCAAACTCCAACGTCAGATGGCTGTCATCTGCGGGGCACATCACCTCGTGGAGTTTTTCACCGGGCCGAATTCCAATGATCTTCTGCGGAAGATCTGGGGCCATGGCGTGTGCCAGATCAACCATCCGCATTGACGGGATCTTAGGGATAAAGATCTCTCCCCCATGCATCCGCTCAAAGTTCTTCAGAACAAAGGAAACGCCCTCGGGAAGTGTGATCATGAACCGTGTCATGTCTGGGTGCGTGATCGGCAGCTCGGTCGCGCCTTCGGCCAGCAACTTGGAAAAGAACGGAACGATCGATCCTCGTGACCCAACGACATTGCCATATCGCACCACGCCAAATCGGGTCCTGCGCCCGCCGACCATGTTGTTGGCCGCTACGAACAGTTTGTCTGACGCGAGCTTCGTCGCCCCATAGAGGTTCACCGGGTTCGCCGCCTTATCAGTTGAAAGCGCAATAACCTTGTCCACGCCGTTCGCGATCGCGGCTTCGATGACGTTTTGCGCTCCGTGAACGTTGGTCTTTATGCATTCAAATGGGTTGTACTCGGCCGCAGGCACTTGCTTGAGCGCGGCAGCGTGAATGACAAAATCCACCCCATCCATTGCCTGCATCAAACGACCCGGATCCCGAACGTCCCCCAGGAAATAGCGCATCTCAGGGGCGTTATAGACCTGGCTCATCTCGAATTGTTTGAGCTCATCACGGCTAAAGACGATGACTTTCTTGGGGTTGTACCGCTCAAGGATCAGGCGGACATACATCTTCCCAAAGCTGCCGGTCCCGCCTGTGATTAAAATTGTCTTGTCGTTAAACATCGCTCTTTCCACGCGAACTTGGTTTCAACGTGGTAGCGCGGTGGGCGCGTGGATTCCATGCCAATCTGCGACACTCAGATCAAACATGAACGCGAGAACGCGCCTTCAACGCGGCTAGGTCCGAGCGCAGAGCATCTCGGATCGACCCGGGGCGCGCTGCATCACGCAAGGTTGTGAACCAGTGTTCCGGTGGCGCACGCCCTTCGCGCCGCCCTTCCCATGACAGATCGCGCAGAACCGCTTCCGCCTGTTGCGGAAGGCGGTCGGGAATTTCGTGTCCTGCAAGCGTACCCCAAACGCCGGTCCAGAGCCGTCCGACCGACCATGGGTTATACCCCCCACCCCCGGTGACAAGAAACCGTGGTGCCAGACTTCGGAGCGCGGCAACCGCCGACCAATGCGCATTGTTGGACAGCTCAAGCCGCGACAACGGGTCCTCGGTCACCGCGTCCGCCCCGCATTGCAGCACAATCGCATCCGGCCTCCAATCCTCAACACGTGGCAGGATCAGTTCGTTCAGAACCATCTCGAATTCGGTATCGTTAAAGCCTTTCGCAACCGGCAGGTTCCAGACCTGACCGATACCTCGATCGGCCAGAAGCCCTGTAAAGGGCCACCGCCGCTCCTCGTGAACTGATATCACCAGCGTTTCGGGATCACCGGCAAAGGCATGTTCGACCCCGTCCCCGTGATGCGCATCTATATCAACATAGGCGACACGCCCGACGCCCTGATGCCGCAAGGACAGGATCGCCAGAACCGGGTCGTTGAGATAGCAAAAGCCCGCCGCACGGTCCGGCATGCCGTGATGCGTGCCACCTGCCGGATTATAGATCACACCGCCATGCGCGAGGAGTTCGCCCGCCAAAATCGATCCACCCGCCGCGGTGGCCGGCCGCCGAAACATCTCACCGAAGACGGGGTTGGACGTTGTCCCCAGACCGTGCCTTTCACGTACGTCATCTGTCACGTTGCCCATAGCCTCGGCGCGCTGCAACGCCGCCACATAATCCGGCGTGTGCCATGTGGTAAGCGCGGCAGGCTTGGCGCGTGGCGAGGTCACGAACTGCTCCCGAGGCAACCACCCCAGTGCCCGGCTTAGATCCATTGCCGTGGACACCCGGGGAATGCGCAAGGGATGCCACGTGCCATAGGTCGAGTGACGATAAATCTCACCCCCTATGAAAAGCGGCATCTCGATTGGGTTCTGAGCCATGGACCTCGGACGGACATAAACGCGCTGGAATTCGGCGCATTTTAGCGTACCTAAACGAACACAGCCGCAGATCAATTGTGATAGGGGAATTGCGTTTCCCGGACGTGATTTGCCAAAACACACGACAAACGTGTAAAATCAACGACGTACGGACAAGGAAATGCGCGCGACATGAATGTCAGCATCGCCAGAATCAAGCAGCGGCCTGTGCGGCTCACAACATCGCGCAAGCGCGATGTACGCACGCAATTTGCCGCCTTGTGCTGGCGCATGCGAGGTGAGCGCGTTGACGTACTTGTCGTGACCTCGCGCCGCACCAAGCGGTGGATTCTTCCCAAGGGCTGGCCGATGGACGGCGAAACACCATCTGAGGCTGCCGCAACCGAAGCGTGGGAAGAAGGCGGCGTTCGCGGCAAAGTCACGCCAGTGTGCATTGGCTTGTACAGCTATATCAAAAACCGAGCGTCCCGTGATCTGCCCGTCATGGTCGTGGTGTTTCCTCTGAAGGTTACGGAACAATCTACCACCTGGCCCGAGCACAAGGAACGCAAGCGCAAGTGGGTGACACCACGGCGCGCCTCTACGATGGTCGAAGAACCGGAACTGCGCCGCCTTTTGCGGGACTTCGATCCGCGCCTCCAAGGTTTGTGAACCTGAGATTGGCATTCCTCTTCGGGTACCTTATCTGGTGGTCTGAAAGGCAAAGACTGGGCACGGCATGATCCGCTACAGCTTGAAATGCGAGCACGACCACAGCTTTGAAAGCTGGTTTCAGTCGGCAGAGGCGTTCGACACGCTTCTCAAAACGGGCATGGTCGTTTGTCCGGAATGCCAGTCAACCGCAGTGACAAAGACCCTTATGGCGCCACAGGTTCAAGCCGCACGAAAAAAGGCGGATGCCCCCACGGGTCCGCTCAGTGCCCCTCCAGAAGATCCCCGTGCGGCCGCCATCGAAGAAATCCGCGCGCATGTCGAAGCAAACTCCGATTACGTCGGCATGAAATTCGCAGATGAGGCCCGCGCCATGCATGATGGCGACGTTCCCAATCGCGCAATCTATGGGGAGGCCAAACCGGAAGAGGCCAAGAAGCTTCTCGAGGATGGTGTTCCGGTCGCCCCGCTTCCGTTTGTCCCCCGCAACAAGACGAACTGACTGATGGTGGTCGTCATCACCGGTGGCTCGCGCGGAATTGGTGCGGCTTTGGCTCAACGCTACCGAGATCGCGGTGCGCGAGTGATCGTCACGTCCCGCGCGGGCGGAGTCGACCCCGACGATCTGGCGCTGGATGTTACGCAGCCCGACGCCTTCAACGCGCTAAAAACGCATCTGGGTGACACGCGCGTCGATCTTCTGGTCTGCAACGCAGGCGTCTATTCTGACAAAGGGCAATCGCTTAACGCCGGGTACGATCCCGCGATGTGGGCTGAAGGCTTTGCCACCAACGTCACCGGTGTCTTTCTGACCATTCAGGCGCTTTTGCCGAACATACGCGCCGCATCGGGAAAAATCGCCATCATCTCCAGTCAGATGGGATCGACCACGCGGGCGCCGGGCGGCAGCTATATCTATCGCGCATCCAAAGCCGCCGCGCTCAATCTGGGGCGCAATCTGGCAACCGATCTTGCTCCGGACGGGATTGCGGTGGGCGTCTATCACCCCGGCTGGGTCCGAACTGACATGGGCGGCCCTTCCGCCGAAATCACAGTCGACCAGTCTGCCGATGGACTGATCGACCGCTTTGACGCGCTGACCCTTGAGGCCACGGGATGCTTTGAAACCTGGGACGGACGTGCCCACCCGTATTAGAATACGTCAAAATCCAAAAAATTCATCCGTCAGATCAATCACAATAAAATCAAACGCAGGCAGATCAGCGTTGAACGACGTGTCAATTCCTGAGCCCAGCAACAGGTCGTTCCCGCCCTGCCCGTTCAAACTATCGCCCCCGTCACCGCCCGCGAGCAAGTTGTTGTTGTCGTCGCCGACCAGCACGTCATCGAAGTCTGACCCAAGAAACCCTTCGATAGAGACGTACACATCTCCCGCAGCTTCACCAGTATTCCCAGATGTGTCCTCTAGACTTGCAGCAACGCCCGTTTCGGAAAAGAAGTATTCTGCCAGATCGCGACCGGTACCACCATCCAAGACGTCCGCTCCGATACCCCCCGATAGAAGATCGTCACCGGCACCGCCAAAAAGATGATCGATGCCCTCATTGCCAATCAGTCTATCGCGGTCACCCCCACCTCGGAGTGTATCGTGCCCTGCCTCGCCGATCAGTTCGTTTCTTCCATCGTCACCAGTGATACTGTCGTCGAATTGGCTCCCGATGATACCTTCGATATTTGTCAAGCGATCGCCTTGCGCATCTCCTCCAGTCTGCAATTCGGCCCCAAGCACGATTTGAACCGGCGCAGCAGAAAGAAAGTAACTTGCTAAGTCAAAATCCGCACCACCGTCGATGAAATCGCCGCCGGATCCGCCGACAATCGAGTCATTTCCGGCTCCGCCAAATATTGTGTCCGGGCCACTAGACTCTGGTAGGGCAAACTCGTTCGGCTCCAAAACCAGAATGTCGTCGCCCGCACCAAGCTCAATTCGGTCGCCGCCATCGGCTGACGCAATGATGTCGTCTCCATTGCTGCCAATGATGCTGTCGGCCCCAATGAACGTAAATACCCAGAATGCAAGGAGTGATGGAGCGCCTGAATCTGAGATCGTCAATAATGCATCGGAAATTGTAAACACGGGTGTAAACAACCCGTCCAGCGACCACTGCTCAACAAAGTCTCCCTGGGGCGTGGCCAAGGTTTCGAGCGTCACGGACGTAATAACGCCAAAATCATCGTTGTTCAGATCAACTCCTTCAAAGGAGTAAGCGACGACTTCTCCGTCTTCTCGGACAAAGGACACTGAAGCGATCGTGAAACCACGCACCACCTGCGTATCGAGCGGAAACTCTTCCAAAACATCGACCGGAGTCGCGAACGTCGCCGAGACCAAACCACAAACCCCAATTGAAAGACTTGAATGAGCCTAATTGAATGAATTTGCCAGCGCAATGCGTTCGTCGCTCGCTTTTAACAGGAAGTCGTGCTGCCCAGAAGGTGTAGTTGGCACCGTTGAAATCGTATCTTCCAAAGGCCTCTCCGACGCATCCAGCCTGCCGATACAGGATAGCGAGGCCCCAAGACCGTCTTTTGGTGTAACAAAAGGTATCCCCTTGGCGCGACCACGTAACGGAAGGATCTGATGCGATAGTCGCCGCATCCAAAGCTGGGTCTCACAGCAGGACGAACGCGCCTTCGTGTCCCAAAGATTAGAGCCAGGCGATGAAATCGGCCTCGCCAAACTGCGCGGCAATTGCATCGAAATCCGGAACGGGTGCATCGGGGTCCAACTCGAGACCGGAGCCGATCAGCAGGTCATTCCCTATGCCACCTGTGATCGCATCCGCGCCGTCTCCGCCATAGATCACCACGTCGCCGTCGCCACCGATCAACGTGTCATCAAAATCGCTACCGTTAAGCCCCTCGATGGACACGAATACGTCGCCCGAAGCCTCGCCAGTGTTTTGCGCGGTGTTGGCGAGATCGACATAAACACCCGCAACAGCGAACGCGTAGCTGGCCAGATCTGTGCCCGCACCGCCGTCCAGCAGATCGGCCCCCTCACCCCCGTCCAGTGCATCACTGGCATCGCCACCGAAAAGGTCATCTGCGCCTGCCCCACCATTTAGCAGGTCATTGCCACCCTCACCGCGCAATGTGTCGTTCCCGCCTTCGCCAGCCAGCCCGTTGCGCAGAGCATCGCCGCTCAGGTCGTCATCAAACTCTGACCCAAGCAAGGCCTCGACATCGATCAGAACGTCACCTTGTGCGTCGCCGCCCGCTTGCGTGGCCAGTTCAAGATCTATGATGACCCCGAGTGACGACGTGAAATAGGACGCCAAATCAAAACCCTCGCCGCCGTTCAGCGTGTCCGCGCCCGGCCCGCCTTCCAGCGTGTCGCGCCCCGAACCGCCAAACAGGCTGTCATCACCGTCGCCCCCCGGAAAGCCGGGAATATCTCCGAAAAGCGCATCATCACCCTCGCCCCCGTTGAGGGTGTCGCTGTCCGAATACCCCAGAAGTATGTCGTCCCCAGAGCTTCCTGTGATGCTGTCTGCCCCCTCGAAGACCAGATCTTCCAACAAGAAAAGCGATCCCTCCCCCGTCTCGGGGTCAAAGATAACGGCCTCAGCCACGGCAAAACCGAAAACGTCGAGCCCGCCGAGGCTGACAACCTCTTCGCCTCCACGCCGAACCTCGATTTCGGCAATGGTTCCGCCGGTCAGAGCGTCGTCAAAATCGACCCCCCGAAAGATCAGTACCTCTTCATCCACGGTTCCCGGCAAAACCGTGATGGTGATCTCGGTTGGAGAAAACGCATACACTGACCCGGCGGGAAGGAATGTAGGAAACGATACTGGCAGGTTGAACGTGACGTCGACCATCTCTGGCCCCCCTCTCACTTTCGCCCCTACCTAGGAGAGGATGGCGACAGGACCATCAAGGTGACAAGCAAATTGGTGTGATCGGCTCCGAACGGCAACCCGTCGCCAATCACCGCTCAGAAAAACGAAAAAACGTCACCGTCTAGGACGGTGTCGAACTCACTGAAATCGGGAGTTGGACTGTCGAAAAACGGCGCGAGCAATCCACCATCGAGCAGGTCATTGCCAAGACCACCTTGCAAGTCATCGTTGCCAAGGTCCCCCTGCAAAACATCATCAAAGTCTGTTCCGATCAGCGTGTCGTCGAATTCACCGCCAGCCAATCCTTCAATTGAGACATAGACGTCCCCTGCCGCCTCACCGGTGTTTTGCGCGGCGTCTGACAGGTCGGCAAAGATATCCGTTTGCGCAAAGAAATAGCTCGCAACGTCGCGACCTTCGCCTCCGTCCAGGGTGTCGCCCTCAGGCCCGCCGCGCAGCACGTCGTTTCCGGCTTCACCAAAGAGACTGTCTGCACCCTCGGCACCATTGAGCGTATCTTGATTTCCGCCACCCCGAAGCGTGTCGATACCACCATATCCGACGAGTTCATTTGGCCGTCATCGCCAACGATGCTGTCGTTATACTCCGAGCCTAAGACGCCCTCGATACTGATAAACCGATCCCCTTGTGCGTCGCCACCAGACTGCGTCGCCGCCCCTAGATCAACCTGAACCGCCTGCGGGGAAAAAGCGTATGTCGCATAGTCAAAGTCGGCCCCACCATCGAGCAAATCACCATCCGGACCACCATCCAGCGTGTCGACCCCATCGCCACCACGCACTGTGTCGTCGCTCGCGAAATTGGGCGCGGCGAGAAACACGGTGTCCGCAAAAAGGGCATCGTTCCCATCACCACCATCAATCGTATCCCGTCCATCCATTCCCAAAATGACGTCATCAAAGGCACTTCCGGTGATGGAGTCATTTCCGCCAAACGCCCGGAAAAGAAAGACAAACAGATTTCCAAAACCTGTCGGATTGTCAAAAATCACGCTGGGATCAATGGTGGTGGGCGGGACATCCAGACCCGTCAAACTCCAAAGCGATTGCTCTGCCACAAATAGCTCAACAGAGGTGATTGACGCGCCGGGAACGGTCGGCACGTTCAACAGTGACCCGCCGAACAGCAAGACAACCGGCACGTTGTCCGGCGTGAAAAAGCTGATCGTTGCCGCACTGTTAATGGTGGCAAACTGCGCGTCCGCTGGGATTTCCGACAGAAAATCAACCGCGACATCAAAGCTCGCCGTAACCATGTACTCGCCCAACTAGGTTCCCTTTGCGCCACTCTATAAGACGCCTCAACGGTTTCAACTGGGAATGCCAGCAAAAGCGGCGCGCCCGAGGATCGCGCCCCCTTGCGGCGGGGACCTGCGGAGCGTAAGACGCCACGCGACGAAATTACCCGCTTCTGAGACCCCAGATGCCTGTACTTGTAATGAAATTCGGCGGCACGTCTGTTGCCACGCTCGACCGGATCCGCCGCGCGGCCAAGCGCGTCGGGCGAGAAGTTGCCAATGGCTATGATGTGATCGTCATCGTGTCGGCAATGTCGGGCAAAACGAATGAACTGGTGGGCTGGGTCAACGAAACCTCCCCGCTTTATGATGCGCGCGAATACGATGCTGTGGTGTCGTCCGGGGAAAACGTTACCGCAGGCCTCATGGCGCTGACATTGCAGGAAATGGACGTTCCCGCACGGTCGTGGCAAGGTTGGCAGGTGCCGCTAAAGACCACGTCGGCACATAGTCAGGCCCGGATCGAAGAGATCCCGACCGACAACATCATGCAGAAGTTCGATGAAGGTATGCGCGTGGCCGTCGTCGCCGGGTTCCAGGGGATCAGTCCAGAGGGGCGGATCACAACGCTGGGCCGCGGCGGATCTGATACAACGGCTGTGGCTTTTGCAGCCGCGTTCGATGCGGAGCGCTGCGATATCTACACAGATGTGGACGGCGTCTATACCACCGACCCGCGCATCACGTCCAAGGCCCGCAAACTCGACAAGATCGCGTTTGAAGAAATGCTGGAACTTGCGTCGCTCGGGGCCAAGGTCCTGCAAACCCGCTCGGTCGAACTGGCCATGCGCTACAAGGTGCGCCTGCGCGTGCTCTCATCATTCGAAGACGGCGGCGACAACGCCGGAACACTCGTATGCGACGAGGAGGATATCGTGGAAAGCAATGTAGTCTCAGGCGTCGCCTTCAGCCGCGACGAAGCGAAAATGACACTTATCTCGGTCGCTGACCGTCCGGGGATCGCAGCGGCGATTTTCACACCGTTGGCCGAGGCCGGCGTGAACGTCGATATGATCATCCAGAACATCTCGGATGACGGGCGCACCGATATGACGTTCTCCTGCCCCGTGGATCAGGTGGTACGCGCGCAGCAGGCCATGGCCGGCGCAAAAGAACGCGGCGAGATCAACTTTCACGAACTTGATGCGGATACAGAAGTGGCGAAAGTGTCCGTCGTTGGGATCGGCATGCGCAGCCACGCCGGCGTCGCCAGCCAGATGTTCCGCGCGCTCAAGGACGAGAATATCAACATCAAGGTTATCACAACCTCCGAGATCAAAATCTCGGTTTTGATCGAGCGGAAGTATCTCGAACTGGCAGTACAAGCGCTCCACGACAGCTTTGGTCTGGAAAACGCGGCTTAGTTCAACGCCTGTGTTGCGGCGCGCATGTCTGCAAGCGCCGCGCGCGCGTCTTCAAGGGGCCAACTGCGCATCAGCGCCTCGCCCGTTCCATCCGTGAACGCAAAACTCAACGTCTCACCCTCCGCCACTGCGGCTAAGAGCCCGTCACGTTCTGACGGCTCCAGGAGGCACAGATCCACCGTTTCGCAGCGCGCGCCGTCCATTGACCAGATCAACGCACCGTCCTTTGTGACTACGATCCCGTCGGGTCCGAATGACGTCCGTTCTGGCAGACCCAATTCAACAAAGGGGCCGTTGTCCCCCTCAACGACAAATAAGGTAAGTGCATTATAGTTTGGACGGTAAGCCACGGGGTCAATCACACGCACATAACACCGCGTCTCTAGCCGTTCCGATGTCGTCCTTTGGTCGCAGGCGGCTTCCCAAAGCCCGAACGCCTCATAGTGGAGCGAGGACCATCGCCCAATATCCCCGCTGCCTTGGGCATTTTGCGCAAACACTGGCGCGGCCCAGATCACTGCCACGATCGCTACCCAGCTTTTCATCATTCACTCCTGCTATGTGCAGGGCGAGATAGCGCCCGTCAGACCACTGGCGACTGACGTTTGAGTGATCGTTTAGCCGCCCTCAAGCTCGCGCAATTCATCGAGCGTATAGCTGTCGGCGATGGGTCCTGCATCACCTTCAATGAAGTCGCCATCAGAGTTCAGGCAGTACAGCCCGCAAAGCTGCGTTGCCGTCGCCATGCGCCAATCCACCAACCAAAACCGCCCCCCCGGCGTGCCGATATAGCCAAAGACCTGCTCTTCGATATCCGCGATCAGATCATCGGTGCTGGGCACCTCGCTGTTGTAGTCCGTGTCAAAGCTCGAATGCGTGTGATAGGACGCGACGATCTCAACCAGATCACCGGGAATTTCTTCGACCGTGCAGGAATCAAAGGTCCCCTCCACCGGGTCCGATGCCAGAAACGCACCGTCGGCGTCGTAACCGAAATAACCACAGACCTCGATATCTTCAGCAAAGCTGACGGCCTGATAATCAGCATAGGCGGCGCGTGCAGCCGCGTGAAACGCTTCATCGGGGACAATACCCGATCCCAAAGGCTCAACCGGCTGCTCTTCGCAACCAGCAAGGAAAGCGGCGGCGAACGCCAAAACAAACACTGATCTTAACACAAAAATGACCTGTCTTTCACCTGCGTAGTCTAGCAGTATGGGAGATTAGCCTGAACACCCTTTCGGCGTCCCATACAACTCCCAGTTTCACTGCGCGACGGAATGTGATCTAGTGGTCGCGCTCGTAACACACCGCGCGGGCAAAGGGACGCAGACAGAACTTGGCTTTACAGAACACAGAAAGTGAAAGCCGCAAGCTGCTTGGACGCTTGCGGGAAACGATGGCGGATGCCTCGGCCGAAGGTCAAATGCGCCTCGACCGCATCGTGCAACTTATCGCCTCGTCCATGCAGACCGAAGTGTGTTCAATCTATCTCTTTCGCGATGACGAAACGCTTGAGCTTTGCGCGACCGAGGGTCTGAACCCAGAAGCGGTCCACCAGACACGAATGCGGATCGGCGAGGGGCTTGTGGGCCGCGTGGCCAAATTGGCCCGTGCCATCAACACTGCCAATGCCCCGCAAACGCGCGGCTTCCGCTTTATGCCGGAAACCGGGGAAGAGATTTACTCCTCCTTCCTCGGTGTCCCAGTACAACGGCTCGGTGACGTGCTTGGTGTGCTTGTTGTCCAGTCAAAGGAAGCGCGCGAATTCACCGAAGACGAGGTCTATGGCCTCGACGTTGTGGCGATGGTGCTAGCCGAGATGACCGAACTCGGCGCCTTCGTCGGGGAAGGTGACGCGCTTGCCGCGCTTCACACGCAACCCGAAATGTTCCGCGGTGTCGTCGGACAAGAAGGCGCCGCCGTTGGTCAGGTCTGGTTGCACGAGCCCCGCGTTGTGGTCACGAACCCCGTCGCTGACGACCCGGCGGTCGAAGCGGACCGTCTTGCGCGCGCACTTGAACGACTACGCGTCTCGGTCGACGATCTGCTCAAAGGGGCGTCCGAAGATGGCGATCAACGCGATGTCTTCGAAGCGTATCGGATGTTTGCGAACTCACGCAGTTGGGTTCGCAGGATGGAAGAAGACATCGCACGCGGCCTGTCTGCCGAAGCCGCCGTGGAAAAGGAACAATCCGCCGCTCGGGCCCGCCTGTCCCAGTCTTCGGATGCGTATTTGCGCGAACGGCTCCACGATCTTGATGATCTCTCAAACCGCCTGCTGCGCATTTTGACTGGTCAGGGTCGCGACACGGGCGCCGAGATGCCCGAGAACCCGATCCTGATTGCGCGCAACATTGGTCCGGGCGAGCTTCTTGAATACGGGCGGACGCTTAAGGGTATCGTGCTGGAACAGGGGTCGGTCGGCAGTCACGCGGCGATTGTGGCGCGCGCCTGGGCCATTCCTTTGGTTCTACAATCTGAAGGGATCATTGCCGAGGCCCTGAACGGCGATCAGATCATGGTCGATGGCGAGCAGGGCATCGTGCACCTGAGACCTGATGATACCGTGGCCAGCGCCTTCCGCGACAAGCTGGCGATGCAGGCAGAGGCGCAGGAACGCTATGCCGGGCTGCGCGACCTTCCCGCACAGGACAAATCCGGCAAAACCCTGCATCTGCATATGAATGCCGGGCTCATGGCAGATCTTCCGTCGCTTGACAGTTCAGGGGCCGAGGGCGTGGGTCTCTTTCGGACCGAGCTTCAGTTTCTGATCCGCAATCAGGTTCCACGTCGCGGTGAATTGGCCAACCTTTACGGGCGCGTTCTGGATGCGGCAAACGGCAAGAAGGTCGTCTTCCGAACGCTCGATATCGGCTCAGATAAGGTCCTGCCTTACATGAAGCCGCAGGATGAACCGAACCCGGCGCTGGGGTGGCGCGCGATCCGCGTGGGCCTCGACAAGGTCGGGGTCATGCGGATGCAGTTGCAGGCGCTTTTGCGCGCCGCCGACGGCCGCCCGCTCAGCATCATGTTTCCCTTCATCGCCCAGTTTGAGGAATTCAAACAGGCGCGCCAGCATTTGCTGGACGAGGTTGAGCGCGAAGGCAAACTTGGGCACGCCCTGCCCTCGGACCTTGAAATCGGGGCGATGCTGGAAACCCCGTCACTGGGCTTTGCGCCGCGCCAGTTCTATGAGATGGCAGATTTCATCTCAATCGGTGGAAATGACCTCAAGCAATTCTTCTTCGCGGCGGACCGGGAAAACGAACGTGTGCGCCGCCGCTATGACACGCTCAACGTCAGCTACCTCACCTTTATCGAGCAGATCGTAAACCGCTGTGCCGATACCGGAACGCGCCTCAGCTTCTGTGGCGAGGATGCAGGACGCCCTGTCGAGGCCGTGTGCTTTGCCGCCATGGGGCTCAGAACCCTTTCGATGCGTCCCGCCTCGATCGGTCCGGTCAAAAGCCTGTTGCGCCGGGTCGATCTGGATGAAGCGCGCGAGGTTATCGACAAAGCGCGCGGATCTGGTGACCAGTCGGTGCGCCCCGCGGTTATGGAGTGGCTTCGGAGCCTGCCGCGCTAACCGCTGGCAACGCGTGCCGCCACAGCCGCCAGCCGAGCAAAACCGCCGTAAGCGCCAGTCCGACCACAAGGCCCAGCCAGATGCCCACTGGCCCCAGACCCAGCGGAATTCCGAACAGATAGGCTACCGGTGCGCCCACCATCCAATAGCTGAGGATCGCAAACGCCATGGGCCACCCGGTATCCTGCATGCCGCGCAAAACGCCCAGCAAAATCACCTGCGCCGCATCCGCGACCTGAAACAAGGCCGCCATGGCCAGCAAGATCACGGCCATCGCGATAATGTCGGGGCGTTCAGGATCGGTCGGATCGGTGAAAAGCCCGGCCAGAAACTCCGGCATGCCCAAAAACGCCGCGATCGTGATGGCCACCATCAAGCTCGACCAGACAAGGGCGGCAATGGCACAGGCCTCGACCTGCACCGCGTCACGCCGTCCAAAGGCCTGACCAGTGCGCACCGTCGCGGCCTGAGACAGGGCGATATGCACCATGAACGTCGCCGAGGCGATGCTCAGCGCGATACCATGCGCAGCGAGTTCGATCACACCGATCCACCCCATCATGATCGACGAGGCACCAAACAGGCTAACCTCAGCAAGGCTCGTCAAACCGATTGGAACGCCCAGCACAAACACCTGCCGAATGGCCTCCCAATCCGGGCGCCAGAAGCGGACAAAAAGCTCGTACTGCGGGGTTTTGACGATGGCATAAAGGGCCAGCAAAACCGTCGTCAGCACATGCACAACGAGCGACGCAATAGCCGCGCCCTGAACCCCCAATTCGGGCGCGCCCCAATTTCCGAAGATTAGGGCGTAATTCACAAACCCGTTGGCAATCGCCGCGGCCACGGTCACCCAGAACACGATGGCCGTATGCTCCAGCGCCGCAAGGTAACTGCGCAACGCCATGGTCAGCAGCGCTGGGATCAACCCGAGCCCTGCAATGCGCAAGTAATCTGCGGCCAGCGCCGCCACTTCGGCGTCCTGCCCCCAGAAACAGCAGCACTTGCTCCGAATAGATCATGATGGGCGTGGCCAACAGGCCAAACGCCAGCGACAGCCAAAGACCCATCCGGGTCACGCGGCGAACCTGCCGCTCATCACCCTGAGCCGCGGCGCTTGCCACCATCGGCATCACGGCCCAGGCAAACCCCGACCCCAGAATGAACAGAAGAAAAAATATCGGTCCTGCCACCGTGAGCGCAGCCAATTCGGTAACACCATACCAGCCCATCATGACAGTATCGGTCAGCTGCACGGCATACTGCGCCACCTGACTGCCAATCAGCGGCACGCCCAACGTGAACAGCGCACGCATCTGCCCCCGCACCTGCGGGCGAACCCTAACGTCAGTCAATGTTGCCATGCGTCGGCCTTAGGCCAGCGCGGCGATTCCCGCAAGTGCACAAAATAAAGGCGGCCCGGAAACTCCGAACCGCCTTATGTAGCGAGTGTATTCTTCCTAGGCTTTCTTACGCCGCGCAGCGTAGCCAAGCGCCCCCACACCGGCAATCAGGAACCACGCCGCAGCGGGCAGTGGGATTGGTGGGGGATCATTCGTTCTGACGGCAGAGTTCAGAACATAGAAACCGTCCATGCCGACACCGTCATTGGGGTCAATCAACAGGCTGATCTCAATATCCTTGACCAACGTTCCAAAATCAATCTCGACCAGAAAAATGTCGGCGTTGGACTGCAAGTCACCATTCATTTCGACGGTGGCGCCAGTCAGATCGTTTCCGCTGACTTCAATCCGGAACTCCGGCGCACCCACATCGTCAAAGTCTGTGATGAGAAACGCCATCTTATCGAAGAGCGCCAGATTTGCGGATCCCGTCCACAGACGAACGCCACCGTTATCGTTGCTGTCGAGGAAATTGTTGGCATCGTCCGTGCCGCCCTCATCCAGGTCGGCATCATAGCGGCCAAAGTTTGGCTGCTTATCGTTGTTCTCATCACCGTTGGAGCGAATGATTGCCGCGGTCGAAGGCGG
>Ga0064014_10228_pt1 | contig 16082 bp, 18 predicted proteins | sample CrowatWCoCulture_2_FD_61584 | JGI IMG/M metagenome (GOLD analysis project Ga0064014, IMG submission 61584) | Marine cyanobacteria communities from the University of California, Santa Cruz, USA, analyzing cyanobacterial DNA methylation -... | ecosystem: Host-associated > Microbial > Bacteria >...
AGATTAACGAGGTTGCCCTGCTCTTCACGCAGGTGTCTTGGTTTGCCGTGGGGGCCATCGGCATTGTCTTGGCCGTCTGGATTTGGCGGCAGATCCGGAAATAGTCGGGTTGGACGGTCGCGCCACCCCCCTGCGCGACCGTCCGCCCGCAGCGGACCTGGTAAGCCGTCAGGCTGTCCGGCGGAACCGGGCGATGCCCATTATCCCCAACCCACTAAGCAAGAGAACAAGCCCAGCGGGCAATGGCACCACCCCGGTCACAAGATCCTGCGATCCGTCTGAGGTAAAAAATTCGAGCGTCGTCGTCCCTTCAGCTTCACCGAGATCTTCGAGCCATGTCTGTGCAAGATCGAGTGCGGGGCCGTTATGGCTGGCCGAAAACGCGCCCTTTCGCACGTTGTAGCCGGGCTTCGTCTCATAAACGATTTCCCAGATGGCCAATTGGAACGCCGCGGAGGTCGTCGGGTTGGTCTGCGCCTGAGACAAATTGTTGGTAAAGAGCCTGTTGAGCTCAGCCTCGGTTGCGTCGGTTAGGTGACCGGGACGTTCCACCGAATACGTGTCAGAACGGATCGCATCGAAAAGATCGATACACCACGCCAGAAAGCTTTGGGTTCCGTCGGACATGGAAAACCCGCCCGCCGTGACCGTGACGCGATTCAAGGGGGCTTTCACCCGCACCCGTTCTCCGACCGGAATGTCCAAACCGCCGAACGTGAGATCAATGGACACGGGCGTGGCAGCGGCGGGGGCGCCTAGGGTAAGCATGCCAGCCAAGGCCCCGGCGATAAGCGACGATTTGAACACGGTCAGACCCTTTCAGACCCGTAAGAACTGGTTACAGCGTCGTCGCCCCCTGACGACATCTGCGTGATACCGCATAGAACACGTCCGCCATAGCCCTTGGCAGAGGAAACCGTTTGTTAAGGTTAACGCCACGCCACCATTACATTGATTTTTATGAGTTTTTGTTTGGTTTCTGGTTAAGAAACTATTCGTCACCACACGTAACACCAAGGCATCGCCGCAAGAGGGTCATTTTGCCGCCCAAGCATTGCCCCAGAGCGCCCCTGCCCCCATATCTTTGCCATGCTCAAGTTCTTTCCGATTCTCTTTGCGATTCTCTATGGCGTGGTCATGTATCGCATGTCGGCTGCCCGCACCGCGCGCGAGCTGGACGCGAATTCGACCGAGTTGATCGACCCGACGTTGCGAGAGCGCACGGACCGCATGGCCCGCGCGCTGGATCTCAAACGGATCCCGGTCAACATCTATGAAATCGAACCGGTCAACGGGCTTGCCGCGCCGGATGGGCGGATTTTCATCACGCGCGGTTTCTACAAAGCGTATCGCGACGGTTTGGTTAGCGCGGATGAGCTGTCGAGCGTCATCGCGCATGAGCTTGGGCACGTGGCGCTTGGCCATTCTCGCCGGCGGATGATCGATTTCTCGGGACAGAATGCGTTACGAACGGCGATGGCGATGATCCTGTCGCGGTTTTTACCCGGTGTCGGCATAATCATTGCAAATGCTGCGACCACCATGCTTGCGGCGCGCCTGTCGCGAAGCGATGAGTATGAGGCGGATGCCTATGCCTCGGCGCTTCTGACCAAAGCGGGGATCGGCACGGAGCCGCAGAAATCCCTGTTTGGGAAGCTTGACGAATTGACCAAATCGCGCGCTGGCGCAGCGCCTGCTTGGCTGCTCAGCCATCCCAAAACCGCCGAGCGGGTCAAGGCGATTGAAGCGAATGAAGCCAAGTGGGGCACGGCTTGATCAGGTGTCCAGCGCTTTGCCCAACCGGGGAAGGCGCGCTTTCTTCAACAGCCTTCGCATCGGCCAGTCTTCTCCAGAGAGGCGTTCAGCCTCACTGCGGACGGCCTCGACGACATCCGCGACAGCCGCGCGGTCACGCTCGAGCGCGTCCCTAAGAAACGTGTCGGCATCCTGCCGCGCAAGGCCCTCCTCCGCCAGAATGCCGCGCGGAAAGTCCTTGGCGTTTTGCGTCACGATGACATCGGCATTTCCCGCGATCGCGGCGGCCAGCACATGTACATCGTTGGGGTCCGGAAGCCATAGCCGGTCCAAGAGCCCCTGTCCCGGGCGGACCAGAGCATGCGGAAAAGCAGCATTGATGCGGGCGGCTTCGCCCTCGGCGATTGCGCGATCCTGAGGACCATGGCGCGCCGCCGCACGACGCCATTCTTCGAGCAAACGTTCTGACCACAGAGGAGCATAAAGCCCCTTTGCAGCGACACCCAATAGGATCTCGCGCATAACCGTTGGGTAAAGAACGTTTGCGTCGAGAAGCGCGCGCATCACAGGATCCGAAAGAACAGCGCCTTGAGGTATCCGCTTTCCGCAAGCTGCGGGTGCACCGGGTGGTCCGGTCCTGCAAAGCCTGTATGGATCAGCTGGCTTTGCCGACCGGCCCGTCCGATGCCACGGATAGAGGACGCGCGGAACTTTGGTAGTTCTGCCGCGTGAGAGCATGAACACAGGCCAAGATACCCACCGGGTGTAACCAGAGGTGCCGCGAGACGCGCGATGCGTTCATATGCGCGAAGTCCCGCCTCAAGCGCCTTCTTCGAAGGTGCAAAGGCGGGTGGATCGCAGATGACCACGTCAAACCTCTCGCCCGCTTCGCCAAGTTCGGCAAGGACATCGAACGCATCGCCCTTGCGGATGGAAAACCGATCCTGCGCGCCCATCTTCCGTGCACCCGTTTTCGCCAGCGTCAGCGCTGCTTGCGAGCCATCGACGGCCAGCGCGGAGGTCGCCCCCCCCGCAAGTGCGGCCAGCGCAAATCCACCCACATGCGAAAAGACATCGAGAACCCGTGCGCCCTCTGACAAACCAGCCGCAAAGGCATGGTTGGGGCGTTGGTCAAAAAACAAACCGGTTTTTTGCCCGCCCGAAATGTCAGCGAGGTATGTCGCACCGTTCATGGGAACTTCGACCGGCCCGTCCTGCCCACCAGTCCAGAAACAAGACGCATCGTCCAACCCCTCTGCTGCGCGCATGCGACCGGAGGCGTTCTTATATATCGTGCTGACACCGCAGACCCGGACCACTGTCTGAGACAACATTTCAAAATGGATCTCGGCCCAAGCGGCGTTCGGCTGAATGACTGCGGCATCGCCAAACCGATCGATGATGAGGCCGGGCATACCGTCGGCTTCGGCATGGATGAGACGGTAGAAGGGATCGCTGTAGAGCCGGTCGCGATGGCCTAACGCGCGTGAAATCCGCGTTTCCATCCAATCCCCATCGATCTGCGCGTCCGAATCCCGGTCCAACATCCGCGCAGCAATGCGAGAGCCAACAGTGGCGGCAACCAGACCCAGCGGTTTGCGGTCGCTGTCTTCAAGCCGCGCAAGGGTGCCGGCGGGCAAGGCTTTGCTGCGCCGATCAAGCACAAGGTCGTCGGCATAGACCCATGGAAATCCATGGCGAATGTTGCGGGCGTTTGCTTTTGGGCGAAGTCGAAGTGTCGGGCGATCTGTCATGACCGCCGTCTATCCTGCCCGGACGATGTCGAAAAGCCCCGAGGGTTCCGTTCAGATCGGTCCATCGGGATAAAGGTCGGACGCGACACCCTCCAGATGATCCGTAATCCGGACTTTGGGCGTCTGGCCCGCCGCATCCGCATCCAGCGCCTGTTGGCCGCGAAGCGCATCTAAATCTGCCTGCACGCGACGCGGCCCTTCGATGATCTCGCGCGTCTCGGCATCGAACACCGTCGCGAGGAAGCGGATCGAATGCACCCCGCCCACAGAATACCGGGCGCGTTCGGTCAGAGAATGAAAGCGTTCCATCTGGATCTGAACGATCACGTCCTGTGTGCCTTCCAGCCCGGTCAGGCCGCGACCCATTCCATCCTCGACAATCGCAGCGACTTGCGCGTACCGATCACCGGGCGGATCGCCGCGCCAAACGATGTCGGCACCCGGATAGAGTGCATTTTCTTCGGACACCGAAAGCGACCCTGGCACCACGACGTCCAGACGCACGACATTATAGTCGCGAATGGCTTGCGGCTCTTCCCCCTCGAATTCTGGGGATGTGAAACCGGCGCATCCCGCCATCAAGCCAAGTATGCCGATCAAACCAAATAACTGACGCATTACATGCTACTTTCAAAAAATCTTGCGAAGCACAATGCATCATAATTCCCAAGGTTTCGTCACCAAAAATGAAAAACCCGGCGCAACGGCCGGGTTTTTTTCAACGCTGTTGCGCGCTCACACCGTTTTGGCGCCGGGGCAACTGGGGCGTTCATACCGCCGAAAACACGGCGGAAAAAGTTGGCAATGACCTGAGCCCGCAAGCGGCGTGCTTCGGCTTCAACCTCGGCAAGATCGATCGTGCCGTCTTCTGTCACATAGTAGTTCATTTTGCTCGTCCTTGACGTTTTTGAGTTACCGCACAGGTATGCCTGCCACGTCACAGCCACCAGTGGCAAAACCGGTATTGCCGTTATGCTGCAGCTGCATAACTGCGTCATTCATTCCGATTGTTAGCGCTAACTGTTTGTGCTAAACATTCCGCGACAAAGCCAATGGAGCTGCCAATGCCGCTTGATTCTGCTGTAGCGACCGTCACGGACCGAATTATTGCGCGCAGCCGCGATGCGCGCACGGCCTACCTCGAAAAAATTGCCCGCGCCGCCGAGGATGGTCCGCGCCGTGCTCATTTAAGTTGCGGAAATCAGGCCCATGCCTATGCCGCGATGGGTGGCGACAAAGGCCTTTTGGCCGAAGGGCGCGCCGCCAACCTGGGGATCGTGACAGCCTATAATGACATGCTGTCGGCGCATCAGCCTTTTGAAACCTATCCCGCCCGGATAAAGGCCACGGCGCGTGCGGTCGGGGCGACGGCGCAGGTTGCGGGGGGCGTGCCGGCCATGTGCGATGGTATCACCCAAGGGCAGCCGGGTATGGAGCTTTCGCTGTGGTCGCGCGATGTGATTGCATTGGCCGCTGGCGTCGCCTTGTCCCACAATACGTTTGACGCGGCGGTATATCTCGGCGTGTGCGACAAGATCGTTCCCGGACTGATCATTGCCGCAGCCACGTTTGGTCACATCCCTTCTGTCTTTATCCCTGCCGGGCCAATGGTGTCGGGACTTCCCAACGACCAGAAAGCCAAGGTGCGCCAGCAATTCGCGGCCGGAGAGGTTGGCCGTGACAAGCTGATGGAGGCAGAAATGGCCTCCTACCACGCTCCGGGCACCTGCACCTTCTACGGCACGGCCAACACCAACCAGATGCTGATGGAATTCATGGGGCTGCATCTGCCGGGCGCGAGTTTTGTCAATCCCGGCACGCCGCTGCGCGACGCGCTAACGGATGCAGCAACCGAGCGTGCGCTCGAGATCACCGCACTTGGGAATGATTTTAGGCCAGTCTCTGACATTCTGGACGAGAAGGCTTTTGTAAACGGGATCGTCGGGCTGATGGCCACGGGTGGGTCAACGAACCTCGTCCTGCACCTACCTGCCATGGCGCGCGCTGCGGGCGTCATTCTGGATATCGAAGACTTCAACGACCTGTCCGAGGCAGTCCCGCTGATGGCCAAGGTCTATCCCAACGGGTTGGCCGACGTGAACCATTTCCACGCCGCTGGCGGATTGGGCTATATGATCGGCGAACTGCTCGATGCGGGTTTGCTGCACGACGACACCAAGACGATCGCGGGTGACGGTCTGGCGCGTTATGCGCAGGAGCCAAAGTTTGCCAATGGCGAACTGCGCTGGGAAGACGGTCCAGACGCGCCGCTGAACGACAAGATCCTGCGCCCAGCAGGCAATCCATTCCAGAAAACCGGTGGGCTCAAGAAGATGGCGGGCAATCTCGGGCTTGGCGTGATGAAGGTCTCGGCCGTCAAGCCCGAGCATAGGATCGTCGAAGCGCCGGTGCGCGTGTTCGAAGATCAGGACGCTGTAAAGGCCGCGTTCAAGGCGGGAGAGTTCACCTCTGACACTGTGGTCGTTGTGCGTTTCCAAGGCCCGAAATCGAATGGCATGCCTGAGCTTCACTCATTGACCCCGACGCTGTCTGTCCTTCTGGACCGGGGGCTGAAAGTGGCCCTCGTCACAGATGGGCGGATGTCCGGGGCGTCGGGCAAGGTGCCCGCCGCAATCCACGTTTGCCCCGAAGCGGCTGATGGCGGTCCGTTGGCCAAGCTGCGCGACGGCGATTTGGTTCGCGTCGATGCGGCGGCCGGGACGCTTGAGGTTTTGGTCGAAGACTTCGATACCCGCGCGGCGGCCACACCCGATCTCAGCGCAAATGGGGTGGGCATTGGCCGCGAAATGTTCGAAATGTTCCGCCAATCCTGTGGCCGTGCCGCCGATGGCGCGGGCGTAGCCGTCTGACAAAAGGACCCGACACATGACACCAGCTGAGGCCAGTCAACAAACCGCTGACATCTGTGCCCTTGCCCCGATCATCCCTGTACTGGTCGTCAAGGATGCCTCGAAAGCCAAGCCGTTGGCCCAAGCGCTTGTTGCGGGCGCCCTTCCCGCGCTGGAAGTTACATTGCGCACTCCCGCCGCGCTTGAGGTGATTGCCGAAATGGCACAAGTCGAAGGAGGAGTCGTGGGGGCCGGGACTTTGCTGATCCCCGAAGACGTGGCGGCAGCGAAAGAGGCTGGTGCGCTCTTCGGCGTGTCGCCCGGCGCGACCGATCGACTTCTTGATGCGGCAGAAGAGATTGGACTGCCAATGCTGCCTGGCGCGGCGACCGCGACCGAGGCCATGGCGCTTTTGGAGCGTGGGTATACAGTACAGAAGTTCTTCCCGGCCGAAGCGGCAGGTGGTGCACCCGCGCTCAAGGCGATCGGGGCGCCACTTCCTCAGATCAAGTTCTGCCAACGGGCGGCGTGTCACCGCGCAATGCCAGCGATTACCTGAGCCTGCCAAACACGCTCTGCGCCGGCGGAAGCTGGGTCGCGCCTGCTGATATGGTCGAGACCGGAGATTGGTCCGGGATCACCGCACTCGCGGCGGATGCCGCCAAGCTTAGCCGCTGACGCGCGCCTTACGACCACCACGTCGCTGCGCAACAGGGGCATCAGCAAGCCCCTGCCCCAACACGCGTGTCATCGGATGATCTGGCGCGTGCTCGGCGTAGTGATCCAAGAGCGCTCGGATCTGGGGACGCGCATCTTGGCCCACCGGCACGGCAATCGCCCAGTCGAGAAAGATCGACCGACACTCGGGTTCGCTTATGCCGTCGATGGCATAGCTGTCTTTGATCAGGCCGCGCGGGTCGAGCGTTTGTAAGTCGGGCATGCGTGTCACTCCTCTCACACTGCCTTCATGTGCGCGCCCGCAAGGCCCTGTCAATGATGGCAGCCGTTTTTGTGGCCGCGTCGTCGATATGCTCAACAAGTGCGTCTAAGCTATCAAACCCACTGACAGACGTGAGAAACCGTTTGGCCCCTGCCCCCTGTTCCGCCGTGGCTGACGCATTCAGAAGTCGATGCGCGCAGTGCACCTCCCACATCAGCGCGTATGTATTGCGCAAGTGATCGACTTCTGAGGCGTGCAATCCCAGCGCTTCCGCTCCAGCGGCCAGTTGGGCGTCCGTTTCTCGTGGCTCTGCCCCTGCCAACAACGCACCTGTTTGCGCCAATAGGTCGATGTCCTGCAGCCGCCCCGGCCCTGCGCGCATGTCCAACGGACCGGCTGATTTGCGCGCTTCGGCCAGCCGCGCGCGCATCTCTGAGACGTCAGCACGGGTCTGAGAAGAATCGCGAGGCGCAGCCAAGACTTCGGCTCTGACATCCTGCACCGCGGATGCCAGTGCATCTTCCCCGCTGATCGGCCGTGCACGGGTCAATGCGAGATGTTCCCATGTCCACGCCTGGGTCAACTGATAGTCCCGAAAAGCCGCAAGAGATGTCGCAACCGGCCCCTGTCGTCCTGATGGGCGCAGACGCATGTCGACCTCGTACAAACGCCCTTGTGCCATGGGCGCCGTGAGCGCTGTCACGAACGCCTGAGTGAGGCGCGCAAAATAGGGTCGGGTCGCCAAGGGGCGCGGTCCATCTGAGCTCTCTTCCCCTTGCGCGTCATAGATAGCGATCACGTCGAGGTCCGAGGCAGCATTGAGCGCGCGTGCGCCGAGAGACCCCATGCCCAACACCATCGCACCACGCCCGGGTGCAGGTCCGTGTTTTCTGGCAAATTCGGCCCTAACAGGCGGCGAAAGACCTTGGATCACAGCCTCGGCCAAATCGGCATATTGCCGCCCCGCGATCCGTCCGTCGATCAGCCCGCGCAGATGATGAACGCCGGTTCGAAAATGCCACTCGCGCGCCCAGCTTCGCGTGAGGTCGAGCTGGCGTTCATAGTCGGGGTCGCCGCGAAGCCGCTCCGTGAGATCCTGCACAAGAGACGCGCAGCCGGGCCAGCTTTCAAAGAAGCCACCACCGATAACCGCGTCGAACACTTGCGCGTTCCGAGCAAGGTATGCTGCGAGAGACGGCGAGATACCGGCAATATCCACCACAAGGTCAATCAGCTGAGGGTTGGCTTCGAAGAGTGAAAAGAGTTGCACACCCGCGGGGAGACCAGATAGGAAGCCGTCGATGTGCTTGAGCGTCTCGGTGGGGTCCTCGACCGTTTGCAACCGTTCAAGCAGGACCGGGCGGAGGCTTTCGAATTTCTCGACCGCGCGCGGGCTGCGGAAGGCTGGATAACTCGGCCAACGGCGCACGATCTCTTCCATATCGGAGGGAACGGGAACAACTGCCTCCGCCCGGCTGGGCGGTTGGAAAAAAGAGTCTGCGATATTGCCCACACGGTCCCGCCGATCCGCGATCTCGGCGCGCAAGTCGCTCACGTCACGATCCATCATTGCCGCGATCCGTGCAAATCCGTCCTCGTCGCGCGGCAAACTGTGGGTTTGCTGATCGTTGACCATTTGCAGCCGGTGTTCCAGCGTTCGCAACTGGCGATAATCCTCGGTCAGCGTGTCGCGGACATCCTCAGGTATCCACCCTTTCGCCGACAGTGCCGCCAATCCATCAACGGTGCGCCTCGCGCGTAGATCGGGATCACGCCCGCCGGCGATCAGTTGGCGCGTCTGTGTGAAAAACTCTATTTCTCGTATGCCCCCTCGCGCGAGTTTGAGGTCATAGCCCTCTAGTGCGTCACGATCATAAAGCCCCTTATGCGTTCTGATTTTGGAGCGCATATCGAAAGCGTCCTCGATCGCTGCGAAGTCAAGATGCCGGCGCCAGACAAACGGAGAAAGTCGGTCAAGAAACCGCACGCCTGCTTGGATATCCCCTGCCCCAGCGCGCGCTTTGATATAGGCCGCGCGCTCCCACGTGCGACCCAGGCTTTCATAATACCGCTCTGCGGCGTCCATCGACAGCGCGACAGAGGTTGCACCGGGATCCGGGCGAAGGCGGAAATCAGTCCGAAAGACATAACCGTCGGCCGTGACATCTGACAAAACGGCGCCCAGCTTTCGCGTCACCGCGATCAGCGCAGAACGAGCGGTCAGAAAATCGTCGTGCGCATAGGCATCTTCGTCGAACACCATGACCAGATCGATGTCGGATGAATAGTTCAACTCGTGCGCGCCAAGCTTTCCCATCGCAATTGCCACCAACCCACCGCAGGGTGACGCGGTCTGAGGAATTTTGCCCCGCGAGGTCGCCTCTTCCGTTAGTCGTGAAATTGCGACATGGGTCGTCTGATCCGCAAAATCGGACAGCGCACCGGTTACCTGATCAAGTTCCCACACCCCGCCCAGATCGGCGAGAGCGACGATCAGTGCCAGACGCCGTTTGGCAACGCGCAGGTCAACCCCCATCGTCGCACCTACGACGTTGCGCACATCTGCGAGAATTGCGTCGACAGAAGCCTGAGGTTGCACCGCGAGCGCTGCGTGCAGCCACTCGTGTTCGCGCGTGATAAGACCAGCCAGGTACGGGCTGCAGGATGCCGCACCTTCGATCAAAGCTTGCGCTTCTGGCACAGCAACGACTTCAGCTGCCGCCGATCCACGGTCCGCGTCAAAAACCCTTGGTGTGCGTGTCAGTGACCAGGCAAACGTCATGCCAAAGGTTTGAGAGGCTGCTTGCGCCGCGTCAAGCGACTTGCGCCCCCGTCATCGGCGTGGCAGCGATTGCAGAACTGTCCAAGGAGACCACGATGAGCAAAAGCCTCAAGCGCGTCAAAGCAGCACTCGCTGATGCGGGGGTTTCCGTCGAAATTCTGGAAATGCCGGGTGAAACGCGGACGGCGGCCCAAGCGGCGGCGGAAGCAGGCTGCGAGATCGACCAGATCGCCAAGTCGATCATCTTTCGCGGCGAAACGAGTGGCACGGTGATTTTGTTCGTAACGGCTGGAGGTAATCAAGTGGATCCGGCCAAGGCGTCGGAGGTTGCCGGGGAACCATTGGGAAAAGCTGATGCCCAACTTGTGCGGGGTATTACAGGGTTTGCAATCGGCGGCGTTTCCCCCGTGGGACATCTCAATCCCTCCCCAATTTTCTTCGATAAAAGACTGGCGGATTTCGACGTCATCTATGCGGCAGCGGGGACGCCACGGCATATTTTCTCGGTTTCGCCCGCTGATTTGAAAGAAATTACTGGCGCACAAGTTGCTGATTTTACTTCATAATATAAGATTATGTAAAAATCTTTTACATCAAGCCTTGAATGGCGCTCTCTGGGCTCGCATATCTGTGATGTGAAAACGCTTCACATTAAGAGAAACACTTAGACCGGAGAGATTGATGAGCACCGTCGCCACATGGCCATCCCAAGCTGAAACCTGGCTGGACCAGCGCGGGAAAGGAGCTTGGATCGCAGCGATGATCCTTGGCTTCATCCTGTTCTGGCCCGTCGGCCTCGCCCTTCTTGCATATATGATCTGGAGCAAACGCATGTTTTCTGGAAGCTGCGGCAACCGCCGCGCCCACGCACACCGCCGCCACGGCTTTAAATCCAGCGGCAACTCGGCCTTCGACGCCTACAAGGCAGACACCTTGCGCCGGCTTGAAGAGGAACAGGACGCTTTCGAAGCCTTCCTGACCCGCCTTCGCGAAGCCAAAGACAAAGCTGAGTTCGACCAGTTCATGGACGATCGCAGTCGTCAGGCCGCAAAACCTGCCGAGACCAATGGGGACGAACAGCCGGCGACTCCGGCCTGATCCCGATCAAAGATACACCGACCGGCCCCGCCTTCCCTCGCGGGGCCGCTTGCACCAATAATCAAAGACAGTGAAAATGACTTCTATGAGTGATCCATATTGGGGCTTGCCCGACCCGACGACCCAAGCGGGCTTTTATTCCGGCGTAACGATGAAGCGCCTGCTGGCGTGGGTTTTTGACATCGTCATCATCGCAGCCCTTGTATTTGTCATCGGGATTTTCACATTTGGGCTGGCCTGGATCCTGTTTCCGTTGATGTTGCTCGTGGGCTTTGTCTATCGCTGGCTCACAATCGCGAGCGGCTCGGCCACATGGGGCATGCGCATGATGGCGATTGAGCTGCGTACGCGCGAAGGACAACCGCTTGATGGAGGGACCGCGTTCCTCCACACTCTGGGCTACACGGTCTCGCTTGCGGTTTCGCCTTTGCAGCTGATCTCGGTCGTGCTGATGCTCTTCAGCCCACGTGGTCAAGGCCTTACCGATATGCTGCTGGGAACGGCGATGCTGAACCGGACCGCAACATACTGACACACCCGCTGCGCCTCCCCATAAAAAGGGATTGGCGCAGTTGGCTTTGGCGGCTAGGGTTTCATTCGACGAAACCTGAGCTGCCTTTTTTATGCGCCACACGCTGCCAATAGCGCCACAGTTTTACGTGACCGCCCCACAGCCATGCCCCTATCTTGAGGGTCGGCTAGAGCGGAACCTGTTTACCGCGCTGCAGGGTGAGTACGCTGAAAAGCTGAATGACGCTTTGTCAAAGCAGGGCTTCCGCCGCAGTCAGAACGTGCTCTACCGCCCGTCCTGTGCGGAATGCTCGGCCTGTTTGTCGGCGCGGATCCGCGTTGCTGATTTCGAGATGTCGCGCTCTCAGCGTCGGACCTTGCGCAGGAATGCTGATCTCAAACGAGAAGCAACTTCGCCGTGGGCGACCGAGGATCAGTACGCGCTTTTCCGGGCCTATCTCGACAGCCGCCATGCTGATGGCGGTATGGCTGATATGGATATTTTCGAATTCGCGGCGATGATCGAAGAAACACCGATCCGCAGCCGTGTCGTGGAATACGCCCGCACCGACGACTCGGGCGAGCGTGAGCTTGCCGCAGTCTGCTTGACCGACGTTCTCGATGACGGGTTATCGATGGTCTATTCCTTCTATGACCCTGAGCTTGCCGGTGACAGTCTTGGCACTTACGTGATCCTCGACCATATCGAGATCGCGCGTGAAGCGGGACTTCCCTATGTGTATCTGGGCTATTGGGTGCCGGGTTCACCAAAGATGGGCTACAAGGCCCGGTTTTCGTCCGTCGAGGTCTATTCAGCCGGCAATTGGCAGGATCTCGGAAATCCCGAGGATTACTCGAGCGAGTTGCATCCGCTCTCCACCGATCCGATTGCTGAACAGGTGGCACGCATCAACCTGCCAGACACGCGCCCGACCAAGGGGTGAAGCAGTTCCTCTCGGCAGTGGCGCTTGTTGTGCCCGACTATGACGCAGGCATCGCGTTTTACGTCGATACACTCGGGTTCACACTGATCGATGATATCCAGATGTCGCCGACCAAGCGCTGGGTGACTATTGCTCCGCCCGGATCGACCGAGACGCGCCTTCTGCTCGCCCGTGCCGACGGTCCGTTACAAGAGGCTGCCATTGGCAGTCAGACCGGCGGGCGTGTTGCCTTTATCCTGACCACGGATGATTTCGTGCGAGATCACGCCGTGAAGCAAGCACGCGGCGTGCAATTTGAAGAAGACCCAAGGCACGAGCCGTATGGGATCGTCGCCGTGTGGCAAGATCCCTTTGGCAACCGATGGGATCTGTTGGAGCCGTCATCTCAGAACCATTAAACCCCACCGCGCCGGGGCATGGTGGGGTTTTTTGGGTATTTTGGGACCAATGAAGGCCGTCAGCCGCCCAGAAGTGCGGGGACGATCGTCACGATGCTTGGGAAGAGCCACAACAGACCCAGCCCGATCACCTGAATGATCACGAACGGGATCACACCGCGATAGATCTGCCCCGTGGTCACACTCGCCGGGGCCACGCCGCGCAAATAGAACAGCGCAAAGCCAAAGGGCGGCGTCAGGAACGACGTCTGCAGGTTCACCGCGATCATGATCGTGACCCATTTCGGGTCCATCGTGCCGCCATAGATCACCGGCCCCACGATCGGGACAACGATGTAGATGATTTCAAGGAAATCGAGCACGAAGCCGAGAATGAACAGGACCAGCATCACGATCAGGAAGACAACGAATTCATTGTCGAACGATCGCAGGAACTGCTGGATGTAATGTTCCCCGCCGAAGGAGATCACCACCAGATTCAAGAGCTGCGACCCGATCAGGATCGTGAAGACCATCGATGTAACCTTGGCCGTTTCCCGCACCACGGGGGCCATGATCGACGCCCGGAAGAGAACCCAGCAACTGAAGAGCAATCCGGCCAGCGCCAGGTAGTAGGCGCCATAGGCCGCCGTTATCGCCACCCAATCACCGAGGCTAACGTCACCCCGGCCGCTGCGCAGGTCAAAGTTGATCCCAAGCAGGATCATGATCACGACGCCAAAGCTGCCCCAGATGATCAGTGAACCGGGCCGGTTCTCGTCCTTCAGGCGACGGTACGCCGCCAGCATGATCGCGCCAGCCGCGCCAAGTGCGGCCGCCGGTGTGGGGTTTGTCACCCCGCCAAGGATCGAACCTAGCACAGCGACAATCAGCACGAGTGGCGGGAAGACAACCCGGATCAATTCGTTTGAGCCAAGCCACGCCACCGCATATCGCGCGCCCCAGATCGTCAGCCCGAAGGGGATGGCGAGAATGGCGAACCGCGCTGACGGCGAGGTCAGCGGCGAGATAAAGGCCGCGTCCGCAACAAAGGCAAGCACGACCCCGACAGCGCCAACCAGCAGCGGGAACGTCGGCCGCGACGGAGCAACACCGCGCGCAATCGAAAAGATCAGTGCGAAGAAGCCAAAGAAGATCACCGTGCCCGACCCAATCGGCGCAACGGTGGCAAGGCGTTCTTCCAAAGCGGCCGCGACCTCTTCTTCGGTCAGTTCACGGGCTTCGGTGCTGCCGCCAGTTTCCGCGATTTCAGCGGCACGCGCGACCGAGCGGTCCCACTTTTCCTGACCGTGAATTTCGATCATCGAGGCCTGGCACTGCTCTGAGACGTTTGTGCGCAGTTCAGGTGCACCCTGTGCCTGCTGAACGCCGCTGATGAGCAACCCTTGCCCCCCGACGAGGCCAGAAGTTCCAGCAAGGCCGATGGCGATGAAGATTGCAGCGGGCACCCCAAGGTACCAAGTCAGCGCCTCGTTTCGCGTTGTGATCTCTCCGCCTGAGGTGCCATCACCGAGAACTGGGGGCGCCTTGGACGGGTTCAGCAGCGCGTAACCAAAGGCATATGCGGCATAGAGACCAACGAGCATCAAGCCCGGCAGCAATGCAGCCTGGAAGAGAGTTCCGACCGAAACCACCGCTGGGCCGCCTAGAAGCGTAAGCGCGTCCGAACACCCAGCGATCAGAGCGCGGTTTTCTTGAGCGGTTGAATAGATATCGCCCGCCAGCGTCCCCAGCAAAACAATCACGATGGACGGTGGAATGATCTGCCCCAAGGTACCAGAGGCCGCGATAACACCTGTGGCAAGCTCGGGCGAATAGTTGTTGCGCAACATCGTCGGCAGCGCGAGCAAGCCCATCGTCACAACAGTTGCACCAACAATGCCCGTTGACGCGGCAAGGAACGCCCCAACCATAACGATCGATACGGCCAAACCACCCGGCAGCGGACCGAACACGCGGGCCATGGTCGTCAGCAAATCTTCCGCGATGCGCGACCGCTCCAGCGTGATGCCCATCATAACGAACATCAGCACTGCGAGGAGTGTTTCGATCGACTGACCGGCGATGACCCGCTCGTTCATACGGTTCACGATGAATGAGATGTTGCGATCAAGTGCTTGTTCCCAACCACCGGGGAATACGGGTTCCTGTACGACCGGCAACTCGGGGTATCGGAAGATACTGATCGCTTCTCGCGCAATCCCTTCCGCCAGCAAGGCTGCGTATTCCGCGGATCCGGTATCGACGGCTTCGTGGATCAAAAGCCCTGCACCATCGAGCGCTGCGATGATTGCAAAAGAAATGGCACCAGCCCCCGCGATGGCGAACGCCACCGGAAAGCCGGTCATGATACCGCCGAAGAGGCAGAGGAAAACGATGATTAGGCCGACTTCGACGCCGTCTAGTCCGAATGGCATTTCGGCTTCTCCTTAGTGGGTCGGGACGGCGTCGGAATCGAGCACGTCTTTGTCGAGGTATTTGGCCTCGGATTCAGGGCCTTCGCTGTATTCGAGATACGAGCGATAGAGGAAGGCGAGCGCCTGAAGGAGCATCATGAAGGCAAATGCCACCATGAGCACCTTGAACAGGAAATAGGCATTAAAGCCGTTCGGGCTGAACGCGATCGTTTCGACATTCCAGCGCACGACACGCGCCTTTGCCATCAGGCGGTCAAACGTATCCGATGCGGACACTTTTGGTGTGATCAGGTGCCGCCACAGGAAGAACCACGAATAGAACCAGATGATCAGCATCGACGGGATCATGAAGAGCATCGTGCCCGCCATATCCATCAGACGCTTTGTGCGGAACGACATGGGAGGCATAGAAGAGGTCGACGCGCACGTGACCACCTTGGACAAAGGTGTATGCACAGCACATGCACACGACCATGGCGTTATAGAGCTTCAACTCTTCCGCCACCAACTGATTTCAAACGTGGTAGCTGTGCCGATGCCGAATGTCAGGTGTGTGGTTGCAAAGATCCGTTGCACGAACACGATAACGACTTGCTGGAGCACCATAAGGAGGCCGGCCCAAGCGAACAGGCGCC
>Ga0064014_10230_pt1 | contig 15978 bp, 18 predicted proteins | sample CrowatWCoCulture_2_FD_61584 | JGI IMG/M metagenome (GOLD analysis project Ga0064014, IMG submission 61584) | Marine cyanobacteria communities from the University of California, Santa Cruz, USA, analyzing cyanobacterial DNA methylation -... | ecosystem: Host-associated > Microbial > Bacteria >...
CCTGCGGGGGCGACACCCCACGACGATCTGCGCGAGATCGCGATGGGGAGTGGACCGGTCGGTTACGCGATGAGCTTGTGGTGGAAAACCCGACGGCTTTTGCAGGTGACAGCATTCTTGGCTGGTATGACCACGCGCCTAATGGCGAAGGGCTGCTTGCCCTAGAAGCACGCTGCGCGGCGTTTCTCGCCACGTTGGATGGTCCCGCGGTGTTGGTTACACATGGTATCACGTCGCGCATGTTGCGGGCGCTTGCCCTTGGGCAGAGCCCCGCAACCTTTGCCGATTTGCCCGGCGGACAAGGGAATGTGCATATTGTTCGCGATGGACGTCACGAAACCCTAAGCTGAGCCCTTGCGCTTGGGTGGCGTTCTCCGTTACAGGAGGCGCCGGACGGGTGATTAGCTCAGTTGGTAGAGCGCTTCGTTTACACCGAAGATGTCGGGAGTTCGAGTCTCTCATCACCCACCATTCCATCCGCAGGATGGAATGGTGGCCCCGCAACAGGTTATTGCCTGCAAACCCAAACATCATCGTTCATCAGACACAGCGTCGTGGTGGTGGGCATCTCTATTGCTTGGCAGACAAAACTGCTTTCCGCCGTCCATCCCTTTGGTCATACTCGCCTCAAATCATTGAGAAGACCGTATGACATTCAAAGAGCTCCTCGCAGCGATACAAGACGCAGACTCCGGGATCGAGATTTGGTCAGACCTAAAGGACTATGTCACCGAGCGCGGGATTGAGCGGATCAGCTACCACCATTTGGGCCGAGATGTGGACTGGCGCGAGTTATCGGTTCAGCTGTCACCACGCGAAAAACGGCTTCTGGCTGGCGATGTGGTGGAAAGTCCCAACGCCAATTTTCACATGATCGCCCATGGCTTTCCCGAAGAATGGGTGCGGGAGTATGTGGAAAGCGGTTTCTTTGAATACGACCCAATTCCCATGATTGCGCATGCGACGACGGATCCCTTCCTTTGGAGCGAAGCGCCTGATCTGGCGGATCTCAGCAATGATCAGCGTGAGTACCTTGAGACGCTAGCGACCAAAGGGGTGGGTGAGGGGGTCGCAATTCAGGTTTTCGGCCCCCACAACCGAGACGGATATTTTGGGTTTGGGTTTGCAGAGCCGCGGCCCGAGTTTTCGGCGGTGCGCTTGCGAGAGTTTCAAATGGCCGCGCAAGCGGTGCATCTGAGTGTGTGTCGGATCATCGAAGAAAAACGCCCAGAAGACGTCGAAAACCTTTCACCCCGCGAAACGGAGGTGTTGAGTTGGATCGCGCGGGGCAAAAGCAAATCGGTTATCGCGGATATTCTGGGCATCTCGGTGCACACGGTCGATACGATCGTTCGCCGGATCTTCCGCAAACTTGACGTGGCGGACCGCACCTCGGCCGCCCTAAAAGGTGTGGCATACGGGCTTATCCCAGCGAGTGAAGAGGCGCGCCTGAACTAGGTGTCACGCGGGTACGTGACTGACACCTTACGTCTGCGTCACCTATATGAAGAGTGTCGCCAGACATAGAGGCACCCCCGCAAATCGGCGCGGTTCAAAGCACCACTCACGGGTTTTCGCGCTGTGGGTGCTTCGGAAAAAATAAATCGTCTGTGCGGCCGTGGATCGGCCAACAAAGAAGCCTGATCACGCGACTTGGCCCGGCACTCCTCGACTGCTCGCAGGACTGCCGGGCTTATTTATTTTTGCAGAAATTATGCCAGGTTTTGGGGTTTCTGTGCTTCCATGAACAGAATCTGCGTGGGATTGGAGGATTTTTCTTTTCCCCGCACCACTTAAGTTTCAGCCAAGCAACCATTGGAGGCCGCTATGAGCTGGAACCCTGCACTTGATCCTGATTGTCCCACTGGCGACGATGTCGACGCCATCGATACCGTAATTATCGCTCGCGCCCGCGATCTGGGTGGGTTCGAGGTGCGGCGTGCGCTTCCAGCGCCCAAGCGCCAGATGGTCGGACCGTTCATCTTTTTCGACCAGATGGGGCCGGCTGAGTTTTTGCCGACGAAGGGCATGGATGTGCGTCCGCACCCGCATATCGGATTGGCCACAATCTCGTACCTTTATCGCGGACGGATGCATCATCGCGATAGCCTTGGCACCGATGCGTGGATTGAGCCGGGGGCCGTGAACTGGATGGTCGCGGGGCATGGTATCACCCATTCCGAACGCACCGATGACGAGACGCAGACCGATCCGATGCCGTTCTTTGGCATTCAGACATGGGTTGCCCTGCCGAAAGACCACGAAGACCGCGCGCCGGAGTTTCAGCATGCGGGCGTAGGTGAACTCCCGTTCATGGAAGGTGAGGGCAAAGAGGTTCTGCTGATCCTTGGCAATGCCTATGGCGAACGCTCACCGGTCGAGACGGCGTCTGAGATGTTCTATGCCGATGCGGTGCTGCAAGCGGGTGCGAGCCTGCCGTTGCCGGACGATCACGAGGATCGTGGCGCTTATGTCGTAGAAGGCGCAGTTGAGGTGGCCGGTCAGACCTATGAGGCGGGTCAGATGATGGTGTTCCGCCCCGGTGACCGGGTGTCGATGAAGGCGGGGCCTTTGGGGGCGCGCGTGATGCTCTTGGGCGGCGAGACGCTGGAGGGTCCGCGTTACATCTGGTGGAACTTTGTCGCCTCATCCAAGGAGCGGATCGAAGAGGCCAAAGAGGCTTGGCGCGCTGAGGCCTGGGACAGCAATCCGCGCTTTCATCTGCCACCGGGCGATGATCAGGAGTTCATCCCGTTGCCGCCCCGGTAAGTTGGGGCTTTCTGAAAGCCTGAGATCACGATATGCGCGAAGGCGGAGCAATAAATGCCCCGCCTTTGCACCATGACAGCATTCAATCCAACCTCAGATCGTGCCGCGCGCATTGGGATCGTCTTTGTCATCCTTGGGATGCTGGCGATTTCGATCAATGATTTGCTCATCAAGACGCTGTCGGATCGCTATTCCCTGTATCAGATTGTCTTTACGCGCTCGGTCATTGGGCTGACGATCACGGTTTCGATCCTGCAGTTCGAGGGTGGCTTTGCGGCGCTCAAGACACGGCGTCCGCTGCTTCATTTGTTGCGGGCGTTGCTGATTGTCTGCGCGAATCTTGGGTTCTTTGCCGCACTTGCTGTGCTGCCACTGGCGATGGTCAACGCGCTGTTCTTTGTGGCGCCACTGATGATCACGCTGCTGTCCATTCCGCTGTTGGGAGAGCATGTGGGGCCGTACCGGTTGGGGGCGGTGTTTGTGGGCTTTTGCGGTGTGCTTCTGGTGATCGGAGTGAACGGTTTTGGCGAGGGCTGGCCGCTTTTCGCGCTGGTTCTGCCGGTGGGCGCGGCGCTCTGTTATGCGCTGATGCAGATCCTGACGCGCAAGCTGGGCGGGGAGAGCACGGCGGCAGCGATGGCGATATATATTCAGGTGACGTTCCTGATCGTGTCGTCGCTTGCGTGGCTCTTTTTCGGGGACGGGCGATACGAGGAGGCGTTCGAGAGTGAGGCCTTGAGGTTCGTATTGCGCCCTTGGCTCTGGCCCAACCCCGAGGATTGGTGGATTTTTGCGGTGATTGGTGGATTTTTGCGGTGATTGGTGTGTGCGTGGGCTTTGTCGGCTATGCGCTATCGCAAGCCTACCGGATGGGGGATGCTGCAACCATTGCGCCGTTTGAGTATGTGGCGCTGCCCTTTAGCGTTTTGTGGGGTGTTCTATTCCTGAGCGAAGTTCCCGATTGGTCCACGTGGATAGGGATTGTGTTGATTGCGGGGTCGGGGCTTTTCGTGTTTTTGCGCGAGCGGCGGAAAGGCTGACGATCCTGCTTGACGCCGCAAAACCTGCGGCCTAGAACGCGCTTCACGTCCGGACAGGGTTCGGTCGGCAGCAAGCGGTTGTAGCTCAGTTGGTTAGAGTACCGGCCTGTCACGCCGGGGGTCGCGGGTTCGAGCCCCGTCAACCGCGCCACTGCTGCCCCAGATCCGACGGACGCGATGCGCGGTTGTAGCTCAGTTGGTTAGAGTACCGGCCTGTCACGCCGGGGGTCGCGGGTTCGAGCCCCGTCAACCGCGCCATCAAAAATACTATCATAACAATGACTTGCTTCAGTTCGTTAACGACTGCTTTCGCGTGCGTGCGATGCAACCGGAAGTTTAAACTTGACTCTGCGAACTCTCTTGGGTAGAACGTTGGGCAAGCTAGAAGAAGTGGGCAAGCGGCCGTCGGAGTGATCCGGGGTCGCTTTTTCGTTTCGCTCGTGCGGAGACCTGTATGAGAGAGGCACTACACCACATGGCACTGATCAAACCCATTTTGGGTGAGGGGGATCGCGCCGCGGAACTGCTTGCGGAGGCAGAGTCGCATTACCTGAAGACGCTCAAGGCTTTTAAACGGCTGCGCGGGCAATTGGGGACCGAGGCGGACATGCCAGATGTTTGGCCAGCCGGTAGTCTGGTCGTGCTCCTTGATCGGTCACTTACTCAGCTTGACTTCGCCAGCAGCGCGCGAGGCAGCGATTTGATCGTGCGCGCGGGGCCTGCGATCCGCCCTGTTGATGATCCGAGCTTTGTTGAACGGAGTTTGACGGTCGAGGGCTTGGGGCTGCGACCGTACGCGCCTGCACATTTGAAGGCACGCAAATCTGGTGGAGACATCAGGCTGAGCTGGATCAGACGCACCCGCATCGATGGCGATATCTGGGCTGACGGTGATGTTCCTCTTGGGGAAGCCGCCGAGCGCTATCGCGTTCGAGTTCTCGATGGTGAGGTCGTTGTGCGGGAGGTTGAGACGGCAGCGCCGGAGTTCACGTATGCCGCCGCAGCACAGGCCGCCGATGCCGTGGTTGGTCCATTGCGCATTGAGGTTGCACAGGTTTCAGACCGGTTTGGTCCGGGCGAATTTGCGAGGATAGAGATTGATGACTAGCACCACGAAATTCGAACTGCCGCTGGTTCAGGCGAGCCAAGCGCAAAAGCATGTCACCGTGAATGAGGCTGTTCAACGGTTGGAGGCGGTGACGCAGCTGCGCATTGAAGCAACGTCTGTGCAGACCCCGCCTGTGGCTCCGAGCGAAGGCGAGGTTGATGCTGTTGGTCCTAGTGCTACGGGGCTCTGGACCGGCGCTGACGGGCTCTTGGCGGTGTTCCTGAACGGTGGCTGGGAGTTCATCACGCCCCCGCACGGGTTGGACGGCCTGGGAGGCGGAGAGCGGTCAGCGCATGGTGTTTGACGGGGTCGGCTGGATCGCCAATGCGATGGCTGTGTCACCGTCAGGTGCAGCGACGGCATTTGAGCTTTTTGAGATCGATCATTCTGTTTCGGCCGGAGGCAGTTCCGAGACCATCGCGTTCATCCCTGCAAACACAGTTGTTTTTGCTGTCACGGGCCGGGTTCTGGCGTCAATTGGCGGAGCAGGTACGTTTTCCCTTGGCGTCGCGCCATCGGCGCTGGATCGCTATGGTTCCGGGCTGGGCGTGGCGCAAGGTTCCTGGCTGCGTGGGGTCACCGGGCAACCGGTGACCTATTACTCGGACACCGCGCTGACCCTGACGGCCAGTGGTGGGAATTTTACGGGCGGCGTTGTTCGCCTCGTGGTTCATGGGGCCCGGTTTGCCTTGCCGCGCGGCGACTGATCCCGGATGAGACCGGTTTTGCATGGAGACGCCGTGCATGCGGCCTGTGCATTGGTGCGGGTCCGACCGCAGCGGCGTGGCTGGGTGTTTTTGCGGATATGTTGCGAGGCAACGCGTGCAAGTAAGCACCTGAAGACGACAGGGCGGGTGCATCCAAAATGGGGAATGGCAGCGTTATGGCAGCCGCACTGCGTCGGCCACGTGTCGCCGAGCCGCCCCTGTCTTCACCGGACTATGCCGTTCTTTTGGCGGCGGTTATCGCGGGGTTTCCCGTAATGGCGCGCCTTAACCGCGCGCGCAACTGATGCAGGTGGGAGCGGTGGGATCATGAGCGAGGCGGGCTGGTGCAATTTCTTCCCCGCACTCCATGCAGTACCCGTATTCCTCGTCTTCGAGGCGTTGGAGCGCTGCGGCTAAGCGAAGGCGTTGCGCCTCTCTCCTGCGTTGTGTGGCCTGTGCCATTGCCAGTCGTTGCAGTGCGTCCACGCGGCTGAGGCGGCCGACCGAAGTCTGGTCAAGCTGAACTGTACCTTGGTCTGCGCTGCCCAAATCGTCTTCTGCATCGAGCGCGGCCTGAAGGGCGAGCAACCGGTCTTTGATTTGCTTCGATATCATAACACTGCGCGCCTTAACTTGTGATCGCTTGGAGGCTGGTCCAAAGTGCCTAGATTGTGCTAGAGCACGCGCAAGCAAGCAAGGACACAAGGCCATGGCCGAGCAAAAGACCCAGAAACTCGTTGCCGTTGATCCGGTATGGACCCGGATCAAGGAAGAGGCGGAAGCCGCCATTCGTGATGAGCCGATCTTGGGCGGCTTGATCCATTCCAGCGTGCTGCATCACCCGTCGATTGAGCGCGCGTTGAGTTATCGTATTTCGCTCAAGCTGACTTCTGGTGAGATGTCAGAGCAGATTTTGCGCGAGATCGCCGATGAGGCCTATGATGATGATCCAAGCCTTGCGGATGCAGCGCGCGCTGATCTGACGGCGATCGTCGAGCGTGACCCCGCGTGCCATCGGATGCTGCAGCCCATCTTATATTTCAAAGGGTATCAAGCAGTGCAGGCGTATCGCGTGGCGCATTGGCTTTGGGCGCGCAAACGCTTTGACCTTGCCTATTTCATTCAGGCGCGGACATCGGAAGTGTTTGGCATCGACATTCACCCGGCAGCCCGGATCGGGCGCGGTCTGATGATCGACCATGCGCACTCGATCGTGATTGGCGAGACGGCTGTTGTCGGTGACAACGTATCGATGTTGCATTCGGTAACGCTTGGTGGGACGGGCAAGCAGGAAGAAGATCGCCACCCCAAGATCGAAGACGGAGTATTGATCGGGGCGGGTGCCAAGGTTTTGGGCAATATCCGCGTTGGCCACTGCAGCCGTATTGCCGCTGGTTCCGTGGTTTTGAGCGAAGTGCCGCCCTGCAAGACTGTGGCGGGTGTTCCGGCCAAGATCGTGGGTGAGGCGGGCTGCGATCAGCCCGCGCTCAACATGGATCAGGCGCTGGGCGTGGCGGCCAAACCGGAATGAGTTGCGGCCCCTGTGGGGCCGCGATGCCTTCGGCGAAGGTATTTGGGGACCAATGAAGATCCCCATAGTCTTTACGCCAGCATCACCATCGGATTTTCGAGATTGTCGACGATGGCCTGGAGCAGTTCTGCCCCTAGTGCGCCGTCGATGACCCGGTGATCGACAGAGAGCGTGACCGACATTACCGTCGCGACGGTCAGTTCGCCATCATCCCCAACCACAGGTTTCTTGGCGCCCGCGCCAACGGCGAGGATCGCGCCGTGGGGCGGGTTGATGACAGCGTCGAAGTTGTCGATGCCGAACATGCCGAGGTTTGAGATCGCGAAGGTTCCGCCGACATATTCATGCGGCGCGAGCTTCTTGTCGCGGGCGCGGGTGGCGAGGTCCTTCATCTCGGTCGATAGGGCCGAGAGCGATTTGGTGTCGGCGTCTTTCAGGACCGGGGTAAACAGACCGCCTTCAACGGCGACGGCAACCGCGACGTCCGACGGTGTGAGTTTCAGCATCCGGTCGCCCGCCCAGACGGCGTTCGCGGCGGGAACTTGCTGGAGCGCGTTGGCGCAGGCCTTGATGATGAAGTCGTTGACCGAGAGTTTCACGCCGCGTGCTTCGAGCTGTTTGTTGAGTTGGCTGCGGAATTTGAGAAGCGCGTCGAGCTTGATGTCGCGGCGCAGGTAGAAATGCGGGATCGTCTGCTTGGCCTCGGTGAGGCGGGACGCGACGGTCTTGCGCATGCCATCGAGTGCGACCTCTTCGTAATCGCGATCGGCATACATTTTGAGCACGGTTTCCGTTGCAGGACCAGTTGGCATTGCGGCGGCTGTGGCAGCCGGGGCCGATGCGGTGGCTGCTGCGGGAGCGGCGGCGACAGCGGGTGCGGCTTCGGCGGATTCGACGTCGGCCTTAACAATACGACCGTGTGGTCCGGAACCTTTGATCTGAGCCAGATCGAGACCTTTGTCGGCGGCAATCCGGCGGGCGAGCGGTGAGGCGAAGATGCGCGCGCCATCAGCGGCTGCGGGAGCGGCAGGAGCGGGTGCTGCTGCTGGTGCAGCGGCGGCGGTCGGGGCCTCTTCCGCAGTGGGTGCCGGAGCAGATGCAGCGGGGGCCGGGCTTGCCGAAATGTCATCCGCGCTTTCGCCGTCTTCGAGCAGGACGGCGATGGGCACGTTGACCTTTACGCCTTCGGTGCCTTCGGCCACGAGGATCTTGCCCACGACGCCTTCGTCGACGGCTTCGAATTCCATCGTGGCTTTGTCGGTTTCGATCTCGGCCAGCAAATCGCCGGATGAGACTGTGTCGCCTTCTTTGACCAGCCATTTGGCCAGCGTGCCTTCTTCCATTGTTGGAGAGAGGGCGGGCATGAGGATTTCTGTGGGCATCGGTTATTCCTCCACGAGAACCATCGCCGGGATCGGACCTGTGTCCGAGCCGTCTGCGAGGCGCATCAATGTCTTTTCAATCTTGCGTTGGTTGCGGGCGATCCAGTCATAGGCCGTTTGATGACGACGCCCGCCGGTCAGGGCAATCCCATTTGCGATTGTCGCGTCGGGAATGAGAGCCGTGATCCGGGTGCCACCCAATTCGGTGGCGACCCGGTAGGCCTCAAGCGTGGTATCGTGGCCAAGGACCTCCATCAGATCAGCGGTAGGTCACTTGTTTGGCGGCATCGACAACTTCCTCGGTTGTGATCAACGCGAGTTTTTCGAGGTTCGCTGCGTAAGGCATCGGCACGTCCTTGCCCGTTAGCGTCATGACAGGGGCGTCGAGGTAATCGAACGCCTCTTGCATGACGACCGACGAGATATAGCTGCCGACCGACCCTTGTGGCCAGCCTTCTTCGACTGTGACCAAGCGGTTCGTCTTCTGAACCGACTTGATGATCGAAGCGGTGTCCATCGGGCGCAGTGTGCGCAGGTCAATGACCTCGGCGCTGATCCCGTCTTCTGCCAGTTTATCAGCGGCTTCGAGGGCGTATTTCATGCCGATGCCGAAGCTGACAATGGTCACATCCGAGCCTTCGCGCCAGATGCGCGCTTTGCCGAATGGGATCGTGAAATCCTCAAGGTCCGGCACATCGTTCGAGCCGCCATAGAGAATTTCGTTCTCAAGGAAGATCACCGGGTTGTTGTCGCGGATGGCTGTCTTCATCAGGCCCTTCGCGTCGGCTGCTGAATAGGGCATCACGACCTTGAGGCCGGGGACCTGCATGTACCAGGCGGCAAAGTCCTGGCTATGCTGGGCACCCACGCGGGCGGCGGCACCGTTGGGGCCACGGAACACGATGGGGCACCCCATCTGACCGCCGGACATGTAGAGCGTCTTAGCGGCAGAGTTGATGATATGGTCCATCGCCTGCATAGCGAAGTTGAAGGTCATGAATTCGACGATGGGTCGCAGGCCACCAAAGGCCGCGCCGACGCCGACACCCGCAAACCCATGCTCGGTGATGGGTGTGTCGATGACCCGATTGGCGCCGAATTCATCGAGAAGACCTTGGCTGACCTTATAGGCGCCTTGGTATTCTGCGACTTCTTCCCCCATGAGAAACACCGTATCGTCCCGGCGCATTTCCTCGGCCATGCCGTCGCGAAGAGCTTCGCGAACCGTTTGGGTCTTCATCGCGGTGCCTTCGGGGTAATCCGGGGCGGCGGCGTCGACCGTTTCAACTGGGGCAGCGGGGGCAGCAGCGGGCGCTTCGGCGACAGGTGCCTCTGCGGGTGCTGCGGCAGGGGCAGGGGCGGCGATGTCATCGGCGCTTTCGCCCTCTTCGACCAGAACTGCGATTGGGTCGTTGACCTTTACGCCTTCGGTGCCTTCCGCAACGATGATCTTTCCGACAATACCTTCATCGACGGCTTCGAATTCCATCGTGGCTTTATCGGTTTCAATCTCGGCAAGAATGTCGCCGGACGAGACTGTGTCGCCCTCTTTCACCAGCCATTTTGCCAGTGTGCCTTCTTCCATTGTGGGGGAGAGGGCGGGCATGAGAATTTGCGTTGCCATTGTCGTCTCTCCTCCTCAGGCGTCTGCGTAAATGTCGGTGTAGAGTTCGGAAAGCGCCGGTTCGGGGCTTTCTTTTGAGAATTCGGCCGCTTCGTTGACGATGGCCTTGATCTCTTTGTCGATCTCTTTGAGGTCGTCTTCCGAGGCATGTTTGCCTGTCAGAAGAAGCTCGCGCACGTGTTCGATGGCGTCGCGTTCCTCTCGAACCTTCTGGACCTCTTCGCGGGTCCGGTATTTGGCCGGGTCCGACATAGAGTGGCCGCGGTAGCGATACGTGACAACTTCGAGGATGTAGGGGCCTTTGCCGGCGCGGCAGTGCGCGATGGCTTTCTCTCCGGCCGCTTTCACGGCGAGTACGTCCATTCCATCCACTGCTTCACCGGCAATGCCGTAGGCAGCGCCGCGTTCCCAGAAGTCGGGGCTCTTGGTGGCACGCTGGACCGAGGTGCCCATGGCGTATTGGTTGTTTTCTATGACGAAGACGACGGGCAGCTCCCAAAGCTGCGCCATGTTGTATGTCTCGGCCACCTGACCCTGGTTGGCGGCGCCGTCACCGAAGTAGGTGAAGGTGACGCGGTCATTTCCGAGGTATTTGTCAGCAAAGGCAAGTCCTGCGCCGATTGGCACCTGTGCCGCAACGATGCCGTGGCCGCCATAGAAGTGCTTTTCGCGGCTGAACATGTGCATCGAGCCGCCCTTGCCCTTGGAATAGCCGCCTTCGCGACCGGTCAGTTCGGCCATGACGCCCTTGGGGTCCATGCCACAGGCCAGCATGTGGCCGTGGTCGCGATAGGAGGTAACGCGCTTGTCGCCCTCTTCGGTTGCGGCTTCCAACCCGACAACAACGGCCTCTTGCCCGATATAGAGGTGGCAGAACCCGCCGATCAGACCCATGCCGTAAAGCTGTCCGGCCTTTTCTTCGAACCGGCGGATGAGCAGCATCTCGCGGTAGTATTCGAGCAGTTCTTCCTTGGAAATATTCGGCTTTTTGGTGGTCTTACGCGCGGCCATCCGTGCAGCTCCTTCCAGAGTGAAATAATAGTTCAGCGTTAAACTATCCCTATCGCAACCCATTCAAAAAATCATCAACTATTGCGCCTGACGGTCGAATTGCCGCTATGCGCGCTGTGCAAGGGTGGAGGGAACGCTCTGATTAACATGGGCTTTTCGCATATGGCCCCTATGCAAACGACGTGTCTGTCGTATGATGAGAGGGCAATTCCCTTTGGGAGCTTCCGCGTGGCCGAGCCCGATCCGGCGACCATACCTGCCCAACATCCTGAGCAAGCCGCTTTGCGGTGGCTGGCCTATGTCTCGGCTGCTGTTCTGGTGACTGCCGTCTTCATTGGTGTGATCCGGCCTTTTCTGATCGCGCTCATTTTAGCGGCGATTACGGCGGCGTTGCTGGATCCGGTGTTTCGCCGGATCTTGCGTTGGACAGGTGGACGGCGGTCATTGACCAGCGCACTGACTTTGGTGTTTGGGATGGCGGTCATCATGGTGCCATTGTTTTTGGTGCTTTTGATTGCGGCGGGACAGGCCACGCTTATGGCCGATTCACTCTCGCTCGCAATTGACGAGTTCGCGACAGCAGCGCCAACCTTCACCTATCCAAACTGGTGGCCGGTTGACTATCGTCTGTATTCATTGGGGCCGGATGCTGTGGCCAAGGCGGGCGAATTTGCAACCAGTGTTGCGAGTTTCATGCTGGGGTCGCTATCTCATATTGCGGGCGGAACGGTGCGTTTCTTCCTTGATTTCTTTGTGTACCTCTATGCGCTTTTCGCCTTCATGCAGATGAGGCAGCCCGTGGCGAAAGTGATGCTCAGCTATTCCGGACTGCACCCTGACCTTCAACACAAGCTTTGGGAGCGCGTGGTTTCCATTAGCCGTGCGACCCTCAAGGGCACGATTGCAATCGGGATAATCCAGGGCGCTTTGGGTGCGTTTGGGTTTTGGGTGACAGGGTTGGGAAGCCCGGCATTCTGGGGCGTGGTCATGGCGGTCATCTCGGTCATTCCGGGCGTTGGTCCGCCGCTTGTTCTGTGTGGTGGTGCAATCGCCCTTGCTCTTGATGGGGCCTATTTGTCGGCGGTTTTTCTGTTGGTCTGGGCGTTTGGCGTTGTGGGCACCGTGGACAACGTGCTGCGCCCGACACTCGTGGGACGGGACGCAAAGCTGCCCGATATCCTGATCCTTGTCAGCACGCTGGGAGGGCTGGGGCTGTTCGGGGCCGCGGGTCTGATCATTGGTCCGGTTGTTGCGGGTCTCTTTATCGCGATCTGGGAGACGATGCGCGACGTGATGGCAGGGCACGGGTTCAGTGAGCCTGAGGTCGAAACCGCGCCATCAGAGGGGCAATCACCCGCGTCGCAATCGGAATAACCGCAAAGCCGACGATCAACCCCACAATCCCATCGAGAAATGCGGTCGTCAGCCAGGCCACTGTGCCCGATGCAGCGGGAACAGCATGCGCAGCCGCTTCGGCAATGTCATGAATGGCATGTCCAAGGGCGCCAAAACCCAGCTCTTCCAGCCCATGCACGATAATGCTGCCGCCAACCCAGATCATTGCGGCGGTTCCGACAATGGTGAGCGCCTTCATAAAGCCAGGCATTCCGCGCACGATACCGCGCCCGGTGGCGCGGGTCACTCCGAGGCGGCCGTTCTTGGCCATGGCGAGGCCGATATCGTCGGCTTTCACGATCAGCGCGACCCCCCCATAAACGGCAACCGTGATCGCGATCCCAACAAGCGCGAGCGTCGACGCCTCGACCCAGAACCCGCGATCGGGGATTGCGGACAGGGCGATCGTCATGATCTCCGCCGACAGGATGAAATCTGTTTTGATGGCACCCTGAACGCGAGCTTCCTCCAGATGCGCCTTGTCTTCGCCTCCGCCCTCAGCGGCGTGATGATGGCCAAACCCAAGCGCGTGCAGAACCTTCTCGGCCCCTTCAAAGCAGAGATAACACCCGCCCAGCATCAAGAGCGGTGCGATGGCCCAAGGTGCAAAGGCCGACAGCAGCAGAGCAATCGGCAACAGGATGACCAGTTTGTTGAAGAAAGACCCGCGTGCGATCCGCCAAACGATGGGAAGTTCGCGCGCTGGTGAAAAGCCTTGCAGGTACTTGGGCGTAACAGCCGCGTCATCGATCACAGCGCCGGCCGCCTTTGCCCCGGCTTTTGCCGCATCGTCCACGACGGTTCCCGCGACCTTGGCGGTCGTTTTGGCAGCTTGGCTGGCGATATCATCAAGGTTGGCAGCAGCAACCTTGGCGATTGCCGCAACATCGTCGAGAAGTGCCAGAAGTCCACTCATGCCGGGTCCCTTGTTTTTTCTAAGGGCTACAACAGGCTGGCAAAATGGCAAAGGGTTTTGATCAGGGCGCGGGGTTGCGTGGGCGGATCAGGTAGCAATCCATGATCCAGCCATGGGCCTCGCGCGCCGTCTTGCGCACCGCCGAAATGCGCGGTCCTGCCTCATCGAGGGGACCCGCCTCAAGGATCTGGTTGTCCATTCCCAAATATGCGCCCCACCAGATGTCATAGTCGGCGCCATTGAGCACCTCGTACGCGCCGCCTGCATCGAGCATGATGACGACTGTCTCGGCCCCCTCGGGCCAGCCATCCGCGCGCAAGCGCCGCCCGGTGGTTACAGTGAACGGCGCGGCAAGCGTGTTGACCGGGATTGCATGTGCTGCCGTCAGCGCCTGAATAGACGTGATCCCGGGAATGACCCGGACTTTCGGGGTGGGCGACAGGCGTTCTGCGATGCGAAGCGAGCTGTCATAAAGGGACGGGTCGCCCCAGATCAGAAGCGCGACGCGTGCCGCCTCGGTTCCTGCCGCTTGGGTCCACGCCCTTGCGATGGCGTCGTGCCAATCTTCAACGGCGTCTATGTAGTCGCCGTCTGCGCGCCGCTTGGGGAGGTCGAATTCCACAATCTGCGGTACGGGATCGGTCAGAACCACGTCGCAAATCGATCGGCGCAAATCGGCAAGGTCGTCTTTGTTGGGACCTTTGCGCGGGATCAGGACCAGATCAGCAGACTGGAGCGCTTTGATGGCTTCCCCGGTGACGTGGTCGGGATTGCCCGTCCCGATGCCGATCAGCAGGAGCTCACGCATGGTCGTCGGCCAGAGGGCCATAAAGGATTAGTGCAGCCTGTTTTCCCACATCGTCCCGAAGCTGTTCGGCAAGGGCGCTGACGGTGCTGCGCGAGAGGGTTTGATTGGGCGTGCTGACAGCTTCGGCCAGAAGGGCGGGCGTGTCTGCGGGAAGTCCAGCCTTCGTCAGTGCGTCCACGAGTTTGGGGAAGGTGCGCTTGCCCATGAAAACGACGGTTGTCGCCATGGGATCGGCCAGTGCGTTGAGGTCGAGGTCGATGGGCAGTTTGCCGTCGACGTCGTGGCCAGTGACGAACTGCACACGTCGCGCGGTCAGCCTGCGCGTCAGCGGTATTCCAGCCGCCGCCGCCGCTGCGCAGGCCGATGGGACCCCGGGGATGATTTCAAACGGAATACCTGCCTCGGTAAGTGCGGTCGTCTCTTCCTCTAACCGCCCAAAGATGCCCGCGTCGCCGGATTTCAGGCGTACAACGCGCGCACCAGTCGATGCGTAGTCAACCAGAAGGCGGCTGACGTGATGCTGCTTGGGGGAGGGGCGTCCGGCGCGTTTGCCCACGCCAACGAGATCCGCATCCGCACGGACGTGGGACAGGATCGGACCCGAAGACAGATCGTCAAAAAGGACGGCGTCCGCCAGTTTCAACCGGTCGACCGCCTTGAGCGTCAAAAGCTCCGGATCACCGGGGCCGGAGCTGACAAAGCTGACAAAACCGGTCACCCGTCCTCTCCTGCGATCAGGTGGAAGAACGTTCCCGTCACGTTGCTGCGCACGGATCCCGTTTCAGGCACAGGGTTGCCATCCGCGTCAGTGACTTGCGCCAAGGGCGCGTCGGGTTGTTCGAGGATGGACGAGTAGTGGAACTCATGCCCGCGCAGCCGCGCGCCTGCACCGTGGCCCGGCAACCCTTGTTGAAGCAGCGCCGCACGATAGCCGAGGTGAAACTTACGTTTCTCATAACTTGTCACGAGCCCCAGCAGGCCCGCCATCTGGTGGCGTGTGCCGTCTTTGTCGATCAGCGCTTCGCCCAGGGCCATGTACCCCCCACATTCGCCATGGACGGGTTTGGTGGCGGCATGGGTCCTGAGACCGGAAAGAAAGCGGTCGGCAGCGGCCAACTTCCCGGCGTGAAGCTCAGGATATCCTCCCGGCAACCAAATGAGGTCGGCTTCTGGAGGAGCTTCATTGGCGAGCGGGGAAAACGGCAGGATCTCAGCCCCAGCAGCGCGCCAACCATCGAGAAGATGCGGATAGGTAAAGGAAAACGCAGCGTCCTGTGCCAAGGCGATCCGCTGCGCGGGTAGGGCGGGCAGGGCGCCGCCGTGGTCGATGTCCGCCCCCAAGGCCGCGCCTTTGATCGTATCGAGATCGACGTTTTCGCGCAGAAACGCCGCGTAGCCGCGGATCGCAGCGTCCAGATCAGGATGCTCCACGGCTTGAATAAGGCCGAGATGCCGCTCGGGCAGCGTAAGATCGCCCCGGCGCGGTAGCGCGCCCAGAACCGTCAAGCCGGCCCGCTCCATGCCCAAGCGTGTCAGGCGTTCGTGGCGAGGCGAGGCGACGCGGTTCAGGATCACGCCCGCAAACGGCAGGTCCGGATCATATTGCGCAAACCCAAGGGCCGTCGCGGCCGCAGATTGCGCCTGTCCCCCGACTCCAGTACCAGAACGACCGGCCATCCCATCGCCC
>Ga0064014_10231_pt1 | contig 15961 bp, 17 predicted proteins | sample CrowatWCoCulture_2_FD_61584 | JGI IMG/M metagenome (GOLD analysis project Ga0064014, IMG submission 61584) | Marine cyanobacteria communities from the University of California, Santa Cruz, USA, analyzing cyanobacterial DNA methylation -... | ecosystem: Host-associated > Microbial > Bacteria >...
ACTTTTCGGGATGCTGCGCAACGAGCGCTTCGAGTGTTTTGCCCGGGGTGTGAGCGAGGTGCTTTACGACCTTGAAATGGAGCAGGACCCGAACCTGGTGATCGAACCCAATCTGCTGATCGCCTACCCCATGCCATCCTATCTGTTCGTCGGCCCTAATGATCAGGAGACGGCCCATCGTCTGCAACTGGGCATCGAGCGGGCCATTCACGACGGAAGTTTCAGCCAGTACCTGAAAACCTATTACGCCCGCGCTGTCAGGGAGCTGAACCTCGACAGGCGCCGGGTGATTGCCCTTGAGAACCCCTTTCTCAGCGAAGAATCCCGCTACGTTGGCCGTAGCACGCTGGAAAACCTGCGCAGGCGCCTGGAAATCCTCAGCCGTTAGGCGTCGTTCCTACACCCGGAAGCGCGACACGTTCTGGTTCAGTGCCGTGCCGATACGTTCAATCTGGCCGCTGTATACATCGTTTTCCGACGCCGCGGCGGCGGCTTCCTGCCCCTGATCCGCAATGCGTGTAATCGACGAGTTCAGCTCTTCCGTTACCGAGGTCTGTTCTTCCGATGCCGTGGCAATCTGCGATGTCATCTGGCTGATGGAGGTAATGGCCTCGGCAATACGATTGAGGGCTTCCATGGCGTCCTGGGCCTTCTCCATACTTACATTGGAAACGGCCGTGGAGGCCTGCATCACATCAACGGCATCATTGGCCCCTTTCTGCAGGCGTTCGATCATATTGTTGATTTCTTCGGTGCTGGACTGGGTGCGCTGAGCCAGGTTGCGCACCTCGTCTGCCACAACCGCAAAACCACGCCCGGCCTCGCCGGCCCGTGCCGCTTCAATGGCCGCGTTCAGTGCCAGAAGGTTCGTCTGTTCCGCGATGCCCTGGATCACCTCGAGCACGGTGGTAATAGACGCAACATCTTTACCAAGGGTGTTGATGACTTCGGCAGCCGCGTTGACCTCTTTCGAGAGTTTCTGGACGGCGTCGCGGGAGGCGGCAACGGTCTCCAGCGACGCGCGGCTGTCGCCGTCGGCATTGTTGGCTGCGTCTGCGGTTTGCTGGGCGTTCTGGGCGATCTCGTTCGCAGCGGCGGACATCTCGTTGATGGCGGTGGCCACCATGTCGATTTCTGCTTGCTGGCTCTCCACGCTCGAGCGACTGGTACTGGCGGTATCTCTCAGCGAACTGACATTCTGGCCCAATTCGGAGCTGCCCTGTTGAACATCCCTGACCACGTTCTGGATATTCTCAACGAACCGGTTGAAGCTCCCGGCCAACTCTCCAAACTCATCCCCGGAGCTGTCATCCAGACGCCGGGTGAGATCCGCTTCGCCACTGCCGATATCCGCCATTGCCTTGTTCAGCCGGCGCACGGGCGTCATAAGAATCTTGATACCAAGGTGCAGAATCACCAGTGAGACAATGAGGCCAATCACCGCCATGACCAGTCCCGTCATCCGGGCACTCTGAACCGGAGCGTTGATCTTGTCCGCGTTTACAAAGGTACCGAGGTACCATTCCACTCCCCGGGCTTCGCTGATCGGATGGAAACTGGCCTCCCAGTTGCCCTCGTCATTACTGTATTCATGGGGAGCTCCACCCAGGTCCGGCGTGGTACCCAGCAATTCGCTGATGTTCTTGCCAACCAGGCTTTGTCTGGGATGAAACAGCACGGTGCCGCGTTCATTGATCAGGGCGGCGTAGCCTGTATCCGCCAGGGTGACGGTAGACAGGGTTTTAGCGATGGCACCAAGGCCGATATCTGCGCCCGCCACACCTTCATATTCGCCGCGTTTTACCGGCGCGAGCGTGGAAATGATCATGTCGTTGGTGCTGGCATCCTGGTACGGATCGGTAAACGATGCGCTGCCGAGTCGCATGGCCTTCTGGTACCAGGGCCGCTCGCGAGGGTCGTAATCGTCCGGGAGCGTTGCATCAGCCTCGGGGGACTTCATCAGCATATAACCATCGGTGCGGCCGACATAAACATCCCGGAACCCGCCACCAGTGGTGATGGCCTGAAGCACGACCCGCGCCTCTTCATCATTGTCGGCACTTTCCAGGGCTTTGGCCGTGGCCTCAGTCATCACCAGCCGTGTATTGAGCCACTCTGCAATGCTCGACGTACTCTGCTGCACCGTATCGTCGATCAATGCGTCCACATAGGTTTCCGTGGTGTTCTGCAGACGTAAATCGCCGGAGAGCGTGAAAGCTCCCATCACCAACAGCAATAGAATACCGAAAGCGGTCAGGAGTTTTTGCCCGAATGTCAGCTGCACTGTCGAGTCCTCTGGAGTAAAAATTGATATTCGTTAATTCGTGTTTCGGCCCGCGATGCGAAGTCTTTAGCGGCTTCTGTTAAACTTTCCCGATAGAGAAGCAAATGCTGAGCTTGTCCTCACTTCATAACGAACGGGAGCCGAACTGAATGGCCCATGAAGAACTGCACCTCAACCTCCGGAACCTGAAGCTTGATGACTACGACCAGCTTCAGAAGCTTATGGATCGCGTCTACGACGATATCGGAGGCTCCTGGCCCAAAGACACCATCAAGGCATTGGTGGAACAGTTCCCCGACGGGCAGATCTGCATCGAGGAGAGCGGGCAGCTCATTGCGGTTGCGCTTACCGTATGCGTGAAGTACGAGCGTTTCAGCAATCCGCACACCTACGACGATCTGATTCTCCGGAACGAGAAAATCTGGCACAACGCCAATGGTGACTCTCTTTATGGGCTGGATGTCTTCATTCACCCGACTACCGGGGTTATCGCCTGGGGCGCCGACTTTACGAGGCCCGGAAAGAACTCTGCCGCTCCATGAACCTGCGGGCCATTCTTGCCGGCGGCCGTATACCGAGCTATTTCAAGTACGCCGAACAGTATTCCCCGGAGGAGTACATTCAGCGGGTGGACCGGAAGGAAATCTACGACCCGATCCTGAGCTTCCAGCTCTCGAACGACTTCCAGGTTACCCGGTTGATGCACAAGTACCTGCCGGAGGATGAAAAATCCCAGGGCTACGCCACGCTTCTGGAGTGGCGCAATATCCTTTACACACCGCCCTCCGCGATTCTGAACGTCAAGAAGACCCAGGTCCGGCTCGGCGCCGTGCAGTGGCAAATGCGTGAATTCACCTCTGTTGAAGAGGTGCTGGAGCAGGTGGAATACTTCGTGGATGCATTGTCTGACTACAAGAGCGATTTTGCGATCTTCCCGGAGTTTTTCAACGCGCCACTCATGGGCCTGACCGATCAGATGGATCAGACGCGGGCCATCCGGTTTCTGGCCGGCTTTACCCAGCAGTTCCGGGAAGAAATGTCCGAGATGGCGGTAAGTTACAACATCAATATCATCACCGGTTCCATGCCGCTGATCGAGAACGACCGGGTGTACAACGTCTCGTATCTGTGCCACCGGGATGGCCGCGTGGATGAGCAGCGCAAGATCCACATCACGCCCCACGAGCGCCGTGATTGGGTCATCGAGGGCGGCAACCAGTTCGAGGTCTTCGAGAGCGACGCGGGCCGGATCGCCATCATGATCTGCTATGACATCGAGTTTCCGGAGCTGGGCAGGATTGCCGCCAGCCAGGAAGTCGATATCATTATGGTGCCCTTCTGGACCGACACCAAGAATGGCTACCTGCGGGTTCGCCAGTGTGCTCAGGCCCGGGCAATCGAAAACGAGTGTTATGTCGTAATCACCGGCAGTGTCGGCAACCTGCCGAAAGTAGAGAACCTGGACGTGCAGTACGCCCAGTCGTCCGTATTCTCGCCGTCGGATTTCGCCTTCCCCCACGATGCGGTAATGGCGGAAACCACGCCGAATACAGAGATGATCATGTTCTCCGATATGGATCTGGAGAAGTTGAAACTGGTCCGCAACGAGGGGTCTGTCACTAACCTGAAAGATCGTCGCGTTGATATGTATGAATTGAAAACAAAATAATCTGGCCTGATTGGCCAAGTTAAATTGTTAAAAAACTGCGTTAGCGGTCGAACGTATGGCACTGATGGCGTTGCAAAACCAAAAGTCAGTGTCTATTGTTTAATCAATATCCAGCCTGTCTCCCCATGAGACAGGTTGCTGTGGATACGGAAATCACCAGAGAACCTGATTCATGAACGAAGCATTGCCGGATCTTGTCGCCCGATTCCGAGTCAGACAGGGCCTGTTCCGAAAGGAGCTTGTCGAGGCCGCTCTTTACGAGCTGGACGGTTACGGGTGCGTGATGAAAACCGACAAGGTGTTCAACCCCGGGGATACCGTGGTGTTGGATCTGGTTATGGACATGCCGTTTGACAAGATCCGGGCAGAAGGCCTTGCCGGCCTGGTGACCGAGCGCAGAAAGCACTGCAGCAATTTCTTTTACTCGATTGATTTTGTGGAACTCGACTCCAATGGCAGCTCTTCTCTGGCCGAAAAGCTCCGCAGAATCCGCGAAGTGCTGTCCAAAAAGCAGTCACTCAAATCACGTCGTTCCCCAGGCTCCATGTCCGGTTTCCGGCAAATGGCCTGATCCTGATTTTTTGAAACCTGTCCGTAAGGAGACATTCCATGGCGAAGAAAGCCAAACAGAACGTTGATAAGATCGTTAAAAAGGTCAACAAGGAGTTCGAAAAGACCTCCTCCCAGATCGAAGGCCTGGTAAACGATGCGCTGAAGCAGTTCGACAGCCTGCAGAATCAGGTACAGGAGCCCGTACGCAAACTGCTCAAGGAAATTGACGAGCTTCGCGACCGCGAGATGAAACGTTTCCACGAGGAGTTTGAACGTCGCCTTGAGGAATTCCATGAACTGCAGAGCAGCATCCTGGAACGTCTGGGCGTCGCCTCCAAAGAAGCGGGCGAGGAAGTGAAGAAGCTGACTGATGAAGTGAGCAAGGAAGCCAGCACCGCTGCGAAGAAGTCCGCACCGAAGAAAGGCGCCAAAACCGCTTCCAAAGCAAAAGCTTCAACCAGCAAACCTGCTGCCAAGAAGCCAGCTGCGAAGAAACCTGCGGCCAAAAAAGCACCGGCTGCAAAAGCGGCCAAGCCCGTGGACAAGAGTGACCTGACGCTGGTCAAAGGCATTGGCCCGGCCACCGCCAAGAAGATGAAGGACGCGGGCATTACCTCCATCGACCAGATCGCCAACCCGTCTGCGGAAGACCAGGAAAAGCTGAAGGCTTTCTCAAACGTTAAGGGATACAGCGAATTCACTGCTGAAGCCAAGAAAATCAGCTGATGCGAACGCCTGACCAGCCTGTATTACGGGACATTGTCCTGATTGGCGGCGGGCACAGTCACGTCGGGGTGCTGAAACGGTTCGCCATGAACCCTGTCCCCGGCGTGCGCCTGACCCTCATCTGCCGCGACACCCATACGCCCTACTCCGGCATGTTGCCCGGCTACGTGGCCGGCCATTACAGCTACGATGATGTGCACATTGATCTGAGCCGTCTTGCGGAATACGCCGGCGCGCGTTTCTATCGGGCTGAGGCCATGGGCATCGACCGCGATCGGAAGCGGGTTATCTGCCGGGGCCGCCCGGACGTACCCTACGACATTCTTTCCATCAACATTGGCTCATCCCCGCGGGTCAATGAAGTGGAAGGTGCCTCTGACCATGCGGTGCCGGTAAAACCCATAACCGGATTCAACAACCGCTGGCTTGCCCTGCTCTCCCGTATTGAAAACCACGATGGCCCGCTCACCGTGGCGGTAGTTGGCGCTGGTGCAGGCGGGGTTGAACTGACCCTTGCCATGCAGTTTCGCCTGAAAAACGAGCTGAAACAGCGGGGCAAAGACCCGGGCCAGTTGCACTTTCATCTCTTCGGTGCGGCCGATGAAATCCTTCCCACCCACAACCCCAAGGTTCGTGAGGTTTTCCGCAGGACATTGTCGCAACGTGGCGTGAAGGTCCACCTGGGATCGCCGGTAAGCAAGGTTCAGGAAGGGCTGCTGCTGACAGAATCCGGCGAAACCCTGCAAACTGACGAGGTGCTCTGGGTAACCCGTGCCGGTGGCCCGGAATGGTTGCAGGATACAGGCCTGGCTCTGGACGATGGCCTCTTCCTGAGGGTTCGGGATACCTTGCAGGTGGAGAATGACGACAGCATTTTTGCCGCCGGCGATATCGCCAACGTGGTGAATCACCCCCGTGAAAAGGCGGGCGTATTTGCGGTAAGGCAAGGGCCTCCCCTGGCAGACAATCTCAAGCGCCTGGCCACTGGCAAGGACCCGAGAGATTTCTATCCCCAGAAAAAGTGGCTGTCCCTGATCAGCACCGGCGACAAATACGCGGTTGCCTCCCGTGGTGACGTTCAGTTCGATGGCGCCTGGGTCTGGCGCTGGAAGGACTGGATTGATCGTCGGTTCATGAAGAAGTTCAATGACCTGCCTCCCATGGAGGAGGAATCCAAACTACCGGATACCGCTGCGGCCCAGAACGCCGAGGAAGCCTCCCAGGCGATCTCCGCGGTAGCCATGCGTTGCGGTGGATGCGGAGCCAAAGTGGGCAGCACAGTCCTGTCACGGGCGCTGGGTGAGCTCAAACCTATTGAACGGGACGATATCCTCATTGGCCTGCACGCGCCGGACGACGCTGCCGTGCTGAAAGTGCCGCCCGGCAAGGCCGTGGTTCATACCGTGGACTTCTTCCGCGCCTTCATTGACGACCCTTATATCTTTGGCAAAGTCGCCGCCAATCACAGCCTGGGTGACGTGTTTGCCATGGGAGCCGAAGCCCAGAGTGCGACGGCCGTGGCCACCGTGCCCTATGGCATCGAATCCAAGGTTGAAGATGTGGTCTACCAGATGATGTCCGGTGCCGTTGAGGTCCTCAACGAAGCCGGGTGTGCGCTCGTTGGTGGCCACACCGGCGAAGGCAAGGAACTGGCCCTGGGCTTTGCGGTGAATGGCCTGATTGATCCGGAAGAGGTCATGAGCAAAGGCGGACTGAAAGCCGGCGACGTACTGATCCTCACCAAACCCATCGGCACAGGCACCCTCTTTGCCGCCCACGCAAAGCTCGCGGCCAAGGGCCGATGGATCGATTCGGCCCTGGCGTCCATGATCCAGTCGAACAAGGCGGCAGCGGACTGTCTCAGGAAGTTCGGCTCAAAGGCCTGCACAGATGTAACCGGGTTCGGACTGCTGGGGCACCTGGTTGAGATGACCAAGCCGTCGGGCGTTGATGCCGAGCTGGAGCTGTCTGCCATTCCGATATTGCCGGGGCCGAAGAAACCGCCGCACAAGGCATTCTTAGCTCCCTGCAGCCGGCAAACATTCGGTTGCGCCGGGGCATCCAGGACCAGGAAAAGTGGGTTAACCACCCAAGGTACCCTCTGATCTTCGATCCGCAAACGGCAGGTGGCCTGCTGGCCAGTGTCGCCGCTGACAAGGCGGAGGCCTGTGTTCGTGAGCTGAAGGCTCTGGGCTACCCTCACACCGCCATCATTGGCCGGATTACTGCCCAGGACGAGTCCGGTCCCATCGAGCCGATTTCGCTGCGGGATTAACGTCTGCGGGAGCAGCGCTGCATCGCGAGCTGCAGTGCCTGCTCCAGGGACGCCTGCTCTTTTGCCGGCAGGAAACGCCCGGCCAACTGACCCACCTGGCGCTTCAGAGTGGTAAGAAATTCAGCATTCTGCTCCGCGCGGTAAAGCACTTCCGCCAGAGCCCGCTCGTCGCCGACCGGAAAATAGCCGGCGTAGTCTTCGCCAAGCAGACCAACGTTGCCAGGGATCTTCGACGCGATCACCGGCAGGCCAACCCGGCAGGCCTCGGATACCACGTTCGCGCCACCTTCCATTACCGAACTGATCACCATTACCTCGCTGTCTGCCATCAACTGCCGTGTTGCGCCCTGCTCCAGCTCCCCGAGCCACTGGAAACGCGGATTTTCTGCCATTTCCTGCTCGGCTTTTCGCTGCCACTCTTGATTGTGGGGTTTGCCCGCGCTGACGACGCGAATCTCCGAGTCTGCCGGCAGCAAACGGGCCGCAAAGGCGGCGCGCAGGGAATCTTTTTCTTCCCGGAGGTGGCCGATGACACACACGTTGAACCCGGCATTATTGCGGGCGTGTTTCGGCGCGGGAAAAGACTCAGGCCCATCCGCCGACTGATGAAGCGTGATCAGTTTTTCGGCAAATCGCGCGGGAATATCGTTGGCCACCAGATCATGCAGGCCAATCAACGCATCGGCTTCGGCCATGGAATACAGGGTATCCGCCGGGTATTCGTGCTGGTGGCGGTATATATCCGTGCCGGTCAGGGCTACAATCAGCGGCTTTTCGGGCCAGGCCTCACGGAACCGCCGAATGGCGCCAACGCTGCGCCAGGCATGGAGCGCGACAAATGCATCACACGGTTGCCCCTGGTATTCGTTGACCAGCTCCACCGAATGGCCGGCAGTTTCAAGTAAGCCTTTCCAGCGTTCTGCTGTCGCTCGGTTTCCGGCTTTTGAATCCGGTTTTGCCGGTGTGATCATGATTAAATGCATTGCAACCGCCTGAAATGAAATGTTCCAACCACCGACCTGAGCCAATTAAAGCCAGATACCGTATAGCTGTTCAGAGTTAACGTAAATACAGGTATCCTCTCGTAACAGGAGCCGCCCTGTTAGATTCCACACTCTAAATATCCGTTTCAAAAAGGAAAAACCATGACCCAGAATCTTATACGGAAATTGATGATTATTGGTCTGTGTTCTTTGTTTACCGCAACCGCATCGGCCCAGACGTTTATTTTCACGGCGATACCCGATGAAGATGAAACCAAGCTGGTCGAGCGTTTTCGCGGCATTGCTGACTATCTGTCCGAGGAACTGGACGCCGATGTGAAGTACATCCCCGTCAAGTCCTATGCAGCTGCCGTTTCCGCCTTCCGGAATAACCAGGTGCAGCTGGCGTGGTTCGGCGGTCTTTCCGGTGTTCAGGCGAGATCACTTGTACCCGGCTCGCAGGCAATCGCGCAAGGCACTGAGGATCAGGCCTTCTATGTCTATTTTATTGCTCATGAGAGCACCGGCCTGGACCGTCAGGACAGCCTGCCGGAAGAAGTCCGTGGCAAGACCTTTACCTTCGGATCCAAGGGCTCAACTTCCGGGCGTTTGATTCCCGAGTACCACATCCGCGAGACGTTTGGAGAAGCACCCGAGGATGTCTTTTCCCGAGTCGGCTTCAGCGGCAACCACACTCGCACCCTCCGTCTGGTCGAGTCCGGCACCTATGAAGTGGGCGCGATGAACTACGCGGTCTGGGAAAAAGAACTGGAAAACGACAACATCGATACTGACGCTGTGAAGGTCATCTGGAAAACACCCGGGTTCCCCAATTATCAGTGGAGCATCCGTGGCGACGTGGATGAAAACTACGGCGAAGGCTTTACCGATCGCGTTCGTGAGGCCCTGCTCTCGCTTGATGATCCCGAGTTACTTGAGAGCTTCCCACGTTCCGCCTTCATTCCCGCCTCAAACGACGATTATGAGCCGATTCGCAAAGTAGCGAAAGAAATCGGAATCATCGATTGATGGCAGGCTTTGATCTCTCAGGCCTGACGGCCTCTTTCGGGGGTGAGCGGGTAATCGGGCCCCTCACCCTCAAGGTAAAGGAGGGAGATCAGGTTGCTCTGGTCGGTAAGAGTGGTGCAGGTAAGTCCACTCTGATCCGGCTAATTCACCAGCGAGTGGATGGGCAGTCGTCTCTTGTCCCCAGGAGCTTGGACTGGTAAACGCCCTTCCGGTGTTTCATAACGTCTTTATGGGCCAGCTCGACAAGCATGCCACCTGGTACAACACCGTTACCCTTGTGCGGCCATTCAAACAGGATAGAAAGCAGGTTCTGGAACTGCTGGACGCCCTGAGAATGTCTGAGAAGCTCTGGATTCCCACCGCTTCTCTCTCTGGCGGACAGCGCCAACGGGTGGCCATTGCCAGAGCCCTTTATCGTAACGCCCCGGTTTTATTGGCAGATGAGCCAATATCGGCACTGGACGGACCCATGGCGCATCATGTCATGAAGTTGCTGAGAGACCGCTTCACAACCAGTGTTATCGCTCTTCACGATGTGGAAATGGCGATGAAGTACTGTAACCGCATTGTTGGCATCCAGAATGGGCAGATTGCCCTGGATGAGCCAACTGACCAACTGGCGGCCGCAGACATTATGTCGCTGTACTAGGACCTGTCGCGCGATGCTCTCCTACCCAACGGTTCGCACCAGCCTGATCTTTCTTGCCATCGCGCTCGTGGGGCTGTTGTTTGCCGATATTGCGATCACCGCAAACAATCCCTGGCGGGACCTCGGCAACTTTTTCCTGGGCGTACTCACTCCGAATTTTTTCAGCAGCGAAGGACTTCTTACCGCCTTATTGCGAACGGTGGCCTTTGCCTTTGTCGGGGTGACCGTTGGCGGTGTTTGCGGATTTTTTCTGGCTCTGGTGTACCGATTTCTCCCGGTGCGGGTGTTTTGCGCGTTCATCAGGGCGATTCACGAGCTATTCTGGGCCCTGATTTTTCTACAGTTTTTCGGTTTCCACCCCCTGACGGGTGTGCTGGCGATCGCGATACCCTACTCCGGCATTTTCGCCAAGGTTTACTCCGAGATTCTCGAGGAAGCCGACCCGGAACCAGGCAGGCTCCTGCCGCCGGGGACAGGGACCATCGCGGCGTTCCTGTATACCAAGATTCCTGATTGCTGGGTCCAGCTGAGAACCTACACCGCCTATCGCCTGGAATGCGGACTGCGTTCAAGCGCCATACTCGGATTTGTTGGCCTGCCGACTCTTGGGTTCTATCTGGAAACGTCTTTTTCCCAGGGTATGTACTCCGACGCCGGCGCGATGTTGATACTTTTCTACGTGCTCATTGCCACCATTCCCCTTTGGGTAAGACCCAAGTTGTTGCCGGTGTACATCGTGGGTGCTCCGTTTTTCCTCGGCGATGGCCTGCCCATCGTGTGGGGTAATGTTGAACGGTTCTTCACCGAGGATATTGTCCCCAGCCCATTGAGGGATGGTGAGGGCCTGGCCGGCCTGTTGCCGTGGCTGAATGAACTGATGGTCGAACAGGCATTGCCTGGCATCTGGAACACCGTCATTCTCACCCAGATTGCACTGGTGGCCACGGGTATCCTCACGCTGCTCCTGTTCCCGCTGATTTCAAATCACTTTGGTGGCCCGATACGTCGGACCTCCGGTCATGTTTTTCTGGTGATTGCCCGATCAACGCCTGAATACATCCTGGCCTACATACTCCTGCAACTCTGGGGGCCTTCCATGCTCCCGGCTGTGGTTGCACTGGCCCTTCATAATGGCGGCATCATCGGCCACCTGATCGGCCGGCAAACCAATACCATCCGTTTGAGATCCGATGCGCCCAAGGGGCTTAATCGCTATGGCTGGGAACTCGTGCCCCGGGTCTACCGGTCGTTTCTGGCGTTTCTGTTTTACCGCTGGGAAATCATCATGCGGGAAACCGCCATTCTGGGCATTCTCGGCATCTATACCCTTGGCTTTTATGTCGATAGCGCCATCCAGAGTATCCGGTTCGACCAGGCCATGGTTCTGATCCTGATAACGGCCATGCTCAATATCGGCGTGGACATTCTTGGCCGCTACATCCGCCGCAAGCTGTCCCTTCAAACCATGCCCACCTGTTAAGCAGTAACGCTCCGGGCCCGTTGCGATCCCCGTCACAGTTCCGTCATTTCGGTCAACCCTCCTTCCGTTATTGGCGACGGGTTGGCGGTATCGATGGGATACACTTGGTTACACTCGGCTGCTTCAGGGCGGGGTTGGAAGGTGCGGAATTCTGGCAGTACAACCATTACGTACCGCCGACATCAAGCCTCTACGAGGCAATAACCGACAACGCGTTCATTTAGCGGCCTGCTTCGCCGCGGTTTCGAGCACCCAGTCGGTACCCAGAGCCACCGGCTCGGCGTGATCCTGCTCGTCTGCCCGGGTACCGGTAATTTCGGGCTGGGTAAAACCGCCATCGTCGGTATTGGCCATGGTGTCCACATCCACCGAACGCACCACGTAGGTAACCCCGCCGGCCAGCACTTTCGCACGGTGAGTCAACCCGAAAACAAACCGGCAGTAGTCCAGCTTCAGCTGGATAAGATCCTGCTCGGCTTTGCGGATCTTTCTCAACAGTACCTTTTGAACGCTATCTCCGTAATCCATCACGTTGTCCCTGCTAATGGCGTTGGTGTTTTCGAGGTGGGAACCCGAACGTTCATTGATTTTACACAATCCCGGACGGTTGTCAGCCGACTGGCTTCCGGTTTACCAGATGGTTCACCGGGCTCAGTGTGGTTCGGCCTGAAAAACCAGCTTTACCGGGATATTCCCGATGGGCTGCTGGCCCTGCTGCAGATCTATCCGCCAGGTCATGGTGGCGTCCACGGTGCAGAAGGGAGCCGTGAAGCGCGCGGCGTATTCATTTCCCGTTTGGTTGCCCAGGGGTACAGGGTACTCGCCCATATACATGGATTCGCCCCGCAGCACAGCGAGGAACCGCTCCGGGCGTTCGGGGGTTACAACCGTGAGTTGATACTCCATGCCCTGTTCGCCCTCGCCCAGTTTGCTGAGGGTGGCTTCCCACTCCCCGGAACTGTTCGACCAGCTGCATGGCCCCTCTGCCAGCAGATCACACCGGGCCGCGGCATCCTGGGTATTCTGGTCGTTGCCGGCGTCCCCAGGCATGAACCAGCCGAAAACAACCAGGGCAACAAGCCCACAATCAATCCTGTCGCTGCAATAGCGCGTAACATAACGGCACCCCGAATAAACCTGGCCGGCATTATGGAGTTTTCTTCCTCCGAGGCAAAGGTTTCTAAACTGGCGCCAGTCATGAGAAAATACTGCGCCTTCAATTCGACCCATTCTGACCACAGGACACGCCCGTGCAGCCGGATATTTCCGTAAAGCACCTGAGCAAGGTATATGGCGACGGTTTTCAGGCCCTGAAAGACATCAACCTGGAGATCCAGCGTGGCGAAATCTTCGCCCTGCTCGGCCCCAATGGTGCCGGCAAGACCACGCTGATCAGTATCATCTGCGGCATCGTTAACCTCTCCTCCGGCGAGGTAAAGGCCGATGGCTACGACATTGTCAAAGACTACCGCAAGGCCCGCGAGACCATCGGCCTGGTGCCCCAGGAACTGAACACCGATTCCTTTGAGACCGTCTGGAATGCGGTCTCCTTCAGTCGGGGGTTGTTCGGCAAGCCACCCAAGCCCGCGCACATCGAGAAAGTGCTGAAGGACCTGTCGCTCTGGGACAAGCGCAACAATCGGATCATGTCGCTCTCCGGCGGGATGAAGCGTCGCCTGATGATTGCCAAAGCACTCTCCCATGAGCCGCAGATCCTGTTCCTTGACGAGCCCACGGCCGGCGTTGACGTGGAGCTTCGTCGGGACATGTGGGAAATGGTGCGCAAACTCCGTGAAAGCGGAGTGACCATCATCCTGACGACCCACTACATCGAAGAAGCCGAGGAAATGGCGGACCGGATCGGGGTTATCCGGAACGGCGAGATTATCCTGGTCGAGGACAAGGTCCAGTTAATGACCAAGCTGGGACGGAAAGAGTTGCGGCTCCACCTGCAGCAAAAGCTGGACCGGATACCGGGTGAGCTCACCCTGGAACCCCTGGAACTGTCGGATGATGGCTACGAGCTGATATACACCTTCGACGCTCAGCAGGAGCAGGCCGGCGTCGCCCGGCTGCTGCGCACTCTTGGCGATCTGGGTATCGAGTACCGGGATCTGCAAACCCGGGAGAGTTCCCTCGAAGAGATTTTTGTCGGCCTGGTACACGAATAAGCCGGCCGGCTCATTGGAGAAAGGCATGAACCTATACGGTATCCGCGCAATCTACAATTTTGAAATGGCCCGCATGCGACGCACGGTGATGCAGAGCGTACTGTCGCCGGTGATTTCCACCTGCCTGTATTTCGTGGTCTTCGGCTCCGCCATCGGCTCCCGCATGGGCGATATCGACAACATCGCCTACGGCGCCTACATCATCCCGGGGCTGGTGATGCTCTCCCTGCTGATGCAAAGCATTTCCAACGCCTCTTTCGGCATCTACATGCCCAAGTTCTCCGGCACCATCTATGAAGTGCTCTCAGCGCCGGTGTCCTACGTGGAAGTGGTGCTCGGTTACGTCGGCGCGGCGGCCACCAAGTCCGTCATCCTGGGGCTGATCATCCTTGCCACGGCGAAATTCTTTGTGGATTACGACGTGCTGCATCCCTTCTGGATGTTGTCCTTCCTGGTGCTCACGTCGGTGACCTTCAGCCTGTTCGGTTTCATTATCGGTATCTGGGCGGACGGTTTCGAAAAGCTCCAGATTGTACCCATGATGATCGTCACCCCGCTCGTGTTCCTTGGCGGCACTTTCTATTCAATCGACATGCTGCCGGAGGTCTGGCAGACCGTGAGCCTGTTCAACCCCGTGGTCTATCTGATCAGTGGCTTCCGCTGGGCGTTCTACGGTGTGTCTGATGTCCACATCGCCATCAGCGTGGGCATGACCCTGGTATTTCTCACCGCATGCATGGTGGGTATCTGGTGGATTTTCAAAACCGGCTACCGGTTGCGCTCGTGACAGCGGCATCGGGACGTTTTTGCGGGCTGAAAGTCTGGTTTGTACTGGCGGTCAGCTCGCTGATTTACGGTTGTTCTTCAGGCATCGCTGCACCACAGGAAGGTCTGCCGGTTATCGAGGCCTGCTTCTTGTCTGCGGCGGGCCCGGTGCCGGTCACACTGGAAGTGGCCAGCAGCTCCGAACAACGCCAGAAGGGATTGATGGGCGCAAATCCATGGCGCCAAACGCCGGAATGCTGTTCGAGTACAGCGAGCCCAGACAAGCCAGCCACGGCTTCTGGATGTACAAGACCCTGATTCCCCTGGACATCGCCTACCTGAACCAGAATGGCGTGATCGGCAGTATCCGCCAGATGGTGCCCTGCGCCTCGGCCAGCGGTGCCGGTTGCCCCACCTACCCCGCTGGCGTGCCCTTTATCCAGGCGGTGGAGATGAATGCCGGTTTTTTCCGGGAGCATGGAATCAGGCCCGGCGATCGACTGTACCAGGGCAAGGACAACTGCCCGGCGCGATAGGCCGGGCAGTTTCCCGCAAGCGCCCCTAGCTGTCTTTCCACTCCGGCTTGCGCTTCTCCAGAAACGCACAGATACCTTCCTGGGCATCGTTAGCCATCATGTTGTCGGCCATCACTTTCGATGTGTACTCGTAGGCATCTTCCAGCGGCATTTCCAGCTGCCGGTAGAAGGCTTCCTTGCCGATTTTCAGGGTGTGGCCGGATTTCTCGGCAATGGTGCGGGCCAGCTTGTAAACCATTTCGTCAAGGTGCTGCTCGTCGACAATCTGATTCACCAGCCCGATGCGTTCCGCCTTCACGGCACCGATCATTTCACCGGTCAGCAGCATTTCCATGGCGTGCTTGCGGGAGACATTCCGGGACAACGCCACCATCGGCGTGGAACAGAACAGCCCGATGTTCACCCCGGGCGTGGCAAACCTTGCGGTGTCTGCCGCTACAGCCAGATCACAACTGGCCACCAGCTGACAGCCCGCGGCAGTGGCAACGCCGGCTACCCGGGCAATCACCGGCCGGGGCAGATTGACGATCTGCTGCATCACCTTGCTGCACTGGTTGAACAGCGCCAGCTGGAACTCATGGCTATCAAACTGTTCCCGCACTTCCCGCAGATCATGGCCAGCGCAGAACACGTTGCCATGGGCCGCCAGAACCACAACCCGGGTTTCCGTATCGGAGGCGATGATCTCCAGCTCTTCAGACAAGGCCTCCAGCATGGCCATGGAAAGGCTGTTTTTCTTCTCCGGCTGATTCAGGGTGAGCGTGGTAATGCCGTTTTCGCTGTACTTGTGAACCAGATCTGTTGTTTGTTCAGTCATGAGGACACTCCATTTTAAACGTTGC
>Ga0064014_10232_pt1 | contig 15948 bp, 12 predicted proteins | sample CrowatWCoCulture_2_FD_61584 | JGI IMG/M metagenome (GOLD analysis project Ga0064014, IMG submission 61584) | Marine cyanobacteria communities from the University of California, Santa Cruz, USA, analyzing cyanobacterial DNA methylation -... | ecosystem: Host-associated > Microbial > Bacteria >...
ATCTGGCCCAGCTGACCAACAACACGCATGGCGTCCGGAGTGGCGATAACCACGTCGAAATCCATGTTGCCTTTTTTAACTTCGTCCGCCAGATCGTCCATTCCCACGATGTCTGCACCAGCAGCCGTTGCTTTTTCAGCATTGGCGCCCTGGGTAAACACGGCGACGCGAACGGTTTTGCCGGTGCCGTGGGGCAGAACGGTGCTGCTACGAACCACCTGGTCGGATTTACGTGCATCTACGCCCAGGTTGACAGCAACGTCGACAGACTCTTTGAACTTCACGTTCTGGCCCAGTTCGACCAGCAGTGCAACTGCCTCGTCAACAGAGTAGGAACGGGTAGAGTCTACCTTTTCACGAATAAGCTTCTGACGCTTGCTCAGCTTTGCCATGTTACAGGCCCTCCACGTTCAGGCCCATGCTGCGGGCTGTTCCTGCAATGGTACGTACCGCTGCGTCCATGTCGGCTGCAGTCAGATCCGGCTCTTTGGTCTTGGCAATCTCTTCGAGCTGCTCACGGGTCACGGTACCGACTTTGTCGGTGTTCGGACGACCAGAGCCACTCTTGATGCCAGCAGCCTTCAACAGAAGAACCGGTGCAGGCGGAGTCTTGGTAATAAAGGTAAAGCTGCGATCACTGTATACGGTGATCACGGTCGGAATCGGCAGGCCAGGTTCCATGTCCTGGGTCTGGGCGTTAAACGCCTTACAGAATTCCATGATGTTAACACCGCGCTGACCCAGTGCAGGACCAACGGGGGGACTCGGGTTGGCCTTACCGGCAGCAACCTGAAGCTTGATGTACGCTTCAATCTTCTTTGCCATGATAGATCTCCTGTGGGTTCAAACGCCTTTCGGCTCCCCGGTTTTTACAACTGCTAATAGCAGACACAAAAAGCCCGCGTCGCTTAAGCGCGCGAGCTCTCAGCTTTTCCGTTGCCGATCAGTCTTTTTCGACCTGCCCAAACTCCAGCTCGACCGGAGTTGAACGCCCAAAGATCAAAACAGCAACCTTGACCCGACTCTTGTCGTAGTCAACTTCCTCAACCACACCGTTGAAATCCGCAAAAGGACCTTCAACAACGCGAACAACCTCGCCCGGCTCGAACAGAGTCTTCGGCTTGGGCTTGTCTGCACCACTCTCAACACGACGAACGATCGCTTCCGCTTCCTTCTCGGTGATCGGCGCAGGCTTGTCCTTGGTACCACCAATGAAGCCAAGGACTCGCGGAGTATTCTTCACAAGGTGCCATGTCGCATCGTCCATTTCCATCTGGACCAGTACGTACCCGGGATAGAACTTGCGCTCACTCTTGCGCTTCTTCCCTTCTCGCATCTCAACGACTTCCTCGGTCGGAACCAGGATTTCGCCGAAACGGTCTTCCATCTCGTGCAGCGCAACGCGCTCCCTGAGAGTGCGCATTACCTGCTTTTCAAAGCCAGAATACGCATGAACGACGTACCAGCGCTTAGCCATTGCCCACTCCTGTTAACCGATAAACCCGGCGACCAGCCAGCTGATCAACGAATCCATACCCCACAACAACAGAGCCACAACCAGCACAAACACAACAACAATCGCTGTCGTCTGCACGAGCTCGGGCCTGGTGGGCCATACCACTTTCCGGATCTCTACTCTCGCTTCCTTCAACAGCGTCGCGAAGCGACGGCCACGGTCGGTTTGGAGGGCAACAAGCGCCGCCACAATGGCGAGACCTACAAGAGCCAGAACCCGATACAGCAGAGACTCGGCACTAAAATACTGATTCCCCACCACACCGATGGCGATCAGAACGAAAACAACCAGCCACTTCAGGAAATCGAAACGGCTGGCTGACTGAACGGCTTTTGACTCCATAGGAATCAACTTATGTATCCGGATGTTAAAAAATGGCAGGCCAGGAGGGAATCGAACCCCCAACCTGCGGTTTTGGAGACCGCTGCTCTGCCAATTGAGCTACTGGCCTGCACCGAAACAACTCAGCGCACTTACTCTCGAGTCTATTACTCGATGATCTTGGAGACTACGCCGGCACCAACGGTACGGCCGCCTTCGCGAATCGCGAAGCGCAGGCCATCTTCCATGGCGATCGGAGCAATCAGGGTAACACTCATCTTCACGTTGTCACCCGGCATAACCATTTCCACACCTTCCGGCAGTTCGCAAGAACCGGTTACGTCGGTGGTACGGAAGTAGAACTGCGGACGATAGCCCTTGAAGAACGGGGTATGACGACCACCTTCTTCTTTGCTCAGTACGTACACTTCGCACTCGAACTTGGTGTGCGGAGTGATCGTACCCGGCTTACACAACACCTGACCACGCTCAACGTCGTCACGCTTGGTACCACGCAGCAGAACACCCACGTTCTCGCCCGCGCGACCTTCGTCCAGCAGCTTGCGGAACATCTCAACGCCGGTACAGGTGGTCTTGACGGTATCTTTAATACCGACAATCTCGATTTCTTCACCAACCTTGATGACGCCACGCTCAACACGACCGGTTACTACGGTACCACGACCGGAGATAGAGAAGACGTCCTCGATCGGCATCAGGAACGGCTGATCGACCGCACGCTCCGGCTCAGGGATGTACGCATCCAGAGCTTCTACCAACTTCTTGACCGCGGTAGTGCCCATCTCGTTGTCATCCTTACCTTCCAGCGCCATCAGCGCGGAACCGGTAACGATCGGAGTGTCATCACCCGGGAAGTCGTACTGCTCCAGCAGCTCACGAATTTCCATCTCAACCAGCTCGAGCAACTCCTCATCGTCAACCATGTCCGCTTTGTTCAGGAACACAACGATGAAAGGCACGCCAACCTGACGGGACAGCAGGATGTGCTCGCGAGTCTGCGGCATGGGGCCGTCAGCTGCGGAGCAAACCAGGATCGCGCCGTCCATCTGCGCCGCACCAGTGATCATGTTCTTAACATAATCAGCGTGGCCCGGGCAGTCTACGTGTGCGTAGTGACGGGTCGGAGAATCGTACTCAACATGGGAGGTCGCGATGGTAATACCACGCGCACGCTCTTCCGGAGCGTTATCGATCTGATCGAAGGCGCTCGCAGACCCTGCACCCCAAACTTCGTGACATACACGAGTCAGAGCTGCGGTCAGAGTGGTCTTACCATGGTCTACGTGACCAATGGTGCCCACGTTCAAGTGCGGCTTATTGCGTTCAAACTTTGACTTAGACATTCGACCAATCTCCCTAATCAACCAGGATCGTAACGTTGACCGGATAAATAATGGAGCTCATGGGCGGATTTGAACCGCCGACCTCACCCTTACCAAGGGTGTGCTCTACCAACTGAGCTACATGAGCATTGCAAAACAAATTGGAGCGGGCAGCGGGAATCGAACCCGCGTCATCAGCTTGGAAGGCTGAGGTAATAGCCACTATACGATGCCCGCGAGCAATTTAGTGGTGGAGGGGGCAGGATTCGAACCTGCGAAGGCGATGCCGTCAGATTTACAGTCTGATCCCTTTGGCCACTCGGGAACCCCTCCGAGTCGGATCCGCTTACGCAAATCCGTCAAAACTTAAAGTGGAGCTGGCGGACGGAATCGAACCCCCGACCTGCTGATTACAAGTCAGCTGCTCTACCAACTGAGCTACGCCAGCTCACATTCGCCTCGTCAGCGAGGGCGGTATACTACGGATTTTTTCTGGCGTTGCAACACCTTCACAAGGCCTGATTTCAACGAAATCAAAATTGCTGCCGTAATCCGCTTTCACCGCCTGAACCAGTTCCTCAGCGAGTTCCGGTTCAGCCTCAAAAGAGAGCGCGTAGCTTATCTGATTTCGGGGGAAGTTGACCAGTACCGCATTAAGATTCTGACGTTTTTTTTCTTCCAGCACGGAAATTGCAGATTCCCGGGACTCGAACAGGCCCAGGGAAATGGCATTGCGATTCTCTCCCTCAGTAACCAGATAGGAATCGATGCCCTGGCGTTGAATGTCGCGGAACTGCCGCAACGCCACATTTTCAGGCTGGGGCGGGATTAGGACCCAGTGCAAGGGCGGCAACTCTCTCTCGACCTCCTCAACCGTAAAACCGGCCTCTTGAGCGAGGGGCTGATTATCCACGAGCCTGCGAGCGCGCTCCGCACTTTCTATCCAGCCAAGGCGCACACAGGACGGCCCGGACTGCTCCGTCGCCGCCCCAACCTCTCCATTCGTGGGCTCTGGTGATTTCAGGCTGGCCACCCTGGGCAAGCTGCCACTGGCGACTTTGGCCATTCCGCCCGAAGGCCCGGCGAAGTCTGGCAGGTAATAAATACCAATGCTCGCCAGGACCAGCACAAGCGCCAACCACCTCATTCGGACGCGTCCTCGGCATGGATCGCACGCAAGCCAGACAACACGAGGTCAGGGCGATGAACACCAGACAGGCCAAGACTGATTAGCCGGTTCGCGTCGCCGCCGGTCACCAACACATCAGACAGGCTGTGCTTACCTGCGTCAGCAATAACACGTTCGACCATGGCACCGGAAAGCCAGGCAAGACCGTGGTTCACGCATTCGCCGGTACTTCTGCCCGGGTCCGTCGCCAGCCCCTGATCGGGGTCGAACCAGATTCGCGCCGCATCGGTCCTGAGGCTCCGCAACATCATCTGCAGGCCCGGGAGGATATAACCGCCCAGATGCCGGCCACGCGAATCCACGTAATCGACGGTGACGGCACTGCCGGCATCCACCACCACGAAGCCCTGTTTGTGGTCGAGCCAGGCGCCATACATGGCGTGCCATCGATCTGCCCCCATTCTCGAGACATCCTGATAGGCATTTACCAGACCGTTACGGGCCTGCTCGGACCAGTAAAACTGCACCAGCGCAGGACAGAGCTTTGCAAGAGAATCCAGCAAATGAGCGCGTCGTTCTTCGGAAGCAACGGTGGATATGGCAACACTCCTGACCTGCCTGATGAGCTCTCCCGCCGAGCTCACAGGGTTCTCTTCTTCCAGTAATCCTGTGCCCGATGCCAGGGTGCGGCCCTGGTCATCGATACACCATTTCAACCGGGTATTGCCTGCATCAATAAAAAGCTTCATGGCACCACTCGCAGACTGATTTCCCCTGCGCGTACCGGAACAACCCCGGTTTGAGTCTGGATCTGATAGTTCCCGGCGTCATCGATACCGCAGCCAACGCCTTCCACATCACCGCCTCGAGCCTGGAGCGGTTTTCCCATGAAGATATCCCGGCGCTGCCAGGGCTCCCGGAAATCCGCGAAACCGACATCTGAAAACAGGGGCACCGCGTCCAGAACGGCGTCGATAATGGCACTGGCGATCTGGTTCCGCGACCAGTCCGTTTCGGGGCAAACCCTGGCGAGGCTGCTCCAGGGCTGATCGACGCCGTCGGCCCGGGACATGTGGACATTCAGGCCAATGCCGGCAATCACTTGCACAACCCCCTCCTCAAGCTCGCCCTGCAGTTCCACCAGAATGCCGCCAAGCTTACCGTCCGGCAGAAATATATCATTCGGCCATTTGAGGCCAACCTCTGGTACGCCGAGTCGCTCAAGGGCATTGGCCACTGCAACACCCAGTACCAGGCTCAATCCATCCAGTACCCCGAAACCACCGTGGAAAGTCAGCCCCATACTGAGATACAGGTTCTCGCCCCGAGGGCTTTGCCATACCCGCCCTCGTCGCCCGCGGCCGGAGGTCTGACAGTCGGCCATGACCACCGGAATACCTTTGGTCCCGGCCGTGATCTGCCTGACCACCTCGGCATTGGTTGAATCCACTTCATCGAGCACGGTCAGCGCCAGTTCCTTTTCCCGGCCGGAAGCAATTCCATCAAGTACCGCCTCCCGGTCGAGCAGGTCAACCCGCGATACCAGCTGGTACCCGCGCCCACGGATCGTGGCAATATCAGCACCTTCGTCCATTGCGCGACGGATCTGTTTCCAGATCGCAGTGCGACTGACCCCGAGTTTTTCGGCCAACGCAGCCCCGGAGTGAACCTGTCCGTCACTGAGCAACTCTATAAGTGCTTTGGATTTCATAACACGCATCCAGCCATGAGAGTGGGTAAGGCCGGATTAAACACCAGGGGAAGGAAAAAGACAAAGTCGGCAGCCGGCCTTTGCGAAATGGCTGCCGACAAATCAGGGAATCGGTGTTGCGGTGAGGTTCGCCTTGATATCAAAGTTCTGCATTTTTACACCGTATACGGCAGTCTGTGCACCACCAACCGGATGGACCAGATCGATATTATTGATGGAGAGTTCCTTGAACTGGCTTCTCGCTTTCACCGCAAAACCGAGCGGTCGATTTTCGGTTTCCTGGAGGGTCGGATTGGCGACATAGCGGTAACCGGCAGCTGATGAGCCGTCCATGATCTTTTCATCACCCCTATTGCCAACCACGCCCATAGCATCCGGGCCGTCTGCCTTTTTCACGACCCGGGTCTGGTAGACATCCACGGAAAGATCGGTACGCACGCCAAAGGAGTTGTCGTCGACACCGTCACCATCGAAGTCGCCGCCATCGCTGGTGTGGATATCATCCAGAACGAGACGCGTGCCCGTTCCGTTCATGGCTTCGCCACCGCCATTGGTTTGCCGGTTGGTTTCCCAGGTCAGCGCGTTTTTCCGGGCCTCACCGGTGGCTTTTGCGAACACCTGCTTCAGGCGGACAGTCAGCCCTTCCTCACCCCGGGTTTCCCAGACGCCTCCGGAGGCGGCACAGGCCGATGGACTATCGCCCATGCCACCGGCACAGACATCACCGGCACCTCCCGGAACAACCGTCATACTGCTGCCGGTCTCGTATTTCTGAACCACGAAACGACCGAAACTCCGGCCTGATTCCTTGTCGCCGATCCGCAGGTTGCCGATGTCCATGGTGCTCCAGGCTTCACCTTTGATAATCGCAAGCCCCTCCTGAGTGACATCGACCGTCATATCCCGAACGTGGGAGTCGTAATCCAGCTCGGTAATCCAGAGACCCTTCTGGGGGACCTCACCGTTACCCTCATCATAGGGCACTGCGATAATTGCGGCCTTGCCATCCCGAATCCGGACATCGGAATTGATGGTAATACCCTCACCTGAGGCACCACCCGCACCAAGTGTCATATGGCCATCCAGCTCGAACTCATAGGCGGGATAAAAGCCCAGCGCGAGCAGCAGTTCCGTGCCCCCCTGCAAGGGAGCCTCCTCACTGCCTACCCGCAGGCCATTGATCCGGTAACCTGCACGGATGTCCTCAAAGCCGATGCGCAGACCATCGAAGAATTCTGTGCCGTTGATTTCGCCATCACGAGTCACATTGACCGTTACATCGCCCTGCCCCCACGACTGCAGGCCGCTGAAGATCACCCTGTTTCCGTCTTCCGTATAGCTGTAATCGGCCAGGCGCAGACTCCATTCCGTCGCAAGCCGCAAGCCCTGGGGGCCGGCATCAGGGTGACCACCCCCTTGCAGATAGATCGCATTGGTGTAATTGCGGCCATTGAACACCTGGTCTTCAAGCAGAAAGCTGACATTCACCTCGCCAATACTTTGTCCATTGCCGCCCATCTCAATGGCACCGATGTTGAACTGCCCATCCATGGAACCAAGGGTCAGGGCAAGTGCCGGCCGATTCTCCCAGTCGGTAGCCACATCGAGCCTGAGATCATTGATGCGGTAGGCGCCGGTGATGTCCCGAAGCGCAAGGGCCCTCCCGTCATCTTTATAGAGAAACGAGGCCGAATGTATAACGGTCTCGTTATCGATTCGAAGGCCCTCACCCGAGCGCCCGCCGGCAGTAATTCCCGTGTTGGATGAGAGGTCATAGCTTCCACTCAGACTGCCATAACTGGGTAGCGGCTGGCCGGTGCCGGAATCGACGGAGACGCCATGGTTCAGAGGGTTGCTGCTGTAACGAATTGCGCCGACCGCCCAGTCTCCGGTAACCCTGGGCGCATTCAAGGCCAGAGTGTCGCCGACCACATCCAGCGTTACCCCCAGCGCCTCCACGTTCATGGTGATATCGTCCAGGAAAACTTCATTGCCGTTGGTGCGGTATCCCAGACGACCACCCGTCATGGTGTAGGCAGAATCAAAGGTATAACCGGCGCCTCCAACGGAGCCACCCTGGCTTATAGTCAGATAACCCGCCAGAGAATGGTCGAAAAAGACACCTCCCATGCTGACACCCGGCGCACCGGCGAGGCGGATATCGCCGAACTCGATTCTCCGGTCCTCAACCAGGTACTCGAGGTTGAGGGAGGCACCTTCCTCAATATCGACCCGAACCAGATGAAATGCCTGACCTGAAGCATCGGTCGCTGAACCGACCCGGAAGCCTTCCAGATGAATGCCGTTGCCATCATCAAAGTAGGATACCCGATCTGCCGTCAGACCAAGGTCCAGCTCCATGGTCAAGCCACTCTGACCACTGATGTTTGCCAGCGCAGAATCGTCCAGGCTTTTCATGTCGGCGACCACCCACGGGGTGATGATCACCCAGACAAGCCCGCTGGCTATCAAGGCAACTGGCTTGATTCTGTTTGAAGCACTCACAGCCCTCACCCCCTCCATGATTACGGATTACCTGCCGGAAACACGAGCAGGTTGCCTTCCATCACAACCTCCCCCCGCATATCTACAGAAAATATGTCGGTCTGCTGAAAACCCGGATCGGTGGGTCGAGCCGTACTGCTGGCGGATATCTTGAACTGAACATCGTTGAACCGGACGGTATTGGGCAACCCCAGCTCCAGCACATCCTGATTGAACTGCTCCCCATCGCCGCCAAACCCTGAATCAACTCTGCGTACCCGCAGCGTCAGCCCTTCGAAGGCGAAATTCCCGCGAATATCATCAAGAACCATCCATCCCCCGTTTTCTTTCAGACGGTAGGCAAAGCGGGCGCCACACTTTTTGTCGGCATCCTCACAGCGTCCGAAATAGCTGTTTTCAACCGGACCACCCATTTCATTGATGCTGATGTCGCCGGAAAGGTAGATTCCCCCCTGACCCGAGATCCCTGAAAGCGCTTCATCACCGAGACGGGAGAGTTCCGCAAGGGTCGGCAGTGGAAGCAGCAAAACAGAGAGAGCGAGCGACGTTCTTTGCAGGATGGCTATCATTGGCTCAGATCCCTCGTTTTGATGTTCAGATGCTGTATAAGCATTCCCTGTACACGGGCAGAGCCGAAATCACGGTCGCCAACACTGAAATTCCCGATCTTCAGGTTGCTGCGGAATTCCGGATTGGTGTAATAGGACTCGTAGAAATCCCAAGCTTCAGCATCGCTGCTTGCCCTGAGACCGTCGGCGCCAATCTCGCCCGGCTGGGGACGCCGGATCGCAGCCACCTCCACCACAAAGTTTCCACTGCCATCAACGTCGAAGAATACCGGCTGAAGCTGGTTGCCAATCGCCAGCTCCAGCGCAAAATCGCTCATCCGAATTCGGGAGCCGCAGCTGGAGCCGTCCTGGGCGCAGGCGTTTATCGAGAGCTCCGGAGAATAAAAATTGAGCTTGAACTGCCCCACCATCTGACGCCGATCGTTGTCGCCCCAGAGACGCAGATAGCTACCGTCGATGACAGCACTCTTTGCGTGAATGTTGATATTGGCAGATCGGTCGTCACCAACCGCCACGTTCATCTGCATGCCAACATCCGCACGCTCTCCGATGTAATCCGCCGTGGCCGGGCGGCTCGAACAGGTACCAGTTCCGGGACCAGCGCCAGAATCCATGCAATCGTAACCCTGTCCGGCAGTAACTTTGGTACTGGCCGCAAACTCCAGAACCGCCTTATTGGCGATTCCAATATCATTGCCATCCACCACATCAATGCGCCAGGGATTGAGAAGCCTCCCCAGATTGACCGGCCCCAAGGTCTTGCCGTAGTTGCTGTTGGCCCCGGAGATGTAGAGGTGGTTCACCGTAATATCGACATCACGGCCGTCCGTACTCTTGATTCCTCCGATTCGAAAAATCCGTGCCTGCTCTCCGGAGGCATCCGGCTCATCCGTTCCGTGGGAGAATTTGAAATTCTCCAGTACCAGGCCGATGCCGGCACCATCAATTCCCGCCATTTCGGTTTCGGAGAGGCCTTGAAGTTCTGCCTCAACATGCACGGGTACAGTCAGAACGGCAGCCATAATGAGAAGGAGGCGCGCGGAACCGGGAAGCTGACTGGAAGTGGACCATTTCATAAGAAACTCCTCAAAACAGACCCTTGCCGCGGTCGATGTATTCGGTGCGGTAACGCTGGGTACCATAGAGCGCTTCATTGAGATTCACTTCAGTCGCTCCATTCGGGATATTGAAGAACGCACCTGAGGTTGCCCTGATGAAATCCTCCGGCACGAAGTCTGTTTTCTTTACATCTTTCAGCCAGTCCAGATCCTTGGTCTGGAACGAAATAAAGGCACCATCGGCCGGCCCCGTGATTCGTCGCTCGCCGTTCACCTCGCCGACTTCCCCTACCGGGAAGCTGTTGTAGATATCCAGGTCGAAGCAGGAGTCTATTCCCAGCACAAGACAGTCCTGGGCATAGACGTATATGTCACCGCCGGAACAGCTGAAAAAGGAACAATCGGGTACTTCAATCCGGGAGCTCGACCCCCACCCGATCAGGTTCTGCACCGACCATCGGGTAAAACCGCTAGCGCCCTCGAGAATGAAGCGCTCACCATTTGGAATACCAATGTATTCGGCTCTTATGGGGTCCAGCTCGCCAATGTTTGGATCACCCTCCGCGCCATAGACCAACTCAGCTTTGGTAGATAGCGGACTTCCACCCTCGAGCAGAGGCGTCAATAGAACAATCAGTTGATCAAACAGGTTACCGGAACCCTGAACTTCAAATCGCTTGATTTCAAAAGTGGCAGCACCAGCCTTGGGCTGTTTTTCGCCTCCTCCGTGGCCAAACTGCACAGTGAAGGAGATCGAAGTGGGTCTATAAAGCTTCACAATGGTGGAAGCTTCGGTGGCGGCGTGTTCGAGATCTGGCTGCCTTGAGTCAGCCGCTTTAGTTTCAGGCAATAAAAAACCCCAGCATCAAGGATGCTGGGGTTTTGGTATTAGGCGCCTGACGATGACCTACTCTCACATGGGCAACGCCACACTACCATCGGCGCTGGTCTGTTTCACTTCTGAGTTCGGGATGGGATCAGGTGGTTCCAGACCGCTATGGTCGTCAGGCAAAACGGTTGATCACTGGGGGACGAGAGGTAGAACTGAGTGGTATTGATTTCGTTTGAGCGGTTAGGCTCTGCGTTATCCGCAATTGTCTTGGGTGTTATATAGTCAAGCCGCACGAGCAATTAGTATCGGTTAGCTCAACGCCTCGCAGCGCTTACACACCCGACCTATCAACGTCCTGGTCTTGAACGGCTCTTCAGGGACCTCGAGGGTCCAGGGAGATCTCATCTTGGAAGGGGCTTCCCGCTTAGATGCTTTCAGCGGTTATCCTGTCCGAACATAGCTACCGGGCAATGCCACTGGCGTGACAACCCGAACACCAGAGGTTCGTCCACTCCGGTCCTCTCGTACTAGGAGCAGCTTTCCTCAAATCTCCAACGTCCACGGCAGATAGGGACCGAACTGTCTCACGACGTTCTAAACCCAGCTCGCGTACCACTTTAAATGGCGAACAGCCATACCCTTGGGACCGGCTTCAGCCCCAGGATGTGATGAGCCGACATCGAGGTGCCAAACACCGCCGTCGATGTGAACTCTTGGGCGGTATCAGCCTGTTATCCCCGGAGTACCTTTTATCCGTTGAGCGATGGCCCTTCCATACAGAACCACCGGATCACTATGACCTACTTTCGTACCTGCTCGACGTGTCTGTCTCGCAGTTAAGCGGGCTTGTGCCATTACACTAACCGCATGATGTCCGACCATGCTTAGCCCACCTTTGTGCTCCTCCGTTACGCTTTGGGAGGAGACCGCCCCAGTCAAACTACCCACCACACAGTGTCCTCAACCCCGATAAGGGGTCCAAGTTAGAACCTCAAACATGTCAGGCTGGTATTTCAAGGTTGGCTCCATGAGAACTGGCGTTCCCACTTCAAAGCCTCCCAGCTATCCTACACAAACATGCTCAAAGTTCACTGTGAAGCTATAGTAAAGGTTCACGGGGTCTTTCCGTCTAGCCGCGGATACACCGCATCTTCACGGCGATTTCAATTTCACTGAGTCTCGGGTAGAGACAGCGCCCCCATCGTTACGCCATTCGTGCAGGTCGGAACTTACCCGACAAGGAATTTCGCTACCTTAGGACCGTTATAGTTACGGCCGCCGTTTACCGGGGCTTCGATCAAGAGCGTCGCGCAAGCGCTAACCCCATCAATTAACCTTCCGGCACCGGGCAGGCGTCACACCGTATACGTCCACTTTCGTGTTTGCACAGTGCTGTGTTTTTAATAAACAGTCGCAGGGGCCTGGTATCTTCGACTGGCTTCAGCTCCACCCGCAGGGGTATCACTTACCACCAGCGTGCCTTCTCCCGAAGTTACGGCACCATTTTGCCTAGTTCCTTTACCCGAGTTCTCTCAAGCGCCTTGGTATTCTCTACCTGACCACCTGTGTCGGTTTGGGGTACGGTCTCGAATAGCCTGAAGCTTAGAAGATTTTCCTGGAAGCAGGGCATCAATGACTTCCCGCTCTAAGAGCAGTCGTCGTCGCGTCTCGAGATTGTGGACCCGGATTTGCCTAAGTCCACTCCCTACTCGCTTAAACCGGGACAACCGTCGCCCGGCTCACCTAGCCTTCTCCGTCTCTCCATCGCAGCTATCCAAGGTACGGGAATATTAACCCGTTTCCCATCGACTACACCTTTCGGTCTCGCCTTAGGGGCCGACTCACCCTGCGCCGATTAGCGTTGCGCAGGAACCCTTGGTCTTCCGGCGTGCGGGTTTTTCACCCGCATTGTCGTTACTCATGTCAGCATTCGCACTTCTGATACCTCCAGCATGCTTCTCAACACACCTTCGCAGGCTTACAGAACGCTCCCCTACCCCGCATACAAAGTATGCAGCCGCAGCTTCGGTGACCAGTTTGAGCCCCGTTACATCTTCCGCGCAGGCCGACTCGACTAGTGAGCTATTACGCTTTCTTTAAAGGATGGCTGCTTCTAAGCCAACCTCCTAGCTGTCTGAGCCTTCCCACATCGTTTCCCACTTAACTGGTACTTGGGGACCTTAGCTGGCGGTCTGGGTTGTTTCCCTCTTCACGACGGACGTTAGCACCCGCCGTGTGTCTCCCGGATAGTACTCACAGGTATTCGGAGTTTGCATCGGGTTGGTAAGTCGGGATGACCCCCTAGCCGAAACAGTGCTCTACCCCCTGTGGTATTCGTCCGAGGCGCTACCTAAATAGCTTTCGGGGAGAACCAGCTATCTCCGGGCTTGATTAGCCTTTCACTCCGATCCACAAGTCATCCCCTGGCTTTTCAACGACAGTGGGTTCGGTCCTCCAGTGCCTGTTACGGCACCTTCAACCTGCTCATGGATAGATCGCCCCGGTTTCGGGTCTATGCCCAGCGACTAAATCGCCCTATTCAGACTCGGTTTCCCTACGGCTCCCCTAAACGGTTAACCTCGCCACTGAACATAAGTCGCTGACCCATTATACAAAAGGTACGCCGTCACGGAACAAGTCCGCTCCGACTGCTTGTACGCATACGGTTTCAGGATCTATTTCACTCCCCTCACAGGGGTTCTTTTCGCCTTTCCCTCACGGTACTGGTTCACTATCGGTCAGTCAGGAGTATTTAGCCTTGGAGGATGGTCCCCCCCATGTTCAGACAGGATATCACGTGTCCCGTCCTACTCGATTTCACTAAACTCAGGTTTCGGATACGGGGCTATCACCCACTATGGCGGCACTTTCCAGAGCCTTCTCCTACCAGTTGTTTAGCTTAAGGGCTAATCCCCGTTCGCTCGCCGCTACTTAGGGAATCTCGGTTGATTTCTTTTCCTCGGGGTACTTAGATGTTTCAGTTCCCCCGGTTCGCCTCTTACACCTATGGATTCAGTGTAAGATACCGACCCGAAAGTCGGTGGGTTTCCCCATTCAGAAATGCCCGGATCACAGCTTGTTTGCCAGCTCCCCGAACCTTATCGCAGGCTTCCACGTCTTTCATCGCCTCTGACTGCCAAGGCATCCACCGTATGCGCTTAGTTGCTTGACTATATAACCCCAAGACAACTGTGTTCCATTCATCGATAACCTGGTGAACCAGGGCATCAACAAGTGGAGACAGCTCCTTGAAGCGATATAACAACCACTTCAACGACAACACCGGATAACGCTTGAAATCGTTATCACTCTGATTCATGAATTCCGGAGATAATGGAATCCATCAATCGTGTTCTATCTCGTCCAATTTGTTAAAGAGCAAATCTGACCCAGTGATCAGAAAGAAGGGCTTCGAACTTCATCAAGTTGAAACACTTGTTTCTGTACACTGCCAACCGAAGTTAGCCAGTTATTTGGTGGAGCTAGGCAGGATCGAACTGCCGACCTCCTGCGTGCAAGGCAGGCGCTCTCCCAGCTGAGCTATAGCCCCATAAAAGCTATTACAAGAATTATTCAGATCAAGGCATCGGATGGCGCCGCATAGCCTGCTATGCAAGTCATTCGATAACGCCGAGCTGGATAATTCTGGTGGGTCTGGGTGGACTTGAACCACCGACCTCACCCTTATCAGGGGTGCGCTCTAACCACCTGAGCTACAGACCCAAAGGTACGGGTCTGTTGACCCTTTTGCTCTCTTCTCAAGTTAACCAAGTAATTCGTGTGGACTCTGACCGAAGCCTTCGGCTTCGTTTAAGGAGGTGATCCAGCCGCAGGTTCCCCTACGGCTACCTTTGTTACGACTTCACCCCAGTCATGAACCACACCGTGGTGATCGTCCTCCCGAAGGTTAGACTAACCACTTCTGGTGCAATCCACTCCCATGGGTGGTGACGGGCGGTGTGTACAAGGCCCGGGAACGTATTCACCGTGACATTCTGATTCACGATTACTAGCGATTCCGACTTCACGCAGTCGAGTTGCAGACTGCGATCCGGACTACGATGCGTTTTGTGAGATTGGCTCCCCCTCGCGGGTTTGCAGCCCTCTGTGCGCACCATTGTAGCACGTGTGTAGCCCTGGCCGTAAGGGCCATGATGACCTGACGTCATCCCCACCTTCCTCCGGTTTGTCACCGGCAGTCTCCCTAGAGTTCTCAGCCGAACTGCTAGCAACTAGGGATAGGGGTTGCGCTCGTTACGGGACTTAACCCAACATCTCACGACACGAGCTGACGACGGCCATGCAGCACCTGTGTCAGAGTTCCCGAAGGCACCAATCCATCTCTGGAAAGTTCTCTGCATGTCAAGGCCAGGTAAGGTTCTTCGCGTTGCGTCGAATTAAACCACATGCTCCACCGCTTGTGCGGGCCCCGTCAATTCATTTGAGTTTTAACCTTGCGGCCGTACTCCCCAGGCGGTCTACTTAGTGCGTTAGCTGCGCCACTAAGACTTCAAGAGTCCCAACGGCTAGTAGACATCGTTTACGGCGTGGACTACCAGGGTATCTAATCCTGTTTGCTCCCCACGCTTTCGCACCTCAGTGTCAGTATTGGTCCAGGTAGCCGCCTTCGCCACTGGTGTTCCTTCCTATATCTACGCATTTCACCGCTACACAGGAAATTCCACTACCCTCTACCATACTCTAGCCTGACAGTTCGAAATGCCGTTCCCAGGTTAAGCCCGGGCTTTCACATCTCGCTTATCAAACCACCTACGCGCGCTTTACGCCCAGTAATTCCCGATTAACGCTTGCACCCTCCGTATTACCGCGGCTGCTGGCACGGAGTTAGCCGGTGCTTCTTCTGTGAGTAACGTCAAGCCCTACGAGTATTAGTCGCAGAGTTTTCCTCCTCACTGAAAGTGCTTTACAACCCGAAAGCCTTCTTCACACACGCGGCATGGCTG
>Ga0064014_10233_pt1 | contig 15928 bp, 21 predicted proteins | sample CrowatWCoCulture_2_FD_61584 | JGI IMG/M metagenome (GOLD analysis project Ga0064014, IMG submission 61584) | Marine cyanobacteria communities from the University of California, Santa Cruz, USA, analyzing cyanobacterial DNA methylation -... | ecosystem: Host-associated > Microbial > Bacteria >...
TTGCTCAACCCATTGATATAATGGAGTTACACCAATAACGCTTCGGAAGAAGCTAAACAAGGTTCGCCCATGTCCAATTCTATCCCAACTCAACTGCGCTTTCCTCCCTTTGCCGGCTTTACCGTGCGAGCTGATTTCGAGGGCGGAGCGTTGTCATCCGACTTTGGCCCCCTGCTGCTGCGTGGGGTGACCAACAGATTGGCCTGGTTCATCGACTGGCCCAGGCCATCGACGACCGCCGTCACGCCTCTTATATCGACCACTCACTTTCCGATCTATTAACTCAGCGGATCTTCCAGATCGCCTGTGGCTATGCCGATGCCAATGACGCCAACACCCTGCGCCGTGACCCGATGTTCAAGCTCGGCACCGAACGCAAGCCGCTTGAGCCAGAGCAGGATCTGGCCAGCGCACCGACCTTCTCGCGCCTGGAAAATGCCGTTAACACCCGCGACCTTTACCGTCTCGCCGAGGCCTTTGTAGAGCAGTTTGTCGCCAGCTACGCCAAGCTCCAGAGATGATCGTGCTGGACATGGATCACTCCGAAGACCAGACCCACGGCCAACAGGAACTGGCGTTTTATAACCACCATTACCAGAGTCACTGCTACCTGCCACTGTTTCTGTTTGAAGGTCTGTCGGGCAAGTTCATTACCGCGGCACTGCGCCCCGGCAAACGCCCGACGGGGGCAGAGAACGCAATGATCCTCAAGCGGGTGCTCAAACGGCTGCGCCAGCATTGGCCCGAGACCCGCATCCTGCTGCGTGGTGATGCTCATTTCGCCAACGTGGAATTGATGCAACTGCGCTCGACGATCCGTACACCGATTTCCTGTTCGGCCTGGCCGGCAACAGCCGTCTGAAAAAACTGGCCGAGCCACACCTGCAATCCACCCGGCGGCTGCACGATACCCGCTGCCATAACGCTCGCCTCGCGGAACAGCCCCGCCGCAACGCTCGCGCACCTTCCACGAGATCGATTATCAGGCCCGTTCCTGGCCACAGGCGTTTCGCACTGTCCTGAAAGCCGAAACCATGGCCCTCGGCGATAACCCCCGCTTCGTCGTCACCTCCCTGGAAGAGTCAACCCGGAAATACTGTACGCCGAGCTGTATTGCGCCCGGGGCCAGGACGAGAATTTCATCAAGATGATGAAAAACGACCTGGCCAGCGACCGCACCTCGGATTGCCGCTTTGCGGCCAACCACCTGCGCCTGTTTTTCTCCTGCGCCGCCTATGTGCTGCATCACGCCTTGCGCGCCGAACTGTTGCAAGGCACCGAGTTGTCTCAGGCCCAGCCCTCGACGGTCATCATCAAGCTGTTCAAGCTGGCCGTACGGGTGGTGCAGTACAAAGACCGCATCAAGCTCCACCTGCCAGGTAGCTGCCCGGTCAAGGCCCTTCTGCACACAGTCACCGAACGGTTATATCGCCTGCCTCGGCCCAGGTTAAACACCGGCTGAGCCGCCGTCGGCGCTCACCTCCATCTCGGGCTCGGGAGGCCTTCCCTCGCCCGGACGCTGGAATTGATCAAATAATAAACACTTAAGGCCGGTGACTGGATGACATCAGAGCGACATTGCGCGCATACTACTAATAATTCTCATATCTGGGCGTAATGGGCTAACCGAGAAAATTTCGTGGCTGCTGCTTGGGGTGTTTATGAAATGTTCGGGTTAAATACCGCACAAATCCCCCCAAGAGATTCGGTTGAATGTCTAAAAATAACAAAGTGCTGGTGCTGAGCGAGGATGATTCAAGATTGCGGGACATGGTCACCCATTCTTGAGTTCATCGGCGAGGAGCAGGTCCTTGCGGCGATGAAGCCAGGGCACTTTTGAGCAGCGGCGACGAGGATAGCCTTTCAGATGTCGCGGTCGCGGTGGTGAACGGAGAAGATGCTGGCGCCACCGAGGCCATTACGAGTGTGTGCAAAGCGGTTCAGGGAGTGCCGTTGCTGGTTGTTGGGCATACTGAACTCAGGGGCCTGTCCGATGATGCCAGCGCCCGCATTATTGCCCGCATGGAATGGCCGCTGAATTACACCAAGTTTGTTGATTCCCTCTATCGGGCCCAGGTTTATCGGGACCAGTTCAGCCCGGTCCCGGGAGCGGGGCCAGCAGCGCGACTTCAGCTCTTCCGTAGTCTTGTCGGAACCAGTCGCAAGGTCCATCAGGTGCGCCAGTTGATGGAGCAGGTGGCCGATAAGGACGTCAGCGTTCTGATCACCGGCGAGTCCGGTACCGGCAAGGAGGTTGTCGCCCGCAACCTGCATTACCACTCTTCCGGCGGAACAAACCGTTTGTGCCGGTGAACTGTGGCGCCATTCCGGCTGAACTGCTGGAAAGCGAATTATTCGGCCATGAAAAAGGCGCCTTTACCGGTGCCATCACAAGCCCGGGTAGGGCGCTTTGAAATGGCGGAGGGCGGCACCCTGTTTCTGGATGAGATCGGCGACATGCCGCTCAACATGCAGGTGAAGATTCTTCGGGTTTTGCAGGAGCGTACCTTCGAGCGGGTGGGCAGCAATCGGACCCAGTCGGCCGATGTGCGGGTAATCGCCGCCACTCACAAGCATCTGGAAGACATGATCGAGTCCGGGGATTTCCGGGAAGATCTCTACTACCGTCTGAATGTGTTCCCCATCGAAATGCCGGCCCTTCGCGAGCGAGTGGAAGATATTCCCTTGCTGATCAACGAGCTTATTTCCCGGATGGAGAAGGAGAAGCGTGGCTCGCTGCGGATGAATTCGGCGGCGATCATGAGTCTGTGTCGCCATGACTGGCCCGGTAACGTGCGCGAGCTGGCCAATCTGGTGGAACGCCTGTCGATCATGCACCCCTACGGCGTGATAGGCGTACAGGAGTTGCCCAAGAAGTTCCGCTACGTTGACGATTACGATGAGAACCGTCCGGTTGAGGACACCGGAATGCCCTCCGGTATTCCCGGCCTGGTGGGTCTGGATGCCCCCGGCGTTGCTGCCGGTGAATGGTATCGACCTCAAGGATTACCTCTCCAACCTTGAGAAGCAGTTGATCCAGCAGGCGCTCGACGAAGCCGGCGGCGTGGTCGCAAGGGCTGCCGAGAAGCTGCGGATCCGTCGAACCACCCTGGTAGAGAAGGTTCGCAAGTACGGGCTGCGGGAAGAGGAATCCGAGGAATCCTGAGTCGGACCGTCCTGATTCCTGAGTTCCTGAAACGGCGTCAAAGGTTTGTAACCTGAGGCGCCGTTTCCATTTCTGACCGACGTAAAATTGTCATCCCTCTCTTTCCGGGTTCCCTTTCCTACTGAAATATATAGAAAAAATGAAGTTGGCACGGTGCTGGCTTAACAACCTGCAAACGAAGTATCCGAACTATTGGGTCCGAACCGAAGGGCCGATCGGGGAGTCAGGTTATGAGTCAGGCACAGTTTGTTCTTCAGTCCGGCGCGGGCGGCGCGAAAGCCAACGCTGCGGCGGATGTAAACGACAAAGTTACGGCCCTGTTTCCGGAGCAGGACGACGAGGCGGTGGATTCCGCCCTGGAACTGTTCAATCGGATGTCGCGGCAGATTACCGACTCGTACCGAACCCTGGAGTCGCGGGTTAATCAACTTTCCGGCGAGCTGAACCAGGAATCGCTCCAGCGCCAGCAGGAGCTTGAAGAAAAAGAGCAGCTGGCGGACCGGCTGTCGACCTTGCTGAATGCGCTGCCTGCCGGCGTTGTGGTTCTGGATAGCCAGGGTGTGGTGACGCAGACCAATCCGGCAGCCATTGCGCTTCTGGGGGAGCCCCTGGACGGCGCCCGCTGGGTGGATGTTATCCATCGCTGTTTTGCGCCCCGGCGCGACGATGGTCACGAGGTCTCTCTGAAAGATGGCCGCAGGGTCAGCATTGAGATCCGGACCATGGAAAACCAGCCGGGCCAGTTGATTCTTCTGACCGACCTGACAGAAACCCGGCATCTTCAGGCGCAGCTGGCACACGCCCAGCGCCTGTCTGCCATGGGCAAGATGGTCGCATCCCTTGCTCACCAGATCCGCACGCCCCTGTCTGCGGCCATTCTCTATGGTGCCACCTGAGTCAGGAAGACCTGGATGAAGAAATGCGTCAACGCTGTGCCTCTCGCTTGATGTCACGACTCACTCATCTGGAGCAGCAGGTGCGGGATATGCTGATCTTCGCCCGGGGCGAAACCCGGCTGGCGGAGGAACTGGCTGCCGGTAAGCTGGTTTCGGCGCTGGCTTCAGCGGTGGAAGGGTTGAAGCCGGCCCCCGGCGCAGAAGTCTGCCTCCAGAACGAACTCTCCAGCGACTGCCGTCTCATGTGTAACCGTGATGCCCTGGTGGGCGCCTGTACCAATCTTGTGAATAACAGCCTTGAGGCCGGCGCGACCCGTGTGGCTGTTCGGGTGACCGAAGACGCCGGCGAGCTGGTCATTCGCGTTCAGGACAACGGTCCAGGGTTTGAGTCCTCGGACGCGGCGCGATTAACAGAAGCTTTTTACACGACCAAGTCCCATGGCACGGGGCTCGGCCTTGCGGTGGTGCAAGCCGTCATCAAGGCACATCAGGGGCGGTTCTCCATTGAATCGCCGGAGCAGGGCGGCGCAATCGCTACCTTGCGTTTACCGCAATTACGTAACAGACACTGATCGGAGGCAACCATGGCCAAGGCCCAGATTCTGATTGTTGAGGACGACCATGACCTGCGGGAAGCGCTGGTAACCACCCTTGAACTCGCCAAATTCCGGGTAAAGGAAGCGGCCAATGCCAGTGAGGCACTTGAGCGACTGGCAGAGGCCCCGGTGGATATGGTGGTCAGCGATGTCAACATGCCGGGTCTGTCTGGGCATCAGTTGCTGACCGAAGTCCAGCGGTTGTATCCGGGGCTGCCAATGATGCTGATCACGGCCTATGGCCAGATCAGCGACGCGGTGTCTGCCATGCAGGCCGGAGCCATTGATTACCTTGTGAAGCCGTTCGAGCCGCGTTTCCTGGTGGATGCTGTCAGCAAGATTGTTGGCGGCGGGCGCGAAAAAGCCAGCGATGAGCCGGTGGCCGAGGATCCGATCAGTAAGCGGATGTTCCAGCTGGCGACCAAGGTGGCCGGCAGTGATTCGACAGTCATGATTTCCGGGGAAAGTGGAACCGGCAAGGAAGTGCTTGCCCGGTTTATTCACCAGCAGTCACCCCGGGCGGATCAGCCGTTCGTGGCCATCAACTGTGCGGCGATCCCGGAAAATATGCTGGAGGCCATTCTGTTCGGTCACGAGAAAGGCGCCTTTACCGGTGCCGTTGCCTCTTCGCCGGGCAAATTCGAACAGGCCAACGGTGGCACCATTCTTCTGGACGAGATTTCAGAGATGGATCTCGGGCTTCAGTCGAAGCTGTTGCGGGTTTTGCAGGAGCGGGAAGTGGAGCGGGTTGGCGGTCGCAAGACCATCAGTCTGGATGTTCGGGTGGTGGCAACGACCAACCGGGATCTGGCGGACTACGTTCGCGAAGGTAAATTCCGGGAGGATCTTTACTACCGCCTGACGGTGTTCCCGATGCACTGGCAGCCGCTACGGGAACGTCGACTGGATATCATGCCGCTGGCCACGTCGCTGCTTAAAAAGCACTGCCGAAAAATGAAGCTGACCGGGATTACCTTTGCCCAGGACGCGAAAAGCGCGTTGATGAATCATCAGTGGCCGGGCAATGTTCGGGAGCTGGACAACGCAATCCAGCGCGCCCTGGTGCTGCACCAGGGCAATGTTATTCACTCCGGGGATCTGTGTCTGGAGCTGGGCATCACCGGGCGACCGGACATGCACCGCGTCGAGCCGGTCTCGCCACCCCATACCGTTGCGGGTGACGGCGTCGAACCGGAAGACTCAAACCACGGCATCTCAACCCCGGAGCAGCCTGCGCATTTGCAGGAGGAGGATCACGACGGCGCCGTTTCGCTGGGTGATGATCTGAGGCAGCAGGAATTCCGTATTATCATACAGACACTCCGGAAAGAGCGTGGGCGTCGCAACCGGGCCGCCGAGCAGCTGGGGATCAGTCCCAGGACGCTCAGATATAAGCTGGCCCAGATGCGCGACGCCGGAATCGATCTGGACGCCGAGATGGCTGTGGTCTGACCCCCTGCAAACGAACTCCTTCATTGGCACCCCTCGGGGTGCCGTTTTTTTTGTCGTCAAAAGTCCGTCATTGATTTCTTCTGTATTAGAGATGAATCACCTAACTGTTTGATAATTAATGCTATAGACTACTTGGCCTGCCAATTGCTTATTCGGGACTAACAGCACCCCAAGAGCAATGCCGTCCCGGGGAGGGCGGAGCCAGGAGAGAGTTATGGTTCAGCGTGCCGACATCAACAGTGTTTTGTCCGATATCCGGTCCCTGCGTTCCCAGATGATGCAGAACCAGCGGGTCGAACAGGATCAATCGGTTCGTGGCCGTATAGACGGGCCCCGCCAGGTTCAGGAAACCCAGGAGACGCCCAGCTTTAATGACATGCTGAGTAATGCTGTGAACAACGTGAACGATCTCCAGAAAACCGCCGGGGATCTGCGAACCGCATACGATATGGGCGACCCCAGCGTGGACATCACTCGTGTGATGATTGCCGCCCAGAAATCCTCTGTCTCCTTCGAAGCACTGACCCAGGTACGTAACCGGGTGGTTCGGGCCTACGAAGACATTATGAACATGCCGATCTGATAACGGAGCAGAGTCATGGCCAGCGTACCTGCAGAAACCAACGCCTCTAACATGCCCGCAGGCCGGGAGGGCGACGAGTCGGAGAGCCGTAGCGACCTGTTCATGGGGTTCAACCGGTTGAACCTGCTGCGGCAGATCGGCCTGATGGTGGGGCTTGCCGCCAGCGTGGCGCTGGGACTGGCGGTCGTACTCTGGGCCCAGGAACCAAACTATCAGCCTGTGGTGGGTGATCTCTCCTCCTACAACCCACAGGATGTGACCACCATCCTCGAAAGCAACGGCATCGACTACAAGATGGACCCGCGCACCGGCGCATTACTGGTTCCTTCGGATCAGGTCTATAACGCACGGTTGAAGCTGGCGGCCGAGGGTGTCACGGATCGCCAAACCATGGGCTACGAACTGCTGGACCAGGAGCGCGGTCTGGGTACGTCCCAGTTCATGGAAACCATTTCCTATCGTCGTGGGCTCGAGGGTGAGCTTGCCCGCACCGTTGCCAGTATGCGCGGGGTGCGCAATGCACGGGTGCATCTGGCAATTCCGGAGCGCTCTGTGTTTGTACGCGATGCCCGCGATCCGTCTGCCTCGGTATTTCTCGAAGTCTTTGCTGGCCGCCGGCCGGAACAGGAGCAGATCAGTGCCATTGTGAACCTGGTTGCCGGCAGCGTTCCCATGATGAGCAAGGAACACGTCACCGTTGTCGACCAGAACGGCAATCTGCTGACCGGCAAGGAAAGCCAGACCAATGCCGACCAGATGGCGGACCGGTATGAGTACACTTCCAAAGTCGAGGAGCGCCTGACCCGTCGGGTGGCTTCCCTGATCGGACCGATTGTGGGAGATGGCCGTTATCGTGCTGAAGTTTCAGCAGATCTCGATTTCTCCTCGGTGGAGCAGGCAGAGGAATTGTTCAACCCCGAACAGCAGGCGGTGCGCAGCGAGCGCGAACTCACTGAGCAGCGTGCGGCCGGCGCCCAGGGCGGTATTCCCGGAGCACTGGCGAACCAGCCCCCGGCCGATGCCACTGTTCCGGAACAGGCTGCCGGTGGTGATGGCGATGGCGAAGGGGCGGCTCCCCAACCAGTGAACGTGCGTCGTGAGTCCACCCGGAACTACGAGATGGATCGCACTGTCAGCTACAGACGCCAGGAACTGGGAAGAGTGAAACGGGTGACTGTCGCTCTGGCGGTGGATGATATGAAAGTAGTCGATCCCCAGACTGGCGAAGTCAGCTACGAGCCCTGGCCGGAGCAGGAGCTGCAGCGCCTGAGCATGCTGGTGCGGGATGCCGTGGGTTACTCCGCCGCCCGGGGAGACAGTGTTACGGTGATGAACACCGCCTTCGCACCGGAAGAAGCGGTTGAATTTGAAGCCCCGGCATTCTGGGAGCAGCCCTGGTTCTGGGACCTGATGAAGCAGGTACTGGCCGGGCTGGTCATTCTGGTGCTGGTGCTGGGCCTGCTGCGCCCCACACTCAAGAGCCTGTCGGGCGGTGGCCAGCGTGAGCGCGGTCTGGATTCCGGTAGTGGCGGCGGTTACGGCGGCCTTGACGATATCGAGGGCGGCGATGAGCTGCGCCAGGCCATGTCGTCCCAGGATGATCTGCTTTTGCCGGGTGCCACAGACGGTTATGATAGGCAGTTGAACGCATTGAAAGGTCTGATTGCCGAAGACCCGGCTCGGGTTGCACAGGTAATGCGCCAGTGGGTGAATGTCGATGACTGAGCAAGCCAATCAACAGGGTGGCAATGAGCCGCAGAAACCACAACGGAAAATTCCGCGCGTGGAGCAGGCTGCTATTCTGCTGATGTCACTGGGCGAGGCGGATGCGGCTGAAATCCTCAAGCACATGGGGCCCAAAGAGGTCCAGCGCGTGGGTGTGGCCATGGCCCAGATGAAGGATGTCAGCAAGGATGAAGTCACTTATGTGATGAACCAGTTTGTCGATGCCGTGGGTGGCCAGACCGGTCTGGGCGTGGGCAATGACGACTATATCCGGACCATGCTGACCCAGGCCCTGGGCGACGATAAGGCATCCAGCCTGATCGACCGTATCCTGATTGGCGGCAACACCACCGGCCTCGATACCCTCAAGTGGATGGAACCCCGGGCCGTGGGTGACATCATTCGTTACGAGCACCCGCAGATTCAGGCCATTGTCATCTCCTATCTTGATCCGGATCAGGCGGCTGAAATTCTCGGCACTCTGGATGAGAAGGTCCGCCTTGACGTCATGATGCGGGTGGCATCGCTGGAGAGTATCCAGCCCCAGGCACTGCAGGAACTGAACGACATTCTTGAAAAACAGTTCTCCGGCGGCGCCGCTTCCCAGACCAGCCGTATTGGTGGTGTCAAACGGGCAGCGGATATCATGAACTTTATGGATCGGAGCATCGAGGGCAACCTGATGGATTCCATCAAGGATATGGATCCGGATCTTGCCAGCACCATTGAAGACCTGATGTTCGTGTTCGATAACCTCAAGGAAGTGGACGATCGCGGTATCCAGGCGCTGTTGCGGGAAGTCTCCTCCGAAGTTCTGGTGGTGGCCCTCAAGGGCGCCGACGACGAAGTCCAGAACAAGATCTTCAAGAACATGTCCAAGCGCGCAGCAGAATTGCTGCAGGATGATCTTGAAGCCAAGGGACCGGTCAAGGTCAGCGAAGTTGAATCGGCCCAGAAAGATATTATTACCATTGCCCGCCGGATGGCCGAGGCCGGTGAAATCTCCCTCGGCGGTGCCGGCGAAGAAATGATGTAATGAAAGATTCCACCCGAGACGTCAACCGTATTCCCAGGGAGCAGCTGACCGCCTACGAGCGCTGGGAGCTGCCCTTGCTGGATGCCCGTGGCAACGAAGTGCCCCGGGAAGAGGAGCGGGAGGTCAAGCCCCTGACGGCAGCCGACATTGACGAGATCCGTCAGGCAGCCCGTGAAGACGGTTTTAAAGAGGGGCGTGACCAGGGTTACGAGGACGGTCTGAAAGCCGGGAAGGAAGAAGGGCACCGGGAGGGACTGGACACCGGCCTGGCAGAGGGCAGGGAGCAGGGCAAAACCCAGGGCTACGACGACACCCGCAAGGAAATTGACACCAAACTCGACCGTCTCGAACACTTGCTGGGTGAACTGCTGCTGCCAATCAAGCGGCACGAGGACGAGCTTGAAACCTCACTGGTCAACCTGACCACGGTTCTGGCGCGGGCGGTGGTCTACCGCGAACTGACCATCGACTCCTCCCAGATCCGGCATGTGGTTCGCCGCGCCATGGAGGCGTTACCCTCCACCGCTGAAAACATCCGGATCCATATAAATCCCGAAGACTGTGAAATGGTCCGCGAGGTGACTGCCCGCCTGGAGGCATCCGCTTCCGTCATTGAAGATGCCAGTATTCTGCCCGGTGGCTGCAAGGTGGAAACCCGCCACAGCCTGGTGGATTTCACCGTCGAGAAGCGTTTCCAGCGGGCGGTTCAGAGCATGCTGGACCAGCAGATGAACGACAGCGAGGTCGGAGAGACCGAGGAACTGGATTCCATGATGGAAGACCTCACCGGGTTCCATCGTGACGTACTGGATTCCCGGGAGTCCGGGGAATCCGCAGACGATCCGAAGCCGGCGCAAAATGAAGGTGGCGGTGATGACCTCGAACCTCGCTGATCGTCTCAACCGCTTCCAGGGCTTTCTGGGCAACGAACCTGAACCTGAGCTCTCGGGCCGACTGACCCGCATGGTGGGCCTGACACTTGAATGTGTCGGCTGCCCCATGGTCGTCGGTGACCGCTGCGTGATCTTTGGCCAGAACACCGGCAACGTTGAAGCGGAGGTGGTGGGTTTCGAGGACGACAGGGTGTATCTGATGCCCCTGACGGCGATTGAAGGGCTCAAGCCTGGTGCCAGGGTAGTGCCTCTGTCCGCCGCCAGTCGTGTTCCGGTGGGGCCGCAGTTGCTCGGTCGGGTAGTCGATGGCAGTGGCGAGCCCCTGGACGGAAAAGGGCCCCTGCAGGCCGAAGCCCGCGTTGCGCTGACCGGCGATATCATCAACCCCCTGAATCGTGCGCCGGTGCGACAGTCCATGGACGTTGGTATCCGGGCGATTAACGCGTTGATGACCGTCGGCCAGGGCCAGCGTCTCGGTCTGTTTGCCGGCAGTGGCGTGGGTAAGAGTATGCTGCTGGGCATGATGACCCGGTTCACCGATGCCGACATCACCGTGGTGGGCCTGATTGGTGAACGGGGTCGCGAGGTTAAGGAATTTATCGAGGACATACTGGGCGAGGAGGGGCTTTCCCGCTCGGTAGTGGTGGCCGCGCCCGCTGATGACTCGCCTCTGATGCGGCTGCGCGCGGCCATGCTGACCACCCGGATTGCCGAGTACTACCGGGACCAGGGCAAACGGGTGCTGCTGCTGATGGATTCCCTGACCCGCTATGCCCAGGCCCAGCGGGAGATCGCCCTCGCCGTGGGCGAGCCGCCGGCGACCAAAGGCTATCCGCCTTCCGTATTTGCCAAGCTGCCCCAGCTGGTGGAGCGAACCGGCAATGGCCGGCCCGGAGGCGGCTCGATCACCGCGTTCTACACCGTGCTTACGGAAGGCGACGACCAGCAGGATCCGATCGCCGATGCGGCCCGTGCGATTCTGGACGGCCATATTGTGCTGTCCCGGCGGCTTGCCGAAGAGGGGCATTATCCGGCTATTGATGTGGAAGCCTCTATAAGCCGGGTCATGCCTCAGGTCACCGAAACCGAACATTTCGCCCGTGCCCAGCGGTTCAAGCAGGTGTATTCCCGCTACCAGCAGGCCCGGGACCTGATTTCCGTGGGAGCCTACGTAAAGGGCTCGGACCCGGAGACCGATTTTGCCATTGCTCACATCGGCAATATGCGCCAGTTCTTGCAACAAGGGCTCAATGAGAGCGCACCGCTGAAAGAGAGTGTTGACCAGTTGCTGGCGGTTGTGCCCGAGCGTCGCTCCCCCGAGCGGCGCAAGTCAGCGGTTCCAAACCCGGCTGCCGGTGGAGGTAATGCCTGATGCTGCGGTCCCGGCGGCTGGAAGTGGTTTTGTCCCTTGAAGAACGCAAAGAACAGGAAGCGCTGGAACGCATGGGTGAGGCCCGAAAACTGGCCGAGCAGCAGCGCGAACAGGTGCAGAACCTGAATCGTTACCAGCAGGAATACCGGGATCAGATCCGCAACAGCCAGCAAGGCGTGGTGCAGGTGTCCCGTCTCCAGGCCTGGCAGGCCTTTATCGCGCAACTGGATCAGGTGATCCGGCAGCAGCAGAAACAGCTGGACCGGGCTGAAAAGGTCTTTGATGCCCGCAAGCAGGAATGGCAACAGGCCTGGGAGCGGCGGCGTGGTATGGAAAAGTACATAGAAACCTGTCGGCAGCAGGAACAAAGAGAGCAGGATCTTCGCGAACAAAAGCTCTCGGATGAGGCCGCCGGGCGGGCCTTCAACCGTCGTCGACGCTGAATCTTGCTCCACATCAAACAAATCCGGATGCAAAATCAGACCACTCAGCTATCCTTACCCGAAGAAGGACTGGTGGAAAAATCCGGTTGAATCCTGCTCATGACGCCCTTGGAGGTTTTGGAATGCCGATTCAGACGCGCCGCGATGATGACGGTCAGACCCTGGTTATCAGGATCGAGGGGCGCTTCGATTTCAGTACCCACCAGGCGTTCCGGGATGCCTATGAGCACGGTGATCCGGACATCCGGAACTACATTGTGGATCTGTCGGACACCACCTATCTGGACAGTTCGGCCCTGGGTATGCTGCTCCTGCTCAGGGATTACGCCGGGGGTGACAGCGCCCGCATCGTCATAGAGAACTGCAATAACGATGTCCGGCGCATTCTTTCCATCTCCAATTTCGAGCAACTGTTTAACATCCGCTGATGCTCGCGGACTGCCGGAGTAGTCATGGATGATGCCGTTGCAGAACACAGCAGCCCCCTGAGAATACTCATTGCTGACGATTCGGACAGCGACCGCCTGATCCTGAAAACCCTCCTGAAACGACTGGGGCACGAGGTTCTGGATGTCTCGAACGGCCTCGATGCGGTTTCGGTTTTCCAGCAGGAGGCGCCGGATCTGGTGCTGCTTGATGCCCTGATGCCCGTTATGGATGGCATGGAAGCGGCCCGGCAGATCAAGTTTCTGGCTGGCGAGCGGCTGGTCCCTCTGATCTTTCTGACCTCCCTGTCTGAAGCCGGCGCGCTGGCACGCTGTCTTGAGGCTGGTGGCGATGACTTCCTTGGAAAACCTATAACCGCATCATCATCGAAGCCAAGATCAAGGCGTTCAACCGCATGCGGCTGATGCACCAGACCCTGTCGGACCAGCGGGATCTGATCCGGGAGCGGAATCGGCAACTGACGGAAGAGCAGGAAATCGCCAAGCGGGTATTCGACAACGTGGCCCACTCCGGTTGCCTGGATGCCGCCAATATCCGTTATCACGCCTCGCCCCAGTCCATTTTCAACGGCGATGTGCTGTTTGCCTCGCCACGGCCGGCGGGCGGCATGCTGATCTTTATGGGGGATTTCACCGGCCACGGCCTGCCGGCCGCCATTGGTGCCATGCCGGTTGCCGAAATCTTCTACGGCATGGCCAACAAGGGCTTTAACGGCCAGGACGTGTTGCGGGAGATCAACCAGAAACTCAAGCGGATCCTTCCCACCGGGATGTTCTGTTGTGGCGCCATGATCGAGGCGGATTTCAAGCTCAATCAGGTGCAGGTCTGGAACGGCGGGCTGCCGGACGGCTGGCTGATCCGGTCCTCCGGGGCGTACCTGGCATTACAATCACGGCATCTGCCGCTTGGAATTCTTTCGCCTGATCAGTTCAATGCCGATTTCGAGAGGGTCGCTACCGGTCCCGGTGACAGGGTACTGATGATGACCGACGGCTTTCTGGAGTCTGCCGACCGTGCCGGCAATGTCTTTGGCGAGCAGGGCGTGACGGAGACGCTTGAGCGGCTGGATGTTGGTGACCATCCGTTCGACGCCATGATGTTCGCGGTTCACCGTTTTACCGGCAATTTTGAGGATGGCGATGACCTGACGCTCTGTTCCCTGGAAATGATGGACGAGGCGGGGCTGGCTGCCTTGCCGGACCGTGCGGCGCCCTCTGCCCTCGCCGGGCCTGCGGAATGGCGGTGTACCTATGAAATCCGGGAGCGAACCCTCGGGGAGTTCAGTCCCCTTCCGCTATTGCTTCATATCTGTATGGAAGTACCCGGCCTTCGGCGTAAGAGCGGCGAAATCTACACCTTGCTGGCGGAACTCTACAACAACGCACTGGAGCATGGCGTTCTGGAACTGCCGTCGGAATGGAAACGTTCACCGGAGGGCTTTGGCCGATACTACGCCGAGCGCAACCGGCGCCTGGCCAATGTGGAAGGGCATTATATCCGGTTCACATTGCACCACTCCCTGAAACCGGATGGCGGCCGGCTTCGTGTCGTCTGTGAAGACAGTGGTCGGGGGTTTGATTTTCAGAACCATCCCAGTGTCGCGCCCGGCAGTTCGCCGGCGGAGAGCGGGCATTATGCGGGGCGGGGCCTGTTGCTGTTGAAACGCCTGGCTGAGACCATCAGGTTTCATGAGTCGGGCAATCATGTTGAAATTGTCTACGACTGGCGGCTTACCCGTACAGCTGGAGATCGAGATGAGTGATAAACCACACCTTGACGAGGAAGCACTGGCTGAGCTTCGGGATGTCATGGAAGACGAGTTTGAAGTGCTGATACAGACTTATCTGGCGGATTCCCGGGACAGAATCAGGAGTCTGCGGGAAGCCCAGGAGGCAGGGAATGCTGACGCGTTTACCAGGACCGCCCACAGTTTCAAGGGCAGTTGTATCAATATCGGCGCTCCCCGGCTTGGCGAGTTTTGCCTGGAGGCAGAGGTTGCCGGGAAGGAGTCCCGCATGGAAGAGGCGCCGGCGCTGCTGGATGCCATCGAAAGCGAGTTCCAGCAGGTGATCAGGGGCTTGGATGGCTTGCTGGTTCGGTAATTTCTCCCATTCTGGCCATTCGCCATAAAGAGTCTCAGTGCTCTGGCATCACAATTGCTTTGTCTTTCGCAGTGAGTGGATTAACGGCCCATGCACCGGCCAGGTACGGCAAGGTGAGGGCGCCAATGCGATAAAAGCGGCAAGAGGTTGCCATGGCCCAGATGGTTCTCCCCCAAACTCCCGCGCCCGGGGCGCAGAAAGACCCCGGCCCGTCTAAGTCCGGAAACAGTCGGGATCCGGCAGACCGAAAAAGCGATTTTGATTCTGTCTCCCAGGCGGAGCAAAAGCGGCTGGACCGCCAGAAGGCGGACCGCAACGCCGATGCAAAGTCTGCGGAAGAAGCCCGTTCCGCCCGGAGTGACACGCCGGATTCCAAACCGGATGCCAGTGCAAAGGCTGGCGAGAAAGCAGGTGAGAAGGCCGAGGCTGCCTCCGGTACCGAGGGACAGGAATCCAGAGAACCCGTGGTTGCCGGTGGTGAAGCCGAAGCGGAACCAACCGCGCTGCCCCTCACCTTTGCCGAGTTACAGGCGTGGTTGAGCCCGAAAGCCGGTCGTTCCGGTGAAGCGACCTTGTCGGCAACCGGCCCCGTAACCGGCTCCAGTTCTTCGGCTGGTGGGCCTGGCCAGACTGCGGCGGTTGCCGGTATGTTCAATGGCATTCTCTCGTCCGCATCGGGGCAGAAAGCTCAGGCCGCCACCGGCAGCGTTACCGGGGATGCCACGCTGACAGACGCGATGAAGGCTTCGGTACTCACCGATACCGGGCGGAATCCCGATTCGGGCTCCCTGCTCGGCTCTGGTCGCTTCCAGTCTGCCATGGATCTTGTGTCCCAGCAGGTGGCCAATGGTGCTAACGGTGCGGCCCAAACTGGCGGCTGAGAATGCCGCGCCTCTGCGAGGTTATGCCACCTCCATCGATGTGCCGGTCGGGCACGCAGAATGGGGCGATAAACTGGTGGGCAAGCTCAGCTGGCTGACGGCCCGTAATATGTCGGTTGCAGAGATCCACCTCACCCCGCCGGACATGGGCCCCATGGAGGTCAAGGTGCGGGTGCAGAATGAGCAGGCGAACATTACCGTCCATTCCGCGAATCCGGTGGTCCGGGATCAGTTGGAACTGCACTCACATCGCCTTCGCGACATGCTGGGGGAACAGGGGCTGTCCCTGGCCGGTTTCGATGTTTCCGATTCGCCCCGGCAGCAGACCGGCGAGCA
>Ga0064014_10235_pt1 | contig 15694 bp, 17 predicted proteins | sample CrowatWCoCulture_2_FD_61584 | JGI IMG/M metagenome (GOLD analysis project Ga0064014, IMG submission 61584) | Marine cyanobacteria communities from the University of California, Santa Cruz, USA, analyzing cyanobacterial DNA methylation -... | ecosystem: Host-associated > Microbial > Bacteria >...
AAACCATAGTCTTGTCTTTTGTGGGGACAAGAAATGGGTTCACCGGTTTGCGAGGCGTTTGGACGGAATCTGCGCGCGATTCGAAAATCAAAAGGGTTTTCCCAGGAGCGCCTTGCCCATGACGCAGGGATCGACAGGAGCTATGTTGGGAAGATTGAGAGAGGTACAGTCAATATTACTATTGAAAGAATTTACCTACTTGCAGAATGCCTACAGTGCTCGCCAAAAACGTTGGTACTCGATGCTGATCAGCTTGAGGAATAACTCTTCACCTCTCACAGGGTAGTTGATACCACTGATTTACAGCTCAAAGCCAGTGTAATCATCAAGAACATCCTGTTTGGTCATCCCCAGATACTGGAGGGTTGCAGTAGATGAGTTGTGGTTCATCGATTTTTTGATAGCTTCGATTGGCGCGCCTGCTTTAAGCATTTGGTAGGCGAAGGTTTTTCTCATGCTATGAGGGCCAAGAGGAATATTAACCATTTCGCCAATTTCTTTGAATTTTCTGGCCACTACAGATCGGTTTACCGGTTTGTTGGTGGCTGCTCTGTTAGACTTCGCTTGGAAGAGGTAAGTGTCATTGGGGTAGGCTTGCTGGCGAACTTTGATGACATCCTGGGCCGGCCGGTTAAGAGGGATGAGGTAATGACAATCTCGCCTTGGTTTCAGGATTTTAACGGTGAGAGCGTCAGGTGTCAGATCGCCCATCTTGATTAAAAGTAGGTCGGAAATCCGAAGCCCGGTGTTCACCCCAAGGACCCAAATATCCCTGTATATTTCTCCGCCATGCTCTTTTAAAAGGTTGGTGATGGTTTTGATATCCTGTATGGATTTGACTATGCCAACCTCATTCATCCTTTTTCGCCTCTACATCACACAAAATTAATTTTTTAAAAATATGTGATGTAGGGGCAATAGTCAAGGTCGGATTTTTGAGTCAGTTTTTGGCGCACATTTTATTCCTCATTCCTTCCCAATCCATGACCTGCTTTTCCAAATCGACTGCTGGCGCGTTTTTCCAGTCTTGGGCGACGGTCGCTCTATGCTTCTTTTTTCGCCGAGGTAAATCAGGAGCTGCCTGTTTCAGATATGGCTCATTCATACAGGTATTTCTGAAACCCAATAAACGTCTCTCTAATCGCAGTGGGTGAACCGAGCTCAGCCACAGCGTCGCCAATCGTATTGTATTTGAGCTCAACTAAAGTGCGCATTTTATTGGCCGCCAATTCACGAACCCCATCCTCGACGTACTTCTCCAAAATGAAATCAATAAATTCACTCTGCTTCTGATCGCCAAAGGCTGAGCTGATCGAGGGTTTGGCCGACTTTACCCGCTGTGTTCGCGTTCGCGCCTCGGCTGCATAAGCCACAAATGCCAATACATCATAAACATCGCTGTCTTTGGCATCGATAAGGTCTTTCATGCTGTCCAGTTTTTCGTCATCGTAACCCGCTTCGGCGAGGTCGTTCAGAAGCTTCTCGCGCGTGGTTGGATCACTCCATATCTCGCGGAGCTTGTCTTCGTTCTCAAAGAATTGCGGCAAGTCATCGAACATGCGTTCGACAAACTCTCTGGCTGTGATGGGCTTTCCTTCAGGGCTCCAGTACATGGCCGATGAGATATGCTTAATTTGCCTGGAGCGACCGTCAGAGAGCGTGATGACTACCGTTTTCTCGCAAGCACAGGGGCGTTGGCTACACTCCGGACATGGCTCCGGCTCGGGCTTTCGGCAAACGCAGGGTTTCTACTCGCAAATCTGATACATGCCTTCACCATCATCGCCTCCACCTTTCTCGCAAGTACAGGGGGAGCTACCCAAGCGGCCAACACGTGGCGTCAATCTTCAGCCAAAATATTGTGCCGATCCTAACCTGCCATTAATCGAAATGGCCTCTTCCTTTCCAACCCTGCAAAGTGTCAACAGGTCGGCAAACATTCAGCTTTAACATTCAAAAAACCTGTCTCTGTTGACTGTCAACGTGATTTTTCGAGAGGCTCCCTCGTCGTCTGTCAAGGTAGTTGGCACCTGCTTCAATTAGGCTCTAATGAGCCATACACTGCTCTTTAACAGTCTGTTCTTCTGGCAGCGGGTTCAGCCACACAGCTCCGACCGGTTCGCAGTTTCGGATACCGGTGGACCAACGCCCGGGATTCTTTTCCTTGGCCTTGAGCAGTGTCATTTTTCGGCTCGCCAGGATGTCAACATCCTTGCCCTCATGGCGATGGGCCGGGGTCACATAACGGATCGCGCTATGGCGATGCTCGTTGTTGTACCAGCGGATGAACATGCTCACCCAGTCACGGGCCAGATCAAGGCTCTCAAACCCCTCAGGCGGGTATTCCGGACGCTGTTTGGTGGTACCGAACAGCGACTCGATATAAGCGTTGTCATTGGACACACGCGGTCGGCTGTAGGACGGTGTGACACCCAATGTCTCGAACGTGGCCGGCAGAGTGCCGCCCTTCATGGCGCTGCCGTTGTCTGAATGCACCACCGGCGGATTGTTCACACAACCCTCACGGAGCAGTGCTTTTCGCAGCACGGTTTCGCTGTTGACCGCGTTCTCCGCGTCGAACACTTCGGCGCCCACGATTTTGCGGCTGTACACGTCGAGCATGAAGTACAGATAAAAGAACCGGCCCCGGACAGTGGACTTGAGATAGGTAACGTCCCAACACCAGACCTGGTTCGGTCTGGTGGCCTCGTGACGCCGAGGCGGGCCGACTCGTCCAGAGTGCCGGGCACCCCGGCGGTGGTTCTCGTTGTGTTCGCTCAGAACGCGATAGAAGGATGATTCCGAGGCGATGTACCAGCCATGGTCGTCCATCAGCAACGGCACGACCTGAGACGGTGGCAGGCTGGCATAATCGGACTGGTGGCAAACGGCCAGGATCATCGCTTTCTCCATCGCAGTCAGTGCATGAGACGGCGTATGTTTGAGCGCACTGGGCCGGCCATCCTCACCGCCGGCTTTCCAGCGGCGATAGGTGTTGGTGCCAATACCCAACTCGGCACAGGCGCTTTTCAGGCGCGCGCCATCTATGCGCGCCTCATCAACCAGCTGTACAGCATGCTGGCGATCCAGGGTGCTGGTCAGTCGTCCTCGTCCCCCCAGATCGCCCGGGCCTTTTTTCGCAGTGTCAGCAAGGCCGCCGTTTCAGCGAGTGCCGCTTCTTTGCGTTGGAGTTCGCGCTCAAGCTGTCGAGTGCGTTTCTTCTCCTGCTTAACCGCGTCACGGGAGCGTTTCTCAAGCCGCTCATCACGGTCATTGGCCGTTTCACAGCTCTGACGCCACCGGCGAATTTGCTCAGGATAGATGCCACGTTTGCGACAGTATTCGCCCAGCTCGGACTCACTCAGTGCGGCGGTTTCAAGAACGGCGTTGAACTTATCGCGCGAACTCCAGCCTTCCGGATCCGAACCGTGATCTGGCAGTATTGTCCATTCTTTCGGGCTTCGTTTCGCCAGCTGTACAAGGTCGCGTCTGAAATGCCTTCCTCTTGCGCCACTTCAGCAACAGGCCGGTTATTCGGTGGCAGTAACTTGCGCAGGATGGCTTCGCGACGTTCCGGTGAATACTTCATGAAAACCTCTGTCTCGCCCCACTTCATTTACAGAGTCTAACATCGGGTGGGGTTCCAACTACCTTGACAGAGGGGGCCCTCCGATCGTCCATTTGGCGCGGCTTGAAGGCGCTATTTTCCAGGTGTCAACAGCGTGGCAGTTAGTTGATGCGAACCACCCCTGGCCGGAAGATCCCTTCACCGCCGAGGCCCAGCAGGGCACGAAAAAACGCCCTGCTCGCTGATCCGCTGGCTGACCAGGGAGTGTGGCACCAACTCAAAGTAAACGTTCCGGGGGGTTATCCACTCCCCCTCAGGCGCGTCGAGTTCGTTTACTGGCATTTCCTCGAGCTCAACCGATGCGGAGTCCGCGTCGCTCTCGCGGAAGCTGTCCGCCAGGACCCAGAAGGGCTTGTTGGCAGCCTTGGCTGCCAGGGCCATCAGGTGGGTGCCGCTTTTGTTGATAAAATAACCATCGCCGAGCCAGGTATCGCAGCCGGTGAGCACCACATCGGCCCCGGAGACAAACAATCCCATCTGGGCATCGGTAATCAGCGTGACGGGTACCGAGAGATCATTCAGGGCACGGGCCAGGGAGTGACCCTCAAACCCCGGGCTGCTCTGGGTGCAGATAACGGAAAAGGACTGGTGGTTCTCGGCCATGCTCCGGAACAGCGTCAGGACCACAGAGCTGGCACTGTGGGTCATGATGACGGGGGTTTCCGGTAAATGCTCGCGGGCGTGTCGGGAAATGCTGGTGGTTGCGGTTTGTAACTGATCTCGCGTGTTCAGGACAGCCTGTCGTGCGGCATGCGGATCCCTGGCCAACCGCTGCTCGATCATGCCCAGGGCATTGCCAATCACGATCATACTCGGACGGGCGGCCCGGAGCTCTGCCAGCAGCCGTGACAGGGTCTCGAGGTCCGGTCTCACCTCGTCCAGGTAGGACAAGAGTTCGTCGAGGGTATTCAGTGCCAGCTGCGTGGCGCCGGACTGCAAGTTCTCTCGCACCTCAGCCAAAATAGTTCGTGCCCTGGAATCAAGTTCGTGCATTCTGCCTGTCCACTAACCTTACCTGAGTCAAGGGTAGCACCCGTGAGGTCTGTTGCTGATGCCCGCATAGTGAAAATACTGCTTGCCTGAACGGCAACCCTGTATAAAATACGCGCAATTCAACCCCCCGAGTGCGCTGTATCCATGCACCTTGTCTCTTTCGATATTTTCCGGACCCTTGGCTTTCCCAACACCACGGTTCTCAAGCCTGATCAGTTTCTGCGCCATAAAGAACTGTTGCGGGAAGCAGAGTGGGTCCTGTTCCCGGAATACTGGCAGCTGAATGCCCTGGTTCATGGTCTCAAGTGCCGGGTGTTTCCCAGCGAAGCCAGCTATCGCATCGGCCACGACAAGGTGGAGATGACCCGTGCATTCCAGGCGGTGGCCCCGGAACACACGCCCTGGACCATTATTGAGGCCAACGGCCCGGTGGAACGTGACATGATCTGGGATGCCATGGTGCATCCGTTCGTGGCAAAGCTCCCCAAGGCCAGCATGGGCGAAGGCGTCTGGCTGATTGAATCCCGTGAGGACTGGCGCCGCTACTGCGAACGCACCGACGTGCTCTACGCCCAGGAATACCTCCCTCTGGACCGGGATGCGCGAGTTGTGGTGGTTGGCGATAGGGTGCTGACGGCTTACTGGCGAACCCAGTCCGATCAGGGCTTCTACAACAATGTGGCCCGGGGTGGCCGCATTGACAACAGTCCGGTTCCCCCGGTGATGACGGACCTGGCGTTGCAGCTGGCCAGGGATCTGGGTGTTGATCACGCAGGCTTTGATATTGCGCTGGTGGATGGCCACCCTTACGTACTGGAATTCAACCGGCTGTTCGGAAACAAGGGATTGGGCCAGGGCACGGAGCTCCAGGAGGCGATTCTCGGCTATCTCCGGGAACAGACCGAACCGGAAGACCCGGACGGCCCACCGAACCACCGCCGATATGGCCGGTGGCGGTCTGAAGGTTACGCGCGGACGTCGATCAGACTACCGACATTGTCGGACGGGTTAGCCCCGGCGGTGGCCACCGCCGTTTCGGTCACGCCTTCAAGCAGCTGTAGGGCGCCTTGCTGGGCCATGTCCAGGGATGTCTTCAAAACCGAAATCTGTGCCTGTTCCTGCACCCGTTGCTGGTTGAGCTGAGTGCTGGCGGCGGCAATTGAAGCGATGTCCGACATAGAAAAACCACAAAGTACTGTTCACAGTCTGTCCAGTTTATCATGGGTAGAATAGCCCTCAACGGCCCTTTTTCATTCGGTAACAAATTCCTTGTTTATGGGTAAAAGTGCTCATATCCGGGCCCTGAAAAAAGCCCGATGATCGCGCTATCTAACGGGTGCTGCAGCGTTGCTGTAGTGCCTTTTTTTATGCCTGTTTGCCCTGTGGAGGGACACACCACCCATGACCGAAGCCGCTAACGCCAATATCGCCGATTACTACGAAGCCGACACGTTCAAGCGCATCAAGGACTTTGCCGACGGCAAGGAAACCCCGTTTGTGGTGATTGATACCGCCACGATTGATCGCCAGTACGATGAGTTGGTGGAAGGCTTTCCTTACGCCAGGGTTTACTATGCGGTAAAAGCCAACCCGGCCCCGCAGGTCCTGACCATGCTGCGTGACAAAGGGTGCCTGTTTCGATATCGCGTCGGTGTATGAGCTGGACAAGGTAATGGCCCTGGGTGTGACCGGTGAGCGGATCAGCTACGGCAATACCATCAAGAAGGCGAAGGACATTCGCACCTTCTACGAGAAGGGCGTGCGCATGTTTGCCACCGACTCCGAAGCGGACCTGCGCAACATCGCCAAGGCGGCTCCGGGCTCTAAGGTGTACGTGCGTATCCTGACCGAAGGCACCCTGACCGCCGACTGGCCGTTGTCCCGCAAGTTCGGTTGTCAGACCGACATGGCCATGGACCTTTTGATCCTGGCCCGTGACCTGGGCCTGGTGCCCTACGGTGTGTCTTTCCACGTGGGTTCCCAGCAGCGGGAAATCGGCGCCTGGGACGCGGCTCTGAACAAGGTGAAGGTGATTTTCGAGCGCCTGAAGGAAGAAGATGGCATCGAGCTGAAGATGATCAACATGGGCGGTGGTTTCCGGCCAACTACATCACTCGCACCAATGAGCTGAAGGTGTACGCCGAGGAGATTGCCCGCTTCCTGCACGAGGATTTCGGCGCCGAACTGCCGGAGATCATCATCGAGCCGGGCCGTTCGCTGATTTCCAATGCCGGTGTACTGGTGAGCGAGGTTGTGCTGATTTCCCGTAAATCCCGCACCGCCCTGCACCGCTGGGTGTTCACCGATGTTGGCAAGTTTTCGGGCCTGATCGAAACGCTGGATGAGGCGATCAAGTTTCCGATCTGGACGGAAAAGGCGGGCGAGGGCGAGGACTGTGTGATTGCCGGGCCGACTTGTGACAGTGCCGATATCATGTACGAGCATCACAAGTATCCGCTGCCTTTGAATCTGGCGATTGGTGATCGGATGTACTGGCTGTCTACGGGTGCTTATACCACGACTTATAGTGCCATTGAGTTTAACGGGTTTCCTCCGTTGAAGGACTACTACATTTAAGTTCGGAGTCTGGCCGCGAAGCGGGGAAGCTTTTTCTTCTGGGAAAAACAACTCGCTTCGCTCAGACATTTTTTCCCGGCAGAAAAAGCTTCCCCACTCCACGGCCGCTCGGGCTTTATTCGGGTAGTCCGCGAGGGAAATCGGCATCCAGAAAAGGATCAGCTTTCGGGCTGGTCCTTTTTTCGTTTCAGGTCGAGGGTGAAGGCCAGGGGGATTACCAGGATGCTGTAGGCGATGATGGTGAGGATGGCGTGTCGGGCGTCGCCGGTCCAGTCGGCGATGAAGCCACCGGCCATGGGGATGGAAAAGGCCATGGTGTAGCCGACGAGGAAGGTGCCGGCTGACAGGCGCCCGGTTTCTCTGGAGGTGGTAACCAGGGGCGGTACGGCGACCAGGAGGATCAAGAGGATGCCGGCAGTGAGACTCATGAGGGTGGCACTGGCGATGGACCACCAGCCGGTGAAGGTGATGGCCCCCAGGGTGCCGAGGATGCTGATGCCGGCGGTAACGATGATGACGGAGCGGCGGCCGACCCAGTAACGGGCCATTTTCAGCATGGTCAGGGAGGCGAAGACCTGGGCGATGTTGTACCAGAACAGGGCATCGGAGAGTTTGTCGAACTGTCCCTGCTGTTCCAGAAGGTTGCCCATGTAGGCGTTGAGGCCGAAGAACATGGAGCCGGAGAGTCCCAGGAGCAGGCCGATTTTGAGGGTCAGGGGGTTGCTCCAGTCCGGCAGCCAGGAGACCTTGCCCACGGGTTTTGCCCGGTCGCGTCTGGGCAGATAAAGTGAGGCGGCAACCAGCAGTGCTGGCAGAGACCAGGCCAGGAGGGTGGCGCGCCAGCTGTTGTCCAGCAGGGGCATGAGTACTGGCAGGGTAACACCGGCGCCGATGAACTCACCCATCAGCATGCCGTTCATGTAGATGGCGGAGCCGAGGGCCAGGTGGTGGGGTTCCAGCCATCGTGGCAGCAATGCCGGCAGAGCGGGCTGCATCATGGCGACACCCAGTCCCATGACGGCACTGGCCAGCATCAGTGTGAGGGTGTCGGGTACCAGGCCGCGGCCGGCGGAGCCGATGACCATGATGACCATGGCAAGCGCCAGAGTATTGCGGGGGCCGATCCGGGCGATGGCCAGTGAACCGGGCATGGAGCCGATGGCCAGCATCAGGATGGGCAGGGTGGTCAGGGCGCCGGTCAGAGCCTGGGTCAGCGCCAGTTCGTCGCTGATGAAGGGCGCCAGGGGTGGCGCGACCAGCACCGGTATGCGCAGATAAACACCGGCCAGCCAAAGCAACACCGCCACCGGCAGCAGCTTCGCTGGCGGTGGCGGTGTGGTTGCGGCCTGGTGTTCAGCCACGGTCAAGCGAATCAGTCTTCGCTGGTATCCGGCAGGTAGGCACCGTCTTCGTCGTGGACTTCGCGGCCAGTGACCGGAGGGTTGAAGGCACAAATCAATCGCATGTCCTCGGTGCCACCGTAGAGGGTGTGCTGGTCATGCTTGTCGAGTGCGTACAGGGTGCCGTCAGTGATCTCGTGGGTTTCGCCTGTGGCTTTGTCCAGGATCTTGCCGTTACCGGCAACGCAGTAAACAGCTTCCAGGTGGTGTTTGTACCAGAGGTTCAGTTCGGCGCCGGCCGGGATGATAGTCTCATGAAAGGAGAAGCCCATGCCGTCTTTCTTCAACAGCATGCGCCGGCTGGTCCAGCCCGGGCCGGTTACTTCGCGCTCGGTACCGATGATGTCTTGCACTCGTACAATTTTCATTCGCATTCCCCATTTGTGATGGAATAGGCTTTAAGTATAAACATCCCTTTCAGGTCCGGTTCAACCGCCAATCATCGTAAACAGCCATGGCCTGCTCTATGGCGGAGGTAAATTTCTCCCGCTGGCGCTGGTCCAGAGCACGCCGCTTGAGACACTTGTCAAAGGCCCGCTGGATGTCCTGTCGGCTGTTTTTTCCAAGGCTTTCCAGCCAGTGGTGATCAGCCGGCTCCAAGTCCAGAAGGTCTCGCCCGGCGTGGTTACGGTGACTAATATGCCACCAGTGATCTACGGCTCTTCCTAATACAACATAGCCGAACTGACTGTCCTGTACAGGGCCGAAGGTGGCTGTTTTCAATCCGTCCCGCAGTACGCCGATGTGCAGCGCCGGCAGCGCCAGCCGATCGCCGTAGAAATAACTGCCGGCGGCACCGATCAGGCCGCCCACCAGAGCGCCGGTTCCAAGGGAGGAGCCGAAGGTCAGTGCGTCGATCCCGGCACCGCTGACGGCACCCGCGCCGAAGCCGGCGGTGGCCAGGTAACGCTTGCTCACCGCCCAGGTCTTGCGGCTGTCTTCCGAGAACAGGTCGTGCTCACTGTGCCACTCGAGTTCGGCCTCCTGGCGCCGAATGCGCTGGTGCTGGTACAGGTGTTCGATGTCCACGCGCAGGGTCTGTTCCCGCTTGCGCTGATGGCGGTACCAGTGCTGGCGTAGCTGGTCAGCCAGCGAGCCGTCACTGGTCTGGGCAGCCTGGCCGGCGGTGAGGGTACGTTTCTCCTGAAATGACATCATGTCTTCAAGTGCCCCGGCAATCAGTGCTGCGGCCTGTTGGCGGCGTTGCTGACGCTGTGAGGACAGGTAGCGAGTGGCCTGTTCCAGAGGCGTTTCCCAGTCTGGCTCCAATTGTCCGAATGCCCGTAAAAGGCTGAGATGTTGCTCAAAAGGAGCGCGAACGGCGTCGAACCGGCGAACAACCTGAAAGAACTGGCCGAGCGCGGCTTGCCAGGTATCGCTGTAGTCGTCGGCGCCTATGCTGTTGATCAATGCCAGACTCGGACGGCCGGTCCAGCGCAGGATGGTCATTTCTGCTTCGTGCTCAGCGCTGTAGGGCACGGAGCCGTCTACCACGTAAATGATTCCGGCACCCTCGATCAGGGGCATCAGAAGCTCGCATTCATCGGAAAATCGGCCGTCGCCCTCATGCTGTGTGACAAAGGCTCTGACGGTGTCCGCGTGGTCGGAGGCGGACACGCTGTGGGCTTCAAGCCACTCCAGTACCCGCCGCGGACGCTGGAACCCCGGGGTGTCCATCAGGGTGTAGAGGGTCTGGCCGTCCACTTTCAACGGATAGGCCTGGCGCTTGCGGGTGGTGCCGGGTTCGAGGGCAATGGCGATGGCATCGTTCTGTGACAGGGTGGCCACCACGCTGGATTTACCCTTGTTCGGGTGCCCCACGACGGCAAAGGTTGGTGCCTGGGTCATAAGGGCTCCCCGACCGCTGAATAGGGATCCCGCATCTGGAAGGGCGGCAGCGAAACCTGGACGAACTCGCTGCCAACCCGCTCGGCAAACCGGAGCCAGGGCTGAATCTGGTGGGCACCCGGCTCGTGGTTGATGTCGGCGGCCAGGGGCACCAGAGCAACGCGGGTCCCGCTGGGCCAGATGTCACGGGCGGTTTCCAGGAAATCCTGCAGTTCCCCAGTGGGGGGCTGCCAGCAGCGCACCAGCAGGATGACGGCTTTGGAACGGTTTTTCAGGTGCTCGGCGATCCGCCGCAGTGCCTCGTTATCGTCTGCCAGGCTGGCGCTGCCCCGGCCCTGAGCACAAGCTGCTTGCCTGAACGAAGCGCTTCGGGCAGTTCCGGTTCGCCAGTGCCAGCCCAGCACAGCAGGGTGTCGCTGTCGGGCAATGGCAGCAGGTTATCCCGCATCCGGGTGTCGGGCAGGTCGTCGGCGTCATGGTGGCTGTTGCCGGTGTCCAGGGCGGGTGTTTCCATGCGATACATCAGCGCGTGCATGGCCGGATGGCTGGCGAGCAGGCGATGGGCCTTTTGTCGGGTCTGGGCAAAAGCCAGTCCGCAAAGAAGCACGCGTGGCAATAGAACCCAGGTTGCCCACAGCATGGTAACAAACGGCCACCACTGGCCCCAGAGAGCCGGGTCAGCACCGGGATTCCCGTCCCCGGCCCGGAAGAAACGTGTGGCCTCAACCAGGGCAGGATCCGGAGCTGCTGCGGGCCAGAGCCAGGCCCAGGGCGTTGCTATGGCATCGATCAGCCCGTGATAGCTTGTGGCGGCTGTTTCCAGCGTGGTGCTCCAGCCGAAGGCGAGGTCCTGAATCACCACCATCACCAACAATGTGATCAGACCCGCGAGGGCGAAAGTGATCCCGCCAAGGTGAGCGGCCCTGGCCATCAGAACCGGGTGCAGTTTATGGAACACCCCATTGCCCGGGTCGGCCCCGAAGCGCCGGATAAGCCAGCGCCAGGGTTGCCATCCGGCCAGGGATTGCAGGGTGGTGAACAGGGCAAGAACCAGATGCAACAGTACGAAGGCCAGCAAAACCGTGATGTTGATGCGCTGGCCGCCATCGTAGAACAGCAGCCCGGCCATGGTAAGCATGCCAGCGATCACCCCAATCGCGGCAAAACCACCGGTGATCCGGCGCCAGGCCCGAAGGGTCCGGTCGGTGGATGCCGGGGGTGTCCGGGGCCGCTGAGTCGGTTCAGGTGGCCCAGCCAGCGGGCGGCGTCCGGCGCCACGCCCTGCTCTTCGCAAACCAGGGCAAACTTTCGGTCCCGCCGATGAAGGAAGGTTGAAGGCTGTGTTCTGTCCCGTTGCGCCTGGTCTTCAAATTCCAGCAGCAGTCGGAGAGGGCTGTCGGTCATTCGGTGTTCCGGTGTCGAATTCGGGCAGTCGGGCCCAGTGGGGCATTAGTGCTAGGATATAGGCATACCCGCACCGGATACCAGACAACGAGACTCCATGCCCCACCATCTGATGAACCTCCGCCATGTACCCGATGACGAAGCCGATGAAATCCGTGCCCTGTTTGATGCCCATGAGGTGGCCTACTACGAAACGCCGCCCAGCCGCTGGGGCATCAGTATGGGTGGTTTCTGGGTTCACGATGACGATGAGGCCGCCCGGGCCCGGGCGCTGTTGGATGAGTATCAGCGGCAACGTTATGAAACCCAGCGGCGGGCCTACGAGGAGCACCTGGCCAAGGGCGAATCCGGTGGTTTCTGGTTCATGCTCAGGCAGCGGCCAATACGGACGCTGGCGGCCTGCATTGCCATTCTGGTGATCATGGGCCTGAGCCTGCTGCCGTTCATCCGGATCGGTTAACGGCGCGGGGTCACCCCTCATGCTGGCGGGCGAGGAACCCGATCGCTTCGTCCACCGCATCGCCCGCAGTGAGAAAGCTGGTGACATGCCCCCGAAGGTGCATCTCGTAAAGTTCGCTGTACACCTGATGATCCTCGAGAGCTTCCTGAAAACGCTCTGCCTGACTGAAAGGCACAAGCATATCCATGGCACCGTGGAACAGGAAAAAGGGCGGCGCATCGGCGGTTACATGGCTGATCGGAGACGCCTTGCGATAGGTTTCCGGCATGTCTTGCTGCTCACCGCCAAGGAATTGCCGGATCAGTTTGCCTGAACCAAAGGCCATGAGGTCGGAAGGCAGGCCACCGGTGACAACCGCATTCAATCGGGTTTCCGGCCCGCCATGGGGCTGGTTCAGGTCGCTGTCGGAGCTTGCCACCAGGGCCATTAGCGCAATCAGGTGTGCGCCGGAGGAGAAACCGAAGCCGCTGACCTGGTTCGGGTCCAGATCATACTCGCCGGCGTGCCGGTTCAGCCACTGTCGGGCCAATTGAAGATCGTGCAACTGGGCCGGAAAGGTGTGTTCCGGAGCAAACCGGTAGTCGATGTTCAGCACCGCGAAACCGTGGCTGGCTACCTCTTCCGCGATCCAGGCCATGTCCTCCCGGGATCGGCGTTGCCAGCCGCCCCCATGAACCATAAGGACGACAGGATGAGGCGCCTGTGAGATTTGCCTGTCCGGAAGGTAAAGGTCGGCGAACAGGGCTTCGGGCCAGCCATCGGGGGAAAATCGCAAGTCCTGCTCCACGCGGAAGGGAATCTCGCCCGGGATACCGGCGGAGGCGGTACCATTGTGATGGGTGGCGCACCCTGCCAGCACCAACAGGCCTCCGATCAATCCGAATATTCCACCCCGTTTCAATCCTGTTCGGTGGCCGGGCACTGGCATCTCCTCTCTGAAGCGGCTTGAAGCGTTCCACCTGATTTACGAAGGGTTGATAAGGGTGGATGTTGGTCCAACTCTGCCGGCGGTTTCAAACTCCATTGTCCGACATTCAGTACAGTGTCCGATTTTCGGGACAGCCTCGTTCAAGGCCTCCACTACGCCATTTTTCCTTGGTTAATTCGCCATCGACTGTCCGGAAATCTGGAAAAATTTCCGGTTTCGGAACCCAAAGCTGGATTAAGTAGATATAAATCAGATGGATAGCTGATTGGCACAGGATACGCATGGCGTTCCCGAGGCCCGGCTTGAGGCCTGGTCTGTTCGTTTACAACAACAAACAAGGAACGATCATGAAACGAATAGTGCTCTGCGCCCTGATCGGCGCCACGGGGTTGACCCTCACTGCCTGCATGGATAAGCCTTTCAATGCGATCCCTGACTTCATCCAGGGCGACATAAACCAGTCCAGCTACGACGGCATGACCGATGACCTGTTAACTGCAGGCCTGGGTGCCAGTGGTCTGGCCAGTGGGCCCGCGCCTGCGTTTGCAGACCCTCTGAATCCCACGACTGCAGAACTCCGTCGCCTGGCGATTTATAACAACTACCGCGCGTTGGTGGACACCGCTCCCGGCGGCGGTTATGGCACCTTCTTCGGGCCACAGGTCGACGCCAGCGGTGAAGGCCTGATTCCGGGCGACGAATACATTGCCTACATGGCGGTGCCGGGAACCGACGTGCCGGTGACGGTCATGGCCCAGGTGCCCGATAGCTTTGATCCTGATCGCCCCTGCATGGTGACTGCGCCGTCTTCCGGCTCCCGTGGCATCTATGGCGCAATCGGCACCGCCGGCGAATGGGGGCTGAAAAAAGGGTGCGCCGTTGTCTACACCGACAAGGGTACCGGGACCGGCTCCCATAACCTGGCCACCAACACCGCCCAGCGCCTTGATGGCACGCTTACCTCTGCCGATGAGCCAGTGCAGTTCCGGGCGGATCTGACCGATGAGCAGCGAGCAGACTTCGACAGTGCCTGGCCGGATCGTTTTGCCTACAAGCACGCACACTCCAAAGCCAACCCGGAAGCAGACTGGGGCCTGCATGTGTTGCAGTCCATTGAATTCGGCTTTTATGTGCTGAATGAAAAGTTTGGCCGGGAACTGGGCAACGGCGAAACGCTGCTGACCATCAATCCCAAAAACACCGTTGTTATTGCCTCCAGTGTCTCCAACGGTGGAGGCTCGTCTGTGCGCGCTGCCGAACAGGATACCGAGGGGCTGATTGACGGTGTTGCGGTGTCCGAGCCCAACGTGAATCCGGAAGTGGACCGAAGCTTTACCATTCGCCAGGGGGAAGGCCCGGTTATTACCGAGCACAGCCGGAGCCTGCTGGATTACACCACGGCCCTTGCTGTCTATCAGGGTTGTGCCAACCAGGAACCGGAGATTGCGGGCACTGCGCCATTCAATTTCGTTGCCCAGGACATTGGTCAGAACATATGTAACTCCCTCGCCAACAAGGGGCTGGTAACAGGCGCTACCGTGGAGGATAAGGCGACCGATGCACTGCGCATACTGAACGAGGAGTTTGGTATTCAGCCGGAACAGAACCTGCTGGCGCCGGTGCACTTCTGGCTGAATGTAGCGCAGGGCATTTCTAATACCTATGCCAACGCCTATGGTCGACTCGGTGTCGAAGACCGGGTCTGTGATCTCAGCTTCGCCACGACCGACTCGAGTGGAGCCGTCAGCCAATTGGCACCCTCAGATGAGGCTGCACTGTTTGCGGTCAGCAACGGTATTCCACCATCGGCCAAGGTAAATCTTGTATACGACGGTGCTGATGGCCAGCCCACTAACCTGCCTGCCAGTGCTTCACCGAGCTCCAACCAGTTGGATTATGGGCTGGATGCCCTGCTGTGTCTTCGAAGCCTTGCCCAGGGCAGCGACGCCATTAGCGGAGCCGATCTGGAAGGTTCCGACGCCGAGCTGGCAACGGCCATTGCCGAGGGTATCGCCGAGGTCCGTGCCTCGGGTGATCTGCAGGGTAAGCCGACGGTCTTTGTCACCGGCCGTGCCGACGCGATCCTGCCAATCAACCATACGTCCAGGCCCTATTTCGGCCTGAATCAGCGAGTGGAGGGAAAGAAAAGCAACCTTCGGTACTACGAGATCCTGAACGCCCATCATCTGGACGTGCTCAATGGTTTAGCGGGCTTTGCTGAGCGTTATGTGCCATTGCACCACTACTATTTCCAGGCACTGGATCTGGTCTGGGCCAATCTGACCGAGAAGCAGGCGTTGCCGCCCAAGCCAGGTGGTTCGTGCTGTGCCCCGGAGGCGAAAGTGCGCCGCCCCTTGCAGAGGCCAACCTGCCGGCGATCAATCCTGAGCCGGATGCCGCAGACCAGATTGTCCTTTGAAGACGACCAGGTCCGGATTCCGGAATAAACGTGCCAC
>Ga0064014_10236_pt1 | contig 15639 bp, 20 predicted proteins | sample CrowatWCoCulture_2_FD_61584 | JGI IMG/M metagenome (GOLD analysis project Ga0064014, IMG submission 61584) | Marine cyanobacteria communities from the University of California, Santa Cruz, USA, analyzing cyanobacterial DNA methylation -... | ecosystem: Host-associated > Microbial > Bacteria >...
CCTCAAGTTGGCTATTAATCTGTTCAGCCACCTTTTGTACAGAGTTTTCAGTCCCGTTAAACTCGATCGTCTGCTCAGTTCCAGAGCCTATTTTAAGCTTGAGAGTAGAATCATCTCCCATAACGTTCGATTCATCAGCTGTGACGGTCAACGCTTGACTTGCAACCTGTCCGATTTGGCTGGAGCGCACACCTTCAGTCAAATCAATACCGATGGTTTCACCCGCATTCGCGCCAACTTGAAATGATTTTGCGCCGAAGGTTCCATCGAGCACTTTCAGACCATTAAAACTGGTTTGGGACGCGATACGATCAATCTCGTCGATCCGCTGCTGAACTTCATCGTCTAGCGCTTGCCTATCAGAGGCACTATTAGTGGCGTTAGAAGACTGAACAGAAAGCTCACGAATACGCTGCAGATTGTTTGTAATTTCATCAAGCGCTCCTTCGGCTGTTTGAGCTAAAGATATGCCGTCATTTGCGTTTCGCTGCGCCACGTTCAAACCAGTTATCTGCGCCTGGAAGCGAGTTGAGATAGCTAGGCCAGCCGCATCGTCTTTAGCGGAGTTGATACGCAGGCCGGAGGATAGACGCTCTAAAGCTTGATTAGACAAATTCTGTGATTTGCCGAGCTGATTCTGAGCACTCAGCGAGGCGACATTGGTGTTAATACCGAGAGCCATAATGCTTCTCCTTCGACAGATGTCGTTATTTCATGGAAAAGGTCTGGCGCCCGTTTTCAGTTTAGGAGCGCCGCCCTGTTATTCCACTTAACGGCGCCACTTCCGGTTGCTTTAGAAAAAAAACCACTGTTTTTGTTAACAAATGTAAAACCGGCATTCAGTTCCTTCAGAGCGGCAGAGCTTTGGCGTATGGATCCAACCTGACCGGGCAATGCAGCCTCAATTCCCCAAAAAAAACAATAAACTAGACATTATTTTAAGAAACTGGCACACCCTTCGCTTGTCACCCTGCAAAACGGCAATTTAACGAATTTCAGCCGGCAAGGGTTCCCATTAAAGATCGGGCACCAGGCTTCCGGCACCTCTGAGCAGGGAGAATTGATATGCCTCAGGTCATTAATACCAACATTGCTTCGCTGAATGCACAACGGAACCTCAATGCCTCACAGGGTGATGCCAATCAGGCTCTAGAGCGGCTCTCCTCTGGCCTGCGGATTAACTCTGCTAAAGATGATGCGGCTGGTCTGGCCATTTCGACACGCTTCCAATCTCAAATTACGGGCCTCAACATGGCTCAGCGCAATGCCAACGATGGTATCTCGTTGGCACAAACAGCAGAAGGTGCGCTGGACGAGGTCACGTCCAACCTCCAGCGGATTCGTGAGTTGGCAGTGCAGTCTGCCAACGCGACAAACAGCACGTCTGACCGCCAGGCACTGAATCAAGAGGTTCAGCAGCGGATCGCAGAAATCGATCGTATTGCAAGCCAAACAAGTTTTAACGGTCTTAAAGTGCTTGACGGGACATTCGGTGAGCAAACTTTTCAGGTTGGCGCTAACGCTGGCGAAACAATTGGTGTAAGTGGTCTCAACTCTAAGGCCAGCCAAATTGGGTCAGTGATTCTTGAAACGAATGGCTTTTCTGAAACGGCTGCTGCCTACGAGCCAGTGGAAACAGAGTCTAATGATCTCGGCTTTAATTACCCACTTACCCTGAATTCAGCCGGTACCAACGAAATTAGTATCAACGTCGGCGGAGCTGGAGCGGTTACTCTTGAGCCAGACGAAGGCGTAGCGTATGAAAGCCTTGACGATTTGGCCAACAATATCCAGGAAAAGCTGGACGCAGAGATTTCCAACTCACCAGAGCTTGAAGGAGTATCTGTTTCAGCAGGACCAAATGGTGGCCTCTTGTTCTCGAATGCTCGCGGAGAATCGCTTTCGATCGACATATCATTAAACGGTGGCGGAGCTCCCCAAGCAGCACCGTTTAGTCAAAGCAGTATTACTGTCGCCGCAGCATCAGATCCAGTTTCCTTGCAAGATTACTTTGCCGGTGGTGGCGCCGCATCTTTTAATATCGATGTAAACGGGACCATGGTGACTGTTGAAGATGCAACTAGCTTGAACGACATAATTGCAGAGATTAATGCCGCAACTGTTACGACCGGAATTCGTGCCAATCTAAACTCCGCTAATGACGAAGTTATTTTTTCATCCCAGTTCGGAGAGGACTACGAGGTATCTTTTGAAAGCGAGGGACTGATAGGCCCCACTATAGACATTGGTCCACTCGAAGCCACAACTGATGCAAACACCGTTTCCGTTAGAGAACTGGACATTTCGTCAACAAAAGGTGCCGAAGAAGCATTAGTAGCAGTGGACTACGCCTTCGACAAAATCAACGGCTTCCGCGCAGAACTTGGTGCTGTGCAGAACCGCTTCGAATCAACCATAGCAAACCTGGCAACCACCTCCGAAAATCTGTCGGCGTCCAACAGCAGAATTCGCGATGCGGACTTTGCGGCGGAAACCGCAGAACTCGCCCGCACCCAGGTCCTCCAACAGGCAGGCCTCTCGGTTCTGGCTCAGGCAAACGCAAGGCCTCAGCAGGTGTTGCAGTTGCTTCAGGGTTAACAGAGTTTGACCTGAAAAGTGGAACCAGAGCGGCCGGGGTATTAGCTCGGCCGTTTTGGTTTTAGATTGCTGTTTTTTCACAGTGGCTCGCACAAAAACCGGGTGCTAGGCTAAGTCTTAATAGCTAAGCTTAGGTGCGCAAACCATGGAATCGTCAACATGCACGAAGCGAAGACTCGCCTGTCACAGCTTGTGGCCCGTGCAGCCAAGGGCGAAGCCTTCATTTTTGCGAAAGCCGGCAAACCGGTTGCCCGCGTAACCGCTTACAATTCCCCGGAAGCAGACCAGCAAAAGAGAATCGGCTTCATGGCTGGTGAGTTCACAGTGCCAGACGATTTCGACAGGATGGGTCAGGATGAAATAGGCGACATGTTCGGAGGCTGACGTGAACCTGCTTCTGGACACTCACGTTTTGCTCTGGGTGGCGGCTGAACCCTCCAAGTTATCCCCTCGGGCTACAGGGCTGATTGGCAATGAAGAGAACCGCCTGTTTTTCAGTGCTGCCAGCCTTTGGGAAATCGTTATTAAAAATGGTCTGGGCCGGCCGAATTTTCGGGTTGATCCTCATTTGCTGAGGCGCGGGTTTGTCGATAACGGCTAATCAGAATTGCCAATCACCTCGTAACACACTCATGCAGTGAGCCACTTTCCCGGCATACACCAGGATCCTTTCGACCGGATTCTGGTTGCCCAGGCAGAGACTGAGGGCTTTTTGCTACTTACCCCTGATGAGCTGGTTGCACGTTATCCGGGGCCTGTGCGGCTGGTCCAGGGTAACTGACGAAGAAAGTTACCCAAGTCTTGGCAGGCAGATCACCCGATGGCATTATATGCCAATGCACATTAGAGGGAGACTTCCTATGGCAACCCGAAATATCGTTTTGACCAACCACCAGGAGCAGTTGGTTGGCGCCCTTGTAAAAACCGGGCGCTACCAGAATGTAAGCGAGATTCTGCGTGAAGGATTGCGTCTGGTAGAAGAGCAAGAACTGCAATACCAGAACAAACTCCTGAAACTGCGCGAGGCATTGGCCGAAGGTCTGGATGACATCGAGAATGGGCGCACTGTAAGCCTTGGGGTTGGCGAAGAAATTACAGACTACCTTATAAGCCGCGCCGCTGACCTCGCTCGCAAGGATTGAAGCAGATGGCTCAACTATGGACGGTAGAGCTTGCACAAAAGGCAAGTGAGGATCTCGATCAAGTAATCCTCCACACAGAGGAAAACTTCGGGCGTGACCAGGCGGTTCGTTACAGCGCCTTAATAGGTAACGCGCTCCAGGAGCTATCCCGGTCAGGCCCTGCACATCCATTAGCCAAAGAGCGATCGGAAGTGCTTCCCGGTATCCTAAGTATGCAGGTGCAGAGGGCCGGGAAGAAGGCCAGGCACATTCTCTTTTTCAAGGAGCATGAGCAGAAAATCGTTATCGTACGCATCTTGCATGAATCCATGGATTTCAGGGAACACCTTTAATCTGTGAAATTCGCACTTAAGCGGCAGGTTGCCCAGGCAGAGGGTTTCTTGCTACTTACCTCTGATGAGCTGGTTGCACGCTATCCAGGGCCTGTTCGGTTGATTTAGAGAACTGGCACACCTTTCGCAACACCTCCCTCAAAGCACGGCAAACCGTCAAAAACTGCAGACCTTTGCCGCTCCCAATTGCGGCTGTATTCACGAGGTGTCCCATGCAAGCCAAGCATCAAGTCCAGGTTTCCCAATCCCAACAGGCCCAGGTTGCGCGCCTGCTTCTGCAGGCCAATCTTGCCTATGGGGAGTCCAACAGCAACGGCCTCAGCCATATCCAGCGGCTGAAGGCCCGGCAGGAATGTCGGGGCTACCTTAACGAGGCGCTGGCTCTGGAGCCGGAGAACGCCGGTGGTCTGGGGCTTCTTGGCCGCGTGGAGATGGACGACGGGCAGCTCGAGAAGGCTCATACCCTGTTCACTGCCAGCCTGGACCATCAGCCGGGGCAGGTGCAGCAGTACTGCAACCTGGGTTACTGGGCCCTGAAAACCGAGCGGCCGGCGCTTGCGGAGCAGTATTTCCTGCAGGCCCTGGACTGCGACCGGCAATCTGCCGCCGCTTTCTGCGGTGTTGCGCATTCCAAGCGTTTGCAGGGGCAGTTCGATGTGGCCTATCTGCATTACCGCAAGCTGCTGGAAACCGGCGCCGAATGGGATTCCGTCTACAGCGGCATGCTCACCTGCGCCCAGCACCTGCAAGTTAACAAGGCAGATTCCGCCCTGGCCCATGATGCTATCGCTCTGCTTCAGCGGGATGGTCTGCCGCATCAGGAGCTGGGCCGGTTTGTTAGCGCCATTATTCATCACCAATATGGCCTAGATAACCCGGACGCACAGATTTCCCTTGAGGCCGCCAGTGAAGACGATCTGCTGATCCTTGCCCTCCGGAAAACTCTGATGCCCAATCCTGCGGTGGAAGAGCTGGTTACCCTGCTGCGTCGGGCGATCATTGCCGAAGTGGCACAAACCGTTGAACTTCGGGACGAGCTTCAGCGCCTGACACTTGCAATCGCTCAATACGCCGACAGAACCGGCTATGCCCTGGCAGCTGAAGACGATGAAGAACGACTGGTCTCTGCCATCAACGACAGCATCCAGGCCCAGTTCGCCCTTGGCGAGGAGCAGGACGGACTCATCGGCTCATTGATGATCAGCGCAATGTATGGCGCCTTCTTCCACCAGCCCTTCGCGGTACAACTTGGCCAATGGAACCTGGTGGACTGGCCTCTAGCATTGCAGCCAGTCTTAGCCGCCAGTTATTACGACCGGGCCGAAGAAGAAGCCATCAAACAGAATTTCGATGAGAAGGCTGAGGAACTCTGTCTGGATAAGACCGATGTTCCCCAGGCATGGCCGTCCTGGTCTCGGTTGGCCTACCGCACCGAAAGCAGCCTTAAAACACTGATGGCCACCGAACTGGTGCTGGACACCGACAATCTCCCGGCCACTCTTCGCATTATGGTGTGCGGTGCGCAGTCCGGCCAGCGGGCGATGGAACTGGCCAGCCATCTGGACGATGTGGAAGTGATCGCAGTGGATGAATCCCTGGCCAACATCGCCAAAGCCACGCGCATGGCGAACGAGATGGGTATGGACAACATCGTGTTCTGGCCCTGGTCCATCGCCCAGCGATTCGTGGCCGATGGTCACCAGGTGCACTGGATCGAAGTCGGTCGCCTGCCCTCACCGGCCATGACCACCCTGTCTCTGGCGGCTCTGGTTAACCAGGCCACCGGATCCGGCGCTGTGGTGCACATGCACACCGCCATTGCCGAGCAAACGTCCGGTGACAAACAGATTCGCAAACTGGTTGCCGAGCACAAGCTTCAACCCACCCGTCAGACGCTGCGTCAGTTACGCAGGATGGTTCTTGCCAACAGAAACGATGCCGCCTGGCAGGAACTGACCGCCGACGCCGATTTCTACAGCCTCGGCGGCTGCCGCGACAGATGGTTCCGGCCCCAGGATACCGCCCAGCTGAAAGAGTTGATGGCCATGGCCAGCAACGAGGTGGAATGGAAGCTCGTAAAAGCGCGGGATGTGGATGGCCACAGCCTGGCAACCGGGCCGGTTCAGCAGCAGATTCAGGCGGAGGCTTTGGGCAGTGAGGTGCAGAGTTTGATGGGGCAGAATTTGAGTGTTTATTTTTTGAAGCGGCGGTGAATTAACTTCGGGCCTGGGGTGTCGGATTAGGCGAAGCCGTAATCCGACAAGAAAGCGCCTTATTCCAAAGCAAAAGGCGTGAACCCGGGGTCAGATGCACTTTTCGTCTGCCCTCATTTTCGAGGCATTCGTCCAATATCAACTGTCGATGATTAATCAGCGCTAAGAGCTTCCCGCGCCTGATTCAAAACGTCATTCAGATTGCTTTCCACCACACCCCAAACAATCACCGGATCGATAGTCGCATAGCCGTGAATAAGCACGTTCCGAAATGCGATCATCTTTTTATAATCGACAAACCGCTCAGCCTCGTCCGGAGCAATCTTGTGTAACTTACCCATTGCCTCTCCGATGATTTCGAACTGGCGCTCAACAGCAGACTGCAACAACTCATCACTCAGATAATCGTCTTCACTGCTACCAGCAACAAAACGCTGAACCTTCTCAGCAGCTGCAAGAATATCGTAAAGGTACTTGAGAGCCTCACGCTGCATACAAGGAATGCCGCTCTTCAAGAACCGAGGCTCTGAAATAAGGGTTGGTCAAGGAGGACACAGTGACCAGATCCACGGAGCGAGAAAACATCACTTCAAGATCTTCTTTTAGCCCGAAAAACGCCTCAGCTTTTTGGGTGGCGGGTAAAGCCGGATCAAAATCCACAAGAAAATCCAGATCACTGCTCTCATTGAAATGCCCCGTAGCAGCAGAGCCAAAAACACCAAACGACATTACCCGGTGCTTTTCACAAAGCCGCCGAATCTCGTCCTGTTTTTCTTTCAGCATCTCCAGTGCATTAAATGCGGCCATACTTTACTCAGTCGCTTACGGTATATGTCTGGAGTTTAAACCTTGCCCCCCAAACAATAAAGAAAGCGGCGGCCGGAACGGCCAACATCGGGGCGCTTGGCAATGAACCAGGATACATTTTGGCGATCTTTATGCTTATCCCGCTTTTGAATGCCAAGATAACCGGCATCACCGAACACGCGCTGCTCGTCACCGTGAAGAAGGTTGCCGGCGGACACGATGTCGTGGACATTGGCAGCGGTGGTATCGATGCTGTGGATCAAGCCGAGCGTATCGTCCACGCCGATATGCATCTTCATGCCAAAGTACCACTGGTTGCCTTTTCTGGTTTGTCGCATCTCAGGGTCGCGCTGGCCGCTTTCATTCTTCGTGGAGCTTGGTGCAGAAATGATGGAAGCATCCACAATGCTGCCTTCACGCAGCATGGTCGGCAGCGGATACGGTGGCCGGCCAGTCTGGCCCCTTGGGGTAATATCGGGCTACCTTCTTCTCCAACTGCTTCCACGGAATCAGCTTGTCCATCCGTTCCAGAAAAATCTCGCGGCGGGTTTTACGCTTCTTGTTCTGGTACTCGGCTTCGGAGACGGTAATCTGATCCATGGTGGTGATGAATCCTGTGCGGTTGACGATGGCCGTATTATCGCTGATTTTGAGACTTATTCAGAGTCTCCCTAAGTTCTTTTGAACAAGTTTAGATGGCCGGTCAGGTCAATCATGAAATCTGTCAATTTGCAGGAAGCGAAAACCCGCTTGCAGCAACTGGTTGCCCGTGCAGCCAAAGGTGAGCCCTCCAAGTTATCCCCTCGGGCGACAGAGCTGATCGGCAATGAAGATAACCGCCTGTTTTTCAGTGCTGCCAGCCTCTGGAGACTGAGGGCTTCTTGCTACTTACCTCGAATGAGCTGGTAGCGCGCACCCGGGGCCTGTGCGGCTGGTCCAGGTAGACTGAGGACAAAACTTACCGCAGCCTTGGCAGGCCGATCACCCGATGGCTCGACTATGGACGGTGGAGTTTGCAGACCAATCTTGCCTATGGGGAGTCCAACAGCAATGGCCTCAGCCATATCCAGCGGCTGAGGGCCCGGCAGGAATGCCGGGGCTATCTGAGGCCGCCAGTGAAAACGATTTGCTGATCCTTGCCCTCCAGAAAACCCTGATGCCCAATCCTGCGATGTTTGCCCTTGGTGAGGAAAAGGACGGGCTCATCGGCTCACTGATGACCAGCGCGATGTATGGCGCCCTTTTCCACCAGCCATTCGCGGTACAACTTGGCCAGTGGAACCTGGTGGACTGGCCTCTGGCATTGCAGCCAGTTCTGGCCGCCAGCTATTACGATCGGGCAGAAGAAGAGGCGATCAAACAGAATTTCGATGAGAAGGCCGCGGTGGTCACCGAACTGGGGCTGGACACCGACAATCTCCCGGCCACTCTGCGCATCATGGTCTGCGGTGCGCAGTCCGGCCAGCGGGCCATGGAACTGGCCAGCTATCTGGACGATGTGGAAGTGATCGCGGTGGATGAATCCCTGGCTGGTTTCTTTGCAGAAACTCTCAGTTCATCCATTGAACAAGTCCCTTTGCCACTGGCAAATCCCGCTGAAACGAGACTTTGCAACTGGTCGATTTTGTGCCGCCTGTCCCGATCTTTGCGGATCAGATCACGAACATAATCGCTGGTATTGGAATACCTACCAGATTCGGCCTGTTGCTCTGCCCAGGTTTTCATCGCATCGGGCAGGGATATATTCATCGTTGCCATAATTAAGCCCTCTAATGGTCAGATAATGGCAAAAATTGCCAAAGAATGCACCGCCACTACTTTGGAGCCAGCCCCGAAACTTATACTCTGGTAAATAGCCCCTCAAACAACGCCGTCCGCCGCATCATCTGCTCACCCTCACTCCGCAACCGTGCATGCTCAGGATCCAGCTCGAGCAGGCCAAGTAACTGGTACAGCGTCAACATTCTTGAGCGCATCGCAGATCGTGCCTGCTCCTCATCGCTCATGTAGACCACCGGGTAGGCGGCAAGCGGCAGCCGGGGAAAGGCCTTGAGCATGTCCTCCAGGTAGTCGTCCACCGGGCGCCACTGCTCGCCTTTCTCTGACAGCAGCCAGAAGCAGAATGGTGCGGTGTACTGTATTTCATCCAGGCCATCGTAGTGGTCCATGGAAGCCCAGCTGAGCCGCGAGAACGCGGAGGAGAGCAGATCCCTGTAAACCATTAACCAGCCTTTTTTCTCAAGCCTGGTTTCGGCGGTTTTTTTGAGTGAAAGTACACCTTTCTGCTTTTTGGTATAGCCGGCAATTTCCAGCAACACGCGGGTGAGAATCACGGCCAGAATGTGCTCCTCGGAGCGAATCGGAGAATATCTCGCCATCGGTGCCACAATCTCTTCTCCACCGGCTTCAATCATGGCCTTGACCTGTTTGAGAGGCAGGTTGCCCTTGCCGGTGAGGCGGATGCCCTTGCCTTTCATGGCCTCAACCAGAACTTTCGCCATCCGGATGACCGGCGCGGTGTCGAGTTCGCGGTTTACGGCTTCGGCATTGATCAGCGGCTTGAACACAGAGGGGCAATTCAGTGGGTTCTGCAGCAGCTCATAAACCTGGCTGGGGCTAAGGCCGAAGAAGTCTCTGGCCGGCGGGATATCGGGTTCGGATTCGGTTTCGGAAAACAGGGCATCCCGCTCGGCGAGCGCCTGGTTGATGTCATCAAGATCCACAAACTCCGGCTCGAACCATTCGCCACCCATCCACTCGCGCACTGCCACATGCTCCGGATGAGCGGCATCTTCCATGGCTTCCAGAAAATCGTAGAATCCGGGCAAGCCACCGACATCCTCTGGCGGGCACTGGCGCACGGCTTTTATGCAGCGGGGCAACGGCTCGCCCTGATCGCCCGGCAGGACCTTTTCAAGCCGTACCTCGTGCTCCCAGCTGTCGCCGAAATCATAGTCATACGTCAGAGCCTGCCCTTCCTTGTTGAGCACAGCAGACACCGCCACCATGGTTTCATCCTGAAAATCCAGCATGCCATCGAAATCCTCCGCCGGATCACCAATCAACCGGTCATCACCCGCCTGAAACATATGCAGATGACAGGCCTGCCAGCCCATCGCCAACTGGATAATCCGGTGAAGATCCTGAAACGTGGTATCCGGCGCAATCAGCAACCGGCGCCAGATCGGCGGCCGGGCGCCTAGAAGTGATACTTTGAGTTGGTAGGCTTTGTTGGCTGGCGGGGGCATAAGGGCTCCGGTAGTTTGGGGTCCACTTCATGAGCACATTTCTAAACGCAATCATTGTACTTACGGCAAAGCTGGTTCAGTTCTCCGTGTCGATCCCTCAGGACACCTGGCAATCCGGATTTAGCCATTCCCGCTCCCTTATAAATAAGTCGCTTTCCCAAAAGTCTAACCCACACCTTCCCGGCACTCTACCCTGTTGCGGCATTGCCTAATCAGAAATGCGCCAGAAGGTAGCCCAACTACCTCGCCAGTGATAGACTAAGTTCAAAGACCTAAGTCTATGGAGGAAAAATGGAATCCGTCAACATGCACGAAGCAAAAACCCGCCTGTCACAGCTAGTTGCCCGCGCAGCCAAGGGTGAGGCTTTCATTATTGCAAAAGCCGGCAAGCCGGTTGCCCGTGTAACCGCTTACGATTCCCCGGAAGCGGGCCAGCAAAGAAGGCTCGGCTTTCTGGCGGGTGAATTCGCCGTGCCGGACGATTTCGACCGGATGGGGCAGGAGGAAATAGCCGAAATGTTCGGAGCCTGAGGTGAACCTGCTTCTGGATACCCACATTCTGCTATGGGCAGCGGCCGAGCCGGATAAGCTGTCACCCGAGGCGGCAACCCTGATCAGCAACGAAAGCAACCGCCTGTATTTCAGCGCCGCAAGTCTTTGGGAAGTGGTTATCAAGAATGGGCTGGGCCGACCGGATTTTCACGTTGATCCGCATCTACTGAGGCGCGGCCTTGTCGATAACGGCTATTCGGAATTACCGATCACCTCGCAACACGCACTTGCCGTAAGCCACCTTCCGGACATACACAAGGATCCTTTCGACCGGATTCTGGTCGCCCAGGCAGAGACAGAGGGTTTCTTGCTACTTACCTCCGATGAGCTGGTTGCACGCTATCCGGGGCCTGTTCGGTTGATTTAGAGAACTGGCACACCTTTCGCAACACCTCCCTCAAAGCACGGCAAACCGTCAAAACTGCAGACCTTTGCCGCTCCCAACTGCGGCTGTATTCACGAGGTGTACCATGCAAGCCAAGCATCAAGTCCAGGTATCCCAATCCCAACAGGCCCAGGTTGCCCGCCTGCTTCTGCAGGCCAACCTTGCCTACGGGGAGTCCAACAGCAACGGGCTCAGCCATATCCAGCGGCTGAGGGCCCGGCAGGAATGCCGGGGCTATCTGAAGCCGCCAGCGAAGACGAACTGCTGATCCTTGCCCCCCAGAAAACCCTGATGCCCAATCCTGCGATGGAAGAGCTGGTTACCCTGCTGCGTCGGGCGATCATCGCCGAAGTCGCACAAACCGTTGAACTTCGGGACGAACTCCAGCGCCTGACGCTGGCCATTGCCCAGTATGCGGACAGAACCGGCTATGCCCTGGCAGTTGAAGACGATGAAGAACGGCTGGTCTCTGCCATCAACGACGGCATCCAGGCCCAGTTTGTCCTTGGCGAGGAACAGGACGGACTCATCGGCTCACTGATGACCAGCGCCATGTACGGCGCTCTCTTCCACCAGCCCTTCGCAGTGCAACTTGGCCAATGGAACCTCGTGGACTGGCCCCTGGCATTGCAGCCCGTTCTGGCCGCCAGCTATTACGATCGGGCCGAAGAAGAGGCCATCAAACAGAATTTCGATGAGAAGGCCGAGGAACTCTGTCTGGATAAGACCGATGCTCCCCAGGCATGGCCGTCCTGGTCTCGGTTGGCCTACCGCACCGAAAGCAGCCTTAAAACATTGATGGCCAACAGGTGCACTGGATCGAAGTCGGTCGACTGCCCTCCCCGGCCATGACCACCCTGTCTCTGGCGGCCCTGGTTAATCAAGCCACCGGCTCCGGCGCTGTAGTGCACATGCACACCGCCATTGCCGAGCAAACGTCCGGCGACAGACAGATTCGCAAACTGGTCAGCGAGCATAAGCTCCAACCCACCCGCCAGACGCTGCGCCAGCTCCGCCGGATGGTTCTCGCCAACCGAAACGATACTGCCTGGCAGGACCTGACCGCCGACGCCGATTTCTACAGCCTCGGCGGCTGCCGCGACAGATGGTTCCGGCCGCAGGATACCGCCCAGCTGAAAGAGTTGATGGCTATGGCGAGTAATGAGGTGGAATGGAAGCTCGTGAAAGCACGGGATGTGGATGGCCACAGCCTGGCAACCGGACCGGTGCAGAAGCAAATTCAGGCGGAGGCACTGGGCAGTGAGGTGCAGAGTTTGATGGGGCAGAATTTGAGTGTTTATTTTTTGAAGCGGCGGTGACAGAATCCCGAGGTCAGATGAAAGCATCATCTGACCTCGCTTCCGCACCCCGATTCTCAGATGTAGGGAATCAAAGATTCCCCATACAAATGCAAATCCTCAAGAATATGCCGCCTCTCCGGCGTCAGTTCCGGGTCTGCCGCCAAGCGCTGAAGTTCCTGGGCATAAGCCTCCAAAGACCGCCAGCCCTTCTTGGGATGCATTAGCCTCTGGCTGCGAAACTCCTCCCATCGCTCCAGCTCCTCACCCATCAGGCTGCCCGGATAATTCCTGGCCCGATAGCGAAACAGCAGCTCCTGCAGGCGATCATCTTCAAAGGTCACATCCAGCTCGCCGAGTGTTTCCACCGGCTGCTCCAGCACCCAGTTCAGCTTCTCGCGGTCGGTTTTGCTGATAAAACCGCCAGCATAGAGCTGTTCGTCCGGGTCTGTGAGGTCGCTTTCGTGGGGCTGGTCGAAGGCCTCGGCAATCCTGGCTGGTAGATCCGGAGCCTTGCGCAGGATGGCCAGGTTGGCCCGCAAAGTATCACCATCCAAGGCCAGCTCTTCCAGGCGCTCCTGTGAAAGGGTGGAAAGCATGTTCGCTGGCGCCAGCACCGGGCATTTGTTCAGCTGCACCCCCTTCAGCGGAAAGCGGCTCACCCCCTCCCCCAATTCCGCCTGGGAAGTAAATACCCGCTCACGAATCTGCTCAGCACTGGCGTTGATCAGCTCGCTGGGGTCTTCCCGCAGGTCGTAGACAATCACCAGGTTCTTGTTGGTGGGATGCTCGGCTACGGGTGCGACCAGGGCACAGCAACCCCGGCTGGCCGGGTACTTGGCGGACACGTGGAACACCGGCTTCATAGTGGCCGTATCCAGCATGGCCCGTGCCGAGTGTTTGTCCTTGTTCTGGAGCACAAAATCAAAGAGCTTTGGCTGTTTCTCCTTGATCAGTTTGGCTACCGCAATGGTTGCCTCAACATCCGACATGGCGTCGTGGGCTGCTTCGTGGGCGATGCCGTTGGCAACGGTCAGCTCCTCCAGTTTGAAACTGGGGCTGCCATCTTCCTTGCGGGGCCAGTTGATACCTTCGGGGCGCAGCGCGTAGGTCAGGCGTACCATATCGATGATGTCCCAGCGGGAATTGCCGTTCTGCCATTCTCGTGCGTAGGGATCGCGCAGGTTCCGGTACAGGGTGTGGCGGGTAACTTCGTCGTCAAAGCGAAGGCTGTTGTAACCCACCACACAGGTGCCGGGCTGGCTAAAGGCTTCGTTGATCTGTGCGATAAACTCCGCCTCCGGAAAACCGTCTTGCAGAGCTTTCTGCGGAGTAATACCGGTGATCAGACAGGCTTCGGGCGATGGCAGGTAATCATCCGCCGGCTTGCAGTAGATCACCAGCGGGTCTTCGATGATGTTGAGGTCTGCGTCTGTCCGCACGCCGGCAAACTGGGAAGGCCTGTCGTGAACCGGGTCTACCCCGAAGGTTTCGTAATCGTGCCAGTAAAACGAGCGGATCAAAACAGAAGCTCCTGCGTTCGCGAAATCGGGGTCAGATGAAATTGGGGTCAGATGAACTTTTCATCTGACCCCAATTTCAGAGGGCGGGAGAATCAGGCAGCACTTTGCCGGGCATTGACCGACAACATCGCCTCAATACTCAGGTGATAGTCGATATCTTCCCACTCGATGCCTGTTGCATCACAAATGAAACGATACTTGCGAAATTCCTCAATCGAAGCGCGCTCCAGCTCTGGATACCAATGAATAGGTGTCGATATCACGCGGCCGTCCTCCAGTTCTACATGGAGATGGCGATCGTCTATATGAACGGATTTACCTTTCAAACCAGGCATTCCAACGCTCCAGAAAGTCCGACCTATGGCTTTCAACAATTTCAAGGCAGGCACGCAGCTCCTGCTGTTTCAGCGAGCTGTGCACCACCTTTAAATCACTTAACTGGATTTTAGCCCATCGCTCGCCTTTAAGTACATGGACGTGCGCAGGCCAGTGATCGTTGGCGTAAAAGAAGAACTTGAAGCCATTCAAGTAAAGAAGGGTTGGCAATGATCACTCCATGATCCCATGAGCCAAAACTTATATTCGGAAACAAAACGAGAGACACCCTTAAAAGAGCTGCTTACCCATGTCATTGCGGTGGGTCTGCAATCGCTGCACGCCCTGGGTTATCAATTGGTCCATATCAACCGTCATGCTCGTGGGCAGGTTGATGAAAACACCCTGCTCGGCGCTGATCACGTTGGCGCCATCAGGGCTTTGCCAATTTACATCTTCCCGCTGAAAACCGATGAAGAAATCATTGGTGAAATCGGTAACGCCATCCGTGCCCTCTTGACCAACAATAAGGGATTGCAGACGGGTCAGGGGCGCACAGTTAGTGGCCGCACCTGAAGTGCAGTCAGCGGGAGCAGCAGCAGGATCGACTATCCCAATATGACTGGCGCGGCGACGAGTTGGTTGGGCGTTTTGATCCATCAGCGTGGCGTCGTATATCGTGCCGGACCCATCATCGAGTTTCAGGCCAATATCGCCACTGAAACTGCTGGTCAGCGAAGAAACCGACCCTCTCGCCTGCCCGAAGCCCATACGAAAGCCAGAAAGCTTTCCCTCTGTAGGATCTTCCGCCAACTCTATATAAGGCTTGAACGCCTCGAAATGAACGGTATCGCCTTTATTGTAAGTGCGGCCGTTATATTGAACGCCATCGTTACGGGCAATATGCCCCAGCGCAACGTGCTGGGCGGCAAAGTCCACGCCTCCATCGATTTCGCCGGCTGTCACATCATCGATATTGACTCGAGTCTCAACATCCATGCCTAGAGTCATTCGGGTAAACTGATGCCCATCGACCCCACCGTCAATGTTCTCGATCTGCATAAAAGCCTGCCCGGTCACCTCACCCATTGTTTCCTCTGAAATGGGCTTCAGCTCGGCCTGGACAACGGGCGCAATACCCAGGCAGAACAGGGTGACGGCAGCGTATCCATACGCCTGCTGTCTCATAATCTTGCGTCTCTGAATTAGTATTTTAGAGCCAGTTT
>Ga0064014_10237_pt1 | contig 15606 bp, 17 predicted proteins | sample CrowatWCoCulture_2_FD_61584 | JGI IMG/M metagenome (GOLD analysis project Ga0064014, IMG submission 61584) | Marine cyanobacteria communities from the University of California, Santa Cruz, USA, analyzing cyanobacterial DNA methylation -... | ecosystem: Host-associated > Microbial > Bacteria >...
GAGAAACGCCTTGATCGCCTTCAGGCGCGAAAGCTCCACGCTGGGGGCGACAATCTGCCGATTTGCCGTAATCTGCCGATTGAAAGGGCTGTTTGGGGCGGAAACAGGGGCAGCGGGAGTGGCAGTTTGCGTAATTGCTTCTGGATCAGTCCCCGGGCTGTAGCCTCGGCTGCGTTGAACGCCAGAGAGGTGAACTGCAGTGGCGTGCGAATGATGTTCGCACCGGCCTGAAGCATGACCCGTTCTTCCGAGGGTTCTGGTCTGGGCTGCCAGGGTCGAGGTGGCGCAATCGGGCTGGGCTCGGGCGTATACTCCAGCAGTTTGCCAATAATCTCCTCGCCACTGAATGCGTCGATGGCAGCGTGGTGCAATTTGACGATCAAGGCGAAGCCATCACTGCCGGTGTCCTGCTCGTCCAGTTTGAAACCGTCTACGAAGGTGATGTGCCACAGCGGGCGGTCCCTTTTCAGAGGTTCTTCCAGAATCCGTGAGGCCAGCGTCATCAGGCTTGCCTTGCGGCCGTGTTCGCCCAGATTAACGTAGGCAAGGTGGCGCTCGATGCTGAAATCGGGGTCATCAATCCAATAGGGGCGGCCCAGGCGCAGGGGAATTTCTTTCAGGCGTTGCCGGAAAACCGGCACAACATGCAGGCGGCTTCGAAGGTAGGCAACAAAGGTGCTGAAGGCCAGCGGTTTCTCCCGTTCGGAAGCATCGAAGAGGTAGATGCCTCCGATGTGCATCGGTGTGGTTTCCGACTCGAGATACAGGAACGAGGCATCCAGTTCCGACAGTTGCCGCATCAGAGAGCTCCCTTCGGCGTTGGTTTCAGCTGCAGTATAAACGAAGTGCCCGGGCAAACGGTTGACTCATTTGCCTGGTATGACTTCGAGTTCGAGTCATACCATTTGCTTTATTTTCAGCCTGTTAGCCAGTCTGAAACGGCTCCCTCCGCGCTGAGTCGGTCCCAGAACCACATCAGGGCCTTGCCCTGGTCCTCGGCATGCCTGGCCAGGTGCAGTTTGATTGGCTGGCGAGATTCCTGAACTTCCTTGATGACCAGTTTGCCTTCCTTCAGTTCTGCGCTGATTCGTGCCCTTGGTAACCATCCCACGCCGAGGCCGGCTACCTGTATGGCGACCTTCTGGTCAATGTTGGCCACCGTCAGGGTTCGCTGGCGGTGGAATATGCCGGCGTGGCCCGGAGGCAGGGACCTTGATGTATCTGCAGCGACGGCTGCCGGATAACGTGAGATATCTTCCTCGGAAAGCGGGGCTTGGGCATCGGCCAGGGGGTGATCGGCGGCAACGGCGAATACGAATGTCATGTCGCCCAGGGATTGGGTTGTGTAGTTTCCCGCAGGCTTGCTGAAATTATCGGCGCCGATGATCAGATCCACGCGGCGGCTTTGCAGGGCATCCCAGGTGCCGGCAAAGACCTCTTCCACAATTTTTACATCTACCGGTACGCCCAGCTCATAGAATTCCTCGATTGCCGGAAACAGGCATTCCGCCGGCAGGAGAGAGTTAAAGCCGATTCGTAATCGGGTCTCCCAGCCCTGGGCCACCTGGCGGGTGGTGTGTGCGAGGTTCTCTGCTGCTTCCAGCAGGGTGCGGCCTTCTTCCAGGAGGTACCGGCCAGCCGGCGTCAATCGTGCGCGATGGCCGGTGCGATCGTAAATGGCGACATTCAGGTCTTCTTCCAGTTTCTGCACGGTGTAGCTTATGGCAGAAGGAACCCGGAACAATTCGTTGGCGGCCCGGCGAAACTGCCTTTGCGATCGATGGCGTCAAGGACCTTGAGGGCGTCTATTGTGATGGCTGTATGCATGTTCGAATTATCTGAGGTTGTTGGCCAGAAATGCTTGTTTGAGAGGGTAGCAGGGTCCCGGTATTCTGCCTGTATTGATTTCATCATGTTCAGGAATTTTAACGGGAGAGTATTATGGTCTGCTGATTGACGGCAAATGGCACGACAAGTGGTACGACACCGACAAGACCGGTGGCAAGTTTGAACGGGAGGCGGCCCGGTTTCGGAACTGGGTGACCGCCGACGGCTCGCCGGGGCCGGATGGCGAAGGCGGTTTCAAGGCGGAATCCGGGCGCTATCATCTGTATGTATCCATGGCGTGTCCATGGGCGCACCGGACGTTGATTTTCCGGAAGCTCAAGGGGCTGGAGAAGCACATTTCGGTGTCAGTGGTGCACCCGGACATGGTGGAAAACGGCTGGGAGTTCCGGCCCGACAGCGAGCAGCATCGGGATCATCTCCATGGATTCCGCTTCATGCACCAGGTCTATACCAGGGCCGCCCCGAGTACTCCGGCCGTGTGACGGTACCGACTTTGTGGGACAAGAAGAAGGAGACGATTGCGAGCAACGAGTCTGCCGAGATTATCCGGATGTTCAACTCGGCGTTTGATGGCCTCGAGGGTGTTCGCACCGACCTGGATTTCTACCCTGACGATCTGCAAGGCGAGATTGATGAGGTAAATGCCCGGGTCTATGACACGGTCAATAATGGTGTCTACAAGGCGGGTTTTGCCACGGCGCAGGACAAATATGAGGAGGCGTACAACGCGTTGTTCGACTCACTGGACTGGCTTGAGGAGCGGTTGTCTGGCCGGCGGTATCTGGTGGGTGGTCAGCTAACCGAGGCTGACTGGCGCCTGTTCACGACGCTGATCCGGTTCGATGCGGTGTACTACAGCCATTTCAAGTGCAACCGCCAGCGAATCAGTGATTTTCCGGCGCTTTCCGCCTACGTTCGGGATCTCTACCAGGTGCCTGGCGTGGCGGAGACTGTAGATATCGATCAGATCAAGCGTCATTACTATGTAAGCCAGAGAACCATTAACCCGACGCAGATCGTGCCAGTCGGGCCGGCCCTGGACTTTGATTCGCCCCACGGGCGCGAGTCCCTTAGCTAACCCGCGCGACCGCGACTTCGGTCAGCAGTTCCATGGCCTCTTTATGGCCGGAGTCCGGCAGGGATTCAAGGCAGGCTTTGGCCAGTTCGGCCTGCTCTCTGGCCTTGGTCATGGTGTATTCGATCGCGCCCGAGCGCTCAACGATGTCGAGGATTCGGGGCAGATCATCCAGGCCGCCTTTTCGGATCGCCTGACGGATAAGCTGCCGCTCGTCCTCGGTTCCGTGGGTCATGGCGTGGATCAGGGGCAGGGTAGTTTTGCCTTCAGCCAGGTCGTCGCCGACATTCTTGCCCATGGCTTCGGCATCGCCCCGGTAATCCAGCACATCGTCAACCAGCTGGAAAGCAAGGCCCAGGTGCTTGCCGTAGTCTTTCAAACCCAGCTCCTGCTCCTCACTGGCAGCGGCGAGCAGGGCGCCGGTGTGAGAGGCGGCTTCGAACAGCATGGCGGTCTTGTTGTGGATGACCTTCATGTACTGGTCTTCGGTCAGGTCCGGGTTTTTCACGTTCATCAGCTGCATGACCTCGCCTTCGGCGATTACCGCCGTGGCATGGGACAATACCTCCATGATTCGCAGGCTTTTCAGCTCCACCATCATCTCGAACGCCCGGGCGTAGAGGAAATCACCTACCAGAACGCTTGGCGCGTTGCCCCACCGGGCGTTGGCGGTGCTTCGACCCCGGCGCATGTCCGAGGTGTCCACTACATCATCGTGCAGCAGGGTGGCGGTGTGCAGGAATTCGATCACGGCGGCGAGCTTGAGATGATCGCTTTGCTTGTAGCCGGCGGCTTGGCTGGAAAGCAGAACCAGTAACGGTCTCAAGCGCTTACCGCCGCTTTCAATGATGTACTGGGCGATTTTCTCCACCAGGGGAACATCTGAGGAAAGCCGCTGGATGATCAGGTCATTAACGCGGCTGAAGTCGTCGGCCACGGTGTCGTAAATGCGCTGGGCTGTCATGCGGCTTGTAGATCCCTTGCTGGTGTTATCGTCGTTACGATCGTTGATATTAAAGGCAGGTCGCGGCAATGCTAGGTATTGCCGAAGGTAGTGTCAACTTGGCTTGTGTTGCAGTGCGTCTTTTCGTACAATTACGCGCCCAACTCATCCCAACCTGCGCTCCCTGCTATAGGGTCGCCAGAGCGCCTCCCTTAGAACCAGGTGGATAAGAGCAGGGATGGGTCAATCGTGGAGAACGAGTGAATGTACGCAGTTATTGTTAGCGGTGGTAAGCAGCACCGTGTAAAGGAAGGCGAAACCCTGAAGCTGGAAAAGCTGGAAGTTGAAACCGGTGGCAACGTTGAGTTCGATCGCGTTCTGCTGATCGCCGACGGCGACAAGGTTCAGGTAGGCGCGCCGGTTGTTGATGGTGCTAAAGTGACAGCGGAAGTGGTTAGCCACGGCCGTCACGACAAGGTTCAGATCATCAAGTTCCGTCGTCGTAAGCACCACATGAAGCGTCAGGGCCACCGTCAGTGGTTTACTGAAGTCAAGATCACGGGTATCAAGGGCTGAGGCTCTCGAATTACCCCTTAAATAAGGAGGCTGGTAATGGCTCATAAAAAGGCAGCAGGTAGTACCCGTAACGGTCGCGATTCCGAGTCGAAACGACTTGGTGTGAAGCGCTATGGCGGTGAGACCGTATCTGCAGGCAGCATCATCATTCGTCAGCGTGGCACCCGTTTCCACGCTGGTAGCAACGTCGGCATTGGCAAGGACCACACCCTGTTCGCGAAAGCGGAAGGTCAGGTGAAGTTCGAAGTCAAAGGCCCGCAGAGCCGTAAGTTCGTGAGCATCGTTCCGGCTGCGTAAGCAGCGGCGATCCGGTTCTGTCGAACCTTGGGTGGCGCTGATATCCTGATATCATCAGGTGTCCAGAGCCATCCGGAGCCCCGCAAAGCTTCCTAGAGGCTGCGGGGCTTTTTAGTTTATGCGCATGGCGCAAAGGGTTGATTCATGAAATTCGTAGACGAAGCCACCATCATTGTGGAAGCTGGCAAGGGCGGTCACGGCTGCCTGAGCTTTCGGCGTGAAAAATACGTTCCCAAGGGTGGCCCCGATGGTGGCGACGGGGGCGATGGTGGTTCCGTGTATCTGGAAGCCGAGGAGTCGCTGAACACGCTGATCGACTACCGGTTCCAGCGCAAGCACAAGGCCCAGAATGGCGAGCCAGGCTCCGGCCGGAATTGTACCGGCAATAAAGGCGAGGACCTGGTTCTGCCGGTTCCGGTCGGTACCACAGTGGTCGATATGGACACCCATGAGGTCCTGGGGGATCTGACCCATGCCGGTCAGCGCCTGAAGGTTGCCCAGGCGGGGTTCCATGGTCTTGGTAATACCCGCTTCAAATCCTCGGTGAACCGTGCGCCACGCCAGACCACCAAGGGCTCGGATGGTGAGTTGCGTAACCTCAGGCTGGAGCTGAAGGTGCTGGCGGATGTGGGGTTGCTGGGTATGCCCAATGCCGGCAAGTCCACCTTCATCCGTTCGGTATCGGCGGCCCGCCCGAAAGTCGCGGACTATCCGTTTACCACGCTGGTGCCCAATCTTGGTGTGGTCAGTGTGCAGGCGCACCAGAGTTTCGTGATTGCCGATATTCCCGGTTTGATTGAAGGTGCCGCCGAGGGTGCGGGTCTGGGTATCCGCTTCCTGAAGCATCTCGTTCGTACCCGGCTGCTACTGCACCTTGTGGAGGTGGCGCCATACGATGGCTCGTCGCCCGCCGATGCGGTAAGAGCGATCGAGCATGAGCTGGAGAAGTTCAGTGAAACCCTCGCCAACCGCCCGAGGTGGCTGGTGCTGAACAAGGTTGACATGGTGGCCGAGGAAGACCGCGATGCCCATTGTCAGGCGATCATCGATGAGCTCGGGTGGCAGGGCCGGTGTTCCGGATTTCCGCGCTCAGCGGCGAGGGCACCAAATCCTTGGCTCAGGCTGTCATGCGCTGGATTGAAGAGCAGGCCGAGGAAGAGGTTCAGAATCCGGAATTTGCCGAGCGGGAAGCGCAGCGACGCCGTCAGATGGACGACGAGGCTCGCGCCCGTATTGAAGCCGAGCGCCAGGCCCGGCGCGCGGCCCGTGAAGAGGACGATGACGACGACTTTGACGATGATGATTACGACGTAGAAGTGGTCTACGCCCCGGAGTAAAAGCAGGACTGACACCAGAGAGATTGCTCACGAACCATGACTGAACGCCTACAGCTGCGCCAGGCCCGCCGCCTGGTTATCAAGATCGGAAGCGCCTTGCTGACCAACGACGGCCGTGGCCTGGACGTGGCTGCCCTCGGTTTATGGGTGGATCAGATTGCAGAGCTGATCGAAGATGGCGTTGAGGTGGTTGTTGTCTCCTCTGGCTCGGTAGCCGAAGGGATGAGTCGGCTTGGCTGGACCGTCAGGCCGGAGCAGCTCCATGAGCTTCAGGCGGCGGCAGCCGTCGGTCAGATGGGGTTGGTGCAGACCTGGGAGGCGCAGTTCAAGCGGCATAACATCCATACCGCCCAGATTCTGCTCACCCATGACGACCTGTCGGACCGTAAGCGTTACCTGAACGGCCGTGGCACCCTCCGCGCTTTGCTGAACTTTGGTGTGGTGCCAATCGTTAATGAAAACGACACCGTGGTCACCGACGAGATCCGGTTTGGCGATAACGACACCCTGGGCGCGCTGGTTGCCAATCTGATTGAGGCCGATGGCCTGATTATCCTGACTGACCAACTTGGCTTGTTTGACAAGGATCCGAGGAAGCATGCGGATGCGCGCCTGGTGACCGAGCGTCGGGCCGGTGATCGCGAGCTGGATGCCATGGCCGGCGGTGGCGCCGGTGTTCTTGGTCGCGGCGGTATGCAGACCAAGTTGCGGGCTGCCCGGCTTGCTGCCCGTTCGGGGCTTTCACCGTCATTGTCGGTGGCCGCATTGAAGATGTGGTTGGCCGGTTGAGGCAGGGTGATGTGATCGGCACTCTGTTGTTGCCTGAGCAGGGCCGGATTGCTGCTCGAAAGCAGTGGCTCGCTAGTCATCTGCAGACCCGTGGCAGGCTGACTCTCGATGACGGTGCTGTGAAAGTGCTTTGCCTGGGTGGGCGTAGTCTTCTGCCGGTGGGCGTTAAAGGGTTTCAGGGCAGTTCCGGCGTGGGGAGATGGTGTCCTGTTTCGATCAGAGTGGCCGTGAAATTGCCCGGGGGTTGGTGAATTACGACGCCGACGAAGCCAGGGCCATTGCCGGCCGGTCCAGTGACCGGATTACCGAAATTCTTGGCTATATGTCGGGCGAGGAGATGATCCACCGGGACAATCTGGTGATCGTGTGATGATCGTTCGCCCATAAAAAAACCGGCCGCTTGGCCGGTCTTTTTTATGCCTGAGACTAGCGACTTATGCGCTCTTCAGGGCCTTGATCCTGGCGCTAAGGCGGCTCTTGCTACGAGCAACCTTGTTCTTCGCGAAGATGCCTTTGTTGACCATGCTGTCCAGAATCGGCTGAGCCTGCTGGAAAGCGGCTTGCGCTTCTTCGTAGTTGCCGGATTCGATCTTGGATTGAACCTTTTTCATGTAAGTACGAGCCATGGAACGCAGGCTTGCATTGTGCTTGCGGTTCTTCTCGTTCTGACGTGCGCGCTTCTTGGCTTGCGGGGAATTTGCCACCGTAAAACTCCTGAAAATCTCAAATTCGTTGCTGAATGATTCGTTACATCGCGGGCGCGCCAAAACCAGCGCGTCGAAATAAATGACGCGGAACTATGCCGCTCAAACCTCCAAATGTCAAGGCTAAAACCCATTTCATGCCCCGACACAGAAGGCCTGTGGTAAACTCGCGGCTCACTGACCAAGGACTGAACCGGGAAGCTAGTAATTCCCGAAATACCTGCGCCAAAAGGATGTCCAGAATGCCAGACAAGGGCCTGCATGTCGTCGGAACCTGAATCAACGCCTGAACAGAAGCAATTGCCCAGGGCGCCCGGCCTGCTCAGGTCGTCGGGGCTTGTGGGTATCATGACCATGCTGTCCCGGGTGTTGGGTCTGGTTCGGGATATGGTCATTGCCCGCTATTTCGGCGCCGGTGCCGGGCGGATGCCTTTTTCGTTGCGTTCAAGATCCCGAATTTCCTGCGTCGGCTGTTTGCTGAAGGCGCCTTCTCCCAGGCCTTTGTGCCGGTACTGTCATCCTATCGGGAGAATCAGTCACTCTCGGACGTCCAGCGGCTGGTCAATGCCGTGGCAGGCTCCCTCGGTTTGGTGCTGTTGGGTGTCACGCTGGTGGCCATTCTCGGGGCGCCGGTTCTGACGGCCGTTTTTGCCCCTGGCTTCCTGGATGATGATGTGAAATTTGCGCTTACCAGCGATATGTTGCGGATCACCTTTCCGTACCTGTTGCTGATCTCGCTGACCGCCTTCGCGGGCGGCATTCTTAATAGTTACGATCGCTTCGCTGTGCCAGCGTTTACCCCGGTGCTTCTGAACCTGGCAATGATTGCGGCGGCCATCTGGTTAACGCCACTGATGGATGAGCCGGTGATGGCTCTGGCCTGGGGCGTTTTCATTGCCGGGGCCTTGCAATTGTTTTTCCAGTTGCCGTTTCTGATGCGACTGGGCCTGTTGCCAAGGCCCCGAGTGGACTATCGCCACGAGGGCGTCAGCCGGATTCTCAAGCTGATGGCGCCTGCGCTGTTCGGGGTGTCGGTAAGTCAGATCAACCTGCTACTTGATACCGTTCTGGCGTCATTTCTCCAGACAGGCAGCGTTTCCTGGCTGTATTATTCTGACCGGCTTTCGGAACTTCCTCTCGGGGTGTTCGGCATAGCCATTGCCACGGTGATCCTGCCGAGTCTTTCCCGTAAACACGCAGCGGCATCAGCGGACCAGTTCGCGGCTACCCTGGACTGGGCGGTTCGGGCGGTTCTGTTGATTGGCTTGCCGGCAGCCCTGGCGCTTGCGCTGCTGGCCGAGCCGCTGATTGCCACCCTGTTTCACTATGGCGCGGTAACTGACCGGGATGTGGCCATGTCTGCCCAGAGCTTGAGGGCCTATTCCGCCGGTTTGCTGGCGTTCATGCTGATCAAGGTCCTGGCACCGGGGTTTTTCGCAAGAGAAGACACCAGAACGCCGGTCAAGATCGGCATCATGGCCATGGTGGCAAACATGGTGTTCAACCTGATTCTCATTTTTCCGCTGGCTCATGCCGGTCTCGCGCTGGCCACCTCCATATCGGCCTGGTTGAATGGCTATCTTCTGTGGCGCGGACTGCGTAAGGAAGGGGCCTGGCAGAGTCAGCCCGGCTGGCCCCGTTTCTTGGGGCAGCTGCTGTTTGCCAACGGTGCGCTTGCGGCCATTATTGTCTGGCTCAACGACCCGGTGTCGGTGTGGCTGGCAAACGGCGGTTATCAGCGGGCGGCGGATATGGCGTTGCTGGTGGGGGCAGGCGTAGCCGTCTACTTCGTTGCATTGGCGCTGGCCGGGGTTCGGGTAAGACATTTCCGCCACAGGTAAGGTATAATCGCGCGTTTTCTCACCAGCGTTGCGGTAAAAGTCAGCGCTGAAAGCTAGCTGGCAATTGAAGGTTCGCATTGCATGCGTCTGATCCGGGGCCTGACCAACCTGAAAATGCTTTCCCGTCGGGAGGACTCACCGCTCGACAACGGGTGTGTCGCCACCATTGGTAACTTCGACGGTGTGCATCTTGGGCACAAGACCATTATTGATCAGGTCAAAAGCAAGGCTGAAGCTCTGGGTGTGCCCTCGGTGGTGATGATTTTCGAGCCTCAACCCCGGGAGTTTTTTCAGGGCAAAGAAGCGCCACCCAGGCTGATGGAGTTTCGTCAGAAGTTCGAGGCCCTGCTGGCGGAAGGTATCGATATCGTGCTGTGCCTGCGCTTCAATCAGGCGTTTCGCAGCTATTCGGCCATGGGTTTCATCGACGATGTCCTTATTCAGGGGTTGGCGGTTCGTCACCTGGTGGTGGGAGACGATTTCCGTTTTGGCTGTGATCGCGCCGGCGATTTCGCACTTCTCGAGAAAGTTGGCAACGACGCCGGGTTTACCGTTGAAAATACCCTCACAGTGACGGTAGGCGGAGAACGGGTGAGCAGTACCCGGGTTCGGGACTTGCTGACGGTGAATGGACTTGAGAAGGCTGAATCGCTTCTTGGCCACCCCTATCGAATCCGGGGCCGGGTTGTTTACGGCCGTCAACTGGGGCGCCAGATTGGCGCGCCGACTGCGAATATTTTGCTGCACAGAACGCCGGCCCTGCGCGGTGTCTATGTGGTTGCCGCCACCCTGGATGACGGCGCCCGATTCGATGGCGTTGCCAATATCGGTGTACGCCCGACCGTGGACGGCAAGCGGCCTTCACTGGAAGTGCACCTGTTTGACTTTGCTGGCACACTTTATGGCCAGCATCTGGAAGTGGTATTCCGTCACGGCCTGCGGGACGAGGAAAAATTCGGTTCCGTGGATGAGCTGAAAGATCAGATTGCCCGGGATTTCGAACATGCCCGGGCGTGGATTGCCGAAAACGGCTCTGTGAAAAGCGCTGATTGAAACGCCCGGCTGCGCCCCAACGAATAAACGACTGACCAAAACTGACCAAGACCAAAAGAGTACGCACACAAACCATGAGCGACTACAAGCACACCCTGAATCTGCCGGAAACCGCCTTCCCCATGCGCGGCAACCTGGCCAAGCGCGAGCCGGAAATGCTCAAGCGCTGGCAGGATCTCGACGTCTACGGCAACCTGCGCAAGCAGCGTGAAGGGCGGGAAAAGTTCATCCTCCATGATGGCCCTCCCTACGCCAACGGCAGCATTCACATTGGTCATGCGGTCAACAAGATCCTCAAGGACATGATCGTCAAGTCCCGCAGTTTCATGGGCTACGACGCGCCTTACGTGCCGGGCTGGGACTGTCATGGTCTGCCCATCGAGCACAAGGTGGAGCAGGAGATTGGCAAGGCCGGTGTGAAGGTGGATTACAAGACCTTCCGCCAGGCCTGTCGCGACTACGCCACCAAGCAGATTTCCGGTCAGAAGGCCGATTTTATCCGTCTGGGTGTCATGGGGGAGTGGGACAAGCCCTACCTGACCATGGATCCCAAGGTTGAGGCGGGTATCGTTCGTGCCCTCGGCAAGATTGTCGCCAAAGGTCACCTGGTGCGTGGTTACAAGCCGGTTTACTGGAGTGTGGTGGGTCAGTCCGCACTGGCAGAAGCCGAGGTTGAATACCAGGACAAGACCTCTACCCAGATTGATGTGCGATTTACCGCCGTTGATCAGGCAAAAGCCCTGTCACTGTTCGGCACCGATAATGGCAGTGGCGATGTGTCCGTTGTGATCTGGACCACTACGCCCTGGACTATTCCGGCCAACCAGGCGGTTTCGCTGAATGCGGATCTGGACTACGCGTTGGTGCAGGCCGATGTTGGCCAGGGGCCTGAGCGCATGATTCTGGCCGCCGACATGGTGGAAGGCATCATGGCGCGCTGGCAGGTCGAGAGTTACGAAGTGCTGGCAACCTGCTCTGGTGCGGCCCTGGAAAACCTGGTTCTCCATCATCCGATCTACGACAAGCAGGTGCCGGTTATCCTGGGTGATCACGTGTCCACCGATGCCGGTACCGGCGCTGTTCACACCGCGCCCGATCACGGTATGGAAGACTTTGAGGTGGGCAAGGCCTACAACATCGGCACCATCAATCTGGTTCAGGCGGATGGCACCTACACTTCGGCTGCCGGTGAGCTGGCAGGCGTGCATGTTTACAAGGCGGATGATCCGGTTTGCAGTGCGCTCGAGCGCGAGGGCAAGCTGGTCCGCTCCGAGAAGTTCCGCCACAGCTATCCCCACTGCTGGCGTACCAAGACCCCACTGATTTACCGGGCCACGCCCCAGTGGTTTATCAGCATGGACAAGGAAAACCTGCGCGCTGATGCTCTTGAAGCTATCCAGGGTGTGCGCTGGGTGCCTTCCTGGGGTAAGAACCGTATCGAAGCCATGTTCAACCAGTCTCCGGACTGGTGCATCTCCCGGCAGCGGACCTGGGGCGTGCCCATCACCCTGTTTATCCATAAGGAAACCCAGGAGCTTCACCCGGACACCCAGAACCTGATCGAAAAGGTGGCCCAGCAGATCGAGGAGGGCGGTATCGACGCCTGGTACGAGCTGGATGCGTCTTCCCTGTTGGGCAGTGATGCCGAACAGTACGAGAAGGTAACGGATACCCTTGATGTCTGGTTCGATTCCGGCGTGACCCACGAGTCGGTGCTGCGGGTTCGCGAGGAACTGGGGCAGTTCCCGGCGGATATGTACCTGGAAGGCTCTGACCAGCACCGTGGCTGGTTCCAGTCGTCCCTGAAAACGTCCATCGCCATGAATGGCGTGGCACCTTACAAGCAGGTTCTGACCCACGGCTTTACCGTCGATGGCAAGGGCCACAAGATGTCCAAATCCCTGGGCAACGTCATCGCGCCCCAGGAAGTCATGAACGAGCTGGGCGCGGACATCCTGCGCCTGTGGGTGGCCGCAACCGACTACAGCGGCGAAATGACCGTGTCCAAGGACATCCTGCGCCAGACCGCCGATGGTTACCGCCGGATCCGGAATACCTCCCGCTTCCTGCTGAGCAACCTGACTGGATTCGATCCGGAGCAGCACATGGTGGCGCCGAAGGACATGATCGCGCTGGATCGCTGGATGGTGGACCGTGCCCTGCAATTGCAGGAAGAGCTCCATGAGGACTACGGCAACTACGCTTTCCTGCGGATTTACCAGAAGGTGTACAACTTCTGTGAAGCCACTCTGGGTGGTTTCTATCTGGATATCATCAAGGATCGCCAGTACACCACCCAGGCCGACAGCCTGGCGCGGCGTTCCTGCCAGACGGCCCTGTACCACGTGGCCGAGGCACTGGTGCGCTGGATCGCTCCGATCCTCAGCTTCACCGCTGATGAAATCTGGCAGCACCTGCCGGGCAAGCGCAGCGATACCGTGTTCTATGAAACCTGGTATGAAGGCCTTACCGCGTTGCCGGATAATGCCGAGCTTGGTCGCGACTACTGGCGCGAGATGTACAGTGTGAAAGAGGCCGTCAACAAGTGTCTGGAAGAGGCCAGGGCACGGGGTGAGATCAAAGGCTCGCTCAGCGCCGAGGTAACCCTGTTCTGTGAAGGCGACCTCGCTGCAGACCTGAAGCACCTGGGTGAGGAACTGCGGTTTGTCCTGATTACCTCCGAGGCCAGCGTCAAGCCAGTTTCAGAAGCCGGCGATGCGGAAATGACCTCCCACGAGGGCCTTCGGGTCAAGGTGACACCGGCTGCCCACACCAAGTGCGAGCGTTGCTGGCACCACCGGGAAGACGTCGGCCGCAACGCCAAGTACGACGATCTCTGTGGTCGCTGTGTGACCAACGTGGAAGGGCCCGGCGAAGCCCGCGCCTACGCCTGATGGACGCGACCATGACTGAGCAGGTCACCAGGAGCAAATTGAAATGGCTTTGGCTGGCGGTGCTGGTGATCGTTCTGGATCTCGGCACCAAAGCCATGGCCACCGCCATGCTGACCTACGGCGATCCGGTTCCCGTGATTCCGATGTTCAACCTGACGCTGCTTCACAACACCGGAGCAGCGTTCAGCTTCCTGGCTGATGCGGCCGGCTGGCAGCGCTGGTTTTTCGTGACTCTGGCCCTTGTGGTCAGCGTGGCACTGATCTACTGGCTGAAAAACCTTCAGCGCCATGAAACCTGGACCGCCATTGCCATCGTACTCATACTCGGCGGTGCTCTGGGCAACGTCTACGATCGGGTGGTGCATGGCTACGTGGTCGATTTCCTGCACTTCTACTGGCAGGACTGGCACTTTCCCGCTTTTAACCTGGCTGACACCGCGATCACCATCGGTGCCGCCATGATGATTCTTGATATGTTCCGCAAACCCGCCGACTCGGACGGGGATGCGCAAAGGAGTGAGTAGCTCTTATGAATGAACTGCCTGTCGACAAGGGTACCCGGGTAAAACTGCATTTTGCCCTGAAGTTCCCGGATGGCGAAGTGATTGACTCGACCTTTGACAAAGAGCCGGCTTCCCTGGAAATCGGCGATGACAATCTGCCGGAAAACTTTGAAGCCTATCTGATTGGCATGAAGGCGGGCGACAAGGACAGTTTCCAGGTGCCGCCGGAGAAGGCCTTTGGGCAGCACAACCCGAATAACGTACAGACGTTCAAGCGCCACGAATTCAGTCCCGATATGGTGCTGGAACCCGGCGTGATGATCTCCTTCGCCGATGCGCGCCAAAGTGAGTTGCCTGGTGTTGTTAGCCGTGTAGAAGGTGACGAAGTGGAGGTGGATTTCAATCACCCCCTGGCAGGGCGTACACTGACGTTTGAAGTAGAAATCATTGATGTGGAGCCGGTCGGCCCGGCCCACTAACCAGAGCAGCAGGTTGATATGCAGATCCGACTCGCCAATCCCCGAGGTTTTTGTGCCGGCGTGGACCGCGCCATTGAAATTGTAAACCGGGCGCTGGACGTGTTCGGAGCGCCCATCTATGTAAGGCACGAGGTGGTCCACAATAAATTTGTGGTGGATAACCTGCGCAACCGTGGCGCCATTTTCGTGGACGAGCTGGATGAAGTGCCAGACGACAAACTTGTCATCTTCAGCGCCCACGGCGTTTCCCAGGCGGTGCAGAATGAAGCCGCCCGCCGCGGCCTGAAAGTCTTCGATGCCACCTGCCCGCTGGTCACCAAGGTCCACCTGGAAGTCATGCGCTACAGCCGTGACGGCCGGGAATGCGTATTGATCGGCCACCACGGCCACCCGGAAGTGGAAGGCACCATGGGCCAGTACGACCGCAGCAACGGTGGTGAAATCTACCTCGTGGAAAACGAGGAGGATGTTGCCAACCTGGAAGTGAAAGACCCGGCAAAGCTTTCCTACGTGACCCAGACCACTCTGTCCATGGACGATACCGCCCGGGTCATCGACGCGCTGCGCGTGAAGTTCCCGGATATCCAGGGCCCGCGAAAAGACGATATCTGCTACGCCACCCAGAACCGTCAGGATGCCGTGAAGCAGTTAGCGGGCGATTGCGATCTGATGCTGGTGGTAGGTTCGCCGAACAGCTCCAACTCAAACCGCCTGCGTGAGCTGGCAGAGCGAATGGGCACGCCAGCCTATCTTATCGACGAGGCCTCCCAGATCGACGCCGCCTGGCTGGAAGGGAAGACTTCGGTTGGCGTTACCGCCGGCGCCTCTGCACCTGAAGTGCTGGTCAATGATGTGATTGCCCGCCTCAGGGATCTGGGTGGCAGTGTTCCGGAGGAGATTGCCGGGCGTGAGGAGAATATTGTGTTTTCTATGCCGCGGGAGTTGCGGATAGATGTTGTCGATGTGAGTTGAGGCTGCTCTATGCCTCTCTGAGTTTTTCTTGCCAGGAATGGCATTTCGAAAGAACCTGCCTCGGTGCCCTCGTTTGTGATCGCTCTCACAGAGGGCCCTCCTTTGTTTACCGCTTGTCTGGCCTTTTCGGCCGTTAATCAGAGATCAGTAGCCTACGCTATCTGGAAGTTTTAACTTTAACCTTAGTTAATCTGGGATAAAACTATGCGCCTACCGACAAACAACAAAGGCTTTACTCTGATCGAGCTTCTGGTGGTTGTTGCATTGATCGCTGTAACCGCGCTCTATGCCGTGC
>Ga0064014_10238_pt1 | contig 15605 bp, 17 predicted proteins | sample CrowatWCoCulture_2_FD_61584 | JGI IMG/M metagenome (GOLD analysis project Ga0064014, IMG submission 61584) | Marine cyanobacteria communities from the University of California, Santa Cruz, USA, analyzing cyanobacterial DNA methylation -... | ecosystem: Host-associated > Microbial > Bacteria >...
CTACTTCAACGCAACACCCAAAGCGGCCATACAAACAAATGCTATGTTCCCACTGTCAGCGTTGTGCTGATGCCAGGGTATGGAGGGAGGATTGGAGGGCAAATCATGCCAAGAGTCCAACTTCCTGCAACCACACCGAAACGCCGAGCCTGGAACAAGGGGCGGATCATCGGTCAGAAGCGGCCTTTGCTGCCCAAACAAGTCTGGGCGATACGAGCGCGCCTCGAATTGGCGGGCTATCTGCGAGATCTCACTTTGTTCAGCGTCGCCATCGACAGCAAACTCCGCGGCTGTGACCTCGTCAAATTGGCGGTGTCTGACCTGGTTAAGGATGACCGCGTGCGAGAACGCGTTTCGGTGATCCAGAGTAAAACCAAGAGGCCAGTCCAATTTGAATTGACGGAAAACACGCGCGAAACTGTACTGGATTGGGTTAAATCACCAGAGATGTTTGCCTGCAGGTTCATGTTCCCGAGCAGGTTTCATGACCGTCCGCACATCTCAACACGTCAGTATGCACGGCTGCTTCGTGATTGGGTCACAGCGATTGGGCTTGAGCCAAGTGGATACGGGACTCATTCACTTAGACGAACAAAAGCAGCGGAGATTTATCGTAAAACCGGCAACCTACGCGCCGTCCAACTACTGCTCGGTCACACGAAGGTCGATAGCACAGTTCGTTATCTTGGAGTCGAGCATCGAAGATGCTTTGAGTATCGCCGAGCGTATAGACATTTAAAGTACTTTGGCGAATGGCCCTGTCGTTCGCCATTTCAAATCCGCCGGTCTCTCACGCCACATTGCCCGACACTGAACCCAAACCAATGACACCAGATGCTCAACCCTGCGGGAAAGACTGCTGCCTTTAACAGACTGGATCCCTGTGCTTCTCGAGCAACGCCTAGTAGTGTTGTGTAGCTAGAAGTTCACACAGATTTCCGTGTATAACGGTGTCGAAGTATCAACATTATATCGATAAAACACATGGAAAAATCTGCAAAGCGCAAAATCGTATCCTCTCGTCATCTCGCAGATGGGGAGGGATGGGAAGCCTCGGAGTTCGAGTTTGGCCTTATCATCGCGTTCAACGCGTTCTCGCGCTGGATGGTGAAATGCATGGCTGCGGCCGGGCACACTGACATGAGCCCTTTGGAAATCCTGGTGCTCCATAACGTCAACCATCGTGGTCGGGATAAGCGCCTGAGCGACATCTGCTTTCTGCTCAATATCGACGACACCCATACCGTCAATTACGCGCTGCGCAAGCTTTCGAAGGCCGAATTGATCGTGTCTGAGAAGCGCGGGAAGGAAGTGTTTTACGGTACATCCAGCGAAGGCGCGGCTTTGTGTGATGAATATAGAACCGTCCGGGAACGCTGCTTGATCGATGGACTTGGCCGCATGGACATATCCGGGGACGAGCTAAGCGCTATTGCATCGAGTCTACGTGCCCTGTCAGGCCAATATGATCAGGCTAGTCGGGCCGCGTCTTCTTTGTGACGCCGCCCGACACGCGAACTCAGCGGCTCATCGCCTCAGGTAGATAGGTCACGATCCCAGGGAAGAGCGTGATTAGGACCACCGCCAGCAGAAGCAGAAAGAAGAACGGCAAGGCAGCCTTGGCAATGCGGAGGATGTCGATGCCTGTTAGCCCCTGAATGACGAAGAGGTTAAAGCCGACTGGCGGTGTGATCTGGCTCATCTCAACGACCAGCACCAGATAGATGCCAAACCAGATGGGATCGATCCCGACGGCAAGGACCATCGGCATGATGATGGACGTCGTCAGAACCAGAACCGAGATGCCATCGAGAAACAGCCCCAGCACGATAAAGAAGATCGTCAGGACAGCCAACAGAACGTAAGGCGAAAGACCCATCTCTCCGATCCACGAGGCGAGGTTACGGGGCAAACCAGTGAAACCCATTGAAACGGCAAGGAAGGCCGCACCGAGAAGGATGAAGGCGATCATGCAAGATGTCCGCGCTGCCGACAAAAGCGCATCCATGAAGTCGTTCTTCGTGAAGCTGCCGGACAGAATGGCCAACAAGATAGATAGCAACACGCCAAGCGCAGCGGCATCTGTTGGGGACGCGATACCGGTATAAATCGCCCCGATGACGCCTGAAATCAGCAGGGCCACGGGGATCAGACCCCGCGCCTCCCACAGTTTTTCCTTGATGTTGAGTTTGGTCGTTTCCGCCGGGATGAGGTTTGGGTCCATCCATGCGCGGACAGCGACATAGGCACTAAACAACCCCACAAGCATCGCACCGGGGATCAACCCCGCCACAAAAAGCCGTGCAATCGATTGTTCAGTTGCCACACCATAGACGATCAGGATAATCGACGGCGGGATCAAAAGACCAAGGGTGGCAGAGCCCGCAAGCGTGCCGAGGATCAGGCTTTCGGGATAGCCGCGCGATTTCAGCTCAGGAATGGACATCTTGCCAATCGTGGCCGCTGTGGCGGCGGATGAGCCTGAGACAGCGGCAAAAATCGCACAGCCCAACACGTTTACATGCAGCAGACGCCCGGGAAGGCCGCCCAACCACGGGGCAAGACCATTGAACATATCTTTGCTCAGCCGAGACCTAAGCAGGATTTCACCCATCAGGATAAACAGAGGAAGCGCAGTCAATGACCAGGAATGGCTGTGCCCCCAGAATGTGACCGCAAGATTCAAGCCAACGGATGAGTTTGAGAAGAATGCAAGGGCGACAGCGGCGACGGCCGACAAGGACAGCGCGATCCAAAGCCCCCCCGCCAAAAAGACGAACAAGAGGCCAAGCAGGATAAGACCAACGACAGGATCAGACATTTCAGGCTTCCTCAGATGCGGCGATGACAGGCTCGCCACGCAAAAGGGTTTCGATCAGACTGTGGATGACGGAGACGCATAGCAGCGTCATTCCGATGCCCATGGCGGTTTGGGGAATCCAAAGCGGGATGGGGATCGTTCCGTTCGACACATCCCCAAAATGGATGCTCTCGGCCACAAGGACCCAGATGTAATAGACTGCGAAGATGGTCAGTGCTGACGCAGCGATGAGGGCAATCACCTCGGCAATAAGGCGGGCGCGTTCGGGCAGTCGTGCGGTGACCAGAGACACCTTGATGTGGCCGCCGCTGCGGAACGTATAGGGCATCGCAAGAAAGGTGGCGGCAGCCAACATGAACCCTGAAAAATCAGCATAGGACGGGATTGTGGACGGGAGCGGCAGGCCAAAGACCCGCGTCGCAAAATTCAAGAATATCTGCGCGCTGATCAAAACGGCAATCGCCAGGATCGTGAATGCCGATATCCAGCCAGCGGTAAGATAGATCCGGTCCAGAAAACTTCGCATCATGTGCCCCTTATTAATTAGCCCGGCGCTTCGGCGGGAGAAGACCAGCGCCGGGCTCTTTTTGGCAAACGAAAACCAACCAAAGGGAGGTTCCCATTTGGCCTTTTACTGCTGATAGGTGGTCAAAATGGAAAGTGCGGCATCGGATGCGCTGGTTTCCCAGTTCGTGAGCATCTGTGCACCGATCTCTTGCAAGCCAGCAGTCAGGGCGTCGCTTGGCTCGACGATGATCATGCCATTTTCGGCCATGATGGCAGTCTTAGCGTCTGCTTCAGCGGCTGACATTTCCCAACCACGCGCCTCAGCTGCGGCGGCTGCTTCCAGAACGGCGGCTTGCACATCGTCAGGCAAACGCTGGAACGCACGCATGTTCACGACAACGATGTTCTTGGGAACCCAGGCATTGATCGGCGTGTAATGTGTGACGAAATCCCAAGCGGTGGAGTTCGCGCCGGTGGATGGTGACGTGACCATCGCTTCGACCTGGCCGGTGGCAAAGGCCTGCGGGATGTCAGGGGCTTCGACCTGCACCGGAGCGGCACCCGCCAGCGTTGCAAATTCTTCCAAGGCTGCGTTGTAGGCACGGAAGCGCAGGCCTGCGAGACCCTCGACCGTTTCGATCTCACCATTGGTGTAAAGGCCTTGGGCAGGCCATGGCACGGAGAAGAGTGGCATGAGACCTTGTTCTGCCAACAGTTCGGTCACAACCGGCTGCTGCGCCGCCCAAAGACGCTGCGCGTCCTCGTAGCTTGTCGCCACGAAAGGCTGGCTGTCGATCCCGAAGGCGGCATCATCATTGACCAGACGCGACAAAAAGAATTCGCCAATCGGAACCTGACCAGACCGAACGACATTGCGGATTTCACCGTGCGGGAACAAGGAACCGCCAGAATGGACCGTGATCTCCAGTGCGCCGTCGGTCGCTGCAGCAACATCCGCCGCAAACTGAGAGATGTTCTGCGTGTGGAAGGTCGCGTCACCGTAAGGGGTCGGCATATCCCAAGTATCTGCGGCTGCAGCACCGTTCAGACCAACGGCAAGACCAGCGGCCAGGATGAAGTGTTTCATTATTAAGCTCCTCTGTTGAACTGAACCCAGGCTCACCCTCGAATTCATTACATTGACAAATTGTCAGCGTTTTGCACATAAAGCAACAACTTTATGTTCAGGAGATGAAAATGGCATTGCGCGCTGATTCTAAGTGGGACTTCTGGATTGACCGTGGTGGCACGTTCACGGACATCGTTGCACGAACGCCGGAAGGCGACTTGAAAACCCACAAGATTCTTTCAGAAAAACCAGAGTCTTACAAAGATGCGGCCGTACAGGGCGTGCGCGAGATCATGGGGCTTTCCAAGGAAGACGCGATCCCTGAAAACGCGATCTCTGCCATCAAAATGGGCACGACTGTCGCCACGAATGCTTTGCTAGAACGCAAGGGAGAGCGGACAATCCTGTTCATCACACGTGGTTTCAAGGACCTGTTGAGAATCGGGTATCAGAACCGGCCCGACCTGTTTGCGCTCAATATTCAGCTGCCCGATCTACTCTATTCGGACGTTATCGAAATCGACGAACGACTGGATGCTGATGGAACTGTCATCGAAGCAATGGACCTGCAGAAAGCCCGAGAGGCCATCTGCCGCGCGTACGGCAAGGGATATCGCTCCGTCGCCATCGCCTTGCTGCATAGCTACCGCAACCCAGAGCATGAAAAAAAACTGGGCGAGATGGCCGAGCAGCAAGGTTTTGAGCAGATTTCCCTGAGCCACGAGGCAAGCCCGCTCATCAAACTGGTTTCGCGCGGCGATACCACCGTCGCCGACGCCTATCTGACACCGATCCTGAAGCGCTACGTGAACCAAGTTCGCAGCGCTCTCGGTTCTGACGCTGTTGAAAGGCTGATGTTCATGCAGTCCAACGGTGGTCTAACGGACGCGGACCTCTTCCACGGGCGGGATGCGATCTTGTCCGGACCTGCGGGCGGCGTGGTCGGTATGGTGGGCACCGCGTCGCAGGACGGCTTTGACAAGCTCATCGGCTTCGACATGGGCGGCACCTCAACCGATGTGTGCCACTATGACGGGGAATATGAACGCAGCTTTGAGACCGAAGTCGCGGGCGTACGAATGCGCGCGCCAATGATGAACATTCACACTGTGGCCGCAGGCGGTGGCTCAATCCTGTCGTTCCGCGATGGACGGCTGCAGGTTGGGCCCGAAAGTGCTGGGGCCGATCCCGGCCCGTCCTGCTATCGCCGCGGTGGCCCGCTGACGGTCACGGATTGCAATGCAGTCCTTGGCAAACTTCAGCCTGAGAACTTCCCGAATGTCTTCGGCCCAGACAGCAACGAGCCACTCGATATCGATGCCCCGCGCCATCTCTTCGAGAAATTGGCACAGGATATCGCAGCGCAAACAGGTGAAGCGCCTATGTCCGTCGAGGTACTGGCCGAGGGTTTCTTGCGGATTGCCGTTGACAGCATGGCGAACGCTATCAAGGAAATCAGCGTCGCGCGCGGCTACGATGTGACCAGCTACACCCTGAACTGCTTTGGCGGCGCGGGTGGCCAACATGCCTGTTTGGTCGCGGACGCGCTTGGCATGACCTCGGTGTATCTGCATCCCTTCGCCGGGGTCCTGTCTGCCCTCGGCATGGGGCTCGCGGACATCGTGTCGATGCGCGAACAACAATTACTTGTGCCCGTTTCCGACCTGGCAGCAATCACAGCCGCCTCAGTCGCCTTGACCACCGAGGCAACGGAAGAGGTGCTCAAACAGGGTATTGAACGCAGCAACATCTCGGTTCGGGAAAAAGTCTACCTGCGGATGTCCACGTCGCAAACGACCTTGCCTGTGGCACTTGGATCACCAGAGGGCATGGTTGAGGCGTTCCGCGCATCTCACGAGGTCGAGTTCGGGTTCCGCCCGGTAACGGATGATATCATCGCCGAAATGATCTCGGTCGAGGCTGTCGGGGCATCAGGGGCAAGCGCCAAACTGCCCAATGCTGATAGCCAAGAAAGCCTGCACGGTACAACGCAGATGTGGGCAGACCATTGCCTCCAGTCCGTACCCACACATGATCGCACCAAGATGGGTGTTGGAGCCGTTGTCGCAGGCCCCGCTGTCATTAACGAACCGACAGGGACCACGGTTGTCGAACATGGATGGGAAGCCACCTGCATCGACGGCGGTGCGCTTGTCTTGCGGCGTGCAGTCCCCCTCACACGCGAGGAAGCCATTGGCACGACCGTTGATCCGATCATGCTGGAAGTCTTCAACAACCTCTTCATGTCCATCGCCGAACAGATGGGTGCAACACTCGCCAAGACAGCCGCATCGGTGAATATTCGCGAACGGCTCGATTTCTCCTGTGCCATCTTTGACGCGCGCGGTGATCTGGTCGCAAACGCGCCCCATGTCCCCGTGCATCTGGGCTCCATGAGCGCGAGCGTGAAATCGATCCTTCATGAGAATGGCGGAGCAATCCAACCCGGTGACGTCTTCATGATGAACGATCCCTTTAATGGTGGCACACACCTGCCAGACGTGACCGTGATTACGCCAGTCTTTGATGAAGGCGGTCAGGACATCCAGTTCCTCGTCGCGTCCCGGGGGCACCACGCTGACATTGGTGGCAAGACACCCGGCTCAGCCCCCCCAGACAGTCGTCACATCGATGAGGAAGGGGTCCTGATCCAGAACTTCAAACTGGTCTCAGGGGGACGCTTGTTGGAGGCTGAAACCCGTGCACTTCTCGCCTCGGGCACATATCCGTGCCGCAACATTGATCACAACATGGCCGACCTGACTGCGCAGATTGCGGCCAATGCGACGGGCAGTGCCGAGCTGCAAAAGGCCGTCGCGCAATTCGGCTCGGATGTTGTTCAGTCGTATATGCGCCATGTCCAGGACAATGCCGAAGAATCCGTCCGCCGGGTGATTGATGTCCTTGAAGACAGCCGCTTCACCTATCCGCTTGATAGCGGCGCAAAGATTGAGGTTGCGATTTCCGTTGACCGCAAGGCGCGCAGCGCGACTGTGGATTTTACCGGCACATCCGCGCAAGACACCTTAAATTACAACGCGCCCTTGGCGATTTGCCATGCGGTCGTTCTGTATGTCTTCAGAACGCTCGTGGGCTCAGACATCCCCATGAACGAAGGCTGTTTGAAGCCGATCAAGATCATCGCACCGGAAGGGAGCTTCATCAATCCGAACTACCCCGCCGCCGTCATCTCTGGAAATACCGAAGTTAGCCAAAGCATCGCGGATGCCCTCTACGGCGCGCTCGGTGTTGTCGCGGGCAGTCAGGGGACAATGAACAACTTCGTCTATGGTGATGACACCCTACAGAATTATGAGACCATCTGCGGGGGCACAGGGGCTGGACCAGATTTCGACGGATGCTCAGCCGTTCACAGCCATATGACAAACACACGAATGACGGACCCGGAAGTGCTGGAAAGCCGGTTCCCCGTTCGCGTACGGTCGTTTTCCATCAGAAAAGACTCTGGCGGGGAAGGTCAGCACCGGGGCGGCGACGGGATCGTCCGCGAGATTGAATTCCTCTCTCCAATGACCGTGACCGTCTTGTCATCGCACAGACAAACACAGGCCTTTGGTGCCCGTGGCGGGACTCCAGGTGCGCCTGGCGAAAATCAGGTGCGCCGCAAGGATGGCTCCGTTGAAGATCTGTCTGGAAACGATCAGCGCAACATGGCCCCCGGCGATGTCTTTGTGATGAAAACACCCGGCGGCGGTGGCTTTGGGGCAGCAGACACGCAGTCCAAGGTTGCGGCCGAATGAGCAGTTCTTTCCTCTCCGACGTTGAGGCGTTCTACGATCTCGCCGTCAAAGACCTCGCGCTTCCAGAAGGCGTTGGTGAAAAGATCAAAGTCGCCAACGCGACCTACACCACCCGGTTTGGTGTCAGATTGCGCGACCGGATGTTCACCTTCACGGGCTGGCGATCAGCGCATTCAAATCATCAGAGCCCCGCAAAAGGCGGCATCAGGTATGCGCCGAACTGCACGGTTGAGGAGGTCGAGGCGCTTGCAGCACTCATGACCTACAAATGCGCCTTGGTTGGGGTGCCATATGGCGGTTCCAAAGGGGCACTGTGTCTCGATCCGTCAGACTGGACCTAAGCCGAGCTTGAGAAGATCACAAGGCGTTTCGCCCAGGAAATGATCCGGCAAAGGTTTTTGAATACCGCCAACAACGTCCCAGCCCCTGACGTTGGCACATCCGAACGCACCATGATGTGGATTGCAGATGAGTATAAACGGTTGCGGCCCGAGGACATCAACGCGCTTGGCTGTGTCACCGGCAAACCTCTGGGCGGCGGTGGCATCGAAGGGCGCGTCGAAGCGACTGGTCGGGGCGTTCAATACGCCATCCATGCCTTCTTCGACACACCAGAGCTGGTGGATCCGATTTTCGGCGACGCCCGCTTATCCGGCAAATGCGTTGCGATCCAGGGTTTCGGTAATGTCGGTGCCCATGCCGCCTTGTTCCTAAGCAAAGAAGACGGATGCAAAATTACCTCCATCATCGAACGTGACGTGGTTCTGACGAACCCAAATGGGATCAATGTGGACGACCTTATCGCGCACCGAGATGCCATAGGCTCGATAGCTAACTTCGCGGGTGCGAAGTGCCAAGAACCGACGCCAAACGCTCTGCTGGCAGACTGCGACATCCTGATCCCCGCAGCTGTTGAAGGGGTGATCACTGCGGATATCGCACGCAAGACGCCAGCAAAGCTAATCGTGGAAGCGGCGAATGGTCCCTGCACCTTTGAGGCGGCAAAAATTCTGGATGACCGACAGATCCAAGTCATTCCGGACCTCTACGCCAACGCAGGAGGCGTCATCGTCAGCTACTTTGAATGGGTCAAGAACCTCGGGCACATGCCCTTCGGTCTCTTGGAGCGCCGGTATCACGAAAAAGGCCACCGTGTCTTAACGTCGACCATTGAGCGCACCGTTGGTGCGTCCCTTCAATGGAATGAAGATGCCAGCTACCTTAGCGGACCGACCGAACTTGATATGGTCCGTTCTGGTCTTGAAGAAATCATGCGTCGCACGCTCATGCGGATCATTACCGAACAATCCGCACGAGGTGGTGACATTCGAAGTGCGGCCTATCGCTTGGCCATTAATCAAGTGGCTGACGCTTACAGGGCAATTGGTTTATAGCTTAGCGTCCACGGACGTGGCTTGGATGCGTTTTATTCAGGCGGGCAGTCGAAAGGGGCGAGGAGGAAGTAGTTTGACAGTACTCTTTCGCTTGGCGAAGAGCGGTTCTCGTGGGGCTCCGCGTCTCAATCATCAATCGCCGTTGCGACGGAAATACCGTTTGGACCTTACCACGTTCGGTGTTTTTCAATGACCGCTCGTGCGAAATTTTTGCGCCGCAACGCAAGCCATGCCGCGTCCGCTAACAGATGCTGCGTCAGCAATAGCCGCATGTGCATAAGTCCGCTTCGTCCCGCACCATTCCTGTCTAGCCCTGCTGCGGCGAAAGTACGGTGTCGGTTCGCGCGAAATTGACGGCCGCGAATGACCGGAATGACGATATCCGCCGCGCTGCAACAAAAGACATGCCGCAGACGCGAGAGGATGCTGCGTCAGCAAAGCGCGAAAACCCAAAGTCGGGTTTGTCCCGCAAACCGGACACCTACCCGCTCGGGAGTGCTTTGCACGTGTTCGCTGATACAGCGAGTGTCGGCTTCGAGCCCAAAGCAACCGATGCTGCAGACTGCACCGATGGCGGCTTTTGAACTTAGCGGCTTTATGCATCATCTTGCAGAGAGCTCGTTTCTTACAACAGAGACACTTTTCATTGAGGTCGAAGCAGTCTCACTTTAGGCGAAGCATCAGCTGATCTCATTGGCGCTTGGTGATCTAAGGCTTTATCTTAATGCTTGGACGACTCACTTGTGACCTGAGCAATACTGCGCCAATTACTGTTATCATCATTATTGCCAGACCCTTTGCCAAGACCTTCCTTTAGTTTTCAAAGGTTATTTGAGCTTTTCACCATTGTTAAAGACGATACGCCATTCAAGAATCTCGTAACGCTTCCTTAAACCTGTTGGCCAAAATGGATCCTCCGTTACAAGCGTGTCGACCTCTCTGCGCTCAGCCGCTTGAACGATCCACATCCCACCAAAGCGCTTTCCAGTTTCATAGAATACTGTGCCTGCGGCGGTTACAGAGGAAAAGTTCTTGGCCAAGTATGAGATATGTTCAGGGAAGACCCTATCCCGAATTGAGGGGTCTGCCGCGGAGTTTTCTTCAAATAGAACAACGAAAGTTCGTTTCACTGCAAATGACCTCTCTCCTTTGTCATGAGTTTTGCCAAAGTCACAGGTTGCTTCGCCGAAAAAACGCAAGAGTGGCTCCAAGGCCAATAAGTAAACCGCCGCATGAACGATTTAACCAAACGGCACCACTTGCACTCAGAAAGCGGATCGCTCTTGATCCCAGGCCAGCGTAGGCGGCCATCACAGCAGCGTCGATCACCATGAATATGACGGCCAGTGTTACGTATTGCGTGAAGAGAGGGGCAGATGTTGATAGAAACTGTGGCAAGAAGGCCGTAAAGAACAAATAGCCTTTTGGGTTCATGGCAGCCACCATAAAGCTCTTGCGAAAGAGCGTTGTTGCAGTTTGTGGTGTGCCAAAGTTTGGCGTGTTCTCAGATGCTTGTGATAGACCAGACGACCTTATCATTTGTACACCAAGCCAAACGAGATAGAGAACTCCCACATATTTAACGACGGTAAACCAAAATGCTGAAGTAGCCAGGATTGCACCAAGACCTATTGCGGCAGCTGTAATCAACACTGCGTCGGACAAGATAGCCCCCATGATGCCGTAGCCGGATCGGGTAAAGCCGACATAGGCGCCGTTGCTAAGTGCTAAGAGAACTGTTGGTCCTGGGGTCATGACGATCACCAAAGACGCCAGCGCAAATGTTGCCAGTGTTAATTCCATTATGAGCGCTCCGTTTGTGAATGCTTTCTTGGCTCGCCTTCCGTCCGAACGACATGGAACGCGATTACAATTGCACTGAGCTGACCGAGGACAACAGCTGGCCAGATCAGGGCAATCTGAGAGTCTAGATACTTTTGTGGACCGAAGGAGAGGAGTGCCAACAGTGCGGCCATTGCGCTAAGGGTTTTGCCGTCCGCACCATTTAGTGGCCCAAGTATGAGGGCCGCCATGGCAATCGAGATCGAGGCGCCAAGAAATGGTGCGATCCCGAACAATGGCGTTGTGGTCGGTGGATGTGGCTGGACCCCTGCATAAAGCGCCGTCAACATAATGACTTGCAAAGCAATCAGAGCCGCAAGAGCTGCCGATATTTGCCGTTCAGGTTTGGTCATTCTGTATCTCCAAAACGTATTTATAATTACGGTTGATGATATCCGTATTTTGTGTTACGGTTTCTGTCAATAGCGGAATGACTGATGCGCGAAGAAAGACGATCACAACGGCAACGGGAAATTGAAGCTGCCGCCTATGCGCTTCTTGAAGAAAAAGGCTATGGTGGCACTTCAATGATCGGGATCGCCAAGAAAGCGCGAGCCTCGAACGAGACGCTTTACAATTGGTATGGGGACAAACAAGGCTTGTTCAGTGCTTTGGTCACCAGAAATGCCACGGAAGTTAAAGAGCACCTCGAAACAAGACTAGACAGCGATCAAGACGCATTGTCCATATTGCGAACTTTTGGCCCAAAGCTCTTAAATCTTCTCACAAGCGATCGGGCCGTCGCTCTTAACCGTGCGGCAGCTGCTGACAGTACCGGTGAACTTGGCGCGACGTTGTCAAAGGCTGGCCGCGAAACTGTGTTTCCACTGATTGAACAGGTACTCTTGCGCGCCAAACAAGAGCATCAGCTATATTTTGAGAACTCTTTTGTGGCGGTTGGCCTATATCTCGACCTCTTGGTCGGTGATCAACAAATACGCCGGGTCATAGGGCGCCTACCCGCTCCGACGGAGGCATTCTGCATTGAGCGCTCAGAAAGAGCTGCCGCCCATTTGCAACTCCTTTTATCCAATCCAGGTCAAAAGCTGAAAGTTAAACATGACTGAGTATACCCCACCCGCATGCTGCAAGACGATGACAGAGCTTCGCGTTCAGATTGATGCGATCGATGTTGAGTTGATTGCACTACTCATGAAACGTAGTAGCTACATCGACAGAGCGGTTGACTTGAAAAGAATTGAAGGGCTCCCGGCCAGAACAACTGGACGCGTTGCTGAAGTCTTGGACAACGTTGCGACGAAAGCGATGTCGGAGGGACTTGATCCTAGGCTTGCCAAGAAGCTTTGGAGCGAACTCATCGAATGGTCAATTCAGCGCGAAATTGTTGAGCTGGGTGACGAAATTGGCCAGACGCGACCATGACGCCTGCCAAAGAGACGCCAAGAATTGTAATGGTTCACGGTCTGTTTGGCCATCTTCGCTTTGAAGCGTTAAAGACCGCTTTCGACGACTACGAAATCAATTCGCCTGACCTGATTGGCTACGGCGTACACAAGAAAGAAGACACTTCCAACCTAACGCTCCAAGATCAAGCTGATCATGTAATTCAAACCATCGAACAATTGAGTAACGAACCAGTACACATTGTTGGTCATTCTGTTGGGGGTGCCGTTGCGGTGCTTGTCGCATTCAAACGACCAGAACTTCTGGTCAGCCTCACAAGCGTAGAAGGCAATTTTACAATAGCAGACGCTTTCTGGTCTCAAGAAATTTCTAAAAAGAGCGATGACGAAGTGGAAGAAACCATTAACGATTATCGGCGCGATCCCTTTTCTTGGATTGCTGGCGCAATTGCAAAGCCAAGCCCGTTGGCGGAAAGGCTGGCGGTGGATTGGCTCTACAATCAACCTGCCTCCACGATCAAAGCACAAGCTAGGGCAGTCGTCGCGGCCACAAACGATAAATTCTATCTAGAAAGCGTTCGTTCAATCATAGAGATTGGGCTTCCAGTACACTTAGTTGCGGGCCAACGTTCTTCATCTGATTGGGCGGTCCCTGAATGGATTAACAGTCGATGTACAACACGGATCAATCTGCCTGATACTGGACATCTCATGATGGTCGAAAAGCCAAAGATGTTTGCGAACGCGCTACAGATTGGGTTTGAGCTAAGCAAATCCAAGTGAACGAATTATTGTGTAAAGCAACTCGAGTCGCTCAAATATCTAGGAGATCGCACTAAGAAATCCCTTGACTGGGCTCCCAAAGCGGTCATGCGAAAAGCCTCAGCCAAAGGCAACTTCGTCCCGCAAAGTAGCCGTTTGTCATCTTGCAAAGCCATTTTGGTTGCTGCGATCGCAACAAGGTGACTCGTCGATGGTGGGACTGATGAGTACTAGTCATCCCGCTCCTTCGGCGCAAACCATTCAAGAATGCCGCTGCGCTTCATTCCACGCACACTGTCCACCTGAAGAAGGGCCTGTTCGAACCTCTCTTCGATGCCGGTCTCAAAGGCCGATTTGATGAGCTGGTACTGAAGCTCCATGCTGTGCCCTAGTTCATAGTCAGTGACATCTTGGAGATCCTTTTTGATGGAAACACCGTGTTCCGGAGTGTCTAGATCCGTTTTTATTGTCGGACGCTCACTTAAATCTTGTTCCAGGGCATTCACCAATCGCTGTCGTACATCATCTGGCATGGCATCAATTGTATAGGCACGTTGTTCGCTATGGCTCCTGGAGCGATCTGGAGTGTCGACGCTCCTCAATTCGTATCGGGGTTTACCATATTGAGTGAGAGTCACTGTTTCCCTCGACGCCGCTTGAAGAACATCGTCGGTTCTCAGAGAAAGGTCTTTCGTCGTGAAGGTTTGGTCAGTTGGCAATGTCGGCAGCCTTTCTCTTGGGTAATGAGCTTTCTATCTGTCTGAATACTCATATAGCTACGGGTGTTCTCGTCACCCGCGGAACCACGCGTTTCCAATCCAGACCTTCGAATAGTGCTTCAAACTGGGACCGGTTGATCTTGATCACGCCGTTGGTGATTTGCGGCCAAACAAACCCTGCGCCTTCGATGCGCTTGTAGACAAGCACAAGACCGGTGCCATCCCACACAATGATCTTCATCCTATCTGCCCGCTTGGATCTGAAAATGAAGATAGCACCTGATAAGGGATCGAGCTCGAACTCGTTCATGACAATCGCGGCAAGACCATCCATGCCCTTCCGAAAATCGACGGGCTTGGTGGCGACGTAGAACTTGAAGTTGCCAGCTGGCGCAATCATTGCGCAGCAGATTCTAAGGCCGAGATGAGAACCGCCAAGTCTTGAGCCGGGTAATCGTTTGGCAACTCAATTTCAGCATTCCGCCCGCGCAGGACGATTTGATTGCGAATGTCATCACGAACAGGTTCGAACACAGAACCTTTCTGCTCTTCGACAACAACTTCAGAGAAGACCGCCTCCTTCTTGGAGACCCGCGTCACGGCGGCGCTTTTCTTAACGTCCGAGCGCCATTTGTAGACCAAGGACTGTGAGACGTTACAATCGTCGATCACTTGGTCGATCGTCAGATCGCCGCTGTCTAACTTATCGCGGACGAACCGTTTGAAACTGGGTGGCCATACGCGTCGGCCGCCTGCGTGCATTTCTATTTTGAAACCGTAGACTTTGAAGCTGCGATCTTGAGTTTCCATGGAACTGCCTCCTAGAGAGATACAGTACCAGCTAGCGATCGTTCTGATCAGGGGTAGCTTTGGGGTCGGTTTGCACCGCTTACCAATGTACCATCCAGTGTGTCTGTGAAAAGACCCGATTAGGAAGGCGGATGCACCGCTTACCTCCATGGCGCCATACTTCGATTTGTACTTGTAGAACGTGCCCTGGCTGAGACCGTGCTTGCGGCACACCTCCGCCGTCGGCATCCGGGCTTCCTGTTCCTTGATCATCCCCCCTCTCGGCAGATTTTTTTCACAAATCGCCTGCCGGGCAATGGATGATCTGAGCTTCCGTGAAACGGCTCTTTCGCATTCGTTTGCTCCTTCAAAAGGTTGAGCAAACTCTACATCAGAATGAGGGAACTTTCGGGGGGGCAGGCCAGCGCCTGTATCCCCGGTCGAAAGCCGCGCAAGACGACTGTCAAATACGACAAGCGCCGATACCAATGGCGCAACCGGATCGAAATACTGTTTGGCAGGCTCAAGGATTGGAGACGCGTGGCAACACGCTATTACCGCTGTCCTAAGGTCTTCC
>Ga0064014_10239_pt1 | contig 15455 bp, 23 predicted proteins | sample CrowatWCoCulture_2_FD_61584 | JGI IMG/M metagenome (GOLD analysis project Ga0064014, IMG submission 61584) | Marine cyanobacteria communities from the University of California, Santa Cruz, USA, analyzing cyanobacterial DNA methylation -... | ecosystem: Host-associated > Microbial > Bacteria >...
ATCTACGCCAAGGCTTGCCAACTCCCGAGCTTGAGGGCCATCGAACAGCTGTTCGTCAGGGGCAGCCAGGTCAGATCCGTACTTCACGACGGCAATGGTGATCGCAGAGGCGAGCAGCGCTGCACCTACCGTCAGGACCGCCCCAAGAGCCAGGAAGTGTTTTGTCTCTGTTGACTGATTCATAGCCAGACTCCATCTGTCGGTTACGATTCCACGCTACCAACATCCCTCCCATTGCGAGCGCCAGACGTTGCTGGTTTTACCGCAGAGTTCGGCGTGACTCACAGTGTCCGGGTTCGACGCTGCTCCCTCCATAAATGCTCAGATATTGCCCGTTGTTCTGCGCTTGCACTTGCCTAAACCCATGGAGAATAGAGGTTATCCAAACGACAACTTCACGGAGAACGATATGAGCACCGAACTGGCTACGATGACTGACGAAGGACTGGAACAGGCTCTGGTAGCTGCAAACGAGGCCTATCGAAACTCAGGCTCCCCCGTTATGTCCGATGAGGCTTATGACCAGCACGTTGCCGAGCTGACCCGCAGGAACCCGGCCCACCCTTTTCTGGCTGCCGTTGAGCCGGAAGGCGATTTCGGTATGGGCAAAGTCCGCCACCAACGCCCAATGCTGTCCACTGAGAAAGCCTATACAAGCGGCGAATTAACGCGCTGGGTTCGCAGGATTGAAGCCGCGGCTGTGGATCTGGGAATGACTCTTCCGATTCCCATTAAGATCAATGCAAAGCTCGATGGTATGGCTGGCCGCCTTGAGAACGGCGTTCTGGCTTCCCGTGGAGACGGTGTTACTGGCAACGATATCAGTCACATGATGTCCGCTGGTGTGGTCGTGACTGGCGAGGGTGATGGTGAGCTGGTGATGCCGCAGGCCTATTTCGATGAGAACCTGGCCGATGAGTTCAAACACCCCCGGAACGTCGTTACTGGCGCTGTCGGTGCCGATACCGTGCGGCCTGCCGCGAAGCAGGCATTGCAGGATCAGGCAATCCGGTTTGTCAGCTATTCCACGCTCAAATGCGTTTACTCGGATACCGGTGCGGTTGTTGAGGGTCTGGACGGCATTCGAGAAGAGATTTTAGGGGCGTGTGAATACCCCACGGACGGACTCATTCTGGTCGTTGAGTCCCCGGAACTGCGCGACGCGCTGGGTTCAACCAGCCATCACCATAATTGGATGTTAGCGGCCAAAACCGTGTCCGAGACCGCCGAAACCCCTGTGCGGGAAGTTCAGTGGCAGGTTGGAAGGACCGGGCGTTTAACGCCGGTTGTAAGGATTGCTCCGGTGGAGCTGTCCGGTGCCGTGATCTCGAATGTCACTGCCCACCATGCCGGCAACATCAAGGCGAACGGTATTGGCCCGGGTTCCATTATCGAGATTACTCGCAGTGGCGAGGTTATTCCGAAGATTATCAGCGTGAAGAGGGCCTCTCTGGATGTTGAGCTTCCGACAAGCTGCCCTTGCTGCGAGAGTGATCTGGAGCGCCAGCGAGACTTTCTTGTATGCCCGAATGATGCTTGCCCGGATCGCCTTCGGGCGCGGTTTAATCATTTCTTCCACATCCTGGGCACCATTGACCTCTTTGGGCCGGTGGCCTGTGAACGTCTGGTGAGAGCCGGTGTGCAAACCATCCGTGAAGTGTTCTCTATGACCTCAGCAGATTTCGAGGTTATGGGCTTTGGTCCGGGTCAGGCAGCCAATCTGTATCAGGAGCTGCGGGACGCTCGGAGCCGTCCGGTCGATGATTTCCGCGTACTGGCCGCTCTTGGGGTTGAGCATCTGGGCAGGGGCGACAGCAAGAAACTGCTGAAGCACTACGCGCTGAAGGATATTCCGAGCGTGACTGTGGAGCAGATCAACGAAATCTCAGGGTTTGGTGAGCTTACGGCCAAAGCGATTGTGGCCGCTCTGCCGTCTGTTTCCGACGATCTGGTGTTCCTTGCCCGCAATCTTACCGGGATCGTGGCAACCCCTGCTCAGAGCGATGCACCGACCGATTCCCCGATCAGCGGCAAAAACATCGTGTTTACGGGCTCTATGACGCAGGGTTCCCGGGCCGACATGATCAAGCACGCCGAATCGCTGGGAGCCATCAGCCAGAGCAGCGTGAACGGCAAGACTGACTACCTCGTTGCTGGGGAGAAGGTTGGTGCGTCGAAACTGGCCAAGGCCGAAAAGCATGGCACCACCATCCTGTCCGAGTCCGAGTATCTGGCACTGATCGCGACCGGCGAATAAGGGATGCGGCGCAGCTCCGACCTTTTGGCCGGGGCTGCCGTCATTGCAGGTGTCGGAAGCAATGAGACCCTGACTTTAAACGGATCAACGAGGAGCAAGATATGTCAGATTTCGTTTTTCCCAGCGACCAGGATCGAGCCGATTCGCCGGAGCTGGATCGGGTTTGCCGCGAACTGGAAGAGCAGATGGCGTCCAAGGCGGACGACAAAGCGGCGAAGTTGGCCGGAGCCATTACCGATGCGGCAGTGAAAGCCGGTGGTGTCGAGCCGGGCATTGAGCTGTCAGGCCCCCAGCTTCTGCTGGCCGTGGATGACATGGCCGAAGCTATCATCAGTTTTCGGCGTCAGTCTGAGACCCTTTCCGAAGGCGAAATTCACAAGATTGCCAAGCGCTATCTGAACAAGCGCCAGCAGGGGTTGTTTATGGGCGAGGTCCGGGAGGCGATGTATGGGTTTAACGATCGCGCCCCTCGCCCGGTGAACGAGTGCTGTTGTGGTGAAACGGAGGAGGCCTGGCGCCTCTGCCCTCAGCATAAACACATCACAGGCTGAGATTGGGAGAACATTTATGAGCAATGAAAACGAGGAATCCAATCCATCTCCTGCCGTTGCAGCCATCGATTTTGCTCTGCAACCAGATTCGGACGGGCTGGAGTTTCTGAGGGTCTGGTTCCACGGTGATTTCGATGCGATTCGCAAGGAATGGCCAGAGGCCCCGGAGTCGGTATTTATCGGTGCAGACCCTCTTCATCCGAAGACGACAGCGCCAGGAAATGAGTCAGAGGAAACCAGTCAGTCCGATCTGAACGCAGAGAACGCCCGGTTGCGGGCCGAGCTTGAGACTCTGAAGCGTCACCAGGCTCATGTGGTCTCTACAGCCATCCGTGAGGCTATTGAGGAGACCCGTGTGGCCTTCAGTGAAGGCGGTGAAAAATGGCTGTGCCGTGTCACTGATCTTGAAACCTACGCGGAAGAGTTGGCAGATAAGCCCGTTGGTGCGCCAGTTCCTGGCGGCTGGGATCTGGAACGCGAGAGCGCAAACTGTATCACCGTTCACCACCCTGACATTGGCTGCTATGCCGCACGCGCCGACAAAAATGCGAGCGTTGGTTCGATCATTCTCTATCACCTGGTCGATGATCTCATGGAGGGGCGTTGAGTATGGGTACGACAGCAGGGTACCAGCGCCATCCCAGCACCCACATGGCGCATTTCTTTCCGGCCGGCTCAAAGGTCTCCGCCTGTAAGCGGGAGCACCGGACGAACGACGGGAAGATGATAGAAAGCACTGACTTCATGGTGTGTTCCAGGTGCGAGAAGGCCGAAGCAAGGAACAACCATGAGCAATGGAGGTCCGATAATGCGACAACGTAGAGCCAGTCTGGCACGGTCAACCATTGTGGCCGCCAGCTCCCGCTCCAAGCACCGAGTCGAATCCACCTTGAGGCTGGCTGACCTGCTTCGCAACGATCCGGCAAAACCCGATCGTCTGGAGGCCTGCTTGTGCAAAGCCTGTTACTACTTCACCCAGATGGGCGGAGCAGCCATGACGAACCGTGAGTGCGCCGGTTGCGGGAAGGATGAGATCTACAACAGCACGGCGACTGACGCCTTATGCCTTGATTGCGCCAAGGCGCATTCCCTCTGCAAGCGATGCGGAGGAGACCGGGAGATGCGAACCAGGCGCGACACCTGGCCTGATATGAGCGAAACACCGTCCGACTAGAACGAGGAGCCCAATGAAAGGAACCGTCTTGGAATACGATAACGACGCTGGCGCTGGCTTGATCGAAGATCAACGAGGGGCCGAGTTTCCATTCACCAAAGACCAAGTGGCCGGAGGCCAGAGCATCCAGGTCGGGGATGAGGTCAATTTCCGTCCCAAAGGCTCCAAGAAAGGGCCGTTCGCGGCTCAGGTTGTCCCAATACGCAGCAGTAGCAACGTCCCGGTCAACGAGGCCGTTTAACTTTCCGTTACAGCAAATCCCTCTGCCGCCCCGTCTCTCGGGGCGGTTGCAGTTCAGGACTCTCATGAGATGTTGGTCTCAATCAACCAACGCACACATGGGGGAATCATGTCCACTCAACCCGCTATTGCCGAGCATCAGGAAGACACCACATCCATTGTCGAGATGCGGCTGATCCACAAGCGCAAAGATCACAACCCGCGCAAGGTGCGCTCAAAAGCCCGCATGGACGACATGCGAGAGTCCATCCGGGTGAATCGTGTTCTCCAGCCGATCCTTCTGCGTCCGCACCCGACCCTGCCCGATGAGTACGAGCTGGTTGCAGGCGAAACACGGTTTGATCTGAACGGCGAGGTGGGCCACACCACCATCCCCGCGCTTATCCGCGACATTAATGACGAAGACCTGCTGACACTGGCCAGCGTCGAGAATGTGCAGCGTCAGGACATGACAGCGGTTGATGAGGGGAATGCTGCCAAAGCGTTGCTGATCCGGTATCAGGATAAAGACGAGGTGTGCAAAGTCCTCGGGTGGAGCCGTTCTAAGCTCGATGGGCGGATTCATCTGACCCACTGCGTTGATTCGGTCGCGCAGGCCCTGTGTGACGACGAAATTGCGATGGGGCATGCTCAGCTTCTCTCCAGTCTTCGCCCAGAGTCTCAGGAGGGCGCTCTGGCCGCAATCAAGGAGCAGAAGTTATCAGTAGACGACCTAAGAGGCATGATCGAGGGCATGGCCCTTAAACTCGCCTCTGCCGTCTTTGATACCACGGATTGCGCCGGTTGCCCCCCACAACAGTTCGGTTCAAACCTCCCTGTTCGACGCGGGAACCTCCGATGGTCGCTGCCTGAATAAAGCCTGCTTCGACGAGAAGACGGTCAACCAGCTCCAGGTGATCAAGTCTGATCTGGCTGAAAGCTACAACACCGTGGCGATGGACAAGGACGTTGCGAAGGGCACGACGGCGATCATCGCCTCTACCGGAGCCTCTGGAGTGGGGTCTGATCAGGTGGAAGCCTGCGTCAGTTGCGAACATTACGGGGCGCTTGTTGGCAGTCAGGTTGGCAATGAGGGCCGGGTGACCCGATCTGTGTGCTTCAACACGAAATGCCACGCCGAGAAAGTGGCTGATTACCGGGCGCTGGTGGAAACCGAGTCGGCCTCCGACGCGGGTGCCGCCGACTCCAATGTGGTTGGTATCAACAAAGGGGCTGAGAAAAAGCCGAAGCCCAAAAAGAAGGCGGCAGTGGCCTTGGATGCAACGCCGAAGGTCATCCTTGAACGAAATCATCAGGTTCGCCGTGAAGCCGCCAGCCATGTAGCGGTTAACGAGCAGCGCCTGGGTCAGATCGTGTCCATCCTCTCCCTGCTGGCTGACTCTGGGGTGTCCTTCAAGAGCGCCCCGGCAGGATGGCCGGATAATCTGAACGGTGTTGGCCGTGCCAAGGCTGCACAGGTGTTGGACAAGATGAGCGATGAGGAGTTGAGCGAACTCCAGCGCCAACTGACCGCCAAGGTTCTGTTTGAGGCTACCAAGTTCGGTTTTGGCTCGAATGGTACGGACACCTTTGGCTCTGTCGCCGAGTGGGTCGCCGAAAGCCGTAAGTGTGACCTCACCGAGCACTTTGTCATGGATGCGGAATACCTCAAGCCGCACACCAAGCCGGTGATCGAGCAGATTCTCACGGACTCTGGTTTTGCGTCGGATTACGACGAAACCAACGGCGAGGGTGCCTTCAAGAAGCTGGCCGCTGGCAAGAAAGGCGACATTCTGACCGCCGTTTCGGAGACCAAGTTCAGTTTCAAGGGCTATCTGCCTAAGGGTCTGAAATCTGAGTGAGGGGCCTTCCCTCACCGGTTGCAGATTGCTCGACCCATGAGACATTGAAATCACATTCACCGAACAGGAATTGACTGATGAGCCTGATTGAAGCCCTGAAGCCGATTATCGGCAGCAAAACCGCCAAAGTGGCGCTGGAAGTGTCCGCCAACCCCAAAGTTGAGGGTGAGATGGTGGTCGTGGCACGACCGGTGGTAGGCCCAGTGGCCAATACCGCCAGTGAGGAGCTGAAGCAGCTCTGTGCGGCACTTGCCACTCCGATCAAAGTCATCGGTACGCCCGATGTGATCGAGAAAGAGCTTGCGGCCGCCGTCAGCGAACAGGCCGGTCATCGCAGCTCATGGGATGCCCGAGCGGCGGAGTTGGACGCGCTTATCGCCAATGGTGCCAAGGCTGATGCCAAGAAGTCCGGCGGCAAGGTGGGTGAGAAGAAAGAATCCACAGCCGCCGCCAGTGAGCCAAAGTCGGAGGCGCCCAAGCCAGAGCCTGAGAAGGCCGAGAGTGCGCCCGAAGGCAAATCCAAACCGTTCAGCCTGTAAGGAGTCGTTATGGCCGTCGTAAAACTTCAGCGTGTGTTTCGTCTCGGAGCAACCGATTTCCCTGACCCGGACCCTGATCTTGAGCCGCAGCAGGTGCTTGAGCATTTCGCCGGGATGTACCCTCAATTGCGTTACGGAAAAGTTTCGGAGGGCGAGGTTGAAGGGGATGCGCTGGTAATCAAGCTCAATCCGTCGGAGTTTAAGCCCAATGGCTAAGTCCAAGTCCGAGGCGATCAGCAAACTACGTGCTTGGGCGGCGAATCCCGCCCCGGCAGAAAGCGACGAATTCAAAGGGGAGCGGTCATGCTTGCAACAACATCAGATGCGCCAGCTCTTGGGCATAGCGAAGAACGTGAAGGGGGCTCCCCTGCCTTCCGCTTTCCTGCCCCCTCTCCCGCGCTAACCGTCCTGCGACCGGCTTCCATCCCGGAGTCGGTCAACATCTACGACTGCGCCTATTTCGATGATGCGGCCCTTCGTGGGCCGAATCGCCACAATCTGGTGGATGGGCTGGTTACTCTCAACGGCTTGGGCGCATTGAGCGATGAAGCCCTGATCGCCGTCGCAGATAGCTCCCTGAACAACATGGTTATCTGGAGCTATGTCGAAGCGGGGTTTAGCGAGCATGGCGAGGCAGCTTCACTGCCATCCGGCCATCTGCTTTCGCCGTTGATCGCGGAGTCACTCCCCCTGCAATCAATAGCTCATCACTGGCTGAGTTGGCATGACCTGAATCCTGAAGTCGTCCCGGCCACTGTTCTGACCGATATTGAGGCGATGCCAGAGATCGGCTCGGGCACGGCTGAATCCGAGCGCCTTGCCGGGCGTCTGCCAGCTCTGTATTCGCACTATCAAGGCCGTATAGCCGGACACCTGAACGCCTTGTGCGAGGTCGATGACAATGGAATTGCCAACGATCTGCCCATGACATTCCTCGCAGAAACATGGGACGCAGGGGCTGCGCCGTTGCTGGTCGGCTGCGGTGACATGATGGGACTCAATTTCGGCGTTCGTTCCAGGGATTTCTCGTCCGACTATTGGAAGGCTGTCGTGCAGGGTCTGCGATTGATTGGCCTTTGCCTGCGTCCGATGATGACGCCGGATGAAATGGTCGACCTTTCTCCGGTTCAGATGGAGGAAGAAGCGGAAGATGTTGAAGCCGTGATAAAGCTACTGAAAGAGCGCAACCAGGAAACGGACGACGAAGACGCGGTTCATGCAGCGCTGGATGAAATTGAGCCTTACGTGATCGAGTGTTTCGGCTCGTTCCAGTGTGCGCTGGAAGGTTATGAGATCGCGGAAGATGTAAAGTCTCGCTGGCTGGTCGGGGAAGAAGTGCTGACCGTCTCCCGGTTCGCGGATCTGGTATCGACGCTCCCTGCGCCGACCAATGACATGGATGAAGCTGCTGCCGGCTGGCTGGCTTCGGTGGTCGCTGCTCTGCCAGAGTCAGAGTCAGACTCGGCTCTGTTCCGCGTTCGCCACATGGCCCACTGCGAGGGCTCTCTGGATATGCTGCTGCCGGTGTTCTTTGAGGACGACATCGCATTTGCGGACGCTTCGATTCAGCCCGCTTACGAAGTGTTTATGAGCGACGCCGAGGAAAGCTCATGGAGCTTGGGCTGGGATATCCCGGTGGCTCTACTGGAGCAATTTGCCAAGGGCATTGGGACAGGCAACAAATTACTGGCCGAATTGGACGCCTGCCTCCCTTGCTGATGCCGCTTCCTGTGAGATCTTGGGTCTAAACCAATTCACGGGGAGGCATCACCATGCACATTGAATCAACTGCCATTGTATTTCACCACCTTCAGACCGGGATGAGTGGCGAGTCGCTGTCTGTGGTGGCGCATGATTTCCGGAAAACTGATGCAGGGCCTTCTCTCGGGCCGGGCCGCGTATTTGGAACCAGTGACAAAATGGCTCTGGCTCGGGTTCTGATCGATGACCTCAATACCGGCATTGAACTGCTCAATGAGCGCTGTATCGTCGCCAACCTGGAAACCCTCATGTGGTTCCGCCCTCGCGCCAACACCAAGCTCTGTGTGGCCGGAGTTGACTACACTGTACCCCTGCCCTCGCTACTGTTTCTTTGTCACCGTGGCAAGCTCTACGTGAGAGCCTACAAGGGCAACAAGCGCCCAGACCAAGATACTGAGCTGTATTCCGCCGGGCTGCCCAACCTCTACCAGCATGGTTCGTGGTGTGCCGGGGGAAATCAGTTGCCCTCACACCCTTGCCAGCGCGATATCGAAAAGATCGAAGCGATGTTCTTTGAGAGCCCGTTCACCCATGCCGGCAGTGAGCCTCTGCCGGGTGGTTCGTTGGATATGACTTCATGGTTTGATTCCCTGCAAAACAAGCGATCTTTCCCGACGAGATCACTGGAGCCTGCTGACATGACGCTGGGCCGCTGGATCAACCGTGTTTCGGGAGGTCACTGATATGAATCATCCTTCTCGCCCCCTGCCTTTCCATTTCACTACACAGGAGCGGCCTCTGGAGGTCGTTCTTGTCGGAGCCGGTGGCAACGGTAGTGAATTTTTCGATGGGTTGATGAGACTCCATCAAGGGCTGGTCGCGCTTGGCGGCATTGGTCTGAATGTCACCGTGTACGATGACGACGAAGTGAGTCCTTCTAACATCGTCCGCCAGCGATTCTGGCCCCATGAAATCGGGATGAACAAGGCCGATGCACTGGTGCAGCGAACCAATATGCTGATGGGCACGACTTGGCGATCTGTACCCCGTCGCTTCAATCCGGGCAATGACAACACAGGGTCGCTTCTGGTGACTGCCGTCGACAACGTGGCCACCCGTCAGGCTGTCGCTCGGGAGGAAGCGATCGGCAATCCGCTGTGGCTGGATATGGGCTGTGATCGCACCCAAGGCCAGGTGATCCTCGGGGCGCACCGGGATGACCGTCTGACCGACGAAATCCCCAACGTGGTTGCCCACTTCCCTGACCTGCTGGAAGCGGAAGATGACGACCGGCCCTCATGCAGCGCGGCGGAGAGCATCCGTAGACAGGATCTGATGATAAACTCTGCGGTGGCCGGGGCAGCCATCAACCTGCTCTGGCAGGCTTTCAGGACGGCTCAAATCCCGTTCAATGGCGTGATGATCGACTTGGCAAGCGGGCATACTCAGTCGATTCCGTTTATGCCGGTAGCCGAAGATGCGTAACAAGGAGAGCGAGAAAGGATGATCAGAAACTTACTCAACTCAGCACGCCGGATCGTCTACATCCGAATTGCCAGCGACAGGATCATCATGCAGTCCAATGATGGACTGCACTGGGAGGCTTCTCCTGATGTCGGGATAAAGTCGAAGGGCAAGGATGAGGTTATCGCCGTCATCAAAGATGGCGGTGCGTCGTACCAGGATGCTGGAGGCGTAACTCGATGGGTTAATCCGTTCTCCCACCCGAGAACCATCTTTTCGGACTTTACGGTTGGCGAGAAGTTGGTGCGCCACGGACTTCTCACGATGTTTGGCTCCCGATTTACCGGGGTTTCCCCCGCTCTGGGAATCATTCATCCGTTGGAGAAGCTGGAAGGCGGCCTTACGGAGATAGAGCAGCGAGCGCTTAAAGAACTTGGCCTGGCAGCGGGATTTCGGGAGGTCCGGGTCTATACCGGGTTGGAGCTTGTGGTTCGCGGTATGACGATGAAGAACGTCGACGGACGGCTGGGAGGCGCCGATGGCCGGGCCATGGCTTCCTGAGCACGTAGACGCAGCGCTCACCTTCTTCAGGCTGATGGACAATGATGAGCGGATTCGAGCATTTCAAGCCCAGCCAGGCGGATTGCTTTTGTGTGTGGAGTGCGAGGAGGTGCTTGAGGCTGTTAGTTGTCAGGTGACTGGAAACATCGAGTCATACGAGTGTGCTTGCGGTACAGATATAACGGCCATGGAGGCGTACCAGGACATTGCCAGATTCAAGGAAATCATCGGCAACATCGAGGCTGCGTCGAAATAGAGATTGAGGGAGCATTATGACCTTGCTGATAAATGACACGTTCCGAGCAGGAAACAGCGAAGGCCCGTTTCGCCATTGGTTGAGGGGTTTCATCACCAGGCCGGCGGGCTCCGGGCTAAGTTATTGCGATCTGGCGCGGCCCGCCAGCTTGAGAACCTCTGCTCTGGCCCTAGCTGTCCGCCAGGCAACGATCCATCCACCAACAAGGGCGGGAGCTGTATGAGCAAAAGCAGATCCACCGAGGCCCCCAGCTTTCTGCGGGCAATTACGCCGGTCTGGGTTGTCCTGTGTCTGGGTATGACGTACATCGTGCTGTTTCACGAGCCATCCGCCGACATGGAAGGCTTGGTCTCAACCTTTGGTGCCGGCCCGGCCATCATGGCGATTGTGCTTCTACTGGTCGGCCTGAGCTTGCTGGCAGGCCAGATCCGGCGCAAGGAAGTGGCGCGGCCCGGATACATCGTTCTGGCCTTGGCGATCATGGCGGCGCTACTCATTGCCGGGATGATTCTGGCGAAGCTGGCCTTGCCCGTCATCCAGAATGGTCTGGTGATGCTGTTGCCGGCGGCAGGCGTTATGCTCGCGCCTTCGGTGTATCGAAAGGTTGTTGGTTGTCATGCCTCGACGCAGTAAGCCCAAAGTTCCCGACTTTGCCCAGCCGCGAAAGGATTGGCGGGCGATTGTTATGGACGGTGAAACACTCTACGTCCCCAGGGGATTGAGTCTACGGCCGGACGGAAGTTGGCGGTCAACCTATCTTGAGGACCAGCGTTACTTCCCGACTCTGGAAGAGGCTTGGATTGATCTCGATAGCAGGAAGAAAAATCCTCCTAACCCGAATTATTCATAAAAAAAGGCGAACCTTGCTCAACCCATTGATATAATGGGAGTTACACCAATAACGCTTCGGAAGAAGCTAAACAAGGTTCGCCCATGTCCAATTCTATCCCAACTCAACTGCGCTTTCCTCCCTTTGCCGGCTTTACCGTGCGAGCTGATTTCGAGGGCGGAGCGTTGTCATCCGACTTTGGCCCCCTGCTGCTGCGTGGGGTGGACCAACAGATTGGCCTGGTTCATCGACTGGCCCAGGCCATCGACGACCGCCGTCACGCCTCTTATATCGACCACTCACTTTCCGATCTATTAACTCAGCGGATCTTCCAGATCGCCTGTGGCTATGCCGATGCCAATGACGCCAACACCCTGCGCCGTGACCCGATGTTCAAGCTCGGCACCGAACGCAAGCCGCTTGAGCCAGAGCAGGATCTGGCCAGCGCACCGACCTTCTCGCGCCTGGAAAATGCCGTTAACACCCGCGACCTTTACCGTCTCGCCGAGGCCTTTGTAGAGCAGTTTGTCGCCAGCTACGCCAAGCCTCCAGAGATGATCGTGCTGGACATGGATCACTCCGAAGACCAGACCCACGGCCAACAGGAACTGGCGTTTTATAACCACCATTACCAGAGTCACTGCTACCTGCCACTGTTTCTGTTTGAAGGTCTGTCGGGCAAGTTCATTACCGCGGCACTGCGCCCCGGCAAACGCCCGACGGGGGCAGAGAACGCAATGATCCTCAAGCGGGTGCTCAAACGGCTGCGCCAGCATTGGCCCGAGACCCGCATCCTGCTGCGTGGTGATGCTCATTTCGCCAACGTGGAATTGATGCAACTGGCGCTCGACGATCCGTACACCGATTTCCTGTTCGGCCTGGCCGGCAACAGCCGTCTGAAAAAACTGGCCGAGCCACACCTGCAATCCACCCGGCGGCTGCACGATACCCGCTGCCATAACGCTCGCCTCGCGGAACAGGCCCCGCCGCAACGCTCGCGCACCTTCCACGAGATCGATTATCAGGCCCGTTCCTGGCCACAGGCGTTTCGCACTGTCCTGAAAGCCGAAACCATGGCCCTCGGCGATAACCCCCGCTTCGTCGTCACCTCCCTGGAAGAGTCAACCCCGGAAATACTGTACGCCGAGCTGTATTGCGCCCGGGGCCAGGACGAGAATTTCATCAAGATGATGAAAAACGACCTGGCCAGCGACCGCACCTCGGATTGCCGCTTTGCGGCCAACCACCTGCGCCTGTTTTTCTCCTGCGCCGCCTATGTGCTGCATCACGCCTTGCGCGCCGAACTGTTGCAAGGCACCGAGTTGTCTCAGGCCCAGCCCTCGACGGTCATCATCAAGCTGTTCAAGCTGGCCGTACGGGTGGTGCAGTACAAAGACCGCATCAAGCTCCACCTGCCAGGTAGCTGCCCGGTCAAGGCCCTTCTGCACACAGTCACCGAACGGTTATATCGCCTGCCTCGGCCCAGGTTAAACACCGGCTGAGCCGCCGTCGGCGCTCACCTCCATCTCGGGCTCGGGAGGCCTTCCCTCGCCCGGACGCTGGAATTGATCAAATAATAAACACTTAAGGCCGGTGACTGGATGACATCAGAGCGACATTGGCGCGCATACTACTAATAATTCTCATATCTGGGCGTAATGGGCTAACCGAGAAAATTTCGTGGCTGCTGCTTGGGGTGTTTATGAAATGTTCGGGCTAAATGGCAGCCAGTGGACACGGGGCCAAAGAAACGGCTTGATACCGGCGTTATAGGCGTGAACATCGCCATTTACGGTCGAAAGTCGAATACCTATGTTGCAGTCTGCGTCAGTCAGTCAATTAAAACGGGGTATCGATCTCCAGCGATTGGCCACATCGTCGCGTCTGACCTCACTCAGCAATGGCTGGATCAGCGCCTCTGCGAGGCGACGGCTGTCCGGTGGCACTATGTCAAAATGCGCCTAAAAGAGAAGCCTGATCGAGCGGTGAAGCTGAAGGACATTCCGCAGGAAACCATACCGCGCAAACCAATGAAGTTTGTTGATGTTGATGATGTGTTTGCCGCAGTGGACCAAAGGATGGAAGGGGATAGATCCCAGGGACGGCGCAAGGCCGCCCTGAAAGTAGCGGATTAACGGGCTTCAAACCGCGAGTTTGGGCAGATAGCTGGCCAGCATCTTCCGCTGGCTGTCAGTGCAGGGGCCGAATCCTGTAAACCGACCCGCCTCGTGCTTCAGTTCGTCGATCTGACCGGCTGAATCGAGGTAGAACACCCGGCGGCTCTTCAGGCTGGCCACGTTTTCGTGAATCGAACGAACGACGTTCTCCGCATCGTTGGTGACAGAGCGGTACCCCTCCCGATCATCGTCGCTGATCAATACAAACAGATCGGTGATGCAATGGACCGTGTAAGACGACTGCTGGCTCATGCTCGACTACTCCTCCACGATGGTCGTCCTCAGATTACCAGTTTGTCCCGGGCAGTCCAGTACCGCCCGGGACGCGATTGATCAGGCTGCTTTGCGGGGCGCGTTCAGCCGACCAATGTCTTTCAAGTGCGCCTTCCACTGTTCAAAGTTCTCGGCGTGCTTGCTGGCGTACTCGAACGGAATGAAGATCTCGCTCACGAACTTCCCGTCACCTTCCTTGAACTCAATGCCGGGTTCGGCGCTCCAGCAGAAGTAGCCATCGGTGGTTTCCGCCAGCCGCTCCATGGTCTTGCGCAGCCTTTCGTTGGCTTCCTTCGCTTCTGCATAGACGAAGCTGAACGGGCAATCTTCGTCGCTGGTGTAGTCGATCTCTATAGTCGGGGCCAGGTACTTCCTGTTTCCGATCAGGACGCTGTAGCCGGTCAGGGCGAAGTGGCCGCCGATCTCGACAACATCTTCTCCGATAAACTGACTCTCCTGATCAGTAAGCGGGTACGGGCTGCCCTCGAACGCCCCGTAGGAAAGACCCAACCTTGCCAGCCGGGCTTCATCCACTTGCCCGGTATCCTCGCAGCCCTGATTGGTCAGGAAGATCATGTCTTCGGGCTTTACTTGGCGGTTCTGTTGCATCGTTCTTTCTCCGTTGCGTGTATGAATTAGTTGATCGCCTCATCGTTCCCCTTCAGGAGGAGAACGGGCATTGGGCCCTTGTCCTCGTTGACCACGCCTGCACTTTGGAGGGACTCTTCCAGCTCCGCGAACACTTGGTCAAAGGCCTCTATGCCACTCTTTTTGGCTGCCATGTCCCGCATGACCACAACCAGCTGAGCTGCTTGATCCACGATGTCCGAGACTTGGTGATGGGCCAGATTCATGTTGTCGGTATCGACCTGATTGCCTTCGGCGTCGAAGGTGTTGAGGGTCACGTTGATCGTCTGCGTGTCCATGATTCTCTCCGTAATTGTCAAAGCCGCCATTCGGCGGGAAAGTGCGTTCCGCCCATCTGCCCTTCGATATCGGCTGCCAAGTGCCAGAAGGGCTTGTCGAGGCAGACGATTTCGAGATCCGAGTCCAGTTGTCCCGCATAAACCCATTCGTGCTTGTATTTCTCAAGCAGATCCGCAGGTGACTGGCCGGGGCGCATCCGGTGAGGGATTGCATACACGCGACAAGAGCTGTTGCCCGGGGCAATGTAAATCGTTCCCTCGATCAGCGATTCGGTGTTGGCCGCCATGTCACGGATGGTTCGATAGACGAAGGGATGAAGGTTGGTAACTGGCAGGCCGCCTACATGCACCATGGGGCTGCTGGTCTGATCCGGATCAGCGGATTCATCGGCACGACGAAGCTCCTCCGGAAACAGGGTGTGTTTGTTGCCCTGCTGATCAACTGCCCGGAACAGTGGGAGGGCTTCCTCGTCAACTTCTGGTCGGGGCTCGGTGATGGCGCGGGTAATCCAGACCGTCTGGCCGTTAATCGTGTCTTTCGATTCGCTTTCGGTGCGAACTACTGCAGTCATATTCTCGGACATGGTGTGGCTCCGTGTGCGTTGTATATCTGTACTCAGATTCTCATGAGGCCACGCAACTGCAAGCGGCTGGCTCTATGAAAGG
>Ga0064014_10240_pt1 | contig 15427 bp, 13 predicted proteins | sample CrowatWCoCulture_2_FD_61584 | JGI IMG/M metagenome (GOLD analysis project Ga0064014, IMG submission 61584) | Marine cyanobacteria communities from the University of California, Santa Cruz, USA, analyzing cyanobacterial DNA methylation -... | ecosystem: Host-associated > Microbial > Bacteria >...
GACTAAATTCCTTGATTTTATTAATAGCGATCGCTTACACTGCTACTTCTTTAAAAGGCAAAACATTTCGACAAACCAATCAAGGAAAATATATTGCTCGTCTAACTGAAAAATCAAGACGTGACCGAAGACATAGTAATTTTTGGATAGGACTTTATGGCTCTCTTTGGATTCACGCTTGGGAATTTTGCTCTGATTTTATTTCAATTATGATGAGCAATAATCCCCAGAAACTCAACAATTATAAAAAAGGGTTACAAGCCATGTCCATAATAGATAAGACGGCTTAATTCCCCTATTTTATCTTAACATAAAATAACCAGTGGAAGATGATTTATTTTAGATGTAACTATCCAAAATAAACCAATTTTTATTATTTAATAAAAACTAATATTGCCCAAGGGGTTGATTTTGAGCATCAACCCTGTGGGGGGGAGGACAGTGTAACCCTCCTCCCCCCACACACACGGCAAGAATGATTATCATTATTGTTTATTCTCAATAAGCCCTCTAGTTTTTGACAATTTATAGAGCGATCGCCACGGCTGAAACCCTCTTTCAATCAGGGTTTTAACGGGCTTGTCACCCCGTGAGCTCTTATTCTTTTATTATTTTTGCTTTATCCAATTCAATTTATAGATAATATCTTTGACAAGATGCAGGTAATAAACTCAATATAAAACGCCTTTCTTCTGTTAAATTGACAATTTGTTTAACTCCGTTTAAAATCACATAATGAATACCTTGAAAACATTGAAATATCCACCTCAAAGTCGGACGCAATGTTACTTTCCCTACTTGATTATTTATTCCTTTTTTGACTCTTTTTAAACAATTTCTTAATTCTCTTTGCCCCAAGTTATAAATCAACAAACACAAAGACCTTAAAAATAACATTGTTTCTATTCTTTCTGGTTTTTCAACGAAGAAACTATCAGTAAAAAATAAGGGATCTTTCAAAAATCGAAATCCTCTTTCCGTAGATTGCTGGTTTTTATAAGTTATCAGAATTTCACTAGCTTCTAATTTATTTTCCTCTACTAAGTTAGTTGCTAAAATAAATTTTCCTGCTTCTTTAGTCTTTCTACTTATCTCTTCATCTTTTTTGATGATCAGACTAATCATTTTATAAATCTTTTCCTTTTTTTTCGAGTAATTTTCAATCAGTTCAACTTCTTTTATTTCCAACAATCTCAATTTTTTATTAATAGCTTTTAATTTATATCGAGCAGCTTGAGGATGTTCAAATTCTTCAGATTGTATTTCTTTAAGAAATTTTTGGGATTTCTTCTCTTCTTGGGAAAGTTGTTTTTCTAGTTTTTCCAAATCACTTTTCTGTCTTTTTTCACTCAAGACTATTAACCAAGTTTGCTTGATTCCACCATAAGTAACAATTTCTTCTTTCCAGGTATAACTTTCTAAATTTAGGTCACTTCTTTTTTCTTTATCTTCATCTTTTACTTCTTCCACCTCTATATTTTGCACTAATTCTTTTGCTTTTTTTATGGTCATTGGAACTCTCGTTATCCATTTTAAATGTTGGATTAGTTGGAGATTTTCTTGACCATATAAAGCACTATCACAAACCATGATACTATCAAACTTTATTTGCTTTTTGAATTCTACTAAAACTTTTCCAAATACAGCTTTATCAGATTCATTTCCATCTCCTACTCTCACAAATAATGGAATATCTCCATCTTGGCTTGTTATTAAATCCAAGACACATTGTTTTAAGTCTGGTCTATGATCCCGAGAATATCCTTTCTTAATAAAAATTGGTCTTTCTTTAATAATTTTTTCTTCTTCCTGTTTCTCTTTATCTTCTTCCCTTTTATATTCTCCATCTAAATGAAATGATGTGGAATCTAAATGGGAGTATTTAAGGTCTATTTTAAATTTTTTAATTACTTCTAAAACTACTTCTAAAACTACTTCAATAAAAATATCATTTAGTCCATATTTATATAATTCATCCATTACTCTCCCAATTTTATCATCATTAAGGTAATCAGGTTTAATTCTTTCTCCTAACAATTTCTCAATGGCTTTATCTTGAAAAAACTGACTGAATAAATATAGAGGTCTTGAAACAAATCCTAGTCCATTGATTAAAATAGACTTAACTACTGTACCTGCTGAGATTTTTTCTCTAACATCTATTCCTAATTTATTATTAATTATTTTGACTATTCCTATTTCATCAATTAAACCAGCTACTATCCCTAAATGGTCTAAATTTTTAACTTGTATTTCTTCTAAATAAGACATTTTTCGCTCTTTTTTTACAGAGGAAACAACTTAAGCAATTATCCCACTTTTTTGTCTTCAAGAGCTTAAGCAATTATACTTAACTATTAACCCCAGGCTTGTAGTATTTAATGCTACTTTTTGAAGTGCGAAATCTGGGATAATTGAACCCGTTGCCAACCACCATAAAATAGGGTTTCCCATGGCATGAACATCATAAATAGTGGTTCCTGATAGTGTATTTTTTGTTTCGTAAAAATAAGCAATTGGCCGAGCCATAACTAACCAACTATACCACTTAGAACAATAGGGATGAACATCAAAACTACTCCCAATATTTTGATGAAAAGACCATATCTTTTGATGAAGTACCCACAAGCTGTATTCAGTATTTAATAATAAATAAGGTATCCAAAGAATGGCATAAGTAACAATAGGAACTATTAAAAAATTAAATAGTAGTAAATAAGGTTTAACTAATTTTATTTTGGCAAATATTCCTAAACTGTTTAACTCAAATAAACTTCTGAAATGTTGAGATATATAAACTAGAAAAATTAGTAAATAAATTCCCAATAAAAACCCTAACCCATTCCATTTAATCGTTGCTGAAGCTCCTGAAAATATACCGCTAAGCGTTAAATAAATATATTTACTTTGATTTACAAATAATAGAAAAATAAATGACCTAATAAACCAAAAGTCACTAAATAAATATTATTCAAGGCATAACGGGACTCAACTAAGAATAATCCCTCCATAGCCGCTAATAAAGTAATAATTATAGCCTGAGAACGACGGTGAGTTAGTTGATAAGCGATCGCTCCTAAAATTAAAGGAAAAAAAGAGCCAGTTAAAGCATTTAACCAACGATAACTAATGGTTGAACCCCAAGATCCCGTTAAATCATTAGTTATGTCAGGAGAAGCTTGAAACGAAGAATATAACCACATTCCCAGAGCAATTAAATATTCAGTTAAAGGAGGATGAGAATTGAAAACAGGTGTTCTAGTTAAGTAATTATTGGCAAATTTAGCATAATAAACCTCATCAAATACTAAAGTATTAAACTGTCCTAAATTCCAAAAACGTAATCCTAAAGATACTAAAAAAATAAGCCCAAGTATTAAGAATTTTCTCATATTTAAGGAGAGAGTCGTATAATTAGAAAGATTTGGGTTATACTGTATTTAAAGTTTAATAGAAAAACCCAGAAATTAAACATAGTTACCCTTCTAAAACCCTGTTGTTACCTAACCCCAAACTTTGATCAGGGGTCTTGACATGAATTTCAGAGAGCAGCTGCTCCTAGACGGAACCTTGAATCAGCCTAATTTCAGGGTATTATTGCTGATTTTTTACATTCTCTTCAAAAATTCACGAAAATTCATTAGAATTGAGACAAGCCAGGACAAGTTACCGAAAATACGTAATTCGGATTTACAGCAATGGCATAGGGACTTAAGACGAGTGAAAGATAAGCTTAGATACCACAGCAAAACAGCGAAAAAATCTTGGGAACCCACTGTAGAAGTGCAAATCTCCCAACAGAAGGCCATAGGTCAAATTGCTCAACTGGCCTTAGAAATTGAACATATTAATGTCTTTCTCCAAGAAGTAACTAAGATTATTTATGAGCTCTTCAAAGTTGATTACTGCGGTATTTTCCAAGAAGTTATTAACACTCAAGAATTACGTTTAATAGAAGGAGTTGGCTGGAATCAACAAGAAACAACTAATCAGACTATTCACCTCAAGCAACCCTGTCATCTGAGCCAAACCATCAAAGTTGGTCACACTCTCATAGTTGAAGATTTTTCCAGCGATAACACCTTAACTCGTAATTCTTTTTTAGTCGCTCATGGTGTCATTAGCGCGATCAGTGTGATAATTCCTACAGCCAACTCCCCCTATGGTGTCTTAGGAGTATACAGTCGCCAAAAACGATACTATAGCCCCCAAGAATCCAATTTTTTAGAAATTATTGCTCAATTGATTGGTACAACCATCAGCCAAAAACAAACCCCTGAAGAAGTGCGATCGCCATTATCAGAGGAGCAAGGAACACAGAGCAGGGATATTAAACACTTTTTTGAGCTTAATTTAGACATATGTTGTATTGCAGGATTTGATGGTCATTTTAAACAAGTAAATCGGGTTTTTACTCAGACACTGGGTTATTCCCTAGAAGAATTAAAAGCTAAACCCTTCCTGGAATTTGTTCACCCCGACGATCGCCCCGCTACCCTAGCAAAATTAAAAAACCTGAGCCAAAACAAACAAACCTCTCATTGCGAAAATCGCTATCGTTGTCGAGATGGTTCCTATCGTTGGTTGGCCTGGACTTCTGTTGCTAATTCCCAGGAAAAATTGATTTATGCTATAGCCCGTGATGCCACCGAATCGAAAAAGCTCGAACTTGCCTTAACAAAAAGCGAAGAAAAGTTTCGTCTTCTTTTTGATAAATCTCCTACTGCTATGGGTTTAGCAAATATGAAAGGCAAATTAATTAATGTCAACCAATCTTTATGTCAATTGGTAGGTTATAGTGAAGAAGAATTATTAAGCAGAGGTTGCGTTGATATTACCCATCCCGAAGATAGAGAAAAAGAAAAAAAATTATTTAACCAATTACTATCAGGAAAAATTAATAGTTTTTCCTTAGAAAAACGCTACATTACCATAAATAATCAGATTATTTATGGCTTACACCAAGCAACTTTAATCCGAGATATTGAAGGGAAACCTTTACATTTATTAGGTCAAACCATCGATATTACTCAACAAACCCATCAAAACCTTGCACTGCAAGAAAACGAAGAAAGATTAGGGAGAATTATTAGCACCATTTCCGATGGTTTATTGGTGGTGAATATAGAAGGAAACGTGCGTTTTATTAATGAAGCCGGAGTGGAACTTTTTGGACGTTCTAGCAGACAATTAATGGATCATCCTTTAGGTTTACCCTTAGGAAACCATCAACCCACGGAAATTGTTATTCAACAACCCCAAGGAAAATTAATTATTGCACAAATGCGTGTCGCTGATATTAAGTGGCAAGGAGAAACAGCCTATTTAGTTTCTTTAAGAGACATTACAGAAAATCATGCGGCACAAGAAGCCCTATCAAAAAGTGAAGAAAAATATCGTCAAATTGTAGAAACAGCTACAGAAGGAATCTGGATGATTGATCAAGAGGATAAAACCTCATTTGTCAATAAACAAATGGCACAAATGCTAGGGTATAAAGTAGAAGAAATGAACGGTAAAAGTTTATTTGAATTTATTGATTTTGGAGATAATTTAGAAGTTCAAAGTAACACTCAGCAGACATCTGAAAATATTGCCCGAACCTATGACTTTAAGTTCCGTTGTCGTGACGGGCGAGAATTATGGACCATTGTTTCAACAAATCCTATGTTTGATCATTCAGGAAATTATCTGGGATCATTAGCTATGGTTACAGATATCAGTAAACGGAAAAAAATGGAACAAGCTTTGTCTGAAAGTGAGCAAAGATTGGAAGGTATTTTAACTTCAATTCAAGATGTAGTTTGGTCTTGTCATGCCGATTTTTCTCGATTAATTTATATTAACCCTGCTGCTCAAATGACCTTGGGATTTTGTTTAGAAGAATTATATGATAATTCTTTTCTCTGGTGGGAATTAATCTATCCTGACGATCAAGAATTAGTGCAATACCATCGGCAAGTTGTTAGAGAAATAGGCCATGCAGAATATAAGTATCGTATTAGGAGAAAGGATGGTAAGATTCGTTGGTTATCTAGCAGAATACGCTGCGTTTATGACGAAAAAGGTAACATCATTCGTATTGATGGTATTGATAGCGATATTACTGAACAAAAGCAAGCAGAAGAACAATTACAATATAATGCAACCCACGATCCTTTAACTCATTTACCGAACCGTATTCTATTTATGGATCGCTTAGAACACGCCATTGAAAGACAAAAACGCCATCCTAAGTTTACTTTTGCGGTTCTCTTTTTAGACTTAGATGAATTTAAAATGATTAATGATAGTTTAGTCCATGGAATCGGTGATAAATTATTAAGAGAAATTGCCTATAGACTACAATATGGATTGGAAAACGATGATACATTAGCTAGGTTAGGGGGAGATGAATTCACAATTTTGTTAGAAGATATTGAAGATATAAAAGATGCTATTAAAATTGCTAAAAGTATTCATTTAGACCTAATGGAACCATTTGTTTTGGAAGGTCAAGATATATTTATTAATACTAGCATAGGCATTGCTTTAAGCAGTTCAGGGTATGAAAAAGCAACAGAGATTTTAAGAGATGCCGATACCGCTATGTATCGTGCTAAAGCTGATGGTAAATCTTGTTATGCAATTTTTGACCGTAAAATGCACGAACGAGCAGTGAATCGTTTACAGTTAGAAACCGATTTAAGAATAGGGAGCAATAAACAAGAATTTAGTCTTTATTATCAGCCAATTATATCATTAAAAACTGGTCAATTAACGGGATTTGAAGCCCTAATTCGCTGGCATCATCCTCACAAAAATCTAATTTCTCCAGGTCAATTTATTCCTGTTGCTGAAGAAACAGGATTAATTATTCCTATGGGAGAGTGGATTTTAAAAGAAGCTTGTCAACAAATGAAACAATGGCACAATAAATTTCCTCAACAATCTCATCTTAAAATCGGGGTTAATTTGTCCAGCAAGCAGTTAAAATATACCAACTTACTTAATATGATAGATAGCATATTAAGAGAAACTAATTTAGATACAAAAAGCTTAAAGTTAGAAATTACAGAGACCTTATTAATGGAAAACTTACAAGCAGCAACGGAGATTTTATTAAATATACAAGAACGGGAGATTGAAATTTGTTTAGATGATTTTGGAACAGGTTATTCTTCCTTGAGTTACTTACACAGGTTTCCTGTTAATACCTTAAAAATAGATCGCTCCTTTGTTATGCGGATGGAACCCAATAACGAAAACGCAGAAATTGTACGAGCGATTGTTCATTTAGCTCATATTTTGGGGTTAGATATAATTGCAGAAGGCGTTGAAACAGAATTACAATTAGAACAATTAGAACAATTAGGGTGTGAACAAGGGCAAGGTTACTTTTTTGCCAAACCTCTACCCTCTTTAGAAGTAGAAAAATTGCTACAAAACCCCCCAACTTGGAAATATTCAGATTCTCCCTGAAAATATATAAACGTGATTATTATGACAGTATTAATCCCTATTAACAAAATATATCTTAATCTCGGTAGCAAGATTAGTATTCCTAATTTAAGTTGGCTGGAATTTGAAAATATTTTAGAGGAATTAGGTGAGAAAAGAAACCTCAGATTAGCTTATAGTCAACAGTGTTTAGAAATCATGTCCCCTTTACCAGAACACGAACGAGTTAAAATATTAATTTCTGACCTGGTTAAAATTATTCTTAAAGTTCAAAGAAAACCTTGGGAAGCTTTAGGTTCAACTACCTTTAAAAATAAGACTATGGAAGCAGGAATTGAACCTGATGAATGCTTTTATATTAAAAATCATCAAGCAGTTATTGGTAAAAATAGATTAGATTTAAGCCAAGATCCGCCCCCTGACTTGGCCATAGAATCAGACTTGACCTCTTTAACAGAAATTACCGCCTATCAAAAGTTAAAAGTTCCTGAATTATGGGTGTATCATCAAGGTAAATTAACCATCTATATTTTGCAAGAAAAAGAGTATAAAAAATCCTCTATTAGCCTCAATTTTCCTGATGTCAAGATTATAGAAGCTATACCAAAACTAATAGAACGAGCTAACCTATTGGGAAGTAGTCAAGCTTTATGGGAATTTGAAGAAAATGTAAAGGCGACGCAACAAAGTCCTTAATAGAGTAGTCAGACAACAAGAAAGTCAAAAAATCCTGACTTGATTGACTCCTTCTGTCGAACAAAAATAGCCAGATTGAACAATTAAGCGGTCGCCCTAAAAAAGATTGAGTACACTAAAACAATAGAATACACTCAAAGCGATCAACGAGATAGCTAAACTATGTTTTCCATGCCTATTGTCTCAAAGAAAAACATTCTAGGAACCCTCGGCTGCACCTTAGCTATAATCACGGGTACATTAACCCTAGAAACCACTCCCAGAAACGTACAAGCGCAAACCCTAGCCCCCAATAGTCCCCTCACCGTTCGCTCCGATATTCAAGAAGCCAACTCAGAAACAGGAGTAGTTACCGCCAGAGGTAACGTACAATTTTTCTACCCTGCCCGTCAAATGCAAGGAACTTCTGCACAAGCACAGTATTTTAGCCGAGAACGGCGTTTAGTCCTCACCGGAGACGTTTATGTACTGCAAGAAGGCAACAGTATGCGGGCCGAAACCATGACCTATCTCATCGATGAAGGACGGTTCATTGCCACCCCAGAAACAACCCAACAAGTAGAATCAATTTACCTCGTCACAGAAAACCAAAACAACCCCTCTCAACCTGCTCCCGTGTCACCGGCTCCCCCCTTAGACACCACCTTGCCCACTCCCGACTTTTAAATCCCGATCTATGACACTGATTTTAGAAAATATCCATAAAACCTACGGAAAAAGAGACATTGTTAACCGTGTCAACATTAAAGTTGCCCCTGGGGAAATAGTTGGACTCCTCGGTCCTAATGGAGCAGGGAAAACAACCACCTTTTATATAGCCACTGGTCTCATTAAACCCAATAAAGGCAAAGTTTGGTTAAATCAACAAGAAGTGACTCGTTTACCCTTGAATAAACGGGCCCGTCTCGGTATTGGTTACATGACTCAACAACCCAGTATTTTTCGTCATCTGAGTGTAGCCGAAAATATTCAAGTAGCCCTCGAACAAACTAACGTTCCCTTTCGACAACGGCCCCAACGCCTTCATGGTTTGCTCAAAGAATTTCGTCTGGAAAAAATTGCCCATAATAAAGGCTCCCAAGTTTCCGGAGGGGAAAGAAGAAGAACCGAGTTAGCTCGTTCCCTAGCGGTGGGGAAACACGGACCAGACTTTCTACTCTTAGATGAACCCTTTGCCGGGGTAGATCCCATCGCTGTCTCAGAAATTCAAACCATGATCGCCCAATTACGCGATCGCCAAATGGGTATTTTGATCACCGATCACAATGTTCAAGCAACCTTAGCCATTACCAATCGGGCTTATATTATGAGGGACGGTCAAATCTTAGCCGCCGGCAGTGCCGAAGAAATATATAACAATCCTTTGGTGCGACAGTATTATTTAGGAAATTAGAGACCACAGATCAACTCTAAAAGCACACACATTCATTATGGATATTGGTCAAGCAAACCCCGTTAAAGTCAAACTAAAACCCCCCATACCTGGTTTATCGATCATGGATCGTTACCTGTTTATTGAACTGCTGTTACCTTTTCTGTTTGGTATGGGCATTTTCACCTCTTTAGGTTTATCCATTGGGACATTATTCGATCTCGTGCGTCGTGTCACCGAGTCAGGGTTAATGTTATCAGTGGCCCTAAAAGTTTTACTGCTGAAACTACCAGGTTTTGTTAGTTTGGCTTTCCCCATGGCTATGTTATTAGCAGCTTTGATGGCTTATAGTCGTTTATCCAGTGACAGCGAAATTATCGCCCTACGCAGTTTGGGGGTTAGTGTTTATCGTTTAATCATTCCTGTTATTCTTTTTGGCTTCATGGTTACAGGATGCGCCTTCATTGTTAACGATTGGATCGCACCGGCAGCCACCCATGAAGCGGCTGTTACTTTAGAAAGGGCAGTCAATCAAGAAAGACCAGACTTTAAAGAACGCAATATTGTTTATCCCGAATATAAAACCATTCAAGAAGAAAACGGCCAAGAAGCCACGGTTTTGAGCCGTTTATTCTACGCAGAAGAATACAACGGCGAGCAAATGCAAGGGTTGACCATTTTGGATCGTACCCAAGAAGGGGTTAACCAAATTGTTACCTCTGAGTCCGCTACCTGGAACATCTCTAGCAATACTTGGGACTTTTTTAATGGCACCATTTACCTGATTGCCCCAGATGGTTCCTATCGCAATATTGTCCGCTTTCAACATCAACAACTGGCCTTACCCCGGGCCCCCTTAGATTTAGCTAACCGTCGTCAAAATTTCACAGAAATGACCATCGCCGAAACCAAAGAATATCTCAAAGCCATGCAATTAAGTGGCAATGAGAAGCGCATCAGAAAGGTTCAGGTTCGTCTTCAAGAAAAATACGCCCTACCTTTCGTTTGTTTAATCTTTGGTTTAGTAGGGGCAGCCATTGGGGTTAGACCCCAGAACACCAATAAGTCCACCAGTTTTGGGGTCTGTGTGGGTTTAATTTTCGTTTACTATCTCCTAGCCTTTATGAGTACCTCCCTCGGTATTTGGGGCATTTTAACCCCGTTTCTGGGAGCTTGGTTACCCAATATTCTCGGATTGGCCGCCGGTAGCTTATTATTAGTTCAATCAGCAAGTTTACGATAGTCTCCAAATCAATCAATTGTTAATTGTTAATTGCTCTATGTCTGAACCCCCTTCTTTAACCATCGGTTGGCTTTACCCTAACTTAATGAGTACCTACGGCGATCGCGGTAACGTTATCTGCATACAACGCCGTTGTCAATGGCGGGATATTCCTGTAACTATTCTTCCTTTGGATCAGCAAACAGAACCAGATTTATTTAAGAGTGTCGATGTCATTGTTGGTGGTGGGGCCCAAGATCGTCAACAAGAAATCGTTATGCGAGACTTACAAGGGGCAAAGGCTGATATCCTACGCAATAAGTTAGACGGAGGAACCCCCGGAGTGTTTACCTGTGGATCACCTCAACTTTTAGGCCATTATTACGAACCGGCCTTAGGCCAGCGCATCGAGGGGTTAGGATTATTAGATTTAGTTACCAAACATCCAGGGCCGAATGTTTCTCGTTGTATTGGTAATGTGGTGTTTGAAATTACTGCTTCTCCCCTAGCAGAAGATTTACAACAAATGTTAGGTCAAGCACCGATTATTATAGGCTTTGAAAATCATGGGGGACGAACTTATTTAGGAGATGTACAACCCTTGGGCAAGGTTAAGTCAGGATACGGCAATAATGGGGAAGACGGTTACGAAGGGGCTTTTTATCGTCATGCGATCGCTACCTATTCCCACGGACCCTTATTACCCAAAAATCCTTTTGTTGCTGACTGGTTAATTAAAACCGCATTACAAGAAAAATATCAAAGGGAAATCCAGTTAACGCCCCTCGATGATAGTTTAGCCCAACAAGCAAGGGCAGCTATGTTAAAACGTCTAGAAACTGTGGCCTAACTGGACAGTTAATATCAATTTTAAAATAGTTACAATGAGCAAATCTACTTCATTTAAACCTTCTTTTATTACCATAGCTTTAATTAGTTCTATTGTCATTACCTTAACCACCTATATTTTGAGAGGGTTAGGAATCTTAGGATTTATACCAGGAATTGTTATTTTGCTGTTGATCGCTCTCTCGGTTTTCATGGGCATTTTCTACAGTATTTCAGAAAGAAGACGTTTCTAGAAACAATTATGAGAAATTTTTGAGAAAAAGCTTTTGACTCAAGGTTGAAATTTGGGTGAACTACCCCAACTAATTGCAAGCAATATAGTTCGGGCTTCCAATCTCATTAGGAGTTGCGTCTAAGAGACAAGAAATCTTACCCCCTAGCCGTCTTACACTCCCTCCATTGGCAGTATCGCTAGTTCCTAACGACAATATCCGTAAGGCTTCATTTCTAATGTTTATTGAGGCGTTTATGTCGCGGTCATGGTTTGTATGACAATGTTCACAAGTCCAGTTTCTAATATCAAGAGGTAAGCTTTCCACTTGATTTAGACAGACATGACAAGTCTTAGAACTAGGAAAAAACCTATCAACTTCAACATAAGTTTTCCCTTCCCTTTCTGCCTTGTATTTAAGCATTGTACAAAACATTCCCCAACCACAATCACTGATAGCTTTAGCTAATTTGTGATTTTTTACCATGCCTTTGACATTGAGATTTTCTACAGCAATAACTTGGTTTTCGTTGACTATCTTACGGGATAGTTTGTGCAGAAAATCTTCCCGACATCTAGAGATTTTGGAATGGACTTTAGCTACTAACCGTCTAGCTTTTTTCCTAGTATTACTCCCCTTTTGTTTACGAGATAATTTTTGTTGTTTACGCTTCAAGTTCTGTTGATGTTTAGCTAAATGTCTAGGATTATCAAATTTAGAACCATCACTGGTAACAGCAAAATCGGTTAATCCTAAATCTATTCCTATAGCTTTCCCCTCTGTTGAAGCTTCTGGTTTATCTAAACCATCATCAACTAATACAGAGGCATAATATTTACCATCACTATTTTTTGAGATCGTAACTGTCTTAATCGTTCCCTCAAAATCTCGGTGACGACGACAATAAATTTTACCGATCTTTCGATTTAGCTTGATGTAATCCCCTTCAAAGGTAACATTAGCAGGATAACTCATCGATTGCCGAGCATGCTTTGATTTGAATCGAGGGAATGAAGCTCTTTTATCAAAGAAATTTTGGTAAGCCCGTGAGAGATTTAACGCTACACTTTGTAAGCATTGAGAATAAGCATCACTTAGGGTTTGCTGAAAAAGTTTCTCCAAAATTTATGCCACTTTTGACCAAGAATTTTCTAACAAATCAATAAGTTTTAGTACATAAAAATTCTTTAAAGTATAATCAAAATTAATGAAAGGCGGTTTGATGAGTTCCCCTGTTCTATTATTAGTAAATAAGGACAAAAAAAGCGACAAAAACTGCCTCAGAAGTTTAGAAAGATTGACAACTAAAAATGTAATAGCAATAGATGTAATGGAGGTTTCAGGGGGTTTTGTCATCACGAGATTTAGGCTAAATCTTCGTTTAGCTTGTCCAAACTTTCCCTCAATAGCATTACGGAAGCATTCATCGGAGTGGGCTTGTTTCTTTTCTTCTTCACTGACATTTTTCGGAGGTCTTCCTAACTTCGGACCACTGATTCTTATCCCTCTTTCCTTACACCAATTTCTGTTTTCCCTAGTTCGATAAATTTTATCTACATGGACGGATTCGGGATAATAGCCAAACGTTTCTTTATACTTTTCTACTTGTTCTTTTAAATGACAAGATTCATTGAAGTTTTCCCAACTTATTTTGTCTAGAAACACATAGTTATCTACACAGCTTACTGAGAGTTTAGCTCCAAACTCTATTGGTTTTCCTGCTTTTCCCCTCACTATTGGACGAATATGCGGTTGACTTAAACTTACAATTCTTTGAGGAATTGGACTTTGGATAAAAAACAATTATTAGCGTAAATTTTACGCTAAACATATCTCCAGAGCTAAAATAGAGAATTAAGGTGATTTTAAAAACTCTCTTTCCATCTTTTTAGGGGATTTTAAATATTAAATAGCTTCATTCAGTTTCGGTTCCAATATAGATATCTAAGTAGCTTTCAGTTAGAGATTGAATGACTCGTTCTAATTCATCAATGAGATTTCTTCTAGTGAGTTTTTCTACAGCATCAATATGAGCAGAACTTCCGGCTCGTCCTAAATATTTATATTTGGTTTTTTTCTCATTATTAGTGGCCATAGGAAAAATTGATTCAGCAGCCTGTAGTTTATAATACCAGTAGATTGTTCCCTTTCCATTAACCTGATAACGAATAATATGACAATTAGCTGGTGCTACTTCCCCTTCCCGTTCAATTTTCTTTATTTTCTGTTTAAGAGAGCGAATTAGACTCTTAATTTGTTTGGCTCTCAGGTGGACATCTTGACTGGTCTTAAGTTCGGAATGTGATGACATTAGCCTTAACTGTAACAAACAACCTCTTTTGATGTTAGCGTATATACTCCGCTAATTTATAAGGTAATAAATTTTAAAACTGACCAAAAATGAAACGGCTACGTCTGTCGAGGAATTCCTGGTGTGGAGGTCTAACCTCTTCCAAGGACTAAAAGCTAGAAAAGAAACTATTATAGAATTACTCGATGCCCTCTCCAGTAACCAACAAGCTCACTCAGTCGTTGAATTGTCTCTCAATCCTTTATTTAGAAGAGATTATAACAGTTTATATAGAGGAATTCAAGAGTTTTTACCCACTCAAACTGACCCTAATTATGAACAGAGAATTGAGACTTTATTTTCAGCGGTATCGAGAACAATTCCTCCCACTTCAAAACATTATAACTTATTTGGTATTGACACAACTCCCTGTCCACGACGGTTTGCCGAAACGTTAGCGGATAAAACCTTTATTCATTACCCCAATCCAATTAAGGGAAATAAACCCATTAATATTGGACATTGTTATTCCGTTATCTGCGCTTTACCTGACCAAATAGACACAGAAAAAGTCCCTTGGGCTGTCCCCTTATCAGGAGAGCGAGTCCCCTCTAAACATAAAGGAGTAAATCAAGGCAATCAACAACTAAAAAAAATCTGGCAAAGTTCTTTATTTTCTGATAAATTATCTGTCTTAGTGGCTGATAGTGACTACAGCCAAAAGGATTTTATTGGGGAACAAGTTAAGCATGAAGACGTAGTTACTATTACAAGAGTTAGAAGTGACCGAGTTTTTTATCGTCAATTTATTCGGGACCCAAATCAAGCCAAAACTTCGGGACATCCCCGTTGGGATGGGGATAAATTTGACCTTAAAGATGACCAAACTTGGACTGAACCTGATGAAGTTCATCATGTTCCCTTTACAACGAAAAAAGGTCGTCAATTAACAGTGACTATTTCGGGATGGAAACAGATGTTAATGAGAGGAACTAAAAACTATAAAATGAACAATCACCCCTTTACTTTACTCCAGATTGTTGTCAGAGATCAAGAAAGAAATAGTATTTGGAAACCTATGTGGCTTATTGTTATTGGTTCTCGGCGCGATGAGTTAAGTTTAGTTGATTGTTATCAGTGTTATCGACAACGTTATGACATGGAACATCTTTTTCGATTTGGTAAACAAAGATTATTGATGACATCTTATTTAACTCCCGATGTACATCATGAAGAAAATTGGTTTAAACTAACACTTCTTTCTTATGTAAATTTGTGGGCTGCCAGAAAATTAGCTGTGGTTTTACCCCGTGATTGGGAACAGTATTTGAAGACTAATAAATCCA
>Ga0064014_10241_pt1 | contig 15393 bp, 17 predicted proteins | sample CrowatWCoCulture_2_FD_61584 | JGI IMG/M metagenome (GOLD analysis project Ga0064014, IMG submission 61584) | Marine cyanobacteria communities from the University of California, Santa Cruz, USA, analyzing cyanobacterial DNA methylation -... | ecosystem: Host-associated > Microbial > Bacteria >...
ATTCGGAGTACCTCGGAATGACAATTATTCATTGTTAAAGAGGTTCGGAGTTTTTCGGAATGACAATTATCCATTCTTAAAGAGGTTCGGAGTTTTTCGGAATGACAATTAAAAAAATAAAATAGGTTTACTAGCAACTATGGACACACAAAAAGTCATTGAATATTTAGATGAGTTAGTCTCTTCTCATACCAAAAAACATCTTAATGATGTACACATTTCTATTCTAGAAGGGGTTTTAAACGGGCAAAAATATAATGATATTGGCAAAAATATTCATCGTAGTAAAGGCCATATTAAGGATGAAGGTTATAAACTTTGGCAACTTCTTTCAGAGGTTTTAGATGAAGACATAAATAAAAGTAATTTTCGCTCTATAGTTGACAGAATGACAGGAACAAATATTTCAATTATAAATTTTAGCTCAATGTATGCAAATTATAGTCCAGAGTTTGAAGATATAAAAAAATTTATGGGAGAGGCAGAAAATCTGATTAAATCAGTTAAAAATAAAACAAAATTAGAAACAATCCCCAGGTTATTAAAATTAGGATTAACCTATGAACAAATTTCTCATGCACTTGATTTACCTTTAAAAACTATTTGTCAACATTTGTCAACAGAAAATTAAGCAGGCTGCATTAGACTAATAATTTTTGTAGTGTTAACTAGGTTTAACAGTGTTAAACCCCTACAAGGAGACATTCTTAGGTGAATAACACTATTTTAAAAAATAATTTATTGGCTAATTATTCAGCAGATTTCCTAGAGTTTTCTGGTTTATATTTTGTTATTAAAAACTCAATAAAGTCTAAAACTTCTTCTTGTTTATCAGGAGGTACTAAATGGATTTGTTGTGTGACTAAATCAATGGTATTCACTGCATATCCTTCTATTGATTTGATTAACTACTATTATAGCTAATGATTATTATAGCGTTTCTTAGACTTATGAGGTGTACCTCACGAGTATTAGAAACGCTATATTTTGGCCAATTGAGAATCAAAATCAACTATAAATAAAATTGATTGCTTCATTAATAATTGCTGTTTTATCAACCATTTTTGCAAGTTCTTCAGCTTCATATTTTCCCTCAAAAGCTTCTTTTGCAGCAGCTTTTAAACCTAAATCATAAGCATCTTCTAACGTTTCCTGTAACTCTTTTCTGGTAAGATAAGTTCCCTTAGTTTTGCGTCTTTTATTAGTTCGTTGAATTTATTTGACTGCATTAGCAATAGATAAATCCCATGAGCGTGTTTTTCTTTTTTCCGCTGCTTGTTTAATGAGATGTAACAGGAGAATTTTACCAAAGCTAAAAATCTTATTGAGCTTATCATCCTTGCTCATTTCTGTCAATTCCTCAACCAATACTAAAGCATCCGTCACATTTCCTGACAGAAATAATTCTTTCAATATAAATAATTCTTCCATGTCTTTTCTTTAAAGTTATTAATTTTCAACACAATATTTAATGACTATCTCAATATTATAGTCATTATTTTAGCTAATTAATAACAAAAAATCGGGATGACTGGATTCGAACCAGCGACCCCTTCGTCCCGAACGAAGTGCGCTACCAAGCTGCGCTACATCCCGTAAAAATATCACTCCTCGATTATATCTTAAAAGTTCGCTTCTAAAAATCCTCTAAACTTCTTATATTGCCAACCTCTATCTCAGAGCAAGCACGCTTAAGTAAACCAGCTAATACCTTACCCGGCCCCACTTCTAACACTTGAGTAATCTCTTGTTGAGGCAAAGCTAACATAATTTCACGCCAACGTACCGATCCCGTCATTTGCTTGCTTAAACGTTCTTTGAGGATGGTTGCTGAGGTGCTGGGAGTGGGATCAACATTGGATAGTACAGGAACCTTTGCGTCTGTAAACTTCGCTTCGTCTAATAACTGTTTAAACTTTGTTGCAGCTTCGGCCATCAAAGGAGAATGAAACGCCCCGGATACTTTTAAGGCGATCGCACGTTTACTTTTAACTTGGGAACAGAGTTGATCCACTGCTTCAGGAGTGCCGGAAATGACCACTTGTTGCTCGCTGTTATCATTAGCCAAAACCACACCAGGAATGCTTGCGATCGCCTCTTCCAACTGAGAACGATCAAACTTCATCAAGGCCACCATTTTACCTCCAGCAGCCTCACTCATCAACTCAGATCGGCGTTTAACCAAGTTTAACCCTGTGGCAAAATCAAACACCTCAGCAGCATATAAAGCGGAATATTCCCCTAAACTATGACCTGTGACTAAATCTACCCTTTGACCCTTATCTTTCAATAAGTCGATTAAAATACTTTCCACTACATATAAACAAGGTTGAGTGTATAACGTCTTCCCTAACTCAGTTTCATCCCCCTGACATTTATCTAATACAGACCAACCTAAGATTGTTTCTGCCTCTATGAAGCGATCTTTTGCCATAGGAGTTGCGGTTAAATCTGCTCCCATACCTACGGTTTGTGATCCTTGTCCTGGAAATACCCATGCTGTTTTCATCATTACTCACCTATTTATTAATTTATATATTTATGGGGTCTAACTACCCCAACGGAATACGGCAGCACCCCAAGTTAAACCAGCACCAAAACCAGAACTAGCCACAATATCCCCTGGTTTGATTTTTCCTTGTCTAACGGCTTCATCGAGGGCTAAAGGAATAGAAGCAGCAGAGGTATTGCCATATTCATCTAAATTAGCAATCACTTTCTCTCCTGGAATTTTCAGACGTTTGGCTACAGAATCGATAATTCTTTGATTGGCTTGGTGTAGAATTAACCAGTCAATGTCATCGGTGGTTAATTGGGCGTTAAAGAGTGCTTTTTCGATGACTTCTGGCACCTTTTCCACGGCAAAACGATAAACATCTCGTCCCTTCATGGTAATGGGTTGATAAGTGCCTTGATTGACCTTTATACCTTCTTTTAAGCCCTTATCTGTACCGTGATAACCAAGGTTGAGAGCATCGTGTTGTTTTCCATCGCTGTACATGGCAAAACCTAACAAATTATCCTCCTCTGTAATGCCTTGACAGACAACGGCACCGGCACCATCTCCAAAGAGAACGCAGGTGGTACGATCTGACCAATCAACCCAACGGGAAAGAATATCGGCCCCGATCACTAAGACATTTTTGTAGACTCCTGTGCGCAAAAATTGACTGGCGGTGATTAATGCAAAGACAAAACCCGAACAAGCTGCGGTTAAATCAAAAGCTACTGCCCGATTCGCTTGTAAAATGGCCTGTACTTTAGCTGCACTGCCAAAGAGATCATCGGCGGTAGATGTGGCTAAAATAATCAAATCAATATCGCCAGGAGTGAGTTGCGCCATAGCGATCGCCTGGGTGCCTGCTTGTGCCGAGAGTTCACTCAAGGATAAATCTGTGCTGGCCAAATGTCGCTTACTAATTCCGGTTCGGGTGCGAATCCATTCGTCAGATGTTTCAACCAAAAGACTTAAATCGTCGTTGGTCATCACCTGCTCTGGTGCAGCCGAACCACAACCTATGATGCTTACCCCGATCGCTTTCAATAACCTTTCCCCCTAATGGTTTAGGACAATAGTAGAGTTGACACTCCCTTCGACGGAGTCGAGGGATTCTTGAGCTAATCACCGCCCTTTCAAGTTTCCTCTACTTAGGTCTGACACGATTATGTCCCATCCGAGCTTGCTAGAAGATCACTTGCTATCTAGATGCCCACTTAAGGATGGATCTCCAAGCGTTTTCCCATTTCAGGGACGATTCGGGTATGCCCTACCCTATCTGTCTTACGACAAAACCTTTTACAAGTTGTTCATTCACCGTTGTTTGTCGGTTACTGCGCTTACGGTCGCTCAGATCATTCTGAGGACACCTCAGAGTGCGCGACCTCATGTTTTACAAGGTTTTCGCTACCCTACTTTTTTGTCTCTTGTGCAGACTTTTGGGTTCTAGGGTTCAACTCAGTCGAGTCATTCACTACCGCCCTTTCGGGACTTCCACCCAGGGGATTCAAACCGTCTCTGATATGCTAACACTCGCAATTTATCCCGTCAAGAGTATATCGTGCTTCGCTGTTAATATACTTGGTCGGATTTTCATCCCGAAGGGTGAAATCTAGGGTCGAGGGTCCGACATTTTAGGATAAATCTCACTTTCCGGTGATCAATGGATAATCACTTCTCTTTCAAAAAGAAGAGGTAATTATCCATTGTCCATTATGGATCGTCCATTGTCTATTATTGTTCCACCGATGCTTTAACACCATCGGATATAGTAGTTTTTTGAGAAGCTTTGATGCGATCTATTACTTGATTGTCGATCGCTTCTTTGGCTGAGCGAATGGCGTTAAAAATAGAGGGAGCATGAGAGCTACCATGACTAATAATACAAATACCGGCTACACCTAATAATAAGGCTCCTCCGTGTTCAGCGTGGTCGATCCTTTGTTTCAGGTTTTTCAGGTTGGGTTTGAGAATAGCTGTCCCTAATATGCCACGCCATCCTTGGGGTAGTTCTTCTCGCATGATCTGTAAAACAATTTCCCCTACTGCTTCGGCAAATTTTAAGAGTACATTGCCCACAAAACCGTCGCAAACAATAACATCAAAATTACCTGAAAGCACGTCTCGGCCTTCGGCATTACCAGCAAAGGGAATGGCTTGGTTATTTTCCAATAATTGATAGGTGGCTAGGGCTAAATCGTTCCCTTTGCTGGATTCTTCCCCAATATTCAGTAATCCCACTTTTGGTTGCTCGACTCCCATCACATATTGGCTGTAAATGGTTCCCATCAAGGCAAATTGTTCTAGATATTTGGGACGACAATCTACATTTGCCCCCACATCTAATACAATTACCGATTTCCCTGCTATAAGGGTGGGAAATACCGTTCCAATCGCGGGGCGATCGATGCCTTTGAGACGACCTAATCTTAGGGTGGCTGCCCCCATAGCCGCCCCAGAATGACCGGCTGATATCACCGCATCTGCCCTATTTTTCCTGACTAAATCCATTGACACATTAATCGAGGCTTTGGGTTTGCGCCGAAGTTCACTAATCCCTTCGTGCATCTCGATCGCACCCTCTGCGTCCACGATCTCTATATTGGGGGATGGCTGATGATGTTGGAGGCACCCTTCGATGGATGGGCGATCTCCCACCAGTAAAATATCTACGTCCAACTCTTCCGATGCCCGAACCGCCCCGGCGACGATTTCTTTGGGGGCATGATCTCCCCCCATAGCGTCCACTGCAATCCTTGCTCGATTTCCTGCCATTACTCAAAACCATAGAAGTCACCAAGATTTTAGCAGAAGCTTTGAACAATTTTGAAATGAATTATTAATCATACTCATTATGATTATGTATATTTTCTTATCTTCTCCCTCCCTTATTGCATGGATGCGATAAAAAAATTAAGATGAACAATTTTAAGATAAAATAAGATTTGTAAAATAACCGTTTGAAAAATGAATTTTTTAACCGAGCTTTTTTCTGCACCTAAATCCACTGAAAAATCAAGGAAAGAAACAGAACAAATTGGACTACCTCGCACGAAAAAAGGTCGTCGGAGGGTACAGATCAAATCCCCTGAAGAAGTGACTATTATGCGTCAATCTTCTTTAATTGTAGCAACGGTTCTCAAAGAAATTCAAGAGATAGTGAAACCGGGGATGACTACAGGAGATTTAGATAATTATGCAGAACAAAGAATCAGAGAAATGGGAGCAACACCGAGTTTTAAAGGTTATTATGGTTTTCCTGGATCGATTTGTGCCAGCATTAATCATGAAGTGGTTCATGGTATTCCTAATGCTAAAAGAAGAATTCGCCGTGGGGATGTTTTAAAGGTAGATACAGGGGCTTATTATCAAGGGTATCATGGAGATTCTTGTATTACTATTGCTGTGGATAAAGTATCCTCAAAAACTTCTCGTTTAATTCGTGCAGCAGAAGACGCTTTATACGCAGGTATTAGGGAGGTAAAAGCAGGGAAGTATTTAGCAGATATTGCTGGGGCCATTGAAGATGTTGTTCATAAATATGGTTATTCTGTAGTAGAAGATTATACCGGTCATGGTGTGGGACAAAACCTACACGAAGAACCTCCGGTTTTTAATTATCGTACCAGAGAAATTCCCAATATTAAGCTAAAAGAAGGCATGACTTTAGCCATCGAACCTATTGTTAATGAGGGGTCAAAATATACTAAAACGTTGCGCGATCGCTGGACAGTTGTAACCGTTGATAATCGTTTATCGGCACAGTTTGAACACACCGTATTAGTAACAGCAACAGGTTACGAAATTTTAACAGATAGAACACACATTTAAAGGAGTTAATAAAATTCACTATAGCAATTATCATAATTATGAGGTACACAGTTTTCTAGTTTTAGGAGTTCGGAGTTAGATGTTAGGTGTACCTCATGAATTCTAAAAACGCTATAATAACATATATTAAAGAAAAACCTATTAATTAAATTTTGATTCTTCAAACATCAAGTAAGGAAGTTGTGTCATTCCTAATACCCTATAGGTTTCTTGGGCTATATTATTATCTTGTTCAACATATAATCGAAATCCACAGACATCTTCTTTATCATTAGCAAGTTCTTTGATAAACTGATACATACTTCGATAAATGCCACAACGACGATATTCTTTTTTAACAAAAACACTTTGAATCCACCAAAATACTCCATTGCGCCAGTCACTCCACTCCTTAGTAATCATCAAACATCCAACTACTTTAAAATCTATTTCAGCTACAATATAAAAACCTTGTGATGGATTTTTTAGTAAAGTATTGACCCCGGCTAAAACAACATCAGGTAATAATACCTTCTCCTCAGTTTCTTTGGCCATTATTTGATTAAAAGTTGCGATATCTTCCGCATCACTGAGTTGGGCCAGACGTATGTTTATGGTATCCAATGTTTAACTCAAGTTCGTTTAGTTGACAATCCCTATTTTACTCCCCAGAAGGACTTGATACAGATTATGATTGATATGGAGGACAATATTTTTAAGGATAATTCTACGGGATATATGGATTACAAAGATTACTATGCTACATTGGGCATCAATAAAAGTTCCAGCGCAGACGAGATCAAAAAAGCCTTCCGCAAATTAGCGGTTAAATATCATCCTGACAGAAACCCTGATGACAAGCCAGCTGAAGAACGTTTCAAAGAGATCAGCGAAGCTTATGAAGTGTTGTCTGATCCCGAAAAACGCAAGAAATACGACCAGTTTGGTCAATATTGGAAACAAGCGGGTCAAAGCACTTGGCCTGGTGGCGGTGCTAACGTGGATATGGGAAACTTCGATTTTAGCCAGTATGGTAACTTTGAAGAGTTCATCAATGAGTTATTAGGAAAGTTCTCTACTCCAGGGGGAGGGAGAACGGGTAATTATGGTTATGGCAATCAGGGAACGGGATATAGTGGTTATAGTGGGGGTTATGGCAATCAAACTCCGGCACCAAACCGAGAAGCAACCTTAAAACTGACTTTTTCTGAGGCATTTCGTGGGGTACAAAAACGTCTTAACTTAGGCAATGAGATCATCGATGTGCGTATTCCTGCCGGGGCAAAAAATGGTAGTCGTATCCGTGTTAAAGGGAAAGGGGGAAATAGTCCTTATAGTCAAAATAGAGGAGACTTGTATCTGAATGTAGAACTGACTCCCCATAACTTTTTTGCCTTTGAAGATGATAACCTGGTGTGTGAAGTTCCTATTTCCCCCGATGAAGCGGTATTAGGAAGTACCATAGATGTACCTACCCCTGATGGTATGGTAACGGTTAAAGTTCCTCCTGGTATTCGCTCTGGCCAGTGTTTACGGTTGCGTGGAAAAGGATGGGTAAACCAGAAAAAAGGGAGAGGGGATCAACTGGTTAAAATTATCATTGATACCCCTCAACATATAACTGATACGGAACGAAACTATTACGAGAAAATTCGTGATAGTCGCAGTTATCAACCTCGTCAGCATTTACAAACGATTAGTTTATGATCCCCCTAACCCCCCTTATAAAGGGGGGCAAAGGAACAATGTTCAAGAAGGGGAAGATTCCTCTAAAATAGTGAACTGTACATGGTTAATGGCTAAATTACCAATAGAAACCTGTTGCTTATTTAAGACAACTCCATCGATCATTAACCGCTCAAAGGGAACCCCTTTACTCATTTCTGCATGATACCAAGCTAACCCCATGAAAAACCTTGTGGGGTATGGGCCTCCTTCGTAAATATCATCGGGGTTTGACTCCATAGGTAACCAACCCACCCCAGGAATATAAAACTCCAACCAAACATGATTATAATCGGGTTTGAGGGGGATATTATGAACTAGGGCAGAAGCAGGACATTTATAGCGGCCAACGGTACGACAAGCAATACCATTTAAACGAAATAAAGCCAGTAACACTCCTACATATTCCCCACAAGATCCCACCCCTCGTCTCAGGGCAATATCGGGGGTATCAATATGGGGTTTAATGCCATAAGACAGGCGATCGTAAACATAGTTACGAATATTGTAGATTTTTCTGAGTAGGTTGGTTTCTCTTCCCACTGCTTCGGCGGCGGCCCGTTTAATAATATCTGTATCCATGGCTAAATTATCGTTATCTACTAAATAGCGATCGCCGTAGTCTGGGGGCATTTCTGGGAGTTTTTCGCAATCACGGGGTGTTAAATTATATTTAATTCCCCATACTTCGATTAAGGCTTTCCAGCCGAAAATACAACGGCTATGTTCTGTTAGGGTATCAAATTTAAACACAGCCACCCTTTCCCCATCTTCGATTATTTCTGTAAAGGGTAGGCCGATGGGTTCGACTTTATGGACTTTTTGACGATGGGTTTGGGCCGGTAGGGCCATACGCCATTCTAAATTTTTCAACTCGATGGGATCAAGGGGTGCCAACTCTTCTACGTAAGTCATTTCCACTAGATAACCATTGGAGAGGGCATAATGATCCTGGGGATAGTAGCGAAAATATAAAGGATGGATAAAGGTTTCTATGCGATACACTAGTTCATGGTTAGGATCGGCGTTAGGATTATCTCTAATGTACGGTTCATTATTAACATAAGAGACATATAAGATGTCTTGATCTGTTTCTGGGTCGTGATAAAAGGTTAATCCTGTGGGACATTCAAAAGGGGTTAATAAACTAAATTTTTGTTTTCCTGTAGCCCGATCTAAGCAATAAACACTTTGTTCTAGGGTATCGCTAACCCATAAGTCTTCTCCTTTTATGGTAATGTTTTCAATGCCAATTCCTGGAGCATCTAAATGGGTAATTTCTTTAGCATTTTGTCGATCAAAAACGGAAATGGTTCCTGCTTTTTGTGAGGAAACATAAACGCTTGATTCCCAGATGGCAACACCGTTAACACGATCAGCAAGTCGGATGAATAGTTCACATTTGAAATCGGGATCATCTAAGTTACAATAATAGACGCTATAACGGGATGTAAACCACAGTTTATTATCGGCGATCGCTAGTCCTGTAACTCCGATAAAATCTTCCCAGTGGTTGCTATTCAGAACTTTTGTGTTATGAGTAATGGGATCAACTTCCAAAAGATAACCATTACGATTATCTAGAGCATACAATTTGTTATTATAGAAAGCGATTCCATGAATTTCTGAGGCTGCGATGGGGCGAATGGTTGCACCATTAAACTGTTGTTGTGGGGAGACAGATAAAAGGGTATCAGAAATCATTTTTAATGCTTCAGGATGTTTATCAGTGAACAGTTACCAGTTACCAGTGAACCGTTATTCAGTGAGCAAGAATTGTTCACGAATCATTCATTATTGCTGGCTTCCTCTAGTTTACCAACTTTAGCAGAATTAACCCTTAAAAAATGCTTATTTTGAACTAATTATCACCAAAAAATCTTTTATTTTTATTAATTTTGTCTAGAATCACAATTAAAGTTAATAGAAGTCAAACTATTATAGCTCAGTGAGCATCCTACTCACCTAAGTTCGACATAAGCAAATTTATACACAACTGATTTACATCAAGAGTCTTAAACCCTGGTTATCTCATGGAAAAAACTTCAACTCCTAACTCCTAACTCCTAACTCCTAACTCCTAACTCAGTTTGCCCACACTCCTCTGTGTCAAATAAATTGAATTCATTGAATTTTATCTATGATAACCTTCTTATTCCCCTCCTGGGAGGGGTTAGGGGTGGGTAGGTTAAGAGTGGGTTGAATACCTTAAAAATGGTGAGTCACGAGGCATTATCAATTTCTTGTGATAACCTAAGTTATATCCGTATAAACCACCTTATAATCTAAGTGTAATTAACATGAAAAATTATAGAGCGATCGCTTCTTGTTTATCTTTATCTCCTCTGTTATTGAGTTCCTCGGTTTTAGCAGGAACAATAACACAAAATGGCACTCAACTTTTAAATAATCCTGATGTTTCTTTCCCGACAATAAGTCCTACTTTAATTGGTGATACTTTGAGATTTGGCACAGGTAGGGCTTTTGGTGAAACTATACTAAGATGGGACTTATTTCCAGCTAATACATTAACAAATAATAGTCCAACAGAAAGAATAAATGTTACTGCTAACTTAGGAAGATTAAGAAGTACAAGTTCGAGATTTCCTGGAGACTGGGACTTTACAATTTACCTTTGGGATGGAACTAATATTGTTGGTGGGATTTTTGGAGATAATGGAAGAGGTTTTTTTAGCAGTGTCACAGGAACTTCTAACGGCACTTTTAACACAATTAGAGAAGGAGCAAAATTCTATCCTGGAAGTGGCTTCCCTGATATTAATAAATATGCTAATTTTAATGTAGATTTTGAACTAGGACAAACCACGACACGAGTAACTTTATATGGGTTAGGATAAAGTCTTTCTTTCAATACAAATACTTTTGATAGGACTCAATCTTTATCTCTTGGAATAGCTCGAAATCATAATTATGAAAGATATGATATTAATTCAACTACTGTAATATCAAATCATGTCGTACCTGAACCTTTAACTATATTAGGTGCAGGAACTGCTGTTGCTTTTGGAATCAGTTTTAAACGGAAAGTTAATCAATCTAAAAACAAGTCAAATGAATCATAATATTTTGAGATTATTCGTTCCTCAGAATGACATTTATATTCATCTCCGATCAGTTATCTTACCCTCTTGTTCCCCTCCTGGGAGGGGTTAGGGGTTGGTAGGGCCGGGGTGGGTTGAATATATTGAAAATGGTGGCCTGCGAAGGATTATAAATTTCTTGTGATAACCTAATTTATATTAGTCTAAGCCACCCTAAAGTTAAGTATAATTAAAATAAGAGTTAACTCAGACACTCAAAATTATGTTAAAAATTAAACCTAAATTTGAAACTTTTGAAGACTATTTAGCTTACGATAATAATAGTAATAAATGGTATGAATTATTTAATGGAGAATTAGTTGAGATGCCTCCAGAATCAGGAATTAATGTACAGATTGCCAATCGTTTATTTCTCATCTTTGCCCTGTTATTAGGAACCGATAAAGTTAGGGGTCAAGGGTTAGAATTAGAAGTGAGAGGAGAACCTAGAAACCGTTATCCAGACCTTACCATAATTAGAGAAGAACATATCAATTTATTAGCAAAACGTAATACAATTCGTTTGTTTATGCCTCCTCCTTTATTAGTAGTAGAAGTTGTTAGTCCTGGGGAATTACAACGCAACAGAGACTATATTGCAAAACGGAGACAATATGAAGATTGCGCTATTCCTGAGTATTGGATAATTGATCCTGAAGCTGAAAATATATTAGTATTAGAATTGAAGGATAAAACATACATTGAGGTGGGAGAGTTTTCAGCAGATAATAGAATTATATCCCCTCAATTTCCTCAATTAGATTTAACTCCATCGCAACTTTTTCAGCCATTTGTAGGGGTTTAATATTATTAAAATTACAGTTTTGTAATAGGTTATCGCTGTTGAGTCATTGCGACGATAGCTTCTACTGTTAAGTCTAAAATATTATCAAGGGTAGGAAGTTTATCATTTCCAGCAAAAATAAGGGGTAATTCTTGTCCATCCCAAACCCAAATTTGTTTTCGTTGAATATCAATTAAGCAAGCAAGTTTTGTTCCATTACTTAAACAGTGTAATATCTTTTTTTGTAAGTCTAATATGTTTTGATCAGGGGATCTAATTTCTATTAACCAATCTGGTGAACCTTGTAGGGGTCCATCGTCATCACCAAGGCGATCATATTTAACAACTACTATATCAGGTACAGGAGAAAAAGGGGGAACAATACACCGTAGTTCTTGAATCGCTTCGTATGCTTTACTTTTATTATTAATTGTGTTGACTAGGTTGCGCTGAAGACGAGAATGAAATAAGGTAGGCATGGGCTTTTGTTTAGCTTGTCCATTGATAAATTCCCACGCTGGACTTGCTTCAATATTGGGTTGCTTAAGGAAAGTGTTTAAGGAGTTAGTAATACTAGGAGTTTGCATCATTAAGTTATCTCTAATAGCATGAAAAGGTTATGTAATTATTATTGCATCAGAGGATAGATCAATTGTGTCTGGTTGTAGATACAATTCAATCGATTCTTTTATATTTTGTAAAGCTTCTTCTTCTGTTTCTCCACAAGAGGTACATCCTGGTAACTCTGGACACCAAACAGCAAAATCACCTGTTTCTGAATCTTTCTCAAGAAGAACACGCCATTTATTCATATTGTTTATACTCTACTTATTTTTATGTTTCTATTTTAGCATAATGAGCATAATGCTATTATGCCCTTACAATATATAAAATAGCATTATCTAAATTTTAGGGTGCATTAAGCAAGTGTAATTCACCTAATCATAATTCAATTTGCTGCTGGTTAAAGTTCCATTCATGACCAATATTACGATATTTAATCATCGCTTGTCTGAGTTCATTTTTCCAAGTTGCACCATTATTTTTCCACCACTGCTTTTTTATCTCTCTATCTAAATCTCTATCTGGTAATTGTTGTTGCAATTGTTGTAATATTTCTCTTAGTTTTCGATCTAGACAATGTTTTATAGCGCTGTTAAGGTCGGGGGAGAGGTCAAGGAGTTTAAGGTTGATGTCCTGGGAGAAATCGCAGGAGAGGTAGAGGGACAGGTAGAGGTCGAGGTAGAGGGAGAAGTTACGGTCGTGGTCGAGGGAGGGGTGGAGGGAGTAGTAAAACTCTCTAATAGCTGCAATTTTCTGATCTGCTTCCACTGAATTACTTTTATCTCTCACCCAAACTAAATATTCTTGTAATCTTGTTTCATTTGCGAGAAATTGATCAATATTTCGTTTCATTAACGATAATAAACGATCCGCAGGTTCTAATAGAGTTGCTGTTAATAAAAAAACTTCTTTCCATCGCTTTTCAAATACATGATCTGCTAAATCAATTAAAGCAGTTTCTAACTCCTTGGACTTTGGACAAAAGTCTCAAAATGGTGAAGTTTCTTTCGGTCAAATCTGGAAAATCTGGTCTGATAATCAAATCGCTTCAGTTATGGTTTCTACCCTCGTCGGTTTAGTTGTAATCCCCGTTGGCTTAGTAGTTGCCTTCTTTGGTGGTTCTGAAGAACATTTAACCATAGGAGAAACAGTTGAGGGCAGCATTGATAATGTTGGAGATAGCATTGTCTATAGCTTTGACGGAACGGTGGGACAAAAGTTAATTTACGATGGTATTAGCGGCAACTCTGCTATTGATACTCGATTAATCAGTCCTAGTGGTGAAAATCTGTTCGACTTTTTCAATGATGTTAGGTGATTTCCGAGAAAGCTTTTCCCATAGGGGGTAATCGCTTGGACTAAAGGCTTTCAAGAAATAAAAGGGACAGAGAGTTAGCGGATCTTGGTACACAACTTTAAAATTTCATAATTGGCTTGTCTGAAAAAACAGAAGAAATAGATTAAAATGAAGAGGTAAAAAGATTAGAGAGAGTAAATTGAAGCTAAAACAGACAAATAATCCTTTAACCCCGTCGATGGTCGATGATTTACGTTTAGCAGCCTCAAAAATGACGGGAGCAGAGCGTCGTTCATTTCAAGCTGAAATGTGTCTCAAGTATTGTGGAGGAAGTGCCAGACAAACCGAAATCGTGTTTGGTTGGGGGAGAAAAAATGTTCAACTTGGATTACATGAAAAACGAACTGGGATAGTGTGTTTAGGATTACAATCAGTCAATAGTGGATGTAAAAAATGGGAGGAAAGATACCCAATAGTTGCCCAACCATTGAAAGAAATAGCCGAAGCTCACGCACAACAAAACCCCACATTTAATAACCCCATTGCCTATACAAGATTAACGGCGGCTGAAGCCATTAAACAATTAAGAAATCTAGGATATAATGGAGAGGAGGTTACTGCTGCTTCGACAATGGCAGATATTTTAAATCGTTTGGGCTATCGATTAAGAAAAGTGGTAAAAGCTAAACCTAAAAAAAAATCTCGGAGACGGACGCTATCTTCGAGAATATAGAGAAAAAAGATAGAAAAAAAGACCCTTCTGTGAAACGTTTAAGTATGGATTGTAAAGCAACTGTGGAAATAGGAGAATATTCACGTGGCGGACAAACCAGAGGTTATAATCAAGCTCAAGATCATGATATGGGAACTAAAGAAAAATACGTTCCTTGTGGGATTGTAGATGAAGATACAGGGCAACTTTATGTAACTTTTGGAAGTTCTTATAAAACGAGTGATTTCATGGTAGATAACTTGGAGCAATGGTGGACAAGTCTGAGTATAACTGAAAAGCAGCAACTAGAGAACATCCAAATTAAAGTTGATAATGGAGCAGAAAATAGTGGAATAAGAAGGCAATTTTTGAAGAGAATGGTAGAGTTTGCCGACCAAACTAAGAAATCTATTCAATTACTATATTTTCCTCCTTATCACAGTAAATATAATCCCATAGAAAGATGTTGGGGAATTCTAGAGAGGCATTGGAACGGAACACTTCTGAGAAATGCTCAAACGATGTTAGCTTGGGTAAAAACTATGACATGGAAAGGCTTAAATCCGATAGTTAAGTTAAGTAAAAAAGTTTATCAAAAAGGCATTTCTTTAACGAAAAAAGAGATGAAGGAAATTGAGAAACGTTTAGAACGTAATCCTCACTTACCTAAATGGGATATTTTGATTAGACCCAGTTAGTCTAAAAAGTTAATAAGAGTGTAAAATTAAGTGAATTTCCTTTTTAAAAATAGTCAAAGCTAATTTAAAAGTTAGCGTATTTCTATTCTTTTAGATAGGGAGGTTTTTGTTCGCGGAAAGTATCCGCGAACAACTTTTTATTTTTCCCTTTTCGCTTATTTGAGATGTTCTACAAACAGATTCTGAGAATGGGTGGGAAACTTTT
>Ga0064014_10242_pt1 | contig 15380 bp, 17 predicted proteins | sample CrowatWCoCulture_2_FD_61584 | JGI IMG/M metagenome (GOLD analysis project Ga0064014, IMG submission 61584) | Marine cyanobacteria communities from the University of California, Santa Cruz, USA, analyzing cyanobacterial DNA methylation -... | ecosystem: Host-associated > Microbial > Bacteria >...
GGTATGTCCCCAAGGTCCTCGCGGCATGGCAAGTGGCCCGCGCGCTATGCCGGACGCCGCCAGAGTTGATGACCGACGGGTGTGTTTTCAACCTGTCCAGTCCCTGAGCAATCAGAACTTGGTGCGCTTGAACAACGCCTCGGGCAGTGACCGCACCGCATACATAATGCCGCGCCAATAGCCCGGCACATAAACCACGTTTCGTTGGGACTTGGCCGCTTGCAGAATTTTACGCGCAACCGGCTCTGGTTCCGTCACGAGCCATTTCGGACCGGGAGCGGGCTGTCCCGGACGTTGTATATAGCCGGGTTTGACCGTCATCACATGAAGGCCGGTTCCCACAAACGCGCTGCGCAAGCCGGAGAGATACGTATGAAACGCAGCCTTGCCGGCCCCATAGACATAGTTCTTGCGCCGCCCACGGTCGCCGACGACCGATCCAATCCCGATAATTGTTCCAGCACCGCGCGCCCTGAGCAGCGGTACAAGCCCATGCAGAAGCGTCATGGCGGCCACAGCATTATCGGTAATCGTTTCTGCAATGAGCGCGGGATCAGCATCGACCTCAGCTTGCGTCGGCTGACCGCCCAGGAACACTGCAACGTTGATTGGCCCATCGGTTTCTGCGCACGCCGCCACCACATCCCCAAAACTCGTCGGATCGCGCATATCAAAGGTCACGGTGCGGGCACTGCTGCATGATGACCCGACTTGCGAAGCAATTTCGCGCAGAGTTGCCTCAGTTCGTCCCGCGAGAATGACCTGACACGTTTCTTGCGTCAGTTCGGCGACAAAGGCGCGCGCCAAAGGTGAACTCGCCCCCAGGATCAACCATGTCGCATCTTGCACAAAGGTCATGTGAGGTTGCACCTCGATAACCCCAAAAAAATATCGCCGGCGAACCTTGTCCTCGGGTGCGCCGGCGATTTGGAGGGATTGAGGTGTATCACTGCTCGTATCCGTTGCCCTGAGGGTTAGAGACAAAATGGGGCAAAACTATGAAGCTGTTTCGATTTTCTGAACAATGGGTCAGGCGGCAAAAACCTCGGCCCATTCCGGATGTCGGCGGCGCATGGTGTTCACGAAGGGGCAAAGTGGCATGATCTTCACGCCCTCCGCTTGCGCATCCGCGACCAGCCGCTTTACCAGCGCCTGACCCACGCCCGTGCCACGCCATTCGTCGGGGACGCCGGTGTGATCTGAAATGATCAGCGTCGGTGAGGCGATCGAATAGGTCAGTTCGTCTTCAAGCCCGTCGCGGGCATGGACATAACGTCCTTTCGCCCCCTCAACCTCTCGCGCTATGTCAAACTCAGACAACGGTCGCCTCCGTCGCGGCCAAAAGCTCGTCTTTCGTGACGCCCGGTGCAAGCTCCACGATTTCAAGCCCGCCCTCGGTGACATCAAGCACACCGAGATTGGTGATGATGCGGTCAACGACACCCGTACCCGTCAGCGGAAGCGTGCAGGATTTCAGTACCTTCGATTCTCCGCGCTTGTTGGTGTGATCCATGACCACCACGACACGACCGACACCCGCCACAAGGTCCATCGCGCCACCCATACCCTTTACGAGCTTGCCCGGGATCATCCAGTTCGCAAGGTCGCCATTCTCGGCCACTTCCATGGCTCCAAGAATTGCCATGGCGATCTTACCGCCGCGGATCATGCCGAAGGATGTCGAGCTGTCGAAATAGGCGGTGTTGGGCAATTCGGTGATGGTCTGCTTACCAGCGTTGATCAGGTCCGCGTCCTCTTCGCCCTCATAGGGGAATGGTCCCATCCCGAGCATGCCGTTTTCCGACTGCAGCGTCACGCTGACGCCCTCGGGGATATAGTTCGAAACAAGCGTTGGAATGCCAATCCCAAGATTGACGTACCACCCGTCCTGAAGCTCTTGTGCGGCCCGTTCGGCCATTTGATTGCGATCCCAAGGCATCACGCGGTCTCCTTTTGGCGGACAGTACGCTGTTCGATACGCTTCTCATGCTCCCCTTGGATAAGGCGATGCACATAAATCCCCGGTAGGTGGATCAAATCGGGGTCGAGCGATCCTGTTGGCACAATCTCTTCGACTTCAAGAACACAGACCTTTCCGCACATTGCCGCCGGTGGGTTAAAGTTGCGCGCTGTTTTGCGGAATATGGCGTTGCCGGTTTCGTCGGCCTTCCAAGCCTTCACGATCGACACATCCGCGAAAATTCCTCGCTCAAGAATATACGTCTCGCCGTCGAACTCTTTGTGCTCCTTGCCTTCCGCGATCACGGTCCCGACACCGGTTTTTGGTATAAAAGCCGGGAATCCCTGCGCCGCCCGCACGCATCCGCTCGGCAAGCGTGCCTTGCGGGTTAAACTCAATCTCTAGCTCTCCCGACAGATATTGGCGCATGAACTCATCGTTCTCGCCGACATAAGAGGACATCATTTTCTTGATCTGATGTGTGTCGAGCAGCTTGCCCAGCCCGAACCCATCAACGCCGCAGTTGTTGGACGCGATCGTGAGGTCCTTAACACCGCTTTTAACGATAGCATCGATCAGAAGTTCGGGGATCCCGCAAAGTCCAAAGCCGCCGGCGGCAATCAGCATGTCGTCACGCACGAGCCCGTCCAGCGCCTCATCTGCCGATCCATAGATCTTTCCCATTAAACCCTCCTGAGCAAAGCGACGTTGGAACTATGTGACGAAGCGTCAGGCGCAAGTCAATCGCCGCAACGCGGCATTTGGCGTGCTGTTTTTCTGCGAATGGGTCTGCCGCATGTTTGCGGGAACGACGCGGCCCTTGTTAGGAGGCCTTCTTACGACGTCCGCCTTTTTTGCCGCCCTTGGCCGCCTTTTCTGCAATCAGGGCAACGGCGGCATCCATCGTCAACGTATCCGGGTCGGCGTCCTTGGGAAGGGTGGCGTTAACCTTACCCCACTTCACATAAGGTCCGTATTTTCCGTCCATGATCGCGACCGCGCCGCCTTCGCCCGGATGTTCGCCCAAGTCCTTCAGCGTTTTTGCCTGTCGCCCACGCCCACGTGAGGCTGCTTTTTCGTCAATCAACTGCACGGCCCGGTTCATGCCAACCGTCCAAACCTCATCGATGCTTTCGAGGTTTGCGTTTGTCCCGCCTTTGAACGAGGTCGATTCAGCGTGCTTCAGGTATGGCCCGTAACGCCCGAGGTTGGCCCAGATCGGCACACCATCTGCGGGGTGTTCCCCGACAAGCCGGGGAAGCTCAAGGAGTTTGAGCGCCTGTTCAAGTGTGACTTCGGCGGGGTCCCACCCGTCAGGCACGCCCTGGCGCGGAGGCTTTTTGTTGTCGTCGCTGACAACCCCACGCTGCACATAGGGACCGAAACGACCCTTGTGGACCCAGATCTGATCGCCTGCGTCTTCTCCGAGAAGTTTCCCCTCTGGCGGCAGGCCGCTTTCGGGTTCCGTCCCCGGCGGGCCAAACGCGCGGGTATACCGGCACTCAGGGTAATTGGAGCAGCCGATAAACGCGCCACCCGATCGCGCGGTACGCATAGAAAGGCGTCCCGTCCCGCAATTAGGACATTGGCGCGGATCAGACCCGTCCTCGGTTGGCGGGAAAAGGTGCGGCTCAAGCACCTCGTTGATTTTCTCCAAAACCTCGGTGATCCGAAGCTCAGACGTCTCGGCGATCGCAGCAGAGAAGTCTCGCCAGAACCGGCCCAGAACATCCTTGTAGTCCGCGGAACCAGCAGAGACATCATCCAGCTGCTCCTCAAGGTCTGCAGTGAACTCATATCCCACGTATCGGCGGAAGTAGTTGGCCAGAAACGCGATGACGAGCCGCCCCTTGTCCTCGGGTATCAGCCGGTTCTTTTCCTTACGGACATAATCACGGTCCTGAATCGTCGTTACGATCGAGGCATAGGTCGACGGCCGGCCGATCCCCAGCTCTTCCATCCGCTTGACGAGAGAGGCCTCAGTGTATCGTGGCGGGGGTTGCGTAAAGTGCTGGTCCGGCGTGACGCTTTCCTTTTCGGCAGCCTCGCCCTCCATGATCTGCGGCAGGCGCTTGTCGTCATCATCGACGACGCTGTCATCACGGCCTTCCTCATAGACACGGATAAACCCGTCAAATAGCACAACTTGACCGGTGGCGCGCAGGACGACCTGCCCATCCGCGCTTCCGACGTCGACTGTGGTCCGTTCAAGTCGGGCCGCTGCCATCTGGCTGGCGAGTGTCCGCTTCCAGATCAAGTCATAAAGCTTGCGTTGGTCTGCATCGGCGACTTTCACGTCGGATGCATCCCGAGCCATATCCGTGGGCCGAATGCACTCATGCGCTTCCTGGGCATTCTTGGCCTTGTTCTTGTACATACGCGGGCTGTCGGGGACATATTCTGCACCATAGCGATCTTTGATCGCTTCACGCGCGGCCATCACAGCCTCGGGCGCCATGTCGATTCCGTCAGTACGCATGTACGTAATCAACCCGGCTTCATACAGGCGCTGGGCCAACTGCATTGTCTGGCGCGCGCCATAGCCGAATTTGCGGCTGGCCTCTTGCTGGAGGGTCGAGGTCATGAACGGTGCCGAGGGATTGCGGTTTGCAGGTTTTGCCTCGACCGATGTGACGGTCAGATCGCGGGAGGTCACTGCTTGAACAGCCAGCGCTGCGGCGCTTTCGTTCGCGATGTCGAATTTGTCGAGCTTCTTACCCCCCAGAACCGTCAGGCGTGCTTCATACTCCTGACCGCGCGGCGTCTTCAAAAGCGCCTTGACCGTCCAGTATTCCTGCGCGCGAAACGCCTCGATCTCCATCTCGCGCTCTACGATAAGCCGCAAGCAGACCGACTGAACCCGGCCCGCAGACCGCGCGCCGGGCAATTTGCGCCACAACACGGGCGACAGGTTGAAGCCAACAAGGTAGTCCAACGCGCGCCGTGCCAGATATGCGTCGACCAATTCCATGTCGACGTCGCGCGGATGTTCCATTGCCTCGGTGACAGCAGATTTGGTGATCGCGTTGAACACGACTCGGCTGACCGGAGTATCCTTTTTGATCGCCTTGCGGTTGGTCAGCGCCTCTTTCAGGTGCCAACTAATCGCTTCGCCTTCGCGGTCGGGGTCCGTGGCAAGGATCAGTTCGTTGTCGTCCTTAAGCGCGTCCGCAATCGCTTTGACATGCTTTTTACTGTCCGACGCGATTTCCCATTTCATGTCGAAATCATGTTCGGGGTCGACCGATCCGTCCTTTGGCGGCAGGTCGCGAACATGCCCGTATGACGCCAAAACGGTATAGTCGTCGCCAAGATACTTATTGATCGTCTTGGCTTTGGCCGGAGATTCGACAACGACGACGGGCATGTAAATCCTTACTGCTCAATTGGGGCGTTCTGGGCCGGCAACATGTGGCGGCGCAGCGACAAATGTCAACGCGCCGTCCCAAATTGATCTAGGTCGATCAGTCGGATTTCGAGAGCAGCCCTCCGGGCTGACGCGATATGCGCCCGTCAAGTTCCAGCGTCACAAGTTCCGGTGTCACAAGGGCCGGGGCGCGGTCGAGGTCGCGAATAAACTGATCTTCAGAGACCGGACTGGGGCCTAAACGCGCAAGAATCTCGGTGTGAAGCGCTGCCGTCTGGGCAAGGGTCAGTCTCTCTGGTTGTGGCGCTGGGACATCTACGTGCTCTGTTTCAGCAATTTGGTCGGCGGCCGTGGCCACCGGTGCGATTGCCTCCAGCACGTCGTCACTGCCGCGCACAAGCGTCGCGCCGTCACGAATCAGCATATTGCACCCGGATGCGCGTGCATCGAACGGATGGCCGGGAACGGCCAGAACCTCGCGCCCCTGATCCAGCGCGTTGCGTGCTGTGATCAGGCTGCCTGATTTTGCTGCAGCCTCCACCACAACGACGGCGCGTGACAGGCCCGAGATCAGGCGGTTGCGCCGCGGAAAATGCCGCGCGGCGGGCTGCAGGTGCATCGGTTGTTCGCTCAAGCGCACGCCTTTTTCGCCGATTTCCTGCGCCAGTGCCGCGTTCTCGGCCGGATAGATCACGTCGACCCCACCGGCCATCACGGCCACTGTGCCATTTTGGATCGCCGCCAGATGCGCTGCGGTATCCACACCGCGTGCCAGTCCCGACACGACGACATGCCCGGCATCGGAAAGGTCGGTCGCCAATTTCTTGGCCATTCGGGTTCCAAGGGATGAAGCGTTGCGCGCACCCACAAGCGCAATCATCGGTTGCGCCAAAAGTTCAAGTCGTCCCATCGCCCAAATCAAAGGGGGCGGATCGGTCAACTCCGTCAATTGCGCGGGATAGCCATCCTCGCCATACGCGATCAGTTTTGCGCCACATGCCTCGCCTGCGCGCAATTCGGCCAAGGCGTCTTCAACAGAGAACGGTGCATAGTTCTTGACACCGGCCTCGGCTGCGACGGCGGGCAGGGCGTCAAGCGCGACCTTCGCGGTCCCGTGTTCTTGGAGCAGTCGAAAGAAGGTCGAAATACCCACGCGCCGAGAACGCAAGAGACGGAGCCAGTCAAGCCGTTCTTCCTCAGTGAGGGGTAGGGTGAGTGAGGGGGTGGAAGAAGTGGAAAAATCCTTGGCCATCCTGGCTCCGTCAGCTTGCCCGACGACGTTTGAACCGAATCGGTTAATCGGCGGTTAAGCTCAGGACGGTCATTTGAAATTTCTCTTAGCCAGCCGCGCCACCCACGGTCAGACCTCCAATCAACATCGAAGGCTGGCCCACGCCCACCGGCACCCATTGGCCCGCCTTGCCGCAATTGCCGATGCCGGGATCAAGCGTCATGTCGTTGCCAATCGCACGGATTTGCTTGAGCGCCGTTGCTCCGTCGCCAATCAATGTCGCGCCTTTCACTGGCGCACCGACCTTGCCGTTTTGAACGCGGTACGCCTCGGTGCATGAGAACACAAACTTGCCGCTTGTGATATCGACCTGGCCGCCGCCAAAACCTACGGCATAGATGCCGTCCTTCAACCCGCCCAGAATTTCGTCGGGGCCCGCATCGCCGCTCAACATATACGTATTGGTCATGCGGGGCATCGGCGCATGGGCATAACTTTCGCGGCGCCCGTTGCCGGTCGGTGCAACGCCCATCAGCCGCGCATTTTGGCGGTCCTGCATGTAGCCCACCAAAATACCGTCTTCGATCAGCGTGTTCTTTGCAGAAGGTGTGCCTTCATCATCTACCGTGATCGATCCGCGGCGATTGGGGATTGTGCCGTCATCAAGAACCGTGACACCCGGCGCGGCGATCCGCTGCCCTATGAGCCCTGAGAAAGCCGAGGATTTCTTGCGATTAAAGTCACCTTCAAGCCCGTGACCGATGGCTTCGTGCAGCAAAATTCCGGGCCACCCGGGACCAAGCACGATGTCCATGACACCCGCCGGTGCCGGGACCGCGTCGAGATTGACGAGGGCGATCCTCAGTGATTCCTTCAGCACGCCCTGCCAGTGCGCAGGCTCCATAAGCGCATCAAGCGTCGTGCGCCCGCCGCCGCCGGTGCCACCACTTTCCCGGCGCCCATCCTGTTCAACAACTACCGACGCATTCAGCCGTGCCATTGGGCGGATATCGGTCACCAATTGCCCGTCAGGGCGTAGAATTGCGACTTCTTGCAACGACGCCGCAATCGTGGCCGATACCTGTACGACCCGTGAATCCAGCCCGCGCGCAAACGCGTCCATCTCTTGCAGCATCTCGACTTTGACCGAGAATTCCGTGCCGGCCACGGGATCGTCGTCCCCGTAGAGTTTGCGATTGGTGTGGGCTGGGCCAGCGGCCAACGTTCCACCGCCGTCTCCCACGGCGAGGCGCACAGTCGACACAGCGCGTTTAAGAGCCTCGTCCGTCATTTCAGTGGAATGCGCATATCCCGTGGTCTCGCCACGCACCGCGCGCAATCCAAACCCTTCTGCGGCATTATAACTCGCCGAGCGCACGCGCCCGTCGTCCCAGGCCACAACTTCGGACCGGCGTCGTTCAAGAAACAACTCGCCGTCATCGGCGCCGTGCGTGGCCTCTTGCAGGGTTTTCAGCGCGGTATCGCGATCAAACTGGGTCTCGAAGGGACGGAATGGCATGGTGTCGGTCATGTGCAGGTCCTTGGGGCAAAAGCCCCCAAAAGCGGCTCTTTGACGCAAAGCGAACCCTTGCGCCTGAAGGTCATATATGATGTGAACCATGGCGGAAACAACGGCAGTGGTGAGCTGCCCGTGAACAACAGGGGCGCGACAACGCGCCGACAAGGGAACGAACGCACATGCTGACGCGTCTTCACGCTCTTTTCACTGGTCTACTCGCGGCCGTGGCTGTGGTCGCTGGAACCACGATTGCCGGGGCTCAAAACACGGTCAACGGATTGCCCGTCATTGGGGCGCCAGTAGATCGCGCTACCGGATTTCAGCCTGCCGCCACCGAATTGGCGCGTGACCTGCAGTGGCTCGACGGGTTCTTGTTGATCATCATCACGGTGATCACTCTGTTCGTCCTTGCGCTGCTTCTGGTGGTGATCGCCCGCTACAACACAAAATCCAATCCCGAGCCGGCCAGCTTCACGCACAACACGCCTATCGAAATCGCATGGACCGTTATCCCGGTCGTAATCCTGCTGGTGATCGGCGCGTTCTCGCTTCCGGTGTTGTTCAAGCAACAGCGGATCCCCGTCGCCGACGTGACGATCAAGGCCACCGGCTATCAGTGGTATTGGGGTTATGAATATGTGGATCACGGGATTGAGTTTGACGGCTTCATGCTGGCCCGCGAGGAACTTGAAGAAGCCGGATACACCCAAGACGAATACCTGCTTGCAACCGACACCGCGGTGGTCGTTCCGACCGGTAAGGTCGTCGTGGTTCAGGTGACTGCCGCCGACGTCATCCATGCATGGACGATCCCTGCGTTTGGCGTAAAGCAGGACGCCGTGCCGGGCCGTTTGGCTGAACTCTGGTTTGAAGTCGATGAAGGCAACGAAGGTGTCTATTTTGGGCAGTGTTCCGAGCTTTGCGGTAAAGACCACGCCTACATGCCGATCACCGTGCACGCTGTGACGCAGGACGAATATGACGCATGGCTGGAGCAAGCCGCCGAGCAATACGCCGGCACGCCGCCAAAAATCGAACTGGCCTCGAACGAGTAAGCTTGCGCGATGAGCGACACGTCCCTTCAGTCCTTTGAGCACGAGGCTCAGTTTGGCGATTACCTCGCCCTTCTGAAGCCGCGTGTTATGTCGCTGGTGATTTTCACCGCGTTTGTCGGGCTTGTCGTTGCACCAGTTCCCGTTCAGCCTTTCGTGGCATTTACCGCGATCCTGTTCATCGCGGTTGGTGCGGGCGCGTCGGGCGCGCTCAACATGTGGTGGGATGCGGACATCGACGCCGTCATGCGGCGCACCGCCAAACGCCCGATCCCATCGGGTCGCGTCACCGGGGGTGAGGCGCTGGCGATCGGTGTCGGCCTGTCCGGGATCTCCGTGGTCATGCTGGCGCTTGCCACGAACATCGCGGCTGCTGCGTTGCTGGCCTTCACGATCTTCTTCTATGCGGCCGTCTATTCCATGTGGCTCAAGCGCGCGACGCCGCAGAACATCGTGATTGGTGGGGCGGCCGGGCTTTCCCTCCGATGGTGGGCTGGGTTGCCGCGACGGGTTCGGTGTCGATCGAAGCGGTGCTTATGTTCGCGCTGATCTTTATGTGGACGCCGCCGCACTTCTGGGCGCTCGCTCTGTTCATGAAGTCCGACTACGACGATGCGGGCGTGCCCATGCTCACGGTCACGCATGGCCGCAAATCCACCCGCCGTCACATCTTTGCCTACACGATCCTCCTTGCGCCTGTTCCGGTGGTTTTGGCGCTCTCGTCGATTGGCGGGCCGGTCACGCTCGTGGTCGCAGTCGCGCTTAATGCGTGGTTCCTCAAAGGCGCGTGGGACATCGTCCGCCGTGATGAAGACGTTGCTTTTGCCGACGACTACAGAACCGAAAAATCGTTCTTCCGCTTCTCGCTCTACTACCTGTTTTTGCACTTTGGCGCGCTGCTCGTTGACGCGGCACTGCGCGCGGGCGGAGTAATCTGATGACGATTAAGGCGACCCACGAAATCCATCAGCGTCGCTGGTCCCGCAATGCGGGCGTTGCGCTGGTCCTGGCAGCTTTCATTGCTGTTATCTTCGGTCTCACCATCGCCAAAGTCTCAGGCGGGGGAAGCCTCGAAGCGTTTGACCATGCACCGCGCAACTCAATCACGGTGAACGAATGAGCGTGATGCCCCAAGATCCCAATGCCCGCACGGTTGTCCGGCTTTTGGGCGTGGTGTTTACCATGGGCGCATTGGCTTGGGCTTCTGTGCCGCTTTACGATCTGTTCTGCCGTGTCACAGGATTTGGCGGTACACCGCTTGTCGCCGAGACGGGGTCGGATGAAATCCTTGATCAAACGATCACGGTGAAATTCGACGCGTCGCTCGACCGAGATATGCCGTGGGAGTTCTATCCGGTCGCGCGAGAGATGGAGATCCGGATCGGTGAAACGGGCCTTGCGTTTTACGAGGCGCACAATCCAACCGACAAACCCATCGCGGGCACGTCGACGTTCAACGTCGCGCCTTATGCCGTGGGCGGCTACTTCGTAAAGATCGACTGCTTCTGCTTTGAAATGCAGGTCCTGCAGCCCGGAGAGACCGTTTCGATGCCGGTGTCATTCTATGTCGACCCGGACATTCTTGACTCACCAGATGCAAGTGGAGCCAGCCACATCACGCTGAGCTACACGTTCTATGAAACAGAATTGCCCGAAGACTATGCGTCTTTGAGCCTAGAATAACCAAGATAGCCAAGGGAGCCCGACGAACCAATGGCCCACGCTAAAAACCACGACTATCACATTCTCCCACCGTCGATCTGGCCTTTGATCGGTGCAATCGCGGGTTTTGTGATGCTCTTTGGCGCCGTGCTCTGGATGCAGGGTATCACGCCGTTCATGTTCCTCGCAGGTTTCGCCGGCGTCCTGTACGTCATGTTCTGCTGGTGGGCCGAAACTATTCGCGAATCTGACACCGATCAGACACCGGTTGTCGCCATCGGCCTGCGCTACGGCTTCATTCTGTTTATCATGTCCGAGGTCATGTTCTTTGCGGCATGGTTCTGGGCGTTCTTCAAATGGGCGCTCTTCCCAATGGATGGGTTCGCAGGCACGGAATACGCTGCCCCGCATATTCACGCGGTTGACCCGTTCCACCTGCCGCTGATCAACACGCTGATCCTGCTCTTGTCCGGCTGTGCTGTGACGTGGGCGCACCATGAGCTTGTCCACAATGGTGAACGCAAGAACATCGTCGCGGGGCTTATCATTGCCGTCGGGCTTGGCGTCGCGTTTACGGCGTTTCAAGCCTATGAGTACTGGGAACTTCTCGCCCATGAGGGCTGGGAATTCGGTGGCGACCTCTACTTCTCAAGCTTCTTCATGGCGACCGGATTTCACGGCGCGCACGTGATCATTGGGACGATCTTCTTGTTCATCTGCTACATGCGCGCCCGCGGTGGTGCATTCACGGCAGAGAAGCATGTTGGTTTTGAGGCAGCCGCTTGGTACTGGCACTTCGTTGACGTTGTCTGGCTGTTCCTCTTCTTCGCCGTCTACATCTGGGGCAATGGCGCCCTCCACTAAGATCGGCAAATCACAAAAACGGGGCGCGGTGTCGGGACCGCGCCCTTTGCGTTTTAAGGACACTTCCTGATGTCGCGCATTCTGGTTCCTTTGATTTTCGGTGTCGTCGGAACGGCGATCCTCGTTTCGCTGGGATCCTGGCAATTGCGACGTTTGGACTGGAAAGAAACCGTCCTTGCAGAGATCGATGCGCGAATATCTGCAGCGCCAGTTGAGATTCCGGTCGCGCCAACTGAGGCGGACGACGAGTATCTTCCTGTGATGGTAAGCGGTACCACAGGCGATGAACTTCATGTTCTGGTGTCGCAAAAACAAGTGGGGGCCGGATACCGGATCATCACGGCCTTTGACACTGGTACGCGCCGCGTCATGCTCGACCGCGGTTTTGTGGTGGACGAGGATAAGGGCGCAGACCGCCCTCAACGCAACCTTGATGTCGTGGGTAACCTGCACTGGCCTGATGAACGCGATAGCTTTACGCCCGAGAATGACCTGGCGAACAACATCTGGTTCGCACGTGACGTCGATCTTATGGCCGACGCGTTGGGGACTGAGCCGGTACTGGTCGTGGCCAAAGCCCCGACAGGTGACGGAATCCAACCAATCGGTGTCGATTCTTCGGGCGTTCCCAACAACCATTTCGGATACGCCGTGCAATGGTACGGTCTCGCGCTTGTCTGGGCCTTCATGACAGCGTACTGGCTGTGGCGAAACCGGCGGCGTGCCGGCGAAGAGGCGAAGTAATGCAATACATCTCAACCCGCGGTCAGGCCCCGGTTCTGAGCTTTGAAGAGGCGATGTTGTCAGGCCTCGCGCGCGACGGTGGGCTTTACGTCCCGCAAAGCGTTCCCCAGTTTTCCAAAGCGGACATTGCCGCGATGGCGGGCCTTTCATACGAAGAGATTGCTTTTCGCGTGATGCGGCCCTTTATCGGCGATACGTTCACCGACGGTCAGTTTGCCGAAATCATTGCCAAGTCCTATGCCACCTTCGGACATGACGCGCGTGCGCCCCTGGTGCAGCTTGGCCCGAACCATTTCCTTCTTGAACTCTTCCACGGCCCCACGCTCGCCTTCAAAGACTTCGCGATGCAGATCATCGGCCAGATGTTTCAAGCCGTCCTCGCGCGCCGGGGCGAGAAGCTGACCATTGTCGGCGCAACGTCTGGCGATACCGGATCGGCGGCAATTGAGGCCTTCAGAGGGTTGGAGGCCGTCGACGTCTTTATCCTTTTCCCCAACGGTCGCGTCTCCGAAGTGCAGCGCCGTCAGATGACCACGCCGTCTGAGGCAAATGTGCACGCGCTCGCTTTGGGTGGAGACTTTGACGATTGCCAGGCGCGGCTGAAGGACATGTTCAACGACTTCGCCTTCCGCGATGAGGTGCGGCTCGCGGGCGTGAACTCCATCAACTGGGCGCGGGTTCTGGCGCAGGTCGTCTACTATTTCTCTTCTGCCACTGCCCTTGGTGCGCCGCACCGGTCCGTCAGCTTCACTGTGCCTACGGGCAACTTTGGTGACGTGTTTGCGGGCTACATTGCCAAGCGGATGGGACTGCCCATCGACAAGCTAGTCATTGCGACAAACCAGAACGACATTCTGCACCGAACCTTCGTCACCGGGGCGCACAGGAAAGAAGGTGTGACGCCCTCGATCAGCCCCTCCATGGATATTCAAGTCTCGTCCAACTTCGAACGCGCCTTGTTCGACGCGTATGGCCGCGATGGCAATGCCGTCGCTCAGGTGATGGATGAGCTGAAAGAGCAGGGCGGCTTTAACGTCAGCCAAGGGGCAATGGAGGCCTTGCGTGAGACCTTCGCCTCCGGGCGCGCCTCAGAGGAAGAAACCTCCCGCACGATTACCGAGGCGTTGGCCCATACCGGCGAGCTTCTTTGCCCACATTCCGCCGTCGGCGTGAAAGTCGCAGATGAACACCTAGACCCCGCTACACCAATGATAACGCTGGCCACCGCGCACCCGGCAAAGTTCCCTGACGCGGTTGAAGCCGCCACTGGAATTCGCCCGCCCCTTCCATCCCGGATGGCCGATCTATATGAGCGTCCGGAACGCATGGTCGAGGTCGACAATGATCTCGGCGTTTTGGAAGAGTTCATCAGGGGGCATCGCGCCGCGTGACTGTAGAAATTGCACGACTACCCAACGGCGTTCGCGTCGTAACCGAACATATGCCGGGGCTCATGTCAGCCTCGGTTGGCCTTTGGATCGCTGCTGGCGGCCGCCATGAGCGACCAGAGCAAAACGGGATCGCGCATTTCCTTGAGCACATGGCGTTCAAAGGCACGACCCGTCGCAACGCGCTCCAGATCGCGGAAGAGATCGAGGATGTGGGCGGCTACATCAACGCCTATACCAGCCGAGAGATGACCGCCTATTACGCGCGCGTCATGTCGGGCGATGTGCCTCTGGCGCTCGACGTTGTGGCCGACATCGTTCTCAACCCGCTGTTTGAGGACAAAGAGATCGAGGTCGAGCGTCACGTCATCCTGCAAGAGATCGGGCAGGCGTTCGATACGCCGGACGATATCATATTTGACTGGCTGCAAGAGGCAGCGTTTCCCGATCAGGCGATAGGGCGGACGATCCTCGGGCCATCGGCGCTTGTCTCGGGCTTCGGTCGTGATGACCTGACCCGGTTCGTTGCAGAACGCTACGCGCCCGACCGCATGATCGTCTCGGCTGCGGGCGGCGTGGATCATGACGCGATCGTTGCACAGGTGACCGAACTCTTCGGGCATCTGGAAGCGCACGGTCAGGACACACCTGAACCCGCGCGTTTCGCACCGCATGAACGTCGTGAGCACAAAGGGCTGGAACAGGCGCATATGGCGCTGGGTCTTCGCTCGCCCGGCTACCGCGACCCCGACATCTATACGTCTCAGATCTTCGCGACCACGCTCGGTGGCGGAATGTCGTCCCGTCTTTTTCAGGAGATCCGTGAGAGACGCGGTCTCTGCTATACGATCTTCGCCCAAGCAGGTGCCTATGCCGATGCCGGGCTGATGACGGTCTATGCCGGAACCGGTGCAGAAGAGCTGGGCCAGCTTTCGACGCTTGTGGTGGATGAGATCAAGCGCGCCGCCGAGGATATGTCCGAAGCCGAAGTGCAGCGCGCCCGCGCTCAGATCAAGGGCGGCATTCTGATGGGCCTCGAAAGTGCCTCGTCCCGCGCCGAGCGTCTGGCGCGCATGCTCGCCATCTGGGACCGTGTGCCACCGCTGGAAGAGACCATCGCGGCCATTGATGCTGTCAGCGTCGAAGATGTCCGTGCAATGGCGCAAGGCATGGCCGGGAGTGGTGAGCTTGCCCTTGCACTCTACGGTCCACTCGACACCGCCCCTAAAGAGCGCGAACTGTCGGAACGATTGGCGGCCTGATGCTCAACCGGCGGCGGCGGACTCGGATTGAAACCGAACGGCTGACACTCCGCCCGCCGCAGCATTCCGATTATCGCGATTGGTCGGCAGTACGCGAACAAAACGCCGATTTCCTGGTCCCTTGGGAGCCTGCATGGACCCCCGACCACCTGTCGCGCCGATCCTTTACCAACCGTGTCTACTGGGCCAATCGGTCAATCTCGGGCGGGACTGCGGTGCCGCTTTTCCTGATCCGGCGTCAGGATCAGGCGCTCCTCGGTGCGATCACGCTCGACAACGTGCGTCGCGGCCCCGCACAGGACGCTACACTCGGTTACTGGATCGGCGAGCC
>Ga0064014_10243_pt1 | contig 15150 bp, 17 predicted proteins | sample CrowatWCoCulture_2_FD_61584 | JGI IMG/M metagenome (GOLD analysis project Ga0064014, IMG submission 61584) | Marine cyanobacteria communities from the University of California, Santa Cruz, USA, analyzing cyanobacterial DNA methylation -... | ecosystem: Host-associated > Microbial > Bacteria >...
GCAGACAAAGCGGTCGATCTCAGGGATCGCGTCGCTGTCATCACTTGCGGCGTCTAGCCCGATATCGTGTTCTAATCCAAGTGCTTGCGCTTCACTTCTAATGTCAGATTGCAATCGACCGCGCCGCTTGGGGTCCAGCCCGTCTGCATTGGAAAACTCATCAAGCAGGCTCTCCAGTCGGGCCAGTCTGTCGGCTGACCCGCTTTGTGCCATAGGGGGGCGGCACGTGGCCCAGCGTGACCGCGGCGATGCGCCTTTTGGCCTGTGCGGCCTCGCCGGGATCATTAACGATGAAAGGGTAAACGACGGGCGTTGACCCGATCAGAGCGTCGGGCCAGCACGCCTCTGAGAGAGCCACAGCTTTCCCGGGCAGCCATTCAAGCGTGCCGTGCGCCCCGATATGGCAGATTGCGTCGACGTTCTGGTCTTTCGTTAACCAAAGGTAAAAGGCGACATAGGCGTGGCGGGGGACGCGGTCGAGGTCGTGGTAAGTGTCGGTGCGGTCCTGAGTTCCGGCGCGTTCTGGTTGCAGGGCAAGTGTTACGTTGCCTGTCTGAAGCGCTGCAAACTCGAACGCCCCCCTAGCGACGGATGCATCGTCCTCTGGCGGGCCCCAGCGGGTGGCAAGATCGGCCTGTAACAACTTGGGAAGGCGCGATAAAAGCTCATTGTAGTCAGCTAAATCTAGGCGAATACGCGACGTAAGCAGACGCGTCGCATTCACGGTTTCGCAAGTGTATCCAGCGTCCGCTAGATCGCTGAGGATCGCACTGGCCGAGGCAACTCCGTCCAATCCGACAGCGTGCGCCATCTGCCAATCCTTGCCGGGATAGGTCGACAAAATGACGCCGATCCGTTTGTCGGCATTACGTCGGCATTTTAGCTGAATAACGTCGGAGACTCTGTCAGCAATTCGCTCAATGCCCGGGGCGTGTGCGCGGTGGCGGTAGCGCGAGTACTCAAGTGCTGCGTCCCGAGCGGCTGGTTCCTTGAATGACCCAACGCCTGCGAGAATTCGCCCGTCAACTTCGGGCAGGACAACATGCATTGCGAGATCTGCGGGAGAGAGGCCGCGATCGGCGTCTGCCCAAGCCATCTCAGTCGAGGTGGCGAGCGCCATCTGGAACACGGGCACACCGCATGTGTCGAGTGGTGAGGTGCCATCGTCGCCCAACCCGGAAAAGGCCGTGGCGTTCACGATCGCATCGGGCGCAAACGCCAAAAGCTGGCGTTCGAGCCAGCGCCGCGCTTCTGGGGCCTTAAGGGAGGGCACGAAGAAGCCGACAGGCTCTAGTCCCCGTGCCTCCAGCGCTGCGCAAGTGGCGCGGATCGGGTCGAGATCGGCGGCAGTCAGATAGGCCCGATAGAACGTGATCGCGACCCGTGGTCGATCCGTTGGGGTGTCGTAAGCGGCAACCGGGCATGTGACGCCGTGCTCGGGCGTCCAAACGCCGACTGTTGGCACACCCTTGGGACCGCGTACGGGGCGGGCGTAGAGACCGGCCGCAATAGCAAGCTGTCCCAACGCCGCCTGAGCCGCAACCACGCCGCCGGTGTCACAGAGATGGGACAATTGGCGCAGTGTTGAGGCGGGCAGGGTGGAGGCGTCATCCAACCGGCTGTCGGGTCGCCCGTCGGCGGGCAGAACGGCCAGCGCGATACCGCGCTCCTGCGCCAACGCGGTGACTTGCTGAAGGCCGTAAGACCAATAGGGCACGCCACCGATGAGACGGATCAAGATGCCTTTGGCGTGCTGGAGCGTCTGATCGATATAGGTGTCGACCGACAAGGGATGCTTGAGCTCCACGAGGTTTGCCAACCTCAAAGTGGGGAGGTCCTCACTGCTGTGCCACGCTTCCGCGAACGCCCCGAGGTCACTGTCGGAAAACGATAGCACGACCAGATCGGCCGGGCTTTGGCCCAGGTCGGTCGGCGTCTCGGTTTCTTCAAGGCCGTGGGTTTCGCGGAAAATGACGTGCATGGCGCGTCAGGCGACAAGTGCCTCTCGGATTGCCGTGGGGTCGATGTCATCGTGTTCTGCGATAATAACCAACCGGCCGGCGCGAGGTTCAGAGGCGTCCCACATGCGGTCGAACTGATGCCTGACGCGTGATCCGACAGCTTGCACCAGAAGACGCATGGGCTTGCCCTCAACCGCGGCATACCCTTTGACCCGCAACACGTTTTGCGACTTGGCCAGCGCTTCGATGCGCGCGGCGAGGTCAGCAGGGTCAGCGACTTCGGGAAGGTCAATCACGATACTGTCGAAATCCTCGTGGTCGTGATCATGCGCGTGATCATGGTGCGAGGGGCGGGCGTCCATGTCGTTTTCAGCCGCGGCTTCCAGCCCGAGGATGACGCGGGGATCGACGGCACCTTCGGCCACCTCAACGACAGGCAAAGTGCGGGGCGCTTCGGCGGCGATAACGTCTTTCGCGGCAGCGATCCCGTCTGCACCCGCAAGGTCAGGTTTGGTCAGGAGGATGATATCGGCGCAAGAGATCTGATCTTCGAACACCTCAGACAACGGGGTTTCATGGTCGAGGCTCTCATCCGCCTCGCGCTGCGCGTCGACGGCAGCCACGTCAGGCGCAAACCGACCTGCGGCCACGGCTTCGGCGTCTGCCAATGCGATCACGCCATCAACGGTGATTTTTGAGCGGATATCGGGCCAGTCGAACGCTTTGAGAAGCGGCTTGGGAAGAGCAAGCCCGGAGGTTTCGATCAGGATGTGATCGGGGCGCGGCTCAAGCGCCATAAGTGCTTCGATTGTGGGGATGAAATCGTCAGCAACGGTGCAGCAGATGCAGCCGTTGGCGAGTTCCATGATGTTTTCTTCGGGGCAATCCGGGATCGCACAGGATTTCAGGATATCACCGTCCACGCCGACATCGCCGAATTCGTTGACCACGACGGCGAGCCGTTTGCCGCCGGGGTTCTGCATGAGGTGGCGGATCAATGTCGTTTTGCCCGAGCCGAGAAAGCCGGTGATGACGGTGACGGGAAGTTTTTCAAGCGTGCTCATTGGCGGGCTCCAGTGGGGGAATGCGAGCGATGCAGTTTTTGCGGAAGTGTTGCGGGCGGTCGCGCCATGGGACGACGCCATCCGCCGTCGCGGCATATTTTTCGGCGCCTTCGAGGATGTCTTCGAGGTTTTCGGCCGAATCGAGATTGCCGTAAACATAGGTCCATCGGGCCGCGCCACCGCGCAGGGCGACGGTCGCACCGCGTTCGCAATTTGAGAGGCATTCAACGGGCGTTAGCGTCACGCCGGCGGGAAGATTGGTTTGTGTCAGCGCGTCATAAAGCAGCGCACCGGGTCGATCGCCCTCGGGTGCTGGCGCGCCGCGCAAGCGGCACTTGGTGCAGACCATCAACTCCACCGGAGCTGTATCAGTTGCGGTGTCTTTCACGCGCAAGTCCTTTGCTTCTGCCCGGTGCGTGGCACAAGGGAAGGGCGCACGTTGGCCGTGATGCCCGACCCCGGAACACCCCGTCCGGATCGTTTCGTCTCGTGCTGGCAGGTCTCCCGGCTTGCGGATGTCAGAGGCGGTTCCTCTGGCGGGCACCCGCCCTTCCCGACGGCGTGCGTCAGTGGGCAATGGGCGACCTCTCCGGTCACGGTCGCGGGGGCGGCTGCGTTTGGGGAAAGACTTCCCTCTCGCATTCCCTTTTCACCTGCTTTATCGCGGGATGTGACACGCGACAGCACAGGCACCAGCAGGCGCAGACTGTCAGGCCGAGACAAGGGGATGTCAAGTTGGAGAACGACACGACAAACGACGAAAACGCCCGCCACAACGCCAAGATGAAGGCGATCAAGGCCGCGCGGGACAAGATGATGGAGAGCAAGACCGAAGAAAAAGGTCTGATCATCGTCCATACCGGGCCGGGGAAGGGCAAATCCTCTTCGGCGTTCGGGATGATTATGCGCGCGATTGCGCATGGGATGCCTTGCGGCGTGGTTCAGTTCATCAAGGGCAATTGGGACACGGGCGAAAAGTCGTTCCTGCGCGAACGCTTTGCGGCCGATTGTGAGTTCGTGGTCTCGGGCGAAGGCTTCACGTGGGAGACGCAGGATCGCGAACGCGACATCGTAGCGGCTCAGGCCGGATGGGCCAAAGCCAAGGAGATGATCCGAAACCCTGAGATGCGGCTGATCGTGTTGGATGAGATCAGTATCGCACTGAGGTACGATTACCTCGATATCGATGAGGTCGTTGATTTCCTGCTGACCGAGAAGCCGGAAATGACCCATGTGGTGCTTACCGGGCGCAATGCGAAGCCGGAACTCATCGAAGCGGCGGATTTGGTGACCGAAATGACCTTGGTCAAACATCCGTTCCGCGACGGCATCAAGGCGCAGGCTGGAGTGGAGTTTTGAGCGCGGGATTGCCTTCGGCGAAGGTATTTTTGGACCAATGAAGAAGCGACTTCTCACAGAGTTCGGGATGGGCACCTCACTGCGGCGGCGTGATTACACGAAAGCGGCCGTGCGGGCGGTTGAGGACGCGTTGTGGCATAACTCGATCAATCTGGCCGAGCTTTTGGGGCGCGAGAAGACGGAGATGCTGATCGACGTGGAGATTGGTGTGCAAAAGCCCGATGACGTGGATGTGGCGCGGGTTGCCGCCGTCTTTCCTTATGGTCAGGTCAGCGTTGTCGCGGTTGCGGGCGGGTTGGATGTTCCGCGCCCGGACGGAAATCCAACGGTGATCGCCAATGCCGCGATTTCGGTCTCCTTCGAGATGGAGGGCTAGATGCAGCGCTTCATTATCGAAATGGGCATGGGCAACGACCAGTATGGGCGCGACTACACCAAGGCCGCCGCCCGCGCGATTGAGGATGCGATCCGCCATTCCTCGATCCCGATGTTCGACGCGCTCGGTGTGGAGCACGACCGGATGGAGGTGCGGGTGACCGTGGGCGTGCAGGAGCCTGATGCGGTCGACTGCGCCGCACTGGCGTCGCAGTTGCCGCGCGGGCGCGCCACGGTCAAAGCAGTTGCGGGCGGGCTGAACGTCACGAACCCCGATACGGGCAATACAACGGTAATTGCGACTGCCGCGGTTGAGGCGTTTCTCAACCCTGCCGACATTTCTGGGCGGTAGAGACGCGATGCCCGCGATCATGCTTCAAGGGACGGGCTCGAACGTGGGCAAATCGCTGTTGGTGGCGGGGCTGTGTCGTGCGGCGCGCCTCCGTGGGCTGTCGGTGGCCCCTTTCAAGCCGCAAAACATGTCGAATAACGCGGCCGTGACGGTGGATGGCGGCGAGATCGGTCGTGCGCAGGCGTTGCAGGCGCGGGCGGCAGGGTTGGACCCGGTCGTCGATATGAACCCGGTTCTGTTGAAACCTGAGAGCGAAACCGGCAGTCAGATTATCGTGCAGGGGAAACGTTGGGCCACAGCGAAGGGGCATGAGTACGCCGCGCTGAAGCCGCGGTTGATGGCCCCGGTGCAAGAAAGCTTTGCCCGGTTGAAGGATGCCTTTGATCTGGTCATTGTCGAAGGCGCTGGCAGCCCGGCGGAGATAAACCTGCGTGCGGGCGACATCGCAAATATGGGGTTTGCGCAGGCCGCAAACGTACCTGTGGTTTTGGTCGCTGACATCGATCGCGGTGGTGTGATTGCGCAGGTCGTCGGAACGCAGGCGGTTTTGCCGCCGGATGATGCGGGACAGATCGCGGGATTTATCGTCAACCGGTTTCGCGGTGATCCCAGCCTGTTTGATGATGGATATGCTGCAATCGCCGCGCGGACAGGGTGGGTTGGCTTTGGTGTGGTCCCGTGGTTCGGTGCCGCGTGGAAGCTTCCTGCAGAAGACGCGATGGGGTTGGCCGACGGGCCCGCGCGCGACGGCATTCATATCGTGTGCCTCGGTCTTTCTCGGATTGCGAATTTTGACGATCTCGACCCGCTCCGGCAGCATTCCGGCGTGCGGGTTACAGTCTTGCGCGCAGGGCAGGCGTTGCCCGGAGATGCCGATTTGGTGATTATTCCCGGCAGCAAATCCACCCGCGGCGATCTTTCATTTTTGCGCGATCAAGGTTGGGACATCGACCTTATGGCCCATCACCGCCGTGGAGGGCGGATACTTGGACTTTGCGGTGGGTATCAGATGTTGGGGCACGTCATTCGTGATCCTGAGGGCATCGAAGGACCGCCAGGCGAGATGCCAGGACTTGGGCTTTTGGATGTGGAAACCGACATGACGCCGGAGAAGGCGCTAACTCAGGTTTCCGCGACGCATACGGAAAGCGGGCTTTCCGTGTCAGGGTATGAAATTCACATTGGGCGCACCGCTGGTCCCGATTGCGCACGCCCGTTTTCAAAGATCGACGCGGCGCCAGAGGGTGCCGTCAGCACAGATGGCCGGGTCGAAGGGAGCTATCTGCACGGTTTGTTCGAGGATGACGCCTTCCGGACGCATTACCTGACGGGTCTAGGCGCGACGTCGTCCGCGCAGGCCTATGGCGCGACGGTTGAGGCAACGCTTGACGACTTCGCCGCGCATCTTGAGGCACATCTCGATATCGACGGTTTATTCGCTCTGGCCCGCTAGGGCTGTTTCAACGCGCGCCCAGTCTTCCGGGGCAGGCAGGCCCAACCGGATCCAATGTTGATCGTAAGGGAAGATGCGGCTCCAGATTCGGTGCTCTGCCAGTGCGATTTGGGCCGCCTGTGCAGACGGGGTGCGGTACGTGCGAAAGAGCGCTGTACCGCCGACAAGCTGCCACCCTGCGGTCATCGCGAGGTGGTCGAGCCGTTCGCAATCCTCGGCCAACCTTTCCTTTGTGGCGCTTATCCAATGCGTATCGCGCAAGGCTTTTGTTCCGACGGCCAAGGCCGGACCCGACGCGGCCCAAGGGCCGGCAAGTGCGCGGATGCGTGCGGCGAACGGATCATGCGACAACGCAAAGCCCAGTCGAACCCCCGCCAAGCCGTAGAACTTTCCAAAGGATCGCAGCACGAGCACATTCTCGGGGATATCCGCCGCGATCGACAAAGCCGGGTTAGGGTCAGCAAAGCTCTCGTCCACGATCAACAGTCCGACGGTTGCGGCGAGATCGCGAAGGGCGTCAGGCGTGTATTGTGCGCCGTCGGGGTTGTTTGGATTTACGACGACAGCCGCATCAGCGCCGGGAAGATCGCCCAGCCCCTCTACCTCCTCAATCTCCCAGCCGTGGTTTCGGAAACTTGCAGCATGTTCGTTGTACGTGGGTGTGAGGATCCGGGCGACGCCCACCGGGCGCAACAACGGGGCAAGTTGAATTGCCGCCTGCGCCCCGGAAAGCGGTATTGCTTCGGCGGTCGTGCGATATGCGCCACGCGCCGCGTTGATCACGTTCTGCACATCGGTGGCCGAAGGGAGCGCGGTCCAAGCGTGCGTATCCAGGTTGCCGACGGGGTAGGGAACCCGATTGATGCCTGTCGATAAGTCGATCCAATCGCGGCGTGCGCCACCCCAGCGCGCAATGGCGGCGTCCAGATTTCCACCGTGATCTCGTGGTGCGCTCATAGGAGCGCCCAGCCGACAAGAACGACGCCGATTGCAACGGTGCTGCGTGAGAACACGTCGATTGCTCGCACTATATCAGTACCCGATGGATCGCGGGCGCCACCGTTTAGCCAAGGGTCGGACGTGCCGCCGGTGTCATAGACGCGCGGGCCGGACAGGCGTACGTCCAAGGCTCCCGCCATTGCGGCCTCGGGCCAGCCCGCATTGGGCGAGCGATGTCGATGCGCGTCGCGACGCATAACGCGCCAGCTTTCCCATCGTGTGTCGCTTGTCAGGCAAATCAGGAGCCCGGTCAGGCGCGCGGGACCCCAGTTGGCGACATCGTCGAGCCGTGCGGCAAAGCGCCCGAAGTCGCGGTAGCGAAGGTTCCGATAGCCGATCATGGAATCGAGCGTATTGATTGCTTTGTATCCTGCAATCCCGGGGAGGCCCAAAAGCGCCCCCCAGAAGAGTGGCGCAGTGACCCCATCGGACGTGTTCTCGGCCAGACTTTCGATGGCTGCCCGGGACATCCCGGCTTCATCCAGTGTGTTTGGATCACGACCAACGATTCTGGCGACGGCGCTACGCGCCTCGCTGAGATTGCCATCAAGAAGAGGTCTAGCGATATCTGCCACGTGCGACCGCAAACTGTGGGCGGCGACCAGCGGCCAGGCGAGAACCCCGAGGATCGCACTGCCAAGCAGGGTATCGGGCACAAAGACTTGAAGGAGCCCGGCGATCCCTATGGTGAGTGAGATTACAACAAGGCTTGCGGACCGTCCGGCACGTCTTGCGTCGCGTTGCGGTACGCCCGGTTTGTTCCACGCGGCCTCAAGACGTGAAATGAGCCGACCAATCCAGATTACAGGGTGACCAATGCGCCGCGTCAACGCGTCTGGCCAGCCGATGACCCAGTCGATCGCGAGCGCGACCGCCATGGCGAGCGCGAAGTTCACGGCGCCTTAAAAGAACGCCTGCAGGCCGGTTTGCGCGCGGCCTAGGATGAGGGCGTGGATGTCGTGTGTGCCTTCGTAAGTGTTGACGGTCTCAAGGTTTTGGGCGTGGCGCATCACGCCGTATTCCGCCGTGATCCCGTTGCCGCCATGCATGTCGCGGGCCATGCGCGCGATGTCGAGCGCCTTGCCGCAATTGTTGCGTTTGATCAGGCTGATCGCTTCGGGGGCACCGGTGCCCGCCTCGAGCATCCGGCCGACTTGCAATGCGGCCTGCAGCCCCAGCGCGATCTCGGTTTGCATATCGGCGAGCTTTTTCTGGAAGAGCTGCGTTTGTGCCAGGGGCTTACCGAACTGCCGCCGGTCGAGCCCATAGCTGCGCGCCCGGTGCCAGCAGTCCTCTGCCGCGCCCATCACGCCCCAGGCGATGCCATAGCGTGCCCGGTTCAGACAACCGAACGGGCCCTTCAGGCCTTCGACGCCCGGCAGTAGCGCGTCTTCGCCCACCTCGACATTCTCCAGCACGATTTCGCCCGTGACCGAGGCCCGCAACGAGAGCTTGCCCTCGATCTTGGGCGCGGAAAGCCCCTTCATACCCTTGTCCAGCACAAACCCCTTGATCTTGCCACCATGCGCCTCGGACTTGGCCCAGATCACAAAAACATCCGCGATGGGACTGTTGGAGATCCACATCTTTGCGCCGTTCAGGACATAGCCGCCCTCGGTCTTGGTTGCCGTCGTCTTCATGCCCGCAGGGTCAGAACCCGCCTCGGGCTCGGTCAGGCCAAAGCAGCCGATCAACGTGCCGGCAGCCAATCCCGGCAGATACTTCTGGCGCTGCTCTTCGGTGCCATAGGCGTGGATGGGGTACATCACGAGGCTCGACTGCACGCTCATCATCGAGCGATAGCCGCTGTCGACGCGCTCAATCTCGCGCGCGACAAGGCCATAGGTCACGTATCCCGCGCCAAGGCCGCCATAGGCCTCGGGGATGGTGACGCCCAAGAGGCCCATTTCACCCATCTCGGCAAAGATCTCAGGCGCAACGCCCTCGTCGAGATACATCTGATCAACCCGCGGCGCGAGCTTGTCGGCGGCATAGGCCGCAGCAGCATCTGCCACCATCCGCTCATCCGGGGAGAGCTGACCTGAAAGGCCAAGCGGATCAGACCATTCAAATGATCCCAAAGACGGACCGTGACCGGTTGTCATTCCATCAGGCATTTTCGTTCCTCCCGCCGCGTTGATCGACGGGAGTGGTGTGCCTGAGCCTTGCACAGGTTGCAATATGGTGTGGCGTCGCGGCGTTAAAGCCGCCGGACCGCAAGCCACGAAAGCGCACCCATGCTGCCTGCCGTTGCGAGGCAGAGGGTGAGGCCGCCGATCTGGAAACTCAGACCAGACAGAAGCGTGCCCGTCAGACGGCCAGCGGCGTTCGACATGTAATAAAATCCTACATCCATCGTGACGCGATCGTCGCGGGTGAAGGCAAGGATGAGGTAGGAATGGATGGCGGAGTTGATTGCGAACACACCTCCAAAGACGAGCAAACCAATGACAAGCGAGACCGTCAGCCATGTCTGCGGTTCCCCGGCAATCCATGCCAGGGCCGCGAGTGAGAAGGTGATAACGGTCAGGATGAGAACCCAGAACGCCGCCATCCGCGAGATATCCTCGTCGGATTTGCCCTTGGCGCCGATCAGGCGCGGTGCGTTGGCCTGAACCACGCCGTAAGCCACGATCCAGAAGGCCATGAAGGTGCCTATAGTGAAAAAGGCCGCGCGGTTTCCAGCCTCTGTTCCGTCAGAAAGGACGGAGTAGAAGTAGATCGGGATGCCGACGACGAACCACACATCGCGCGCGGCGAACAGGAAGACCCGTGCGAGCGACAGGATATTGACCTTACGATCCTTGGAAAAAACCTCGGTGAACTTGGTGCCCTTCGTCCCCGTTGGAAGGCCCGGCGGCATGAACAGAGCGATGCCAATGAAGATGATGAACAGCACAGCCGCCATCACGTAGAGCGCGCCGTTGAAGCCGATGGTCGCGAGGAAAGCTGCGCCGAGGAGGAAGCCAAAGCCTTTTACCGCGTTTTTGGAACCCGTTAGCAGGGCCACCCAGCGGAAGAGCGTTCCGTCTTCGCTTGGAGCGAGGAGTTTCACCGCGCTTTTGGAACTCATCTTGGTGAGGTCCTTTGCCACGCCAGAGGCGGCCTGGACGAGCATCACAAAGAGAACGGAGGTTGCGATCTGCCAACCGGTATCAAGTTGTGTGAGCGCAATAAGGGCCACAATTTGGATGAGAAGGCCCGCGTAGAGCGTTGATACCAAACCAAAACGCTTCGCAATCCATCCCGCCGACAGATTTGTGACCATGCCCATGAACTCGTAGCCGAGAAACAGGTAGGCCAGTTGGATGGGTGAAAAACCCAACGTGTGGAAGTGCAGCAGGATCAACATCCTGAGCGCGCCGTCCGTGAGCATGAACGCCCAATAGGCCGCCGTGACAGCGATATAGGCTGCCATGCCGCGGGGTTGTTCGGTCGTGTCAGCCATTAGAGCGCGTCCAGCACCAGCCTCGTGATATCGGCCAGCCGGAAGGCATAGCCATACTCGTTGTCATACCACGCATAGATCTTCACTTGGGTGCCATTGACGACCATCGTCGATGGAGCATCCACGATGCTTGAGCGCGGATCATTGGTGTAGTCGGCGGAGACAAGCGGGCGCTCTTCATAGCCAAGGATGCCGTTCAGGGGGCCATTGGCGGCCGCTTGGAAGAGGGCGTTGACCTCTTCGACGGTCGTTTCATGCTCGACCTCAAACACGCAATCGGTCAGTGATGCGTTCAGCAGCGGGACCCGCACGGCATGGCCATTCAGGCGACCCTTGAGTTCGGGGTAAATCAAGGTGATTGCCGTGGCCGACCCGGTGGTTGTGGGGATCAGCGAATTCAGCGCAGATCGTGCGCGGCGCATGTCTTTGGCGGGGCGATCCACGATTGTCTGCGTGTTTGTGACGTCATGGATGGTGGTCATGGAACCGTGTTTGATTCCAAGACCTTCGTGGATGACCTTCACAACCGGTGCGAGGCAATTTGTCGTGCAGCTTGCCGCCGTGATCAGGTTATGTGTTGCCGGATCGTAGAGATCATCGTTCACGCCGTAGACAAGGTTCACCGCGCCGCCATCCTTGACCGGGGCTGAGACGATGACCTTTTTCACACCGGCGTCGAAATAGGGCTGCACCTTTGCGCCCGTTTTGAACACACCGGTGCAATCGACAACGACGTCGACGCCCAGCTCTTTCAGCGGCAAGGCGTCAAGTGACTTTTGTTGTGTGAAGCGCGCAGTTTGTCCGTTGATCGTCAGCGCCTCGTCCGTGTGGGAGATGTCCGCCGCCCAGCGACCATGCACCGTGTCGAATTCCAGAAGAAGGGCGTGCTGTTCAGGCGTCCCTGCGGGGTCGTTCATCAGAACGATCTCACCATCAAGACCCTCGTCAAAAAAGGATCGCAGGACGAGTTTGCCAATTCGCCCCAAACCGTTGATTGCGATCTTGGTCATTTCGTTGCCTTCCGCGCATGTGTCTTGAGTGCGCGATAGCGCAAGCGCGCGGTGGGGTGAAATGACAGTTTTATGACACTGGCGATGCGGGTGCGGCCCGATCAGTCAAATTGCACGATGACGGCGAGGAAGTCCTCGTCGCTTGTAACGACCGTGTGGTGATCTTTGCCGTGCTTGTCTTCCATATGCCAAACGTCGCCCGGTCCGATGTCGCGTGTTTCTCCGTCGCTCGCGGTGACGCGGACAGTGCCAGCAAGGCAAATCAGACGTTGCGCAACAGGCGTTGGATGGATTGGCTCATCCCAGCCCGATTTCAAACGGAGAAAGAGCGTGTTCGTGACCGGCTCTGACGGTGAGATTTCGATGGCCTTTGCTGGCGGGGCAAAGCTCCGCTCTTCCAGCGTGACCTCTACGTCCTCCCAATGGCTTTCGCCTTGTTCATCGGCATACAGACGGTGGTAGATCATGACCCCCCTGAAACCCGGTTCTATTCCCCCGGGCGCTTGAGTGAAAACAGCTCCGTTATGCGAGAATAATCACGATAGCCGAGGCGCGTCAGGGGTTGATACCGGGTCACATCAATCAATCCGTTGTCGAGCACGTCGTCGCGGATGTGGATGCCGGTGACTTCGCCCAGAACTAGCAGATTTGCTTCGCCCAGAAGCGGCACGATATGGGTCATCCGGCATTCAAGGGCAGCAGGCGCGTTTGCCACGCGGGAACATGCGATGGTTTCACAGGATGCGCGCTCGATCCCTGCTTTTTCAAACTCATCGATATCGGCGTCCCATGGCCCGGATGTCACGTTCATCACGTCGCGCATCGCGTATTCGACAATATTGACGCAGAAGACGCCGGTTTCCCGGATGAGTGCGACGCTGTCCTTCGTGTCACCGCGATCGGGCTTGGTCGAGGTCGACGCGAACATGACCTGCGGGGGCACGTACGAGACCGCATTGAAGAAAGAGTAGGGGGCCAGGTTTTCGTGCCCGTCCGCGCCGCGTGTCGAAATCCAGCCGATGGGTCGCGGCGTGACAATGGCATTGAACGGATTGTGGGGAAGGCCGTGACCGTCTTTGGGTTCATAGAACATTGGGGCACCCTGCGTGTGGTATTTGTGCCTGAGTTAGCCTCGTGCTAGGCGGTTGACCAGCAACAAAAATACAGGGGCGGTGTGCAGGTGGACCGGCTCGCCGAGGAACGCGCAGAAGATTGGTGGGAGGTGGAGGCCCTTTATGACCTGTGTTTTGCGCCGGGTCGGGAGGCTTTGTCGTCCTACAGGTTGCGCGACGGATCGGACCCTGTGACAGACATGTCGATGGTTGCACGCGACAGTACGAACATCATTGTTGGGGCCATCAGGTATTGGCCCGTTCGTGTGGGAGAGGCTGACGCGCTGCTTTTAGGACCGATTGCCGTTCACCCCACCCGACAGGGCGAGGGGCTTGGCGGGTGGTTGATCCGCGAGAGCCTGGACCGCGCGAAAGGCTGGGCGCGTGTGCTGCTTGTCGGTGATGCGCCCTACTATTCACGGTTCGGATTTGTCAGGCTCGACGGAATTCAGATGCCACCTCCTACCAACCCAGATCGGGTCTTGGGTCGCGCGCTTGTTCCCGACGCATGGACCGGGGTGCAGGGCGACGTGACACCTTGGAGCACGCCATGATCCGCGGCGAGGTAACAGGGCTTGGGGAGGACGGTCTGCTCATCCGGTTTGCCGACAAGCTTGATCTGGATGCGAATGCGCTGGCGATTGACGCGGCGCGGGTGATCGAGCGCGCATCGATCCCGGGCGTGCTGGAAATCGCGCCTGCGCTCGTGTCGGTCTATGTGCGGTTTGACCCGCTTCTGGTGGATCTCGCAACGCTCGCGGCGCGGGTCGAAGCCTTGTTGCCCGAAGCTGTGTCCCCGGGAGATGCGGAGCCGCAGCCGGTGTATGCTGTGCCGGTCTGCTTTGAGGGTGCGTATGCGCCGCAGCTTGAGGACGTCGCCGCGCTGGTTGGGGTGGCGGGGTCCGAGGCAATTGACGCGCTTTATGCCGCTCCGTTGAGGGTGCTGACCCTCGGGTTTGCGCCCGGTCAGCCCTATCTCGGGCTACTGCCCAACGCGTGGGACATCCCCCGGCAGGCCGGGTTGACGCCCAAAGTATCGCCCGGCGCCGTTGTCGTTGCGGCACGCCAGCTTGTGATTTTCGCCGTGCCTGCGCAGACCGGATGGCGGCAAGTGGGGCAGGCGGCCTTTCGTCCGTTTCTTCCTCAGGCCGCAAGCCCAGTGGCGCTCTCGCCTGGTATGCGGTTGCAGTTGGTTCCTGTCGGGGCAAAGGAATTCGCGGAGTTAGATCCGGAAGCGCCACTGAAAGAGATCAGAGGATGACCGGCAAGCTGATCATCGAACGATCCTCTCCGGGATTGTCGCTGCAGGACGGCGGGCGCGAAGGCGTGCTGGCGCTCGGGCTGTCGCGTGGAGGGGCAATGGATCGGCCCGCGCTTGCTGAGGCCGCGGCTCTTTTCGCGCAACGGGCAACGCCGGCGTTGGAGATGGCGGTTGCCGGTGGGGCGTTCCGGGCGGTTGGCGGCGCGGTTCGTATCGCGCTGACGGGGGCCGAGATGGTCGCAGATATCAATGGCAAGCGTATTCCGTGGTGGGCACTCCACGTGTTGCAAGACGGAGATGTCCTGAACATCGGCGCGGCGCTTGGGAGTGTTTATGGCTATCTTTCGGTTGCTGGCGGGTTTGAGGCGGACCTTGTCTATGGTTCGGCGTCGGCGCGCGTAGATTGGGGGATTGGACGTAAGTTAGGTGACGGCGACACCCTAAGTCCGGTTGCCGCCTGCGACCTGAGTCCTCGATGTTTGACAAGGCCAGTTGATCGCAAGTTGCGCGGTCCAGTTCGAATTCTGGCAGGACCGCAAACGAGGTTATTTTCAGACGACAGCAGAACGAGCTTCTTTGATGCGAGCTATCGCCATAGTGGACGGGGAAACCGCGTTGGCATTGCGCTTGGCGATGGACCGGAATTGATCGCGCCCGGTCAATTGTCACTGGTCTCTGATGTTGTCGTCCCCGGTGATATTCAGGCTGTTGGGTCCGGCGCGCCTTACGTGCTTTTGGCGGACTGTCAGACAACGG
>Ga0064014_10244_pt1 | contig 14984 bp, 13 predicted proteins | sample CrowatWCoCulture_2_FD_61584 | JGI IMG/M metagenome (GOLD analysis project Ga0064014, IMG submission 61584) | Marine cyanobacteria communities from the University of California, Santa Cruz, USA, analyzing cyanobacterial DNA methylation -... | ecosystem: Host-associated > Microbial > Bacteria >...
GACAAAATAAGTTGGGAAAACTTCAATGAATCTTGTCATTTAAAAGAACAAGTAGAAAAGTATAAAGAAACGTTTGGCTATTATCCCGAATCCGTCCATGTAGATAAAATTTATCGAACTAGGGAAAACAGAAATTGGTGTAAGGAAAGAGGGATAAGAATCAGTGGTCCGAAGTTAGGAAGACCTCCGAAAAATGTCAGTGAAGAAGAAAAGAAACAAGCCCACTCCGATGAATGCTTCCGTAATGCTATTTAGGGAAAGTTTGGACAAGCTAAACGAAGATTTAGCCTAAATCTCGTGATGACAAAACTCCCTGAAACCTCCATTACATCTATTGCTATTACATTTTTAGTTGTCAATCTTTCTAAACTTCTGAGGCAGTTTTTGTCGCTTTTTTTGTCCTTATTTACTAATAATAAAACAGGGGAACTCATCAAACCGCCTTTCATTAATTTTGATTATACTTTAAACAATTTTTATGTACTAAAACTTATTGATTTGTCAGAAAATTCTTGGTCAAAAGTGGCATAAATTTTGGAGAAACTTTTTCAGCAAACCCTAACTATAAAACTAATTTAGCGTCCAATACCTACATAATGGAAACCAGCCATTTCTAACTTAGAACGATCCAAGAAATTACGACCATCAATAATTACAGGGTTAGCCATTACTTGAGCCATTTTACCGTAATCAAGGCTTAAAAACTCTTTCCAATCTGTTACTAAAACCAAAGCATCACAGCTATCAGCTAACATTTCAGCATCGGTTTCAATGATGACATTAGATAAACCATGACTTAACCCAGACTGAGAAACAATGGGGTCATAAGCCTTAAGTTTTGCCCCTAAACGGTTCAACTGTTCGATGATGATTAAAGCAGGTGCATCTCTCATATCATCGGTATCTGGTTTAAAGGTTAAACCTAATAAACCGATAGTTTTCCCTTTAAGGATTTTCAGTTCTTGTTGTAATTTTTCAACAGCAATTAATCGTTGACGCTTGTTAACATTAACAGCAGCATTGAGTAATTCTGTCTCGTAATTGTAATCGGTTGCAGTATGAATCAAAGCCAAAACATCTTTGGGGAAACAAGATCCACCCCAACCAATACCAGCTTGTAAGAACTTGTTACCGATACGAGAATCTAAACCGATACCAGCAGCTACCTGGGTAACATCAGCACCCACGCGATCGCAGATATTAGCCACTTCGTTGATAAAACTAATTTTAGTAGCTAAGAAAGCATTAGCAGCATACTTGATCATTTCGGCCGAGTTTAAGTCTGTCACTACCACAGGAACAGGAGGTAAACTTTGATCATCACCGAACTTGCGGTCAACCAAAGGTTGATAGAGTTCTTGCATCATAGTGATCGCCTTATCGTTGTTGCTACCGAGAACGATGCGATCGGGGTTAAAGGTATCAAAAACAGCCGATCCTTCCCGTAAAAATTCAGGGTTACTAACCACGTCAAAATCCACGTCAGCAGGAGCATTTTCCCGTTGGGCAAACCCATCCATAACAATCATTCTTACCCAGTCCCCAGAACCGATAGGAACAGTAGACTTATTAACAATGACCTTGTAACCACCGTTTAAATTTTCACCGATCCCTCTAGCTACAGCTTCAACATAACGGGTATCGCTTTCTCCGTTAGGTAAAGCAGGGGTTCCTACAGCAATAAAGAGGATTTCTCCGTGATTAACCCCGGCCGCTAAATCGGAAGTAAACTCCAGACGGCCAGCTTCCATACAACCGTGCATTAATTCTGAGAGTCCAGGTTCATAAATAGGAGATTGACCGGACTTCATCAGTTTTACCTTTTCCTCGTTATTATCGATACAAATAACGTGGTGGCCAATATGAGATAAACATACCCCAGTTACTAAACCAACATAACCAGTTCCAATGACACAAACTCGCATAAATTTTATCCTCTAAATTTAATATTGTTTAAAACAAGGCATTCTCGGAACGATACAACAACAATTATTCTACGAGTTGGACTTATTTTAAACTAAGTTGTCAAAAAACAGTTTAACTATCTTTTGAGACTCGTTCTGCAAAATCCTTGATAGCCAATTCTAACCCATCTTTTAGGGGAATAGTAGGTTCCCAACCTAAATAAGTTTTTGCTTTAGTAATATCGGGTTGTCTTTGTTGAGGATCATCTTGGGGCAAGGGTTTATAAACTAACTCAGCATCAGGATTAATCATTCCCTGAATCATTTGAGCAAGTTCTAATATGGTATATTCCCCAGGGTTGCCTATATTAATAGGGCCAATATAATCCCCATTCATCAGACGCATTAACCCTTCTACTAAATCAGAAACATAGCAAAAACTGCGAGTTTGAGAACCATCCCCATAGATTGTTAAAGGTGTGCCTTTTAGAGCTTGCACAATAAAATTACTGACCACTCTACCGTCATTTTCTAACATTCTCGGTCCGTAGGTATTAAAAATACGTGCCACTCGAATGTCAGTTTTATGTTCTCGATGATATTCAAAAGCGAGGGTTTCCGCCACCCGTTTTCCTTCATCGTAACAAGCACGTGGCCCTGTACAACTGACGTTACCCCGATATTCTTCTGGTTGGGGATGAACATCGGGATCACCGTAAACTTCTGAGGTAGAAGCTAAAAGTATACGTGCGTTTACCCGTTTAGCTAAACCCAACATATATAGAGTCCCTAACACATTAACTTTAATGGTTTTAACGGGATTATATTGATAATGAATAGGAGAAGCAGGACAAGCTAAATGATAAATTTGATCCACTTCTAAACGGATGGGTTCCGTGATATCGTGGCGGACCAACTCAAAATAAGGATTACCAATCCACTTGACAATATTGCGTTTGTCACCAGTGTAAAAGTTATCTAAGCAAAGGACTTCGTGTCCTTGTGCCATTAAGCGATCAATGAGATGGGACCCAATGAAACCAGCACCACCCGTAACTAAGATTCTCATGAAGCCTACAAGTTCAAAGTTGAAATTATTATTAACTTACCCTTGCTTTGAGTTTTGGCCAACCCCTTAATGGAAAATAATAGGAGTTACGCATTGACAGATGGTTTACAATGTGCCTAGTCCAAACAGAGAAAGCGATCGCTGTTAACAAAAAGCAAAAAAAAAAAAAAACTGATAAAATAGAGAGGATTATAAGAACTGGAGGTAGATATCCGAACTATAACGAAGAAATCAACGGCTAAATGTCATTTAGAACTCTATACTTACTATTTAATTGCTGAATCCAAATATTCGGTTTGTAATCGTTTATCCGAGATATTTGAGGATTTATCTCATGATAGTGTTAACCGTTTTTTATTAAGAGAAAGCTATAAACCTGTTGATTTATTCAATAAATTTAAACAGCACATTGAACTGAGTGGGGGAACCTTAAGTATTGATGATACAGTCATTGAAAAACTTTATAGTAATCCTAAATTAAGTAAATTTATTGGTTATTTCTGGTCAGGAAATAAACATAAAACTATCAAAGGAATTAATTTAGTTACTTTATTATATACTGACCCTAATGGAATTTCAGTCCCTCTAAATTATCGACTTTATGATAAAGAAGATAATCTGTCTAAAAATGATTATTTTCGGATGATGCTATCGGAAGTTTTAGCTTGGGGACTGAGGCCAATTTATGTAACTGGTGATAGTTGGTATTCATCTAAAGAGAACCTTAAATTTTTGAAAAAACAAGAATTAGGTTTCATGATAGGAATAGCTAAAAATCGACAAGTATCAATCGTTAAAGGACAATATCAATCCGTTGAAAGCTTAGAAATAGAGGAAAATGGGACAATTGTTTACTTAAAAGAGTTTGGCGAAGTTAAAGTATTTAAGAAACGTTTCAAAAACGGGATGCTTCGTTTTTATATTTTATTTGACAAAGAAAATAAAGACTTAAGAGAAACAGATAAAACTCTATTTACTTTGTTGAAAACAACTCATTGGATTATTGAATGTTACCATCGTGCGCTCAAACAATTATGTGGTATCAATAAATTTATAGTCAGAAAATCAGAAGCTATATTGACCCATTTTTTAGTTCTTTACGGGCTTTTATTAAACTTGAATTAATGAGAGCTAATGAGTTAATTGATAATTGGTATCAACTCCAAAGAGAATTGTCTATTGAAGTTAATCGGAATTTTATTTTAGAGCAAATAAATTTGAAATTATCAGCCTAATTTATAGATTAGTTATTGTTATTATTACGTCAATTTTAATGACTCTAATAATTAGCGATCGTTGTCTCTCTTTAAAGCTACTCATATTTAAGTTAATTTGTCAATGCGTAACTCCTAAATAAGTCATTTCGGTTGGGGGAGATGGGGGGATGGGGAGACGGGGAGATGGGGAGACGGGGAGACGGGGAGACGGGGAGATGGGGAGACGGGGGGATGGGGAGTGGGGAGATCCCTAAGAAAATAACAAATTTTCCCACCTATAGTAACCATTCGTGAGACCCTAGATAAAGAACTTCAGATTGATAATTGCTTCTTCGTTAAATTAGCTCCCTATGACATCCTCTTCTATATCCCGTCGCACAAAAATCGTGGCAACCATCGGTCCAGCTACTCAAAACAAAGAAATTTTAAGGCAATTGATCTTAGCAGGGGCAACCACGTTACGACTCAATTTTTCTCATAATGATCATGACTATCATCAAAATAGTATTCGCCTGATTCGTCAAACGGCTTTTGAATTAAATCAACCAGTGGCTATTTTACAGGACTTACAGGGGCCAAAAATTCGTCTGGGTCAATTTGCCAACGGACCAATTACCGTTCAACCAGGGGATGTTTTTATCTTGACCAGTCGTGAAGTTGAATGCAATCAAACTATCAGTTATGTCTCCTATGAGCATCTGGCCGATGAAGTGCCTGAGAAGGCGAGAATTTTAATGGATGATGGCAAAGTAGAAATGCTAGTGGAGAAAGTGGATAAGGAGAATAAGGATCTTCATTGTCGGGTTGTGGTTGGGGGTGTGTTGTCCGATCGCAAAGGGGTAAATTTTCCAGGGGTTTATTTATCCGTGAAGGCTTTAACGGAGAAAGATAAACGGGATTTGATGTTTGGTTTAGATCAAGGAGTAGACTGGGTGGCCTTGAGTTTTGTGAGAAACCCTCAAGATATTCTCGAAATTAAGGGATTGATTGCTAGTGCCGGCAAAAATGTTCCTGTCATTGCCAAAATTGAAAAACACGAGGCCATCGAGGATATGGAAGAAATTCTCTCCTTGTGTAATGGGGTAATGGTGGCACGGGGAGATTTAGGGGTAGAGTTACCCCCAGAGGATGTTCCTATCCTCCAAAAACGCCTAATTTCTACGGCTAATCGTTTGGGTATTCCGGTGATTACTGCTACTCAAATGTTAGATAGTATGGCCAGTAACCCTCGTCCCACCCGTGCAGAAGTGTCCGATGTGGCTAACGCTATTTTGGATGGTACTGATGCGGTAATGTTATCCAACGAGACTGCTGTAGGTAAATATCCCGTGGAAGCAGTGGCAACTATGGCCACTATTGCGGAAAGGATCGAACGAGAACCAACTATCCCTAAAGTCCTCTCAGAAAAGAAGCAGTCAGTCACTAATTCCATTTCCTCAGCGGTTAGTCACATTGCTCAAGAATTGAATGCGGCGGCCATTATGTCTTTGACAAAAACGGGATCAACGGCCCGTAATGTTTCTAAGTTTCGCCCTCAAATACCCATTGTAGCGGTTACTCCCCATGTGGATGTGGCTAGGCAGTTACAGTTAGTCTGGGGGGTTAAACCTTTGCTGGTGCTTGATTTAGCTTCACCTAATCAAACCTTTCAATCTGCGGTTAATGTGGCCCAAGAAAATAATTGGCTCAAGGATGGGGATCTAGTGGTGATGACGGCCGGAACCCTTCAAGGGGTGGCAGGATCTACGGATTTGATTAAGGTAGAAATGGTCAAGGCGGTTTTGGGCAAAGGTGTGGGTATTGGTCAGGGAGCAGCCAGTGGACGGGCAAGAATTGCTCATAACGCCAGGGAATTGGGCAATTTTGAACCTGGGGACATTTTGGTGGTTCCGGGAACCAATGCGGAGTTTGTGGAAATGATGCGTAAAGCTTCGGGTATTATTACCGAAGAAGCAAGTTTAACTAGCCATGCGGCAGTTATTGGACTAAGGTTGGGTGTTCCTGTAATTATTGATTTTAAGGAGGCAACGGCTAATATTAGAGAAGGGGCAATTATTACGGTTGATGCTGAAAAAGGCCAGGTTTATTCGGGTCTGGTTACGAGTAATAATAACGGCAATAAGTGAAGTAGGGTGGGTTAGACGGCTACAATACAGGATTATTACAGGAATATAAGAATCCGTCGTAACCCACCACTGTAGCTGAAATATTCCTGTAGAGTGCGTGAATAATGCTTGAACGGGTACAAAAAATTTTATCTCAATGGGGAGTTGCTTCCCGTCGTCGTGCCGAAGATATGATATTGGCCCGAAGAGTTAAGTTAAATGGGAAAATAGTCACTTTAGGAGATAAAGCCGATCCAAGTTGCGATCGCCTGGAAGTAGATGGCAAACTCATTCAACCCAATAAACGGCCAAAATTAATCTATATTTTGCTGAATAAACCGGTGGGGGTGGTTTCTACCTGCGATGATCCCCAAAACCGTTCTATTGTCTTAGATTTATTGCCGAAAAAGTTAACTCAAGGAACTGGTATTCATCCCGTAGGAAGACTGGATTTTAACTCTTCTGGAGCGTTATTATTAACCAATGATGGAGACTTGACCCTAAAATTAACCCACCCTCGTTATCATTTACCAAAAACCTACGAAGTTTTAGTCAAAGGACATCCCCCAGAAGAAACCCTACAACAATGGCGTGAAGGGGTGATACTCATGGGCAAAAAGACGTTACCTGCTGAGGTAGAGGTGATTCGTCGTTCTGCTCAACAAACTCAGCTAAAAGTAGTTTTAACTGAAGGCAGAAATCGTCAGATTCGTCGCATTGTTGAACAACTAGGTTTCCGTGTCCTAAGACTCCATCGTACTGCCATTGACTCACTCTGTCTCTCTCCTAACCATAAAAACAGTTTATCCAGTGGACATTATCGTTTACTAACCCCTTCAGAAATTGATTTTTTTAAAGATCGTGCCAACCTGATCATTGAAAACAAAGGAAAACTTTAACTGTTCACTGTTCACTGATCACTGATAACTGTTCAAGGTGCATCTTCCCATTCTGCGGTTAAACGACGATAGTTAAAGTCTTTGATACCAGTATGACAGAGTACACAGCTTTGAGTTGTGATAGGTTCCTTAAACTCTACACGGGGATGAAGAATGGTAAAATACTGGGATTGTTCTACATAATAAGGAATCGGCGAACCTTTGAGCAAAATAGGGCGAGAATTGGTTTTCAGATAATCCCAGATTAATACTTGAGTTAAACGAATCATATTAGGCACAGAGGTACCATAATGTTTTTGAGGGTTCTCTAAAAGTTGCTGCCAGGTTTCTGTGGGTAACACTTCTGCTGGAATAGGAATATGACAGCCGGCACAAGTTTTTTCATAGAGTTCCTTTCCTGCTTGGACGGTGGGACGATTGGGGCTAAGTTGGGCTAAAGTATGGCTAGGACTTGCTCCCAATGCTCGGTTAAAAGCCCAACCTACACTCATACACCACAACAGGATAATTAAGGAAATTACTAAATATAAAAGATTTGAGCGTTTAAAACGAAATAATTGGCTTATTTTAAACATATTTGACAAAGACTATTTTATAGAATAATTGCCTATTGGTCAATTTTATATTAATCAATTAAAAGTCAGAAGGCAATAGTTAAGGGTTTAGCAATGCTAAACCCCTACAAGTCTGAAAAGTGTAATATTTTCTGTTACTAATGGATATTTATTTATCATTATTAGGCAACAGAAAAAGACATAATTCCTAACTCCGAACTCCGAACTCCGAACTCAGGTTTTGATAACGTCCTAAAGCAATTAAGGGAAAATAATGACGATAGAAATGATAACGGATATAGAAATGACAGGGGAAACCAGTTCCAGTAAATTCTGATTCTTCCCAGGTTCCTTCTTCGGTTTGAGTGTCTAATAAATAGTTAACTCCTCCTTCGATCGCATCTGTTTCAAACTTATTTAATGCTTCTCCTGCATCTAATAAACCGATGAGGGACCAAGCTGTTTGGGAAGGGGTACTAACTCCTTTTCCTTTAAGACTTGGATCGTTATAACTCCGACAAGTTTCTCCCCATCCTCCGTCTTTATTTTGACAGCTTAATAACCAGTTAATTCCCTGTTCCATTTGGGTTTTATGTTTTTCGGGGTTAATAACAGCTAATGCGGATAATACCCCACTGGTTCCATAAATGTAGTTTACACCCCAACGACCGAACCAACTACCATCTTTTTCCTGTTCTTTATAAAGATAATTGAGAGATTTATTAAGGCGATCGCTTTCTATTTCTAAATCGCAACTTCCTAACATTTCTACTACCCTAGCGGTGACATCTGCGGTGTTAGGATCGATCATAGCTTTTAAATCCCCGTAAGGGACTTCGTTTAACCAAGCTTGATCGTTATTGAGATCAAAAGCTGCCCAACCACCCTCTTTACATTGCATGGTTTCTATCCATTGTAAACAGCGATTGATGGCTGCTTGTTTGCGTGCTTCATCGGGTAATTTGATACCGTTTAATGCCATTACTACTGTAGCAGAGTCATCGAGGTCAGGATAGAAACGATTGGTAAATTCAAAAGCCCATCCGCCGGGTTTTCCTGCTTTATTTTTAACTGCCCAATCTCCATATTCCATGACTTGTTTATCTAATAACCATTTCCCTGCTTTTACTAGGGAAAAATGATCTTTCTCTAAACCCGAATCCGTTAATGCTCGTACACACCAAGCTGTATCCCATATAGGAGACACACAGGCTTGTAAACGATAAGTATCATCTTCTTCAATAGAAAAGCGATCAATCGCTTCAAAACCTAGTTTAACTGAGGGGTCATTGACATCATAATTTAGGGTACGAAAAGCGAGTAAGGAATTCAACATTGGGGGCATAATTCCACCCCAATCTCCTGTTTCTTGTTGATGGTTTAAAATCCATTTCTCTGCTGCTTTTAGTCCTTCTTTTCGGAAGGGAACTAAGTCAACCTGTTCTGCAAATTTAAAGACTTGATCTATTCCTAAAAAGATGTCACCCCAATTATTATTTTTCGGTAATTCATACTTGACATTTTCTACTCCTTCTGCATATAATTCATCCAGATTAAAGACAGGATCGACTGAAAAAACGGGCTTATCGTTAAAGACAATAATTAGGGGAACGGTGCTTTCCCTTGCCCAACTTGCCATTTCATAGATAGTGAAGGGAAAACTATCAGGAAACAACATTATCCAGGGGGGAATAGAGGGAATTCCTTTCCAGTCGTAACAACCAATTAAAGCAAGATGAAACTTAGTAAAAATTCGGGTTTTGCTGATACCCCCTTTACTAATAATAAAATCTTTAGCACGAATTAAGGCCGGATCATCTTGGGGAACCCCTAATAAACGCAAGGCCATGTATGCTTCCACGGAGGTACTTATTTCTCCACCGTCTCCATAGAAGAGTTCCCAACCCCCATGTTCCCGTTGTTGTTGACGTAAATAAGCTTCTACCTTGTGTAAGGGACGGGTTTTGTCGGTTCCCCAAATTTTATGGAGTAGAACCGTTTCCGCGGTTAAGGTAATATTAGACTCTAATTCTGCCCACCAGTACCCTTGGGGGTATTGTAGGGACAATAAATAATTTTGACTGGCAGTGATAGCATCTTTGAGGGATAAAGGTTGTTTTTGAGTTAGTCTATCTTGCGTTTGCATTGATGATTCCGTTACACTCCTTACATATTTCTATAGGGTAGCAAGAAACTAAGGATCATGACGGTTTGTCCACAAACGATAATATTTATTATTTCTTTGTTTTCATTTTATATCTATAATCGCCTTACTGCTATTATTAAATAGAAGGAACAAAAATTATTTTTCCATGTTAACTAATTATATCAATCAAATTAATAACATTTTGAAACCACAACAGCTAAAATCTCATTTAGTGTTAGATTTGTTTGCAGGGTGTGGTGGTTTATCTTTGGGATTTGAAGCGCAAGGATTTGAAACTTACGGATTTGAGAAAGATCAAGATTGTTGTCATAGTTATGAAAAGAATTTACGGGGTAAATGTGAGCAAATAGAATTAACAGTTAATAGTAAATTCTCGGGTGCATCTGTCATCATTGGTGGACCACCTTGCCAACCATTTAGTGTTGGGGGAAAACAAAAAGGTCTAAGAGATTCACGAGATGGTTTTCCTATTTTTATCAATGCCATTAAACAGGTTAAGCCTGATATTTGGTTATTTGAAAATGTGAGAGGGTTACTATACAAAAATAAATGGTATTTTGATAAGATAACACAATCATTACAAGATTTAGGCTACATTATTGAATGGAAACTATTAAATTCTGTTAATTTCGGAGTTCCTCAAAATAGAGAAAGATTAATGGTAGTTGGACATCGAGGAAAATTCCAGTTTCCTCAAATTTCAGCTAAGAGAATTACAGCAGGAGAAGCATTAGGAGAATTAGCATTTCAAGTGTTACCTGACTCTAAATTTTTAACTCCTAGCATGGATAAATATATTGCTAAATATGAGAAAGCATCTTGTTGTAAACGGCCTCGTGATTTACATTTAGATAAACAAGCAAGGACTTTAACTTGTCGTAATTTAGCAGGTGCAACAGGAGATATGCACAGAATTAAACTTCCTGATGGTAGAAGAAGACGTTTATCAATTCGAGAAGCAGCGCGGTTACAAAGTTTTCCAGACTGGTTTGAATTTTATGGAAGTGAAACAAGTTCTTATAATCAGATTGGTAATGCTGTGTCTCCACTATTAGCTTTTTATTTAGCAAAAAGTGTCCGTAATTATTTAGAATCTAGTTATCGCTTATCAGCCAGAGAACTTAAAAAATATACGCTTCCTCAACAATTATCTTTACCTTTATGAATTCTAAAGACTATACTGCAAAATCAACTAAAAATACTGAAATTAAGTCATTGCTTAATGAAGCATTATTTATTCTTGAACAATTAGGTATTCCCCTAGAAAAACAAACAACTAGAAGGTTAGAAAGACTAGGAATGGCTTTTTTAGCTGTTGCTAATCTCAAAAATAGTCAAGATTGGAAAAATGTTCAGAAAACTTCTCAAAACCATGCTCTAAGAACAAGAGAAATTATTAAATTTTGGAATACGTATTTTGATGAAAATATTTCAGAGAGTTCTTATGATGATATTCGTAGAAAAGACTTAAAATTATTGGTCCTATCAGGAATAGTTATTGCTAGTGCTACTAACCCTAATGCTGCGCGTAATGATGGAACAAGAGCATTTGCATTAAATCCTGATTATGATATTGTAATTGAAACTTTTGGAACTCAAAAATGGGATTATGAACTTAGTAAAATTTTAAAAAATACAAAAACTTTGAAAACTGAGCTTTCTGAAAGTCGTTCCCTTAATTTAGTTCCTATTATTTTTCCATCTGGTAAAATTTTAGAACTGAGTCCAGGAAAACATAATGAATTACAAAAAGCAATTATTGAGTTATTTCTTCCTCGCTACGGTTACGGTGCAGAGGTTTTATATATAGGAGATACAGCCGATAAATTTTTACATTTAGAGCAAGATAAATTGAAGGAATTAAAATTTTTTGAAATTTCTCATGGTGAGTTACCTGATATTATTGCTTATTCACATACTAAAAACTGGTTATATCTCATTGAAGCAGTTCATAGTTCAGGAGTAATCTCTCCAGTTCGTCTATTAAATTTGAAAAGATTAACCAATAATTGCCAAGCTGAGTTAATTTTTGTTACTGCTTTTTTAGATAAAAAGACCTTTCGTAAGTTTGTTAGTGACATTGCTTGGTAAACAGAAGTATGGATCGCAGAATCACCTGACCATTTGATTCATTTTGACGGTGAAAAATTTTGTAATTCTTATTAAATAAGAATTACAAAATTGAACAAAAAATACACAAAATAGAATGAAATATTATCCCAATTAGAATAATCAACCCTTCTAGTCAATATTTAATCAGATATAAGTTACTAACATGATAGGATAAAAAGTTTAAGCTCCCTCTTTCTTAAATTTTATGAAATCCCTTGATTTAGCCTTTACTCCTGCGTTAGACTTAGCTCAATTAATCCGCGATCGCAGCATTTCTCCCCTAGAATTAACCCAACTTTATCTAGATAGAATCGAAAAATATAATCCTAAACTGGGTAGTTTTTTCCATGTTGCTGCTGAAACTGCCCTCCAAGAAGCCCAAACAAAAACTGAACAGTTACTTAATACATCAGATCCTAATAGTTTACCTCTGTTTTTCGGTGTTCCCACTACCATTAAGGACCTCAATGCAGTAGCAGGAATGCCTCTAACCTATGGTGTAGCAGCATTGAGGGAGAATATTGCTAACTATGATGACGGGGTGACAACCCGCATGAAGGGAGCAGGGTTTATCGTCTTAGGGAAGACTGCCACCTCCCAACTGGGATCATTTCCTTTCACCGAACCCCCAGGCTTTTCTCCTGCCCGTAACCCCTGGCATTTAGACTATACTGCAGGGGGTTCCAGTGGAGGTGCAGCGGCGGCTGTGGCGGCAGGGTTGTGTCCGGTTGCCCAGGGTTCCGATGGTGGGGGTTCCGTTCGTGGTCCAGCGGCCTGCTGTGGTTTAGTGGGTATAAAACCGAGTAGGGGAAGGATATCTAATGCACCTGTGGGAGACTATCAAAGTGGCATTTCTAGCAATGGGCCTTTAGCACGTACAGTGGCTGATGCAGCGGCTTTATTAGATGTTATGTCCGGTTATATTCCTGGTGATCCCTATTGGTTGCCGTCTCCTGAAATCTCTTTTTTAGAAGCAACAAAACAAGTTTCTACCCCATTAAAAATTGCTTTTTGTGACCATATGCCCCCCTTTACTAAAAGCGAACCCATTGTTAAAGAAACCGTCGATAAAACGGCTAAACTATTAGAGTCTTTTGGTCATTTTTTAGAAATAAACTGTCCATCAGTGGAGGCATTAATTGAACCCTTTACTAAAATTTGGCAATCGGGAATAGGGGCATCTGGACTGCCTCCAAGTATGTTGAGTCCTCTGAATAATTGGTTTAGAGAACAAAGGGTAAGTGCAGGAGAATATTTACAGGCTGTTCAGCAAATACAGATTTTTTCCCGTCAATTGGTGGTCTTTTTTGAGCATTTTGATGTCTTACTATTACCTGTTTATTTACATCAACCGATTAAAATAGGACAATGGGCGCATTTATCACCCCAAGAAACTTTAGAAAAAATAATCAATTGGATTGCTCCTTGTCCTGCATTTAATGCTAGTGGTTTACCAGCGATGACGTTACCAATGGCACAGGATGAAAACGGTTTACCCGTGGGAATTCAATTAGTAGGAAAACCTGCTGATGAGTTAACTTTAATTCGCTTAGCTTCTCAGTTAGAAAAATCTAAGAATTTTTCCTTACCTATTCCATCTTCTGTTTCACATTAAAATTAATTTTTGCTTGTATACTTTTATTTGTATAATGTAGCAATACAAAAAAAAGATACTTTTAATGTGGCGTTATGTTAAATTTTGAAAAAATATTGATTAATTGGCCAATAATTCCTGTGGGTTTAGCTATTGTTCTTGTGATAGTTGCTTTACCCCAAATACTTCGTTTATTAGTGAGTTTCCGAGAGAACATAGCTACTTCAGAAACTCAAAAGATTTATCAACGAATAATTAATCCTGATCAAGCTTTATTACAGTCAATAATTCTCTTATTATTAGCTGATATTATTTTATTAGTAACCCATCGTTTAGTCCCAAAACTTCAGTCAATCAATATTATTGAATTTCCTGTGGGTTTATCGGTTTCTTTAGTTATTGGTTGGCTAGGTTATCGTTTAGTTGAACGTTTTTTTAAGATTTATCTCACTGAGATTACTCAAAATGGACAAAAGTTAAATAGTGATTTACTAATTGTTGCTAAAGGGTTGACTTTTTTTCTATTTTTATTCATTATTATTACCATTTTTTCCCAAGCTCATGAAATTAATATATTTGGTTTAATTGCTAGTTTAGGTATTAGTGGTGTAGCCATCGCTTTTGCGGCTCAAAAAACATTAGAACAATTATAGGGAGGAATTGTTCTCTATCTGGATCGTCCTTTTATGGTTAGTGATTATATCGGTTTACCAGATGGAACTTTTGGTAAAGTTGAGTCTATCGGGTTACGTTCTACCAAAATTCGTATTTCTGGAAAAGGTACATTAATGGTGGTTCCTAATAACTATTTAGGGTTTGCTGAAAAAGTTTCTCCAAAATTTATGCCACTTTTGACCAAGAATTTTCTGACAAATCAATAAGTTTTAGTACATAGAAATTGTTTAAAGTATAATCAAAATTAATGAAAGGCGGTTTGATGAGTTCCCCTGTTCTATTATTAGTAAATAAGGACAAAAAAAGCGACAAAAACTGCCTCAGAAGTTTAGAAAGATTGACAACTAAAAATGTAATAGCAATAGATGTAATGGAGGTTTCAGGGAGTTTTGTCATCACGAGATTTAGGCTAAATCTTCGTTTAGCTTGTCCAAACTTTCCCTCAATAGCATTACGGAAGCATTCATCGGAGTGGGCTTGTTTCTTTTCTTCTTCACTGACATTTTTCGGAGGTCTTCCTAACTTCGGACCACTGATTCTTATCCCTCTTTCCTTACACCAATTTCTGTTTTCCCTAGTTCGATAAATTTTATCTACATGGACGGATTCGGGATAATAGCCAAACGTTTCTTTATACTTTTCTACTTGTTCTTTTAAATGACAAGATTCATTGAAGTTTTCCCAACTT
>Ga0064014_10245_pt1 | contig 14858 bp, 16 predicted proteins | sample CrowatWCoCulture_2_FD_61584 | JGI IMG/M metagenome (GOLD analysis project Ga0064014, IMG submission 61584) | Marine cyanobacteria communities from the University of California, Santa Cruz, USA, analyzing cyanobacterial DNA methylation -... | ecosystem: Host-associated > Microbial > Bacteria >...
CGGGTTCAAGGACGGGCACGGGACGAGTTCTTAAATGGCGAAATCTTCTACAGCCTGCACGAGGCATAAATCCTGATTGAAAAATGGAGGAAAAACTGTGACCGTCCGGTGAAAGCGCTCTGGCACGTCGCCGATGCGGTCTGTTACGCTGCTTGAGCAGCGTAACGCCAGGGGAGGAGTTCGTCGAGGCGCGTGATCTTGTGGTCGGCGATCCTGTCCAGCACCCATGTGAGCCATGCCTGTGGGTCGACACTGTTGAGTTTGGCTGTTTCGATTAGGGTATAGGCGATTGCCATGGCTTTGCCGCCGCCTTCGGAACCTGAGAACATCCAGTTTTTGCGGCCAATGGCAACGGGTTTAACAGCGCGCTCAGCTGTGTTGTTATCCAATTCTAGATGGCCATTCTCAAGGTATGGACGCGCCTTTGGCAACCGGCCAAGGGCATAGCGGATCGCCTGCGCCAGCGGGGATTTTCCGGATATCTTGGGAAGCTGTGCGTGTAGCCATGCTTCCAAGGCTTCAAAGATCGGTTTTGCTTTGGCTTGCCGGACGGCAGCGCGGTCTTCAGGGAGCATGCCCCTGACCTCCTTCTCAATGGCGTAGAGTTGGGCAATCCGCAGGATGGCCTCTTCTGCAATGGCACTGCCCTGTGAGGAGAAGACATCCACGAACTTGCGCCGCACGTGGGCCATGCATGCCATCTCATCGGCTTTGTCGTCACCGAACACACCGTTGAACCCGGAATATCCATCTGCATGGACCCAGCCCTTGTATCCCGACAAATGGGCGACGGGATGTTCTCCTTTGCGATCTACCGTGAACTGATACCATGCACAGGGCGGTGATTGGCCAGCCCAGGCGCGTTCATCCCGAACATAGGTCCAGACCCGCGCCGTTTTGGTCTTCTTGTTGCCGGGGGCCAGCATTTTGACGGGCGTATCGTCGGCAAAAAGCGCAGGACCTTGCCGTACGATCCGTCCGATGGCACCAGCAAGAGGCTCCAGCAGGGCAGTTGAGCGACCAACCCAGTCGGCCATGGTCGAGCGGTCCAGATCAACGCCTTCACGGGCAAAGATCTGGCTTTGACGATAGAGCGGAAGATGATCGGCATATTTGCTAACCAAAACATGGGCCAACAGTCCCGGTCCGGGCCGCCCACGCTCAATGGGGCGCGATGGCAGCGGCGCTTGCACAATCGCCTCGCAGCATGAACAGGCTTTGCGGGGCCGGATGATCCGCTTCACTTTGAAGCGGCCTGGCACGTACTCCAGTTCCTCGGTGATATCCTCATTCAGGGTGCGCAAGTTGCCACCACAACGACCGCATTCATCGCCGGGCGAGAGTTCTTCGTCTTCGCGCTCCAGATGGTCCGGCAGGGGCTTACGGCCGTGCGTGCGCTTCGGCTTGGGATTATCCCCGTCCTGCGGTGACGCGGGCTTTTTTGCCTGGTCTTCTGCGGCCTCAACAATCTCGGCATCCTCGAGCAGATCGAGATTAAGCTGATCCAGACCCTCAGAATTGGAGCCGAACCGATGCCGATTGGCCCCGTGCAGCTGGTGTTGCAGCTGCGCGACCTTGAGGCTCAGGGCCTTCACCTCATCGGCCAGAAGGCGGTTCACCGCCCTCAACTCGGCGGGGTCATCCGGGGTGATATCAAGGCCCTTCAACATCCTCGATCTTATATCGGATCAAGGGTGTAAATTGAATCCTGAAAGGCGTGTAAACGCCAATATATATTGGCCTATCCTACACTCAGGGGCCGCCATGTCTTTTGCGGCATCCGCCAGTCCATGCCTTCAAGCAACATCGACAATTGCGCGGGCGTCAAGCTAACCTTACCGCCCTTCGCAGCCGGCCAAACAAATCGCCCCTTCTCAAGGCGCTTGCTGAACAGGCATGCGCCCTGTCGATCCCACCAGATGATCTTCAGCAGGTCACCGCGTCGCCCCCGGAACACAAACAGATGTCCAGAATAAGGATCAAGCTCCAGAACCTTCTCCGCCTGGGCCGCCAAAGTGTTGAATCCGCGCCGCATGTCCGTCACCCCGGCAGCCAGCCAGACCCGCGCGTTGGACGGCACAGGGATCACGGCATTAGACCTTCGATCAGTGCCAGCACCGCCGACAGCGCCGTCGTCCCTTCTACTAAAATCCGCCGTCCGTCCGACAGCGTTATATCAACCCGCTGAGCCGACAACGGCATATCTGGGGCAAGCGCCGTGATCTGATGGCCTGATATGGGCTGCGGGCCCTCTATCTCCACTGGTCGAAACGCCGCTCCATCAAGGACGCAATCGCTGTCTTCGTGCGCAAACCGCTCATCACGTAGCCAGTTGTGGATCAGGTTCGCATTCATTGCATAGCGGCGCGCAACCTGCGCAACCGAAACCCCAGGCACTCTGGCCTGCAAGCAAATCGACCGCTTCTCGTCATCCGACCAAAACCGCTTTTTGCTACCCTTCTTCGTACCCAAAACCTGCCTCACAATGTCCATTATCGAAAACGGACACTATCACCCCACAGCTGCACCCGTCAGAGCGGGAACACCGGACGCTCACCTCGGAGGCATAGGCAAGCGACTTGATCTGGCCTTGATGCCCGGTCAAGCGCATGCGTTTAGTTGCCGTGTCTAAATCCTAAAGGACCACGGCAAAGTCATCGCCACCTGATGCTGCGGCGCCGTCTTGCAGGAAACTTATGCTCTTTACTGCGGCTTCATGGGATTCAAGCCAACTTACAGTCCCAGTTTCGAGGTCCGAGAACCCTACTGAGTTGTCGAAGCTGCCTGTCAGTGCTGTTTTTCCGTCCGCCGACATAGCGGTCGAAATGATCGGTCCCCAGTGTTCCTCGAAAATGCCAAAGCCCTGTGCGGACGCCTGTGTTGTTACGAAGCTTGCGATGAGGAAAACGAGGGTTTGCACGTCACTCTGCCGGATGTCCGCCAGTCGCTGAGGGTTGATTTGTGCGCAGGGTTTCTTTGGCTGTCTGAAGTCAGCCCCTATGCGTCCAAATACGTCAATTTGCCAAGAGAGGGTTTGCTGCTCATCCTAGCCACTGAGGAGTGGCCAATGAAAAAGACACCGAAGAGCCGCGGCGAGAAGATCGTTGTTTGCCTGCCGCTCCAACACCAAGGTCACCTTGCAACAAGGGCCGCCTCATTGGTCAGAAACGGCCACTTCAATAACAGCATATGTGGTCCATCAGGGTACGCATTGGACTCGCTCGCAAAACCGGACATCTGGCCCTTGGGCCATGGACTAAACGCGACCCGCTCTAGGCCAAATTCGGAACAAGTTCCTTAGGAATCCGCGAACCGAAAGAGAACCAGAGCGGTATTACGTTAAGCGCCATGGTGCACAACGGGGCTAATAGAAACCCCTTTGCTATGGAGCAACTCAAATGCGTCAACTTACGCTAAACGACCTTCAAGAAAAGCTCTGTGGTCGAGGCCGAACTAAAATTTACCGCGATGTCGAGGCAGAGCCATCCCATGTCTGGAATCCAGCATTGCAAAAGGTCGGTTTGAGATGGTCGAAGAGCGTTTTCTGAAAAAGCGTGTTTCAGCCTTTGGCGCACAATAATAAGGAAGGATTGGAAGTAGGGGGGGAACGCCATGCCGCTTGCCATTAACCGAGAGGTTTTCATCACCTGCGCCGTGACGGGTTCGGGCGGTACGCAGGACCGCAGCCCGCATGTGCCGAGGAGCCCGGCGGAAATCGCCATCAGCGCCATCGATGCGGCCAAGGCAGGGGCCGCGATCGTTCATTGTCATGTCCGCGACCCGGCCACTGGTATCCCGTCTCGACGGCTAGACTATTACCGCGAGGTGACCGAGCGTATTCGCGACGCGGAGGTGGACGTCCTGCTGAACCTAACCGCCAGGATGGGTGGGGACATCACCTTCGGTTCGACGGAAGCGCCCCTGCCGGTGAATCCGACCGGAACCGACATGGTCGGTGCTGAAGAACGCGTGGCCCATATCGTAGATTGCCTGCCCGAAATCTGCACCCTCGATTGCGGCACGATGAACTTCGCCGAAGCCGATTATGTGATGACCAATACGCCTGGCATGCTGCGGGCGATGGGACAGATGATGGCCGATCTGGGCGTGAAGCCCGAGATAGAGGCGTTCGACACTGGCCATCTCTGGTTCGCCAAGCAACTGGTGGAAGAGGGTACCCTGACCTCGCCGGCTCTCGTTCAGCTTTGCATGGGCGTGCCCTGGGGTGCGCCGGATGACCTCAACACTTTCATGGCGATGGTAAACAACGTGCCGCGAGACTGGACCTTCTCGGCCTTCGCGTTGGGCCGCAACCAGATGGCATATGCCGCAGCCGCCATCCTTGCGGGTGGCCATGTCCGCGTCGGGCTGGAGGACAATCTCTGGCTCGAAAAGGGGGTGCTCGCCACCAACGCCCAACTGGTCGACCGGGCCGTGGGCGTCATCGAAGGTATGGGCGCCCGGGTGATTGGTCCAGCCGAAGTACGCAAGAAACTAGGCCTTCAGAAGCGGGCCCCGGCATGAGGAATGGACGCCGCATCGTCATTACGGCCGGCGCGTCCGGGCTGGGTCTGTCGATCGCCCGGGCCTTTCTGGAAGCCGGTGACAGGGTGGCGGTCTGCGATGCAGATGCTAACGCAGTGGCCGACGCGACCGTGACTTTCCCGGGCCTACGCGCCGAACAGGCCGACGTCACCGACCCGGCGGCGTTGGGCGCCTTCTTGGCGGGGATCGAGGCCGACTGGGGCGGTGCCGACGTGGTTTGCGCCAATGCAGGCGTCGGCGGACCGGCCGGACATATCGAGGAGATTGGCCTAGAGGACTGGCGCCATTGCGTCGCTGTCAACCTCGACGGCGCCTTCCTGACCTGCCGCTGGGCGGCCCGCGTCCTGCGGACACAGGGGCACGGGCTGATCCTGCTAACCAGCTCGATCTCGGGGCTTTTTGGGTTCCCGCAACGCACGCCTTACGTGGCAGCGAAATGGGGGGTTGTGGGCCTGATGAAGGCGCTGGCTTCGGAACTTGGCCCGGCGGGTGTGCGGGTGAACGCGATCTGCCCCGGTGCGGTAGAAGGGCCGCGCATGGACCGGGTTCTGGCGATGGAAGCGGCGGCGCGTGGCGTCAGCGTTGATGCCGTGCGCCGTAGCTTCACCGAAGGCGTCGCGCTGCGCCGTTTCGTGGCGCCGGAGGAGGTCTCGGCAATGGCGATGTTTCTGGCCTCCGATGGGGCGTCGGCCATCACCGGACAGGCGCTGGTCGTGGATGGACATACGGAAAGGGTGACGTGATGGCGCGAAAGGCGGCGGCGTGATCGGTAGGGGCTAGGCCGCGCGCTTCCTCATGAACGAATAGAACATTGAAGTGAGCGACCCCGATCTGGAGGCGGAACGCAAGATCGATAAGGTGCTGGCCAATGCCCGCCGGTCGGCTCCGAGCCTTTATGAATGCACCCTGCCAGCGGAGGTTTCCATGTCGGTCTAGTGGAGGCGATTGCAGACGCCGGCTGTGTGCCGGTGAGCGTTCCGGAACGGCTGGATATCAAGCAAAAGGGGCACGCTGACCTGACACGGCTGGCCTCTGCCACGTTGGTGATCGGGTCGTCGACTTCTGGGTTCAAGCCATCGGAACTGACCGCCAAGGGCTTGCGCGTGACTGTTGCGCACACTTTCAACACGGTTTTCCGCCTGCCTCTCGTCGAACCGATGGGCGAGTACGATCATTGCGCGCGTGTCGCTGACATCCAGCGCCACTTTGACATTTTACCCCCTGAGTCTGCGCAAGGAGATCGATGCCCATATCGCCGACCGCTTTCTTGAAGCCGTCTGGCACAAGGCGCTCTGGCTCATGAAGGGCGGTATCGCCACAACCGAGAGAATCGACGAGGCGATCCGTATGGCCTTTGGCCACAGATGGGCGCAGACGGGGCTGTTAGAGACCTACCGCATCGCGGGCGGCGATTCGGGGATGCGGCCCGGCGCTGAAATGGCCGTGGACTAGGCTGATGGATGCGCCGGAGTTCACCGACGATCCGGTCGAACTCATCGCTGGGCAATCCGATGTGCAGGCGGGCCATCTGAGCATTCGCGAGCTGGAACGGATGCGCGACGACAACCTTGTGGCGATGATGCGTGCGCTGAAACGCACTACCGGCAGTGGGGCAGGAGGAGTGATCGCGGCCCACGAATCGACCTTGCAGCGTTCGTTGCCGATAACCGCCGAGTTGCAGGTACCGACCTCCTAAGTGGAGCATAACGGCCACATGAACGAGGCCACGTATCTAGATGTCGGTGCGCGGGCTTCGGACCGGCTGATGGAGATGATCGGCACCAATGCCGACTACATCGCCTCGGGGCTCGGCTATTTCACCGCAGAAAGCCACATCCGTTATCTCGCGGAGATTGACATCGAGGATCGCATCAAGGTCACCACGCAGACCGTTGGCGCGGACGGGTGCAAGCTGCATCTGCTGCACCACATTTGGACCGGGGGAGATAAGTCGGCTGCAACGGTCGAGACGCTGATCCTGCATGTCGATCTCAATACACGTCGCGTTGTCGCTCCCAAAGGCGTGGTGGCGGACCGCGCGGCGGCGATGCCGACCACCCAAAACCAAACCGCTTCGTCCTGAACCAGCTGCGGCAGTAGGGCGGGATCAGCCGCCCGCTGCCGCCCGCTTCTCTAGCAGACAGGTCAGCCAGTCGGGGTCCATCTCCGGCACGGAGGATAGCAGCAAGTCCGTATAGGGCTCGTGCGGAGGCGCGAACATCTCTGATTTCGTGCCCTTTTCGATGACACGGCCCTGCTGCATCACCACCACCTCGTCGGCGATGGCCCGCACGGTGGCAAGGTCATGGGTGATGAACATGTAGGCGAGGCCGAAATCCTCCTGCAGCTTGTTCAGAAGCTTCAGGATTCCTTCCTGTACGATCTGGTCGAGCGCGCTGGTGACCTCGTCGCAGATGATCAGCTTTGGTTCGGCGGCCAGCGCCCTCGCGATTCCGATCCGCTGCTTCTGACCGCCTGACAACTCCCCCGGAAGACGGTCGATATAGACGGCCGGATCAAGCTCGATCAGGTCGAGCAACTCCCTGACCCGATCCTCCAGCGCAGTGCCGTCAAGACCAAGATACATCTGTGCTGGACGGCCGATCAGCTGGCGCAGCGTGAGCTTGGGGTTCAGCGCCGTGTCCGCCATCTGGTAGATCATCTGGCATTGGCGCAGCTGTTCGCGCGACCGTCCCTTCAGTGCCGGTGGCAGCGGCTCGCCATCGAACAGCACCTCGCCCGACTTTGGTGGCAGTAGGCCGGTGATGACCCGTGCGGTTGTTGACTTGCCCGATCCACTCTCACCCACGACGGCGACGGTGCGTCCGGCATGGATGTCGAAGCTCACATCCTCCAGAACATTGACCATGCCATAGGCAGCCGTGACGTTCCGAACGGACACGACCGGCGTGCCTTCGCCGGGCGGCTGTTCCTCCCGAGTAAAGCTGCGCACCGCCCAGAGGCTCTTGGTATAGTCCTCCTTCGGCGCCTCGAGCATCTTGTACGTTTCTGCCGTCTCCACCTCTTTCCCGCGCAGAAGAACCTTGATCCGGTCAGCTGCCTGCGCCACGACCGCAAGGTCGTGCGTGATGTAGATCGCGGCGGTGTCGAACTGCCGGACGACGTCCCGTATCGCGGCCAGAACTTCGATCTGTGTGGTCACGTCGAGCGCCGTGGTCGGCTCGTCGAAGATGATCAGGTCTGGCCGGCAGGCCATCGCCATTGCCGTCATGGCGCGCTGCAGCTGTCCGCCGGAGACCTGATGCGGATACCGAAACCCGATCTCCTCGGGATCGGGCAGCTGCATCCGCCGATAGAGGTCGATCGCGTCGCGTTCAGCCTGATCGCGCGGCATAACGCCGTGCATCACGGGCGCCTCACAATACTGGTCGATCAGCTTGTGGGCCGGATTGAAACTGGCCGCCGCCGATTGTGCGACATAGGCGATGCGCTTGCCGCGCAATTCGCGCCGCGTGGCTTCGGGCGTAACCCGCAGATCGATTCCGTCGAACTCGATGGTGCCGCCCGATATTCGGCAGCCGTCCCGCGCGAACCCCATCGCCGCAAGGCCCACAGTCGACTTGCCGGCGCCGCTTTCTCCAATCAGGCCTAGCACTTCACCCTTGCGGAGTGTCAGGTCGACCCCCTTAACGATCTCGGACCATTCGTCTCCAGACCGCCCCTCGATCCTGAGCCCCTCGATCTTCAGCAGCACCTCGTTGTCCATGGCGCTCACTCCTTCAATCCCGAGGCACGGTATAGTTGCCAATCCACCACGAAGTTGACAGCCACCGTCAGCAGCGCGATGCACCCCGCCGGCAGAAGCGGCGTGACATCGCCAAAGGTGATCAGCGTTGCGTTGTCGCGCACCATTGACCCCCAATCCGCCGTCGGAGGCTTGATGCCAAGGCCAAGGAAGCTGAGCGAGGAGATGGCGAGAAAGACGAAGCAGAACCTGAGCCCGAATTCTGCCACCAGCGGCGCCATGGCGTTGGGCAGTATCTCGCGTCGGATGAGGTACCAGCTGCGTTCACCGCGCAGCTGGGCGGCCTCGACATAGTCCATCACCACGATACCCTGCGCGACCGCGCGGGCCAAACGGTAGACGCGCGTGGCATCGACCGACGCAATTACGAGGATCAGGGCGGTGATCGATGTGCCGAAGATCGTTAGCAGCAGGAGCGAGAAGATCAGCGCCGGGATCGCCATCAGCGCGTCCACGAAGCGCGATAGGATCTGGTCGACCCATCCGCCAGTCAGCGCCGCCCAGATGCCGAGGACGGAGCCGACGATGAAGGCGAGCGCCGTGGTGGCAAAGGCGATGCCCACCGTGTTCCGCGCCCCGTAGATCAGCCGGGACAGCATGTCCCGCCCGATCCGGTCGGTGCCCAGCGGGTGCTCGGCGCTCCAAGCCTCAAACTGGGTGCCGACGATCTCTCGCTCCGGAAAGGGCGCCAGCACTGGGGTCGCGATGGCCACGAAAGCGTAGATTAGGATGACGAGAATACCAAAAGCCGCCGTTAGCGGCATGTCATTGGCCAGTGTCCGCGCGCTCCCGGTCAGCGTTGTGCGGGCGACGGCCCGCAGCCCGGCAGCCACGGCAAACAGAACCGCAAGCCCCAGAACAACCCAAAGGAAGAAGCTCATCGCGTCCACCTCCGGTGCATCAGCCGCGGATTGGTGATCGTCGAGAGCACATCCGCAAGGAGGTTGAGTGCGACATAGGCCGCGGCGAAGATCAGGGCCACGGCCTGCACAACGGCGATATCGCGATTCGACACCGAATCAACCATCAGCTGCCCGAGGCCCGGATAGACGAAGACGACCTCGACCACCACAACGCCGGTGATCAGATAGGCGAGGTTCAGGGCGATCACGTTGATGATCGGCGCAAGCGCGTTGGGCAGGGCGTGGCGCAACACGATGCGCAGCGGCGACATGCCCTTGAGGCGTGCCATCTCGATGTAGGGGCTGGCCATCAAATTGATGATCGCTGCTCGCGTCATCCGCATCATGTGCGCCGTCACTACTAGTGTCAGCGTCAGCGCTGGCAGAAAGCTCATATAGATCCGGTCCACGAAAGTCGTTGTCGGATTGATCCGCACCATCGATGGGAAGAGACCGGTTTGCGCAAGCCACAGGATCAGGATGTAGGCGACGAAAAACTCAGGAAAGGAGATCGCGCTGAGCGCGCCGGCATTGGCCACGCGATCAAAGACCGTGTTGCGCCAGAGGGCGGCCAGAACGCCGAGGATCAGCGAGATCGGAACGGCAAGCGCAGCTGCATAGAGCGCAAGAAAAAGCGTATTTCCGAGCCTCGCCGAGATCAGTTCTGAGATTGGGCGATTGTTCGCCAGCGAGACCCCAAAATCGCCGGACAGTGCGCCGGTCAGCCAGTTCCAGTATCGCATCGCGGCGGGGTCGTTCAGGCCCAGTTGTTCGCGCAGCGCCGCGACGGTCTCGGGCGTCGCGGACTGGCCGAGAAGTTGTGTGGCGAGGTCACCGGGCAGGAGCTCGGTCGCGCCGAAGATCACCACGGAAACGATGAAGAGCAGTCCGATCCCGATGGCGATACGCGTCAAGATCATGCGTAGCACGTCAGACAGGGTGCCGTCCTCCCAACTCGCGCGCGGGCGGCCGCTAATGGCGCCCGCGCTCCTGTTCTTCTTAGGCCATCCACCAGCGCTCGACGCAGCGGAACCCGTCGAGGTTCCAGTTCGCCGAAATTCGCTCGGGCGTGCCCACATCGTTGGCCACGGCCATGACGTAGTTGTTGTTCATCGGAATGATGACCGACCCTTCAAAGGACACAATCTCCTGCATCTCATGATACATCTCGCGACGCAGCTCCTCGTTCACCTCGGAGCGTGCGGCAACGAGCAGTTCGTTAAAGCGCTCTTGCTCCCAGAAGCTGTCGTTCCACGCGGCACCCGAGGCGTATGCTGTGGTGAACATGTGGTCTTCCACTGCTCGGCCGCCCCAGTAGCTGGCGCAGAAAGGCTCCTTCATCCAGACGTTGTCCCAGTAGCCGTCATTCGGAACCCGGTTCACCGTCAGGTTGATACCAGCGGCACGGGCCGTTTCGGAGAACATGGCCCCAGCATCTACAGCGCCCGAGAACGCCGCATCAGCGACAGCAAGGGTTACGTCGAGGCTGTCAAGCCCCGCCTCGCGGAGGTAGAACTGCGCGCGGTCAGGATCGTAGGTCTTCTGCTCCATCTCGGTGTTGAAATAGCGGTTCGCCGGGCCGATCGGGTTGTCGTTCGATACCGCGCCGTGTCCGCCTAGGATCACATCGACCATGGCCTGCCGGTCGAGCGCGTATTTCAGCGCCAGCCTCACGTTGTTGTCGCTGTAGGGCGCCTCACGGCTATCCATCGGGAAGACATAGTGGGCGTTGCCGGGAATCGATAGAATGCGCGCGACACCGCGGCCTTCCAGCATCCCGATGGTCGCCGGGTCCACCTGATCGATAACGTGCACTTCGCCCGTAATCAGCGCGTTCAGGCGCGCGGCGGGGTCGAGGATCGACAGAAGCTCGACGCGATCGAACCAGGCCCGATCCGATTTCCAGTAATCGGGATTCCGCGTCAGCGACGCCTGCACGCCCGGTTCGAAGCTCTCGACGATGTAGCCGCCGACACCGTCGGTCGAATTCGGGTCGATGCGCCCGTCCACCGCCGGCATGATAGGGATGTGATAGTCCGTCATCAGGTAGGGCAAGTCGGCATTCGGCGCCTCTAACGTCACGATAACGTTCTGCCCGTCTGCCCGCACATCTGTGATCGCGTCGAGAAGCGACTTCACCGCCGAGGTCGAGTCGTCGCCACGGTGGTGGTTGATTGACGCAACCACATCGTCCACTGTCAGGTCCTTGCCGGAGTGGAAGGTCACACCTTGCCGGATTCGGAAGACCCAGGAGGAGCCGTCGTCGGTCTCCCAGCTTTCGGCCATTTCGGGGACGAGCTGTCCATCTGAGCCGACCTCGATCAGCTGATTGTGACGGGCCGCAGCGAAGACTTGTGCGTAAAGGTTGTCCCAAAGGCCGGGATCGTAGCCGTCCGTGGTGGAGCCGTGGCCGATGCCTGCGCGAAAGGTGCCGCCGCGGCTTTGTGCGCGCGCAGCGCCGGACATTCCCGGTAGGATCAGTCCAGCGGCCCCAACCGCAGCTGCACCCTTCAGGACGCCGCGTCGCGATACATCACCGGTCCACGACCGGATGACTCGATTATTCATGATTTTCCTCCCATTTTCCTTCGACCCCATTCCGGTAGCAGTGGGATCAGACAGATCGGGGATATCCCCGAAGCCCGCGTTGACGTCCCGACAGGGGATGTCCTGCGCTACACAGTTTTCTGCACGTTTATAATACATACCGATATTCGGGGGCAAAGTCCTGATTTTGCATCCTCGCGTGGATCGTGGTGTTAATCGGTCCACTTTGACGCCACGACCACTCATTTGCTGGACTGATACTTCGACCGAGCCAGCCAATCAGGTGCGACCTCCACGCCCCAGCCCGGCGCATCTCCAAGGATCGCGTGACCATCCTCAATGACAAAAGGGCAATCCGTGAAAAGCCCATATTGCCACGGGTAGTATTCCGGTCCCTCGATCGAGAACTCTAGGTACTTCCCAGCATTCGGGATCGCGCGCAGCAGGTGCATCGTGAAAAGAGTGACCATGGAAAGGTTCGCACAATGCGGCGTCACTGGCAGGCCCGCCGCCTCGGCCATCCGGCAAACTCGTAGCGTTCGCGACAGACCGCCCACATACATTACGTCCGGCTGCACGATATCGACGGCACGCGTCTCGATCATCCGGCGCCAGTCGGTCAGGTGGCAATCCTGCTCACCTCCCGTCACATCGATGTCAAGGGCATCGGCCACGGCCTTGGTCTTCTCGAACTCCCAGTAAGGGCAGGGCTCCTCGAAATGGCAGAAGCCGTGATCCTCGAGCATTCGGCCCACTTCGATGGCGCGCGACACAGAATAGCAGGAGTTGGCGTCGATTAGGAGGTCCGCCTCGGGCAACGCACTGCGCATCGCGGCAATAACTGCCTCGGTTCTGCCTGGCCACTCGTCGCGGTTGCGGCCGACTTCCGAGCCAGCACGGACCTTGAAGGCGGTGAAGCCATCGTTACCCGCGACCTGTTTGAGTCGCTCCGCCTCTTCTTCTGGCGTGATGTCCCGTCGCATGGAGGACGCGTAGGCGCGGATTTTTCCGGGACTGCCTCCGAGAAGTGAGCCACCGGCAAACCCGCTCGCTTGCCCCGCATGTCCCAGATAGCGGTATCGACACCTCCCATCGCGCGACGCAGGTAGGAGCCAGGGAATTTGTGCTCTCGCTCCGTCACGAGATCGAGAAGGTCGTCGAGATCGGTCGCGTCGCGGCCAAGCACCCAAGGTGCAACCTGCCGATGCAGGACGTTGCATGTGATATCCGAATGGTATGTCGAAACCTGTCCCCAACCCTCTGTGCCGTCCTCCATCGTAATGCGAACGAAGCCTACGTCGGGTGTGCAGTAGGATTCGAGCTTTGCGATACGATCCATCTTGTTCACTCCTCAAGAATGAAATCAGCAGCACGCATCGCCGTCATGATTGTCGGCGCATTGGTATTGGCCGAGGTGATATTGGGGAAAATCGAGGCATCGATGACCCGCAATCTCTCAATTCCCCAAACGCGTAGCTTCGGGTCTACCACGCCCCCAGCCTCGCGCGGCGCCATGCGACATGTTCCGCAGGGGTGGAAGACTGTGCCTGCGCGCGCGCGGATATCTGCGAGTATTTCGTCGTCGCTCTTACCTACGGGGCTGAAGCCATTCTCCGCGACCACAACGCGCCGCATGGCTGAGGTCGCGAGCAATCGTTCGATGAGACGGGCGCCTGCGATCATTGCGGAGACGTCGGCATTCGTTGACAGCGCGTTGGGCGAGATCGTCGGTGGGGTCATCGGATCGGCGCTCGCGATGTCGATCCGCCCCCTGCTAGTAGGCCGGCAGGGGTTGAAGCCCAGCACAAATCCGGGCCACGGATCCGGTCGCAGCAGGGGGCGACGATTGCGATACGTCGTAGAGTAGGAAAGGGGCGTAAAATAGAGTTGAATGTCTGCCCGGTCGAGTTCAGCCCGAGATCGGACGAGGCCACCCATTTGGTTCACCCCAAGGCTGAAGGCTCCGTTTCGCTTCAGCAAGTACTGAAGGGCCGACGCGAGCTGTCCGCGCTTCGTTCCCAGAACCTGGTTGAGCGTTGGTTCCGAAGCCCGGTACGCGTACGACATACCGAGGTGATCTTGCAGACCACCACCAACACACGGCGCATCCAGTCGGACCTTTATCCCAAGCGTCCTAAGTTGCTCCGCTGGACCGATCCCAGAAAGCTGGAGCAGTTGTGGTGACTTAACTGCACCGGCACATAGGATTACCTCGCCTCGGCATTCTGCATGAAGCGCCTGTCCCCGGTGTAGATAACTCACCCCTCTTGCGCAGCGTCCTTCAAAGTCAAGGCGTGTCACCTCGGCCCCTGTGATCACACGAAGGTTTCGTCGCTTTCGTGCCTGTTTGAGAAATGCGTCAGCCGCGGAATGCCGCCGTCCGTCGCGCGTGGTACTCCAGTAGGGGCCCACTCCCTCGCCCGATATGGTGTTTCCTTTCTCGAGCCCAATCTCTGTGGCAGCTTCCATGTAGCTTTGCCCCAGACCGTGAAGATCCCTAGACCTGTCCGAAACCCACTGCAGTCCGACTCCGGTTTTGACGCCGTCCGCATCCACCCTTCGCTCAATTCGCTCGAAAACAGCTGTCGTCTCGGCGGCGCTCCAGCCTGGGTTTCCAGCCGCCCGCCAGTCATCGAAATCGCCGTCAAGCCCTCGGCACCACACCATGGCATTTATCGAACTCGAGCCGCCCAACACCTTGCCCCGTGGCCAGTACATCTCGCGATGGTCCAATGAAGGGTCACGCGCGGCATGCAAACGCCAGTTCATCTTCGGATCATGAAAGGTCAAGCCGTAGCCTATCGGAGCTTTGATCCGCGCGTACCGGTCGCTTCCGCCTGCCTCCAAGAGCAGCACCCTGTTCCGACTATCAGCGCTTAGCCTGTTGGCAATAACGCACCCGGCCGACCCAGCGCCCACGATGATGTAGTCGTAGCCGTCCATTATTCCTCCGTTGTGTAACGGTTGCAGGATTAGACGAGGGCTGCAACACAAACTGGGCGCAGAAAGAAATGCACGAGCCCGCAGTCCAATCAGGAACGAGACTAATAGAGGGTACTACACCGGTCTGACAGCACGCGGCACCGTTTCTCGGTTGG
>Ga0064014_10246_pt1 | contig 14758 bp, 12 predicted proteins | sample CrowatWCoCulture_2_FD_61584 | JGI IMG/M metagenome (GOLD analysis project Ga0064014, IMG submission 61584) | Marine cyanobacteria communities from the University of California, Santa Cruz, USA, analyzing cyanobacterial DNA methylation -... | ecosystem: Host-associated > Microbial > Bacteria >...
CCTCGCTCTGTTCAACGGCTCCTGGGCGTCGTATTTCGGATTTAATCTGCAAATCACCTATCGCGCATTCGCACCGGTTCTTCTGGCGCTCGCCGTGCCCTTCCATCTTCCGCCTGTCTCGATAGACGCTATTCGGCTGCAAATGCCTGCGCGGGTGGTTGTTCGGCCAGTGCTGATTTGATCCAGGCACGCTCGAGCCGCGCGGATTGCACGATTGTGGGTTCCACCAGTGTATGTGGGGTGTCCATGCGCAAGATGCGCAGGCCGATATGGCTGATGCGCACGGCACTCAACCGGGATAGCAGGGGGGCCGCGACGAGACTGATTGCAACCGGGAGTATAAGCGCGGAGACATCCGCAAAACGCGATCCCCGACAGCAGGGTCAAACCCAACACCGTCTCGATCCAGTGAAAACGGACTGTCGTGGCCCAGTCAAAACCACGTTCAGTGCTGTTCTGTGGCGTCCATGTATCGCCAGCCCGGCACGTGCGCGATAAGGATGAGGAACATCGCGATGCCGCGAAAGAAATCAAGCCGCGGGTCACGCACCCGCGTTGCAGGAGCGGCTGGCACCGCTACCCTAGGCGCCGATGCTGCGAACTTGGGATCGGATGCCGCCATCGTCAGCGCGCACACCCGCCGCACGGGGTGCGGGCGACACAACAAGTTTGGACGAAGCGGGGCATGATCTTTCCTTTAGGCGCACCGGTATTGGGCGGATTCAGACGACAGGTATCTTATTGGTTCGTCTGGGCACATCGCTGGCACATTGAAACTCTGCAATGTGATTAGTTCTGAACTTTTTGTGAGCCGTTACCACGGGCGGAAAATCGCGTCATGGGTCAGCGGCTTTCCACTTTTGCGCTGCAGTTTCGGTCACAAGTGCGGCGCTCGCCTTTGATTATCGACCAAAAGCTCAGGCAAACGCGCCCGAAACCACTGCCCGGAACAGCCATCGTTTGGGCACGGACTTGCCGCCCATGTCAAGCGGACCCCAACGCACCGGCAAGACTCTGCGAATATAAGCGCAACTTGATTTCCGGCTTGCTGGGCCTGAGGCGCTCGATTGTTACAGCGTACCCACCGATCGCCCACGAATCACGCGCGAAAATAGTGGTTTGTCGTCGCTACGGTCAGTTTTGGATTGTCACTGGCGATAAGTGGGCCCTTTCATGCGCACGTGTCGAGACGGGGAGTGCACATGTTCCATATCATTTTGGCGGCCTTATTGCTGATCGGTGGCATCGCATCTGCGCAATCGGAATGCGCCGGGCAGACCGCCTGCAGCCTAGGCGACCGCGAATACCATCTGCGTGCGCCTGATGACTGGGGATGGGACGACGCCTTTGCCAGTTCTGTTGCATTTCCATGGATGGGGTCGGAATGGCGGCATTGTGGTGGACCACAGCCGCATCGCCATTCTGGACGTGGCCGACCGGGTGCTGATGATTGCGCCAAGCGGCTTGGGGGGCAGCTGGTCGTTTCGGCGGCCCGGCTCGCCCGATACAGCCTTTGCCGAGGCGGTGATCGAAGACGTGGCGCAGCGTTTTCCTATCGACCGTGATCGCATCTTTGTCTCGGGCTATTCCTGGGGGGCGAATATGGCGTGGCGGTTTACCTGTGAAAGTGAAACGCCTGTTGCAGGATTGTTGGCTGTCGCCGGGACGCTTCCGCAGTCAGAGGCATGCACGCAAGCGCCCGGAGAGTTGCGTCAGGTCTATGGGCTGACGGATACCGTCCTGCCCTATCCCATGGGACCGGATGGAGACGAAACGTATCCCGTCGCGTTATGGCGCGAGGCGCTGGAATGTGGAGACGGGATGGACGCCGGTGAATGGAACGCGCGGCCCTTCCTGACCTTTACCAGCACGATCTAGGACTGCGACCGGGGGCGCGTGGTGCTCGACAAGCATCCCGGTGGGCATTTCATTCCCCATGATTGGATCCCCTTGCAAATCAGCGAGATCATGGGCTGGCGCTAGGCCCTGAAAAGGAAACAGGCCGCGCGGTTTCCCGCACGGCCCATCCTGTCCCACGCAGTAATTCTTAGTTCTGTGCGTAGTATTCGATGACGAGATTCGGCTCCATCTGGACCGGATACGGCACATCGCCGAGGCCGGCGTGCGCACGAAGTTCGCGGTCATCTTGGAGTGATCCACGTCGAGGTAATCCGGAACGTCACGCTCGGGCAGGCCTGCAGCCTCGAGAACGAGCGCCATCTGCTTGGAGCGATCGCGCACTTCAACCACGTCACCTTCTTTGACGCGGTAGGAAGGGATGTTGACCTTTTTGCCGTTCACCAGCACGTGGCCGTGGTTCACGAACTGACGGGCCGCAAAGATCGTCGGCACGAACTTGGCGCGGTAGACGACCGAGTCGAGGCGGCGTTCGAGCAGACCGATAAGGTTTTCACCGGTGTCGCCCTTCACACGCTCTGCTTCGGCAAAGATGCGGCGGAATTGCTTTTCAGTCAGGTCGCCGTAGTAGCCTTTGAGCTTTTGCTTGGCGCGAAGCTGAAGACCGAAATCGGACATTTTGCCCTTGCGGCGCTGACCGTGCTGGCCGGGGCCATATTCACGACGGTTGACCGGGGATTTCGGACGACCCCAGATATTTTCGCCCATCCGGCGATCGATTTTGTACTTGGCAGACGTGCGTTTGGTCACGGCTGATCTCCTTCGTTTTAGTCGCCGCTGGATCGCGGCCATGAAGGGCGTTGTCCTTTCCCTGAGGGGAGACAGGCATCCTCTTGCGAGGGCCACCAACACCAATGAATAAACCCGGCACGTGGCCGGGATGGCGGGCTTATACAGCCGGCTTTCGGGGAGTCAATGGCGCGCGAAGGCCTCAAACGACAAAAGCTCAGCCTCTTGTGCCGTCAGTTGCCGCCGCGCTGCATCCCCATACGTGCTGGGATCGGCTTCGATCTCGGGCATGATCTCCGCCAAACGGGCGCGCTGGTCGGGTTGGATCGTTTCAAGCGCCGTCGAAGCTGGGTGAAAACTCTCTGTTTCAACACCATTGGCCCAGACAACCTGATGTCGAGGCAGCATCAAATGCACATACGTGAGCGACTTGACCGAGTGATCTACCATGATCGTGCGATCGTTGATCAGGTCTTGGGCGGCGACGAAAACCTCGGGCGTTCCGAAGAGCGCGGTGGCAAGCTGCCCTTTCAACAAGACCTTGTGACGTGGAGACACCAAAAGGTCGTCTTCGGGGCGATCCTGATCCAGCGCCCCGGCCTTGAACCGGATCGGGCGGAGTTCCGGCATCGCATAGAGCCGCGCACCGCTCATCCGGCGCGACCCCATCCACAGGATTTCCTGAGGACCGTCATCCTTGGTCAGTACCTTGTCACCCTCGCGCAGGGTCTCGACAGGTTTGGGTCCCGCGCTGGTCCGAAGCACCGTTCCCGGCGTGAAGCAGATGACGCCCGTCGGCGTTTCGGTGCGCCGGTTCAGTGTCTCATTGTCGATTTGCGCGTCGATCACCCAAAGTTCCGAATCTTTGGGCGGCAGGTACCCGACGAAGAGCACGAGTGGCTTGGCGAGTTCGGGGACCTCCAGAAGGGTCGCGGTATAGCGTTGGCGCCCGTCGGTCAGCGCAAAGGTTCGGTCATGCACCGGGGTCTCGATCAGTGCGGCATCACAAAAAACTGAGGCTGGAAGCGCCCCACCTTTGAGTTGCCGCATCGCGGTCGCGGCCTGCCTGCGGATGAATTCCGGATCCACAAGATCCGACCCAAGCTGCATTTTGGCGCCATCAAGCCGCACGGCTTCGCCACGCCAAGACCATTTGCACCCAACCGAAATACACCCAACTGGACCCGCTGCCCGGCCGTCAAGCCGGGTTTGCGCCCAAGAGACGACGAAGGTGCCCAACGCGCCTGCCATCTAAACCGCCCTACACTCACCGTTTTCTTAACCGAGGACCCTAGCAGGTGGGCCACGTCTCGGGAATCCCTTTTGTTAACGATTTGCTAACGAATGCACGCGTTTCCGCTACGTCATGCGCGTTTTGGCAGCTTCCCGCGCAGACTTCGCAATCATCTGAAAAGACAAACTATTTACCTGATAGGGAAATGCGGCTTTGTGAAGAATGCACCGTGCTCCACTGTGGGATAGGACGCCGGTCATGGCCCCGCGGGCGGAAACCATTTGCCTCCCTCCACAACAATTGGAAAGCTGGACCGGCAGGATGGATGCTCTTTGCACCCAAACCAAACGGACCGCCAAGCTTATGTCGCAGATGTTGAGAAGCTGGGTCACCAGCGCCAATGACCCTGAGAGTGGTTTTCCGCTCAACAACCTTCCCTATGGAGTGTTCTCGATCGAGGGCGGGGTTCGTAGGTGCGGTGTTGCAATCGGGGACCAAATTCTGGACGTTGCGGCGCTTGACCGAATGGGACTGTTGAAAGCGCATGGCACGCTGTCGCGCGCCAGTTGGAACGACTTCATGGCTTTGGGACCGGTCGCATGGGCGACGTTTCGCGCTGAACTTACCGATATGTTGGCCGAAGGTGCCGACCCGACCGCGCTTGCGCCGTATCTTGTCCCGATGGCAGCAGCGCATTTGCACATGCCGTTTAAAGTGTCTGAATTCACCGACTTTTACGCCTCGAAACATCACGCCACCAATGTCGGCACCATGTTTCGCGGTGCTGACAACGCGCTTCCGCCAAACTGGCTGCATATGCCCATCGGGTACAATGGGCGCGCGTCATCCATCGTTGTGTCCGGCACCCCTGTTAAGCGACCGAACGGCCAACTGAAGTCGCCCGATCAGACAGAGCCACGATTTGGCCCTTCCGAGCGATTTGATATCGAGCTTGAACTTGGGGCAATCGTAGGCGTCGCTTCTGATGGGCCGCTGTCGGTTCAAGAGGCTTTCGACAACATCTTTGGCTATGTCCTGTTGAACGATTGGTCCGCACGGGACATTCAGGCGTGGGAATATCAGCCGCTGGGTCCGTTTCAATCCAAGGCGACCGCCACCTCGATAAGCCCGTGGATCGTGACCGCCGCGGCGCTGGAGCCGTTTCGCACCGAGACGCCGGAACGGGAGGTGCCGCTGCTTGATTACCTGCAAGAACCCGGCCCGATGCTTTACGACATCGACCTCGGCGTAACGCTCGCCCCACAAGGTCAGGCGGCGGTGGAGATCACCCAAACGAACTATAACGAGATGTATTACTCCGCTGCACAGCAATTGGCCCACCATACGTCCAGCGGATGCCGGATGCGGGTGGGCGACCTGTTGGGGTCGGGCACAATTTCTGGTCCTGCGCGCGAAAACCGCGGGGCGTTGCTTGAGATCACTTGGGGCGGAACCGAACCGCTCGTTCTGCCCGGCGGCGAGACGCGGAGTTTTATCGAGGACGGTGACACGCTGACCCTGCACGGCCTTGCACAAGGGGATGGGTATCGCATTGGGTTCGGGGAGTGTGTGGGCACCGTTGTCCCACGAGATGAAGGTACGTAATCAGGCAATGGTCGCGGAGCGCCAGAGTCATCGAGTGCGACGAAGACAAAGGTTGCGTCGGTGACTTTCTTGCCTGATCTCGCAAAACGCGAACGCGCCCAGGCGTCGACATGTATCTTCATCGACGTGCGGCCAACATCCGTTAGCGTGGCATAAAGCGTCACTTCGTCTCCGACCTTCACCGGGTGCAGGAACTGCATGGCCTCGACCGTGACGGTTGCGCCTCGGCCCTGGCTGACCCGGCCAGCCAGATTACCCGCGGCAAGATCCATCTGCGACATGAGCCAGCCACCAAAGATATCGCCTGCTGGGTTGGTATCTGCCGGCATGGCGATCGTGCGAATGACCAACACACCTTCATCCTGCTGCCGCCCATGCGCGGCACGTTCACGCCCGCAGGTCAGTGCGTCTTTCAGTGTTGTCTCATTGCTCATGATGGTCACGCAATTTGGATCCATCACGGACTGCTGTGACATATCGGGCCGGCTGTGAAACCGTCGTGACGACTTTGGGCTTGATCTATCTTTCAAACAAAATCACTTTTGTGTCGCATTGCCGCCCTGTTTGGCATTAACCTTGGTGTTGGGGGCGCGTAGGTAACAAGTATGATCGCTCATTTTGTATTGGCGGGCCAATCCAATATTGACCAATGGTTTTACGTCGGTGATGGCGCGCCGCTTGGGGCGTTTCGCCAGACTTTTCTTGAACTAAACCCCGAATATACGGATGTGGAGTTCTTCGACGCCGCGCGTGGGGGATCCGCAATGCTGAGCGCGTCGGCGACCCAATATGCTGAGAAACGCGCGGCGGATGATCCCGCGCTCTATGACCGGATTGCCGAAAATTTCTGGTATGACGAAACCTCCCAGAGCGCAGGGAATAACCTTGACCTCTTCTCTGACCGGCTGGCCGCTGAAGTGGCGTCCGGGACCGAGTTTCTGGGCGTCATCTGGGCACAGGGGGAGGCGGACACGACCTATGTTGGTCCAGAAACCATCGGTGTCTATGCCGAAGGGCTGGAATTCGTGCTTGAGGCGTTGATGGACGCGTCCGGAGCGCCAAAGGTTTATATTCAGGCGCTAGGAGACCGCTCGGTCTATTCCGAGACCCTGCATGCGGGAACAGGTCTGATCCGCGAGGCGCAACAGGCGCTGGCAGAGGCTTCGGAAGCGATCACCGTCGCAACCACAATTTTCGACCGCGAGTTGCGAGATACGACGCACCTGACACTTGAAGGGTATTCGTCGGCGGCCTCGCAAATGGCGGTGGCGATCAGCACTGAGTCTGTGTCGCCCGGCGTGGCCAATGCCATGTTGTTAAGCCCGACAGTGGTGTTGGTGCAGCTTGACCTTGGTGTCGGTCAGAGCGCGAGCACGCTGGTCGGGCTTGGTGGTTTCCGCCTGACGGACCAAGGCGAGGACGTCACAATCCTGTCTGTAGACCTGACACCTGCGGGCTTGCTGCGGGTTGAGACAGATAACGCACTGGTCCAACCCACGCTGAGTTATGCGAGCGCGCAAGACAGTATCGGGATGAAAGCGGATGATTACATCGTTGTAGCAAGTCCCTTTGGAGAGACGGCGGCGCTTCCGTTTACGGTAACCCTTGCAGAACCGCGCGATGCCGTTTTTCAGATCGAAGCCGGGGTGATGATCGAAAACGGGGATCTAAGCCAGGTTGTGACCGGCCTGTCGGGCGACGATCTGATCTATGGAAATGGCGGCCACGACACGATTGACGGTGGCTGGGGTACGGACACGATGTTTGGCGGTGCCGGGTCAGACACCTTCGTTCTGGGGGCGGACGCCGCATTGGACGTCGTCATGGATTTCGAGATTGATCGTGACGCCATTGGCCTGCGAGGTTTTTCCCAAGAGGCGGTTTCCTTTGCGGTCGGCCCGGAGGGCGATCTGGTCGTTCTCGGACCCTCCGGTCAGACTATCCTTTTGGCCGGCGTGAGCTTTGATGCCGCAAACGATCTGATCGTGAAGATGCTGGGCACGGACGGTGACAACACACTGAACGGCCAAGCTGGCAATGACCGCATTTATGGCATGGCCGGGATGATACGATTGACGCTGGCGCAGGGACCGACCGGATCTGGCTAGGCGATGGGTTTGACACGCTGGCCTTCGGAACCGGGTACGGCACGAACATCGTGTATGATTTCGACCTTGGCGAAGACACAATCACGCTGACGGATCAGACCGCGGCGGACCTGACGTTTTTGCGTTACAAACATGACGATCTGGAAATCCGCACGGCAGAGGGCGGCAGGTTGATCCTGCGGAATGTCGATCTTTCCTTGGTCGACGCGCTGGAGATCATCGATGCCGCACCGCAAGTCTCGTTTGTCACAGGCAGCGACGCGGCGGATATCCTGCGCGGCTCGGGGATGGATGAGGTTTTCGAAGGGCGCGCCGGGACCGACCGCATCTATACCGGTGGCGGAAATGATGTGCTCGTGCTCCGCGAGGGGTCAAACCTGAACATCGCGTATGATTTTGACATCGCGCGCGACCGCATCGTGATTGAAGCCGAGGCGGAAGAAGCCCTGAAACTTCTGACTTACAAAGAAACGGATGCTGAACTGCGGCTTGCCTCAGGCGACCGGCTGGTTCTGCGCAATGTCGATGTGGATGATCTGATCGAGAACGATCTGATCGGCTTTGATTTTAGCGATTTGCCTAACGGCTTAGCCACATTTTGAGAAACCGCAGGCCCCGCACGTCATGCAACCTTCGACCATACGCAACTCGAACTGACCACAGTTCGGGCAGGCTGCACCGCGCGGTTGGCCGAGGTTCACGACCTCTGCCTGCGGGTCGGATTTCAGGCCCATCCCCTCGCCTTCGATAAAGCCGATGGCGATCATGTGGCGCTCGATCACGCCTCCGATCGCCGCAAGGATCGACGGGATGTACTTGCCGTTCATCCAAGCGCCCCCGCGCGGATCGAAGACGGCCTTGAGCTCTTCCACGACGAAAGATACATCGCCACCCCGCCGGAACACGGCCGAGATCATGCGTGTGAGTGCGACCGTCCAGGCAAAGTGCTCCATGTTCTTGGAGTTGATAAAAACCTCAAACGGGCGGCGATTGCCGGCGACCACGACGTCATTGATCGTGATGTAGATCGCGTGTTCGCTTTCCGGCCATTTGAGCTTATAGGTCGCGCCTTCGAGCGCCTGAGGCCGGTCAAGCGGTTCGGAGATGTAAACGACATCGCCATGCGGCTGTACGGGCTCGGCGAGGTCGGTCGTAATGACCTCTGGGACGGTCGGGCCGCTGCCCTCCCCAAAAAGCAACCAACGTGACGTGACGCCCAGAACCTCGGCCACCGCGCGGGCGTCGCGGTTGGTCGGTTTGTGGTCGCCATCCCACGAGGCGATGGTGTCAGGCTCGACCCCTGATTTCTCGGCAAGCGTCGGAATGTCGTCGATCCCGACGGCGGCGGCGGCCTGTTCAATGCGGCCTGCGATGCTGTGGGGTGCCGGGGCCTCCTTGGCGGATTCTTCAACGCTCAGGACCGATCCGGTGACGGCGTTGGGGCGATAGGTTGTGCACCCTTTGCAGCCGGTATCCCATGCCTCCATGTACACATCTTTGAACGCTTCAAAGCTGATGTCTTCGGGGCAGTTGATCGTCTTGGAGATCGAGGAATCGACCCATTTCTGCGCCGCCGCCTGCATCTTGACGTGGTCGAGCGGGGCGAGGGTTTGCGCGTTGACGAAATGGTCGGGTAAGGCCGTGTCGCCAAATTTGTCGCGCCACATGGAGACAGCGTAATCGACAACCTCCTCCTCGGAGCGCGACCCATCCTTTTGCAGAACTTTTCGCTTATAGGCATAGGCAAAGACGGGCTCGATCCCTGACGAGACATTGCCTGCATAGAGGCTGATCGTGCCCGTCGGTGCGATTGAGGTGAGCAGAGCGTTGCGGATGCCGTGCTCTGCGATGGCGTCGCGCACGTCATCATCCATCGCCTGCATTGAGCCGCTGGCGAGGAACTTCTCGGCGTCAAAAAGCGGGAATGCGCCCTTTTCTTTAGCGAGATCGACAGAGGCGAGATAGGCAGCGCGCGCGATGGCTTTCATCCACGCCTCGGTTTGCTCCGCCGCCTCGTCCGAACCATAGCGGAGGCCCAGCATCAAAAGCGCGTCGGCAAGCCCGGTCACACCCAGACCGATGCGGCGTTTGGCCATCGCCTCCTGCGTTTGAGCATCAAGTGGAAAGCGCGACGCATCGACGACGTTGTCCATCATCCGCACGGCGGTCGCGACAAGATCGTCAAGCGCGTCCGTGTCGAGTGCCGCAGCATCCTCAAACGGGTCGGTCACAAGACGGGCGAGATTGATCGACCCCAAAAGGCACGCACCATAGGGTGGCAAGGGTTGTTCACCACACGGGTTGGTAGCTGCAATCGTCTCGGCATAGTTGAGGTTGTTCATCGTGTTGATGCGGTCGATGAAGATCACGCCGGGTTCGGCGTATTCATAGGTCGAACGCATGATCGCGTCCCACAACTCGCGCGCCTGAATGGTGCGATAAACCTCGCCGTCGAAGATCAGGTCCCACGGACCATCGGATTTGACGGCTTCCATGAACGGATCTGTCACAAGAACCGAGACGTTGAAATTCCGGAGCCGCGCGGGGTCGGATTTGGCGGTGATGAAATCCTCGATATCCGGGTGATCGCATCGCATGGTGGCCATCATCGCACCACGCCGAGAGCCCGCGGAGATGATCGTGCGACACATGGCGTCCCACACATCCATGAAGGACAGCGGACCGGAGGCATCTGCGGCTACACCACGCACCAGCGCACCCTTGGGCCGGATCGTCGAGAAGTCATAGCCGATACCGCCGCCTTGCTGCATCGTAAGCGCGGCTTCCTTCAACATGTCGAAGATGCCCGCGATGCTGTCAGGGACGGTGCCCATGACGAAGCAGTTGAAAAGCGTCACCGTTCGCGCTGTCCCAGCACCGGCCACGATCCGGCCAGCGGGCAGATATTTGAAGTCCTCAAGCGCGGCATAGAATTTGGGCTCCCACGTCTTGGGATCCTTTTCTTCCTGCGCCAAAGCATCCGCAATCCGCCGCCATGTATCCTCGACGCTTTCGTCGATGGCGTGCCATCCGCCTCTTTCAGGCGGTATTTCATGTCCCAGATTTGCTCGGCAATAGGCGCTGCGAAACGTGACATTGGGGCGAATCTCCTGTGAAGAGGTGACAGCTTACCTCAGACACAACAGCTTGCATACGTCTTTCACACCGCTACGATATAGAGTGTGACCTGGGGACGACTCTGTGGATAAAACCGTTCATCTTATCAAGCTCTGTGTCGGCGCGTCCGGCGTGAACAGCCTTATTGACTGGCAATCTTCGCCGCGAGCCAAAGGGCCGGACGGATTGCCGCGGCACATCACGCGTATGTGGCCGAAGCGGCAGGACGAGATTTTGAACGGCGGATCGCTTTATTGGGTGTTCAAAGGCGTGGTTTTGGCACGCCAGCGCATTCTGCGTTTGGACGAGGTTCGCGGCGAAGATGGAATTCTGCGCTGCGCCCTTGTGTTTGACCCGGAAATCTTCCGAACCGAAGCAATGCCCAAGCGCCCCTTCCAAGGCTGGCGGTATCTGGATCCCGATGTCGCCCCCCGCGATTTGTCAGCAGAGCGCGCGATGGAAGAAAATGTGCCCCCCAAACTCCTCGCCGCACTCGCCGAGATCGGGGTTCGGTGACGCGCCCCCTTCTTGAAGTCTGCATCGACAGCCGCGCCAGCGCGATAGCCGCCATTCGCGGCGGGGCGGATCGGATTGAGTTGTGCGCCGCGCTTTCTGAAGGCGGGGTGACACCCTCTGCGGGCTTCATGCGGGAAGCGGCGAGTTGGCCGGTACCCGTCTATGCCATGATCCGCCCGCGCGGAGGCGATTTCACCTATTCCGACGCCGAAGTGGCGATCATGGAAGAAGACATCGCGTTTGCACGATCCTGTGGGCTGGCGGGCGTCGTTTTCGGCGCGGCGCTGGGCGGGGCGCTGGATACCGCGGGTTTGCGTCGTTTGGGTCAGGCCGCGGGGACGATGGGGATGACGCTACACAGAGTGGTCGACACTCTGCCAAATCCCAGCGCAACCATAAGCGCAGCGATTGATTTGGGGTTTGAACGCATTTTGACCTCGGGCGGTGCCGCAACCGCGCAGACCGGCACCACAACGATTGCCGAGATGGTGGCGCGTGCCAATGGCAGGATCAGCATTATGCCTGGCGCCGGTGTGACGCCGGAGAACGCGGCCGGTATTCTGCGAAAGACAAATGCTTCAGAGATACACGCGTCCTGCACCCACAAAGACGCGCCCATGCCGCGGGAAACCGATCCCGCGCTTGTGCGGGCCCTGGTGGCGGCAATAGACGCCTGATCAGAGGTTCAGTTTCGCCTCAAGCGCCTTGAAAGCAGTTTGCGCTGCGCTGTCCCAATCCGCGGTCCGCGACTTGAACAAGGTCGCCTGACTGCGCAGAACCGGCCCATCCTTGAGCGGTTTGAGGTGGTTTGCGCGCAGAGTGTCCCCTGTTGAGGTGATGTCGGCAATCGCCTCGGCTGTGAGGTTCTTGACCGTGCCCTCGGTGGCGCCCTGACTGTCAACCAGTTGGTAATCTGCCACGCCCACACCGCGCAGGTATTCACGTACCAACCGGTGATACTTGGTCGCGATCCGGAGCCGGTGACCGTGTTCGGCCCGAAAGGCCGCGGCGACGCTGTCGAGATCGCCAAGCGTGTCCACATCGACCCAGAACTTCGGGACGGCGATCACCAGATCGGCATTGCCGAAACCGAGCGCCGCCAAAGCCTCGATCCGCGTATCCCAAAGCGCAACCTTCTCCTGCACCATATCGGTGCCGGTCACGCCAAGGTGGATGCGCCCAGCGGCGAGTTCGCGCGGGATTTCCCCCGCCGACAGTAAGACAAGTTCGACCCCATCAAGGTCGACGGCACCGGCATATTCACGGTCGTCACCGGTCAGGGTCAGCAGCACATCCCGTGCCCCGAACCAGTCCACGGTTTTGCCCATCAAGCGACCTTTGGACGGGATGCCAAGTTTCAGCGTCATGGCGCGATCTCCAACAGATCGGCCGGGCGGATGATCCCGCCCACTGCCGCAACACCACGCCCTGACCCAGCACACGCGTCAGCGCATCATACCGACCGCCCTGCGCGACAGGTGGTAGATCGGGACGATCAGGGCGGGAAAACCCAAACACGAAACCGTCGTAATACTCCATCGAGGTGCGGCCATAACTGGTCTCAAACGCGAGATCCTCAATCGCGACACCAGCAGCGGCCAAAGCATCGGCACGCGCAACAAGACCTTCGACGGCAGGCTGAAGCGCGGGCATGTCGATGGCGATGTCCGACAGATGCGAGACAACGTTGGGCAGCGTCTCACTCAGACCGAAGACGGTTGAAAGAAGTTCCACTTCGCCTGCGCCAATGGGATCGGTATCAGCCTCGGCGCGCAGGGCCGCAAGGCGCGCTGTCACTTCTGAGGCTCGACGTTTCCCGATCTCGGGCGCGTCCGGGTCCAGCGCAGTTGGAATATCCCGTGGCTTACCCGCCCCTGAAAAACGGTCAAGCAACGCGCGGAACCTGCGAGGTCGCCAGATGTGCCGCAAAAGGGCGGCCTTGCGCCGCTCGGTCGTGGAAAGTCCAGTTACGGCAGCAATCAGAATACCGATATCGCCGGTCGCGGGCTTAAGTTCCGTTTCGGAGAGAAGATCAGAAAACAGCGCGAAAACCCGAGCGTCTGCGGCTGCTCGCGCGTCGTCACCAAAATCTTCGTAGCCAACCTGCAGGTATTCGCGAGGCCGGTCGGTGTTATCCTCCTGCATCCGAAAGACATCGCCCGCATAAACGTATTGCGCCCGATCCACGCCCGACGCCATGTGCATTTGCACGACGGGCACGGTAAAATCGGGCCGCAGCATCGTCTCACCACGAAGAGGGTCCTGCGTGACATAGGCACGCGCGCGGATGTCTTCCCCATAAAGATCGAGGAGTGTCTCGGCGGGTTGGAGAATGTCTGTCTCAACCGGGGTCGCGCCAGTAAGGCGCAACCGGTCGACAAGGCGCATCGCCTCGGCCCGGATGTCTGGTGAGCTGGTCATCAGCCGCGGTCCAGGATTTTCCGAACGGCCGCAACGATGCCATCACGCGGGCACTCAAATTGGCCGGTTGGGCTTTCCATTCCTCGTGGCTGGCGTCTTTGGCAAGCCGCGCACCAAGGTCGAGATCTTTGATCTGCACGATGCCGCGTGCCTTTTCGTCTTCGCCTTCGATAATCGCCACGGGTGCGCCGCGCCTGTCCGCGTACTTAAGTTGGTTTCCGAAATTCTTGGGGTTGCCCAGATACACCTCGGCCCTGAGCCCAGCGTTGCGGAGTTCAGCGACCATCGCTTGATAGTCGCCCATGCGGTCGCGATCCATAACAGTTACTACGACGGGACCGGGTTCGGTTCCGCCCGCGCGACCCGTGGCCCGAAGCGCCGCCAAGAGACGGTCAACACCGATTGAGATGCCGGTGGCCGGGACTTCCTGCCCGGTAAACCGCTTGACAAGATCATCATAACGCCCACCGCCCGCAACCGAGCCGAATTGCTGGCGGCGACCCTTGTCATCGGTGATCTCAAAGGTCAGTTCGGCCTCGTAAACCGGGCCAGTATAATAACCCAATCCCCCGCACGACGGAGGGGTCAATTTCGATCCTGTCGGGACCGTACCCTTGCGCGGCAAGAAGGCTTTCGATCCCTGCAAGCTCATCCACACCAGTTTTGCCCGTCTCGGAATTTCCGACGAGTTCTGACAGGCGCGCAAGCGTCGCTGTGCCGGTGTCGCGCTTCGCGTCCATAAAGCCCATGACGATCTGCGCCTGTTCATCCGCCAAACCCGCGCCCTTGGTATAGTCGCCGCTCTCGTCCTTGCGCCCTTCGCCCAAGAGCGCGCGCACGCCGCTTGGCCCCAGCCGATCGAGCTTGTCGATGGCGCGAAGGACGATCCCACGCTCGGCAGCGAATTTGTCAGGGTCTGAGGGGTCGAGGACGCCAGCAACCTCCATCACACCGTTCAGGACTTTGCGGTTGTTGACGCGGACGACATAGTCACCGCGCGGGATGCCGACGGTTTCAAAGATATCCGACAGCATCGCGCAGATCTCAGCATCCGCCGCAACGCTCGCGCTGCCCACCGTATCAGCATCACACTGATAGAACTGGCGATACC